>Ga0335078_10011854_pt1 | contig 12932 bp, 11 predicted proteins | sample Lox_Sample_32_FD_206711 | JGI IMG/M metagenome (GOLD analysis project Ga0335078, IMG submission 206711) | Soil microbial communities from Loxahatchee National Wildlife Refuge, Florida, United States - Lox_Sample_3.2 | ecosystem: Environmental > Terrestrial > Soil > Wetlands | place: USA... | reverse complement strand
TCGTCAACACCAATCCTGGCTCGTCTTCAACTAAGAGAATGCGCGCACTCATTTACAACCCCGGCGGTGCGGCAGGGATCCGAATGATGAACTCGGCACCCTGCATTGGCTCGCTCTTTACCTCGATCGTTCCTCCGTGCGCTTCCACAATCTTCTTCAACAGATTTAATCCTAGCCCTGTGCCGTGCACTTGATCTAGAACCGCGCGGCGTCCGCGGAAGAACGGATCAAAAACGTGATCGCGCTCCTCGCGAGGAATGCCCGGGCCGTGATCGGCGACGCGAATTTCGATCGTTGACCCGCCTCCATCATGCACCGCCGCCGCATACACGCCGACCCATCGCCCACCGTCTCCGTGTTTCATCGCATTCTCGATCAGGTTCTGTATGGCATGCCTCATGGCGACTTCGTCGGCAAGAACCGGCGGAAGCCCGGCATCGATGTGCTTCTCGATAGTCAAGCCATCCTGACCCGCAACGGTCTTTCCTTGCCGCAAGCTTTCGTTGAGCAGTGTTTCCACGGCAATTGGCTTGCGTTCACCGATCACGCGACCTGCATTCGCGCTGCCGTACCGGAGCACGCTCTCGACCAATGCGGTAAGCTTTTCGCTCTCCTCCTGGATCAAACGGCCATAGCGTTCCACTTGGTCAGGATGGTCCGCAAGTTTACCCCGCAGGTTGAAAGCGGCAGTACGAATCACCGTAAGCGGTGTGCGTAATTCATGCGATACGCCTGCCACGAAGTTCATTTGCGATTCCGCCATTTGATGGCGCTGCCTGGACAGCCGCAGCAGCGAAACAACTATGGCGAGGATCAGGAGCAGAATTGCCCCCGAGAGAGCGAGATTGCGCGTGCGCGCCTGCGCCACAATCGCTTCAAGCGATCCGGCATGGTGATGAACGATCAGCAGCCACGGCGCCTCTTCTCGAATTGGGCGAGGTTCCAGCGGGAATCCCTCAGGGCGGCTGCCTCGGAAACGGGGAGGGGGTCCGTCTTCCGGGGGCGGCCCGCGGTCAGGGCCTCTTCTCGCACGGCCTCCCGAGAACGGCGGAGGTGGAGGGCCCGGCCGAGGCTCGTCATTCGGGGCACGATGAATATCTAACAGCGGCACGGAGGCGTCTGCGGCTTGTGCAGGCGGGGTCCTTTGCTCTCCTGAGGAACTGTAGATCACTTCTGAGGGATTTCCGGTGACGATTACTTCGGCATCGTAGTCGAGCTTTCCTTCCACACCTAAGTAACGCGTCAGCACGGCGGGCAAAACGGAATCTCGAATGTAGTCCAGATTCAAATCAACGATTAGCCACTCGCGCTCTCGCGGACTTCCTGGATCGTCCGGTCTTTCCGGTGGCCCGAATCGCGGGATGTCAAGCAGTCCCGGCGCCAGCGCGAAAGCCTTGAAGAGGTCGAATGGCTCACGTCGCCGTTGCGCTTGAAGCCGATCCCGCATGCCGCTCCAATCCACAGGCCACTCAGACTCCGACCATCCGCGTTCGGAATCGAGCCGATCGAGCTTGAGAGATTCGGCATCCGGCAGCGCAAGAGCGATGCTTCGCACCAGTTGGCGGTTCGACACCGGCGCGCGCTGGTATTTCTCTTGGTAGGCTTGCTCACGCCCGATCCGGTCGATAGTAGCTCCATCCGGTATCAGCGCATAGCATGCGCTTGAAATTTGATCATTGAAGCTTTGCCTCAAAAGATTGAGACGCGAGTCGAGGTCCTGGCGCAATCTGGTGCGTTCGGCTTGCGCGACCTCGCCAATCCAGCGATACTGTAGAGCCGCTAGGACTCCGCAGAGAACTACCAGCAGCGCGACTCCAGTCCACGAGATCCACGCCGGCGCGAAAATTTTCTTCAGCGACATTTGAACTCTCAAACATCAGCATAGCCGCACACTTCGTAAAGACGCGCATAAGGTTTCGTTAAGAACGTAAAACATTCTCCCGATCGGGCAACGAATGACGGCACTCTGCCGTCTGTGCAAACGATCCGCGTTCGCAGGTATGCCCACTTCGAACGACGCTCGGCTCTCGAACATTGAGAGGACGTCCGCGGGGCCAGCGCGCGCGACACTTGCTTCGTCATGAAGCAGCTTAAAAGGAGAACTGTATGGACATATTGTCTACATGTATTCGGTACGCTGCTGCGTTCGCGATCGGCGTGGCAACCATCAATGCACAAGTGGATCCCGGGCCTCGTCCCGGCCCCGCTAGCGCTGGAAACTATTACCCAACGCTCAATGCCAATGAGCAGAACTTTTTCAGCCAGGCTCTGGCTCGTTTTCAAGAAATAGACTCGGTGTCTGGAACCATCTCCGGTGAGACCGGCTCCGGTTTAGGGCCCACGTTCAATGGGAACAGTTGCGCGATGTGCCACGCTCAGCCGGCTATCGGCGGCAGCAGTCCCGGGCTTGCTAGTCCGCAGAAGCCAGTTTCAAATCCGCAGGTCGCATTAGCGACGCTGCATGGCGCGACTAATACCGTCCCCTCGTTCATTACGGCGAACGGTCCAATGCGTGAAGCCCGATTCGTCTCCGATGGCGGCGTGCACGGCCTGTACACGATTGCGGGCCGCTCCGACGCACCTGGTTGCGCTCTTGCGCAGCCTGATTTTGCGTCTCAACTCGCCGCGCACAATGTAATCTTCAGAATTCCGACTCCGCTCTTCGGACTCGGTTTAGTGGAGAATACGCCGGACAGCGTCTTGCAGGCCAATCTCTTCGCAAATCAGAGCGCGAAGACTGCGCTGGGTGTCGCGGGCTCGTTCAACACATCGGGGAACGACGGCACCATCGCGCGTTTCGGCTGGAAGGCGCAGAACAAGTCGCTACTCATCTTTGCAGGCGAAGCCTACAACGTCGAGCAGGGTGTCTCCAACGAGGCATTTCCAAATGAGCGCTCGGCCGTGGCCGGCTGCGTGTTCAATGCGACGCCGGAGGATTCGACCAATCTGATCGATGCCCTGAGCGCCAGTACCACCGGTACGGCTTCCGAGATGGCCTCCGATATAGTGAACTTCGCAGCGTTCGCACGCATACTGGCTCCGCCGGCGCCCGTGACCGCGACGGCATCCCAAACGAACGGACAAGCACTATTCACCAGCGTGGGCTGCGCGTTGTGCCACTCGCCCTCGCTTACCACTGGGGCTTCGCCCTACACCGGGATGTCGAACGTCACGTATCATCCATACTCCGATTTTGCGCTCCATCACATGGGGTCGAACCTTGCTGACGGGATCGTCCAAGGCGCAGCCTCCGGCGACGAGTTCCGCACGGCGCCGTTGTGGGGGCTGGGACAGCGGCTCTTCTTCTTGCATGACGGACGAACGTCCGATCTGCTGGCCGCCATCCTGGCCCACGCGACGGTTCCCTGCAACGCGCCGCCCCCGCAGGGCGGACGCCCCAATCCGGCACCGCCAGCTTCTTGCACGTCGGGTGCGTCGGTGATCGTTTCGGAAGCGAACAAGGTAATCGGCCAATTCAACGCGCTCAGCGCTTTCCAGCAGCAGGACCTGCTGAACTTTCTACGCTCGCTGTAGCACTGCTCGCGCTCGAATCGCCGCAACCAACCGGCGGAACTTGCATCCAATCGATTGAGTACTATGCGTACATCCTATTGTCGAGCGACAAATAGGTGATAACATTAGAGAAAGTCGAATGTCGGTTGCTCAGCCCATAGTTCCGCCGGTTTCGAGACTGGTCTCCACGGACCTGCTCGAACTGATCGGCAACACGCCCCTGATCCGTCTGGAGCAGGTTGCGAGCGATCTTCCTGGGATCGAAATCTTCGGCAAAGCCGAGTTCTTTAACCCCGGTGGATCAGTCAAAGATCGGGCCGCCTTGAACATGATCCTGGACGGCGAACGCATGGGCCGTCTTACCAAGGACCGCGTCATTCTGGATGCCACCAGCGGCAATACCGGCATCGCGTACGCGATGATCGCGGCGTACCGGGGTTATAAGGTCAAGCTGTGCCTGCCTAAAAACGCCTCCCTGGAGCGCAAGCACGTGTTGCGGGCGTACGGAGCGGAAATGGTGTTTAGCGATCCGGGCGAAGGGTCGGACGGCGCCATCCGGCTCTGTCGCGAAATCTATAACGCGGATCCAGACCGATACTTTTATCCTGATCAGTACAACAACCCGGCCAACTGGAAAGCGCACTATAACGGCACAGCACTCGAGATCCTGGCCCAGACAGACGGCCGGATCACGCACTTTGTGGCCTGCATGGGCACCAGCGGAACGTTTATGGGGAATTCGCGACGCCTGCGCGAGGAGCTGCCGCACATCAAATGCATCTCTGCGCAGCCTTCCACCGGATTCCATGGGCTAGAAGGGTTGAAACACATGCCGACCGCGATCGTCCCCGGCATTTACGACCCGAAGATCGCCGACGAGAACATCTGGATTGAGACCGAAGATGCCTACGCCATGTGCCGCCGCTTGGCGCGCGAAGAAGCGCTGCTGGTCGGGATTTCTTCGGGTGCTAATCTGGTGGCGGCCGTGAAGGTGGCGAGGCAATTGGCCGAAGCCGGAAAGCGCGGGGTGATCGTCACGGTTTTGTGCGACGGCGCCTATAAGTACCTGAGCGAACCCTTCTGGAATGATCCGAATTGAGAAGCCGGCCTGGGATACCATGGTGTCTCATGCCGAGAAGACATTTCCCAAAGAATGCTGCGGCGTGATGTTGGGAACCGAGGGCGTGGTGCGAGAAGCGGTACCGTTGCCTAACGCCTATACGGACCTCAAGAAGATTTTTTCGTAATGGACCCGCAGGACTTGAATCGCGTGGACCGAGAGGCCCGTTCCAAAGGGATGGACGTGCTCGGTGTTTTCCACTCGCACCCCAATTGCGATGCCTATTTTTCCAAGCGCGATCTCGAGCACTCCTGCTCCTGGTTTTCTTACGTCGTGCTATCGATAAAAAACGGGCGCTTCGATCACGCCAACAGCTACCGGCCTGATTTCGATCAAAAGGAAGCTCCCAAGGAAGAATTGATCTATGGCTAAGGTTTTGATTCCCACGCCGCTTCGCCAATACGCGGGCAAGCATGATTCGGTGGAGCTCGAAGGCTCAACCGTCGGCGAGGTTTTGAAGGCGCTGACCGCGCAATATTCCGATTTGCATCGGCATTTGTACACCGACGAAGGCAAGCTGCGAAGCTTCGTGAATGTCTACGTCAACGACGACGACATCCGCTATTTGAACAAAGAGGCGACGCCTTTGAAGGCGGGCGATACAGTTTCCATTGTGCCGAGCATCGCGGGCGGATCGGCCGGTGTCGCGCCGCCTCCGGTTGCTTTATCGAAAGACGAAATTCTGCGCTACAGCCGCCATCTCATCATGCCTGAGGTCGGCATGGACGGCCAGTTGAAGTTGAAAAACGCGAAGGTCGCGCTGATCGGCACCGGCGGTCTGGGTGCTCCGCTGGGCATGTATTTGGCGGCGGCCGGCGTCGGCCGGATCGGCTTAGTGGATGCGGACGTGGTCGATTTCACCAACTTGCAGCGCCAAGTGATCCACGGGACGAAAGATGTCGGCCGCAAGAAGCTCGATTCGGCAGCCGAAACTATGCTCGATATCAACCCGTTCGTCGAGATCGATCGGCACGAAGCATTTCTGTCCAGCGAGAACGCGCTCCAGATCCTGAAAGATTACGATCTCGTGGTCGACGGTACGGACAATTTCCCGACGCGCTACCTGGTCAACGACGCGTGCGTTCTGCTCGGCAAGCCGAACGTCTATGGATCTATTTTCCGCTTCGAAGGCCAGTCGACCGTGTTCGCTTATCCCGGTGGGCCGTGCTATCGCTGCCTGTACCCCGAGCCGCCTCCTCCGGGCTTGGTTCCGAGCTGCGCCGAGGGCGGAGTCTTGGGTATCCTGCCGGGTGTAATCGGCCTGATTCAGGCGACCGAGACCGTGAAATTAATTCTGGGCACCGGCGAGCCGCTGGTCGGCCGGTTACTGCTCTACGACGCACTTGCGATGCGTTTCCGCGAGCTCAAACTGCGCCGCAATCCCGAATGCCCGGTCTGCGGCGATCATCCGACCATTCGCGAGTTGATCGATTACCAACAGTTCTGCGGGATCCCGAATCAATCACACGAACCGGTGGCCGCTGCCGGCGACATCGAGCCAACTGAAGTGAAAGCCAAAATCGATCGCGGCGACCCGTTCGTGCTGATCGACGTGCGCGAGCCGCACGAATATCAGATCTGCCGTATTCCGTATGCGAAACTGATACCACTCGGCGATCTCGCGAAGCGCGTGAATGAACTTGATTCAGCCGACGAGATCGTGGCGCACTGCAAGAGCGGCGTGCGCAGCGCTAAGGCGGTGGATTTCCTGAAGCAGGCCGGGTTCAAGAAGGTCCGCAACATGAAGGGCGGCATCCTCGCCTGGAGCGATAAAGTCGACTCAAGCGTCCCGAAGTATTAACTATTTCTCTGGCGCTTCCGGTTTCTCGGCGGATGGCCGGGCGTCCATGCTGACCTGATCTTTATCGTTGTGGAAGTTCGACCACTCGCCTTGCTGGGGAGGTTGGATGAAGATGCCATCGTCGCATCGAATGTTCAGCAAGGAGAAGACAATCACAGCACCGCCGGCCAAAAGACGCATAAGAGGTCACTTTACCACACTGGCCGGTACCGAGACTTCGAGCGTTGCCTCGCGCGCTACGTAGCCGAATGCGACCACCGCGAGAAAGAGCGTCAATACTTCGCTGTCACCGAGATTGTATTCCAGGAATCCTTCAGCGAGGATCGCGAGAATCGCCGCAATCGCTCCATGCAGCACAAAACGCGCCTCGGTTTTGCCCAACTTGCCTCGCAACGTATTACCGAAATCCCAGACGATCTTCGCGATCATCCACATCAGAATCAGCAGCGCAGGGATTCCCCGCTCGGCCGCATATTGCAAGTAAATATTGTGCAAGTGGCCATACCAGCCGGTCGGCAGCGGCCGTGGAACATCGGATGGAACCCACTGCTGAAATTGCGCGTTCACCTGTTCCGGACCCAATCCCAGCCACGGATGCGCGCGGATCATGGCAAAACCGGTTTCGCGCAGAATCGCGCGGTGCTGGTTCGAGTCTGTTTCGCCGTGCGGCTGGACAATCGAGATTACGCGTTCCTTTAGCGAACTCGGCGCCACTAGAAATAAAAGAATCGCCGCAACCGGCGCTGCTGCGACTAGCCACTTGTGCCAAAACCACAGCAGGTACAGCAATCCGATGGGAAATCCCAACAAGAAAATGCTGCGAGTGAACCCTAGCACCATCGAGATCACTAATATGGCCGCGCAGAACCAACCTGAGGTCTTCCAACGCTTCTCGCCCGAAAAGAACAAATATGACGCCAGCAGCAGCAGCACGATCATCTCTTCGCCGCCGAACGTCATCCAATGGCTCATAAATCCGGTGATGCGCGAGCCGACGTAGAAATCGTAGAAATTCTGGTGCTGCGAACTCGCTTGCTCGAATTTTTGCCAGAACTGAAACAGGCTTCGAACCGCCGACAGCATCGCAACGAGCGACCAAATCAAAACCACGGATCGAATCTCAGAAAGTTTTCGAAACGTGCTGTACACTAGCAACGGAATCACGAACAGCACCAGCTTACGGATCTGCGGCGTTCCGTCGCGGATGTGTCCGGAGGCGAGTAGCGATATCACCGTGGCCGCAATGAACAGAGCCAACGGAAGCTTGATCGGCGGATAACGCAGCTTCTCCGAACACAACAACAAAGCCGCCAACGCGAGCGCCAGCAGAATCTGGGAGACCGCAATCGAGAATAGAATGGAAATGAGCGAGCCGCACGTCAAATAAAAAGCCGCTCGATCTAAATAAGACTTCAAATCTGTAGGCTACCAGGAATGCAGATCTACATTCTCCGGCACGGAATCGCCGAGGATGGCCAACATGGCCAATCCGACTCGGAGCGCTCGCTCACTCCGGAAGGCAGGAAAAAACTGCGGAGCGTGATGCGGGCGGCAGCTGAAGCGGGCGTCCGCCCGTCGTTGATTCTTTCCAGTCCATATAAGCGCGCTGTTCAAACGGCTCAGATCGCGGCCGACATTCTGGGATACGAAGGCCAAGTGCTGCACTCGAAAGCGCTCGAACCCGGCGCATCGCCGCACGGCGTTTGGGAAGAGATCCGTGTCCACAAGGACGAGCCGGAGATCCTTCTCGCCGGCCATGAGCCGCTGTTCAGCGCCTTGACGGCCTACCTGCTGGGCTCCCCCCGACTGCAGATCGATTTCAAGAAGTCGGGGCTTGCGTGTCTCGAAGCAGCGCAATTCTCGGCCGAACCGCACAGCGTCCTTAAATGGTACCTGACTCCGAAGCTTGTTTCTTAAATGTTGCTGTGCTTCCGTTCGTACGGTTGCTTGAGGTATTTTGCGGCTTCTTCCTGAGCGCCGTTGGTATTGTCGCGCGTACGAATGGCTAGATTGTATTCGTTGACGGCTCGATCGCGCTGCTGCGATACGTCGAAAATATTGCCGAGCCGGATGTGCGACCAAACCTCGGTCCACTTCGGTACGCCGTCACCTCGGGTCGCTTCGCGGTATTCGTTGGCAGCTGACTGATAGTTGTTCTGCAGGAAGAAAATTTCTCCGACGCGATAATGCGCGAGCGAGCTCCCGTGATTGACCTCGAGCGCCTTTTGGTATTCTTTGAGTGCGTCGCCTAACTCGCCGATCGCGACGAACTGTTCGCCGCGCTTGATAGCCACTTCCACACGCATCGCTGGGCTCCAACAAAGCACTGAACCGCTGGGGTCGACCGTTATGCCGCCGGGTTTCGGCTTCCCGAACGTATCCACCGAAAATTCCGATGACGTGCCCACCACGTCGATCCTCTTCACCTCCGGATTGCCTTCGGTCTCGATTTTGAGATCCACGGGCATGTGGAACGTGTCGAGGTCCTGCGAAATCTTGCCCATCACGCGAAAACCCTTTGCCGTGCGGAAGACCGTATATTCCAATCGGAACTCGGGAGCGCCGTTCGATTCCAGCCACTGCACGAAGAAGTAAGTCAGGTTCTGTCCCCAGATCTTTTCGGCTGCCTGCCGGAAATCAGCCGTACTCACCGATTGCCAGCCATGCTGTTCGACGAAGCTGGCCATCAGCTTCGAAAAGCCGTCGTTGCCCATGATGTTGCGCAGCATATTCAAGATCGCTGCGCCTTTGCCGGCTGTCTCGGCCCAATACTCGGGCGAATAGTCTTCCAGGCGGCCCGCCTGGATAAGCGGCGGATTGTCGACGGTCAAAGCCTGAACGTAATTATCGTGTATGGCTTCCTCATAGGCTCCCGGGCCATCGGTGTGCTCCACGTAAAGCAACTCGGCGAAGCGGGCGTTGCCGTTTTCGAGCCACATGTGGTCGCGGCTGATCGGAGAGACTAAGACCTCCCACCACTGTCGCGCGATTTCATTGGCTAGCAGGCGCGTCGCCACATGGCTTCCGATGCCTCCTGGAGAAAGAAAGATCACGCCGGGCGCCGAAAAGCCGTTCGGCGTACCATCTTCTGTCTCCACCAGCGCAAGATTGGCCTGCGGCGGCAGACCATACACGCTGGTTAGATAACTCATAATCTTCCCAGCCTCCTCGCCATAGGCATTGGCCATCGATTGCTTCTGCCGGAAATACAGCGATGTCGTCACACCCTGCGAATTCACCTGTACGGGATCGCCCTGGACCACCGCAATACTGCCCGGAAAGGAAGGCTTGGTGTATTGGAACATGTACGTGGTTTTGTCGCCGCTGGCGCGGTCGGAATGCTCCAGCCCGCCGGCGATGACCTTGAAGCCAGAAGGAACGGTGATTCGAAGATCGGCGGTGTAACGATCGACGGTGTAGTCGTTGACCGGGAACCAGCGGGACGGATACATCAGGTACGCAAAGTCGTTCTGGATCGAAGCGAACTTGATCCCGTAGACCGGCGAATCTTCTTGGCCAGTAAGCCGGCCATCATAGCTGAACGTGATCGTGGTGGGCTTACCCTTCGTTAAGCGGCCGGGAAAGCTGACCCGCACCGTAAAATCCTGGCTCGACCGCGAAGAGGGGATCTCATGGCCAGTTTCATCCAGCACCCGGGATACCGTCAGAGCGTTATTTAATTCAAACGAGGCGGAAGTTACATCATTGTCCAACGGAATAAAGCGGACCTTGGCGGTGGCCGTAAGCGCTTGCGTTCGAGGGTTCACTTCGGCGTCTATCGAGTAGTTCTCGACGTCAATCTTGCCGTGCGTTCCGCTGCGATCTTGTGCCACGGCGGGCGATGTTTTGAAAAGCGCAAGCGTCAGCGCCGCCGCTACCAGAGTCTTCGAAAACATGACCAATTTACCTTCTAATTAAGCACGTACAGCCGAACTCGGCTCCAGCGTATCGTTCCTCCATCGAGACGCGTCGTTCCGCGAGCACGGCAGATATTCTTCAACAATCGAAGCGGCCTGCGCCAGCGGATACTCCTCCCCGGAGAGACTTTCTCGCACCTCGCGCATCTCGAGTCGCATTTTGTCCCGCGCGGGGCCATCCTCGATCAACCTGAGCGCCTCCTTGGCTAGGCGGGCAGCGCTCAAATCGTCTTGGATTAGCTCCGGCACGATTGGTCGGCCCGCCACCAAATTCACCATGGAATAGAAAGGGACCTTTACCAGATGTCTGCCCATCCACCACGTCAATTTGCTTACACGGTAAAACGCGATCAGCGGGGTTTCAAATAACGCAGCCTCGATTGTTACCGTCCCGCTGGCCGCCAGTGCTAACTCTGCGCAGGCGAGGACGTCCCAGGTCCTCCCCTCTAGGAGTTGGATGGATGACCTGGAAATGCGTTCCCGAAAAATTGAGTGGGCGGGGATAGTTCCTGGTGGAACCGCCAGGATAAACTGGGGCGCGGGGCCTTTGTGCGCCCGGCGGATGCGCTCTGCGGCTTCGAACAAGATCGGCAGATGGCGCAAAGCTTCGCCCGTTCGACTACCTGGAAGGAGCGCGATTAAGGGCGCCTGCTCATTCAGACCAAGCTTACGGCGCAGTTCGCTGCGATCGGGCGTGGGCCTGATGAGCCGCGTCAATGGATGGCCGATATACGTCGCGTTGATCCCGTTGGCGGTCAAGAACTGCGGCTCAAAGGGAAAAATGCACAGCAAACGGTCGATAGCTCGGCGCATTAACGGCAGCCGGCCTTTCCTCCAGGCCCAGACCTGTGGAGCCACCAGGTAGATTACGGGGATCCCGAGTTTCTTAAGCTGCCGCGCGACTCTCAGGTTAAAATCCGGACTGTCGGTGAGGATGGCTACGTCCGGCTTTTCCTCGGCCGCGGCTCGGAGCAGCTTCCGATACTCGCCGTGAATTCTCGGAATGTGCCGGACTACTTCCGCGAGCCCCACTACCGCTAGGCTGCGTGCATCCACCACCGCACGGACGCCAGCTTGCTGCATGTGTGCCCCGGCACATCCGAAGAAATCGAGATCCGGATTGCGCCGGCGCAACTCGCGTACTAATTCGGCTGCGTACAGGTCTCCCGAGGCCTCGCCCGCCGATATTAATACTCTGCGCGCCACTAAAATCCAGTTTACCGCGACGGCTGGGGCGGCCTGAAAACTGGGCCGATGGCAAAAGAAATGCGCAGACTCGAAGCCAGATCCGGACTTGGTTTGCGATACTGGCAACATACCCATGCTGGTTCGAAAACTCTTTCTGCCCCTGACCGTCGCGGGGGCGCTGATGGCGCAGCACGGCTACACGGCAGCCGACGTCGAAAGCGGCGGACGCCTTTACCGCATTAACTGCATTGCCTGCCATGGTCCCAATGGCGACCTCCAGCCGAACGTTGACCTCGGGCACGGCAAATTCCGGCGCGCGACCGCCGACGAGGAAGTCGCAGCGATTATCATGAAAGGCATTCCCGGCACGGGCATGCCGCCCGGCAATTTCTCCGAATCGCAGGCGCTCACCATCGTAGCCTATTTGCGATCGATGGCCGCATCGTCGAACGTCGCCGTAGCGGCGGGCGACCCGATTCGCGGCAAAGCGATCGTCGAGAGCAAAGGCCAATGCCTGACCTGCCACCGCATCGGCACTACCGGCTCGCGCGTCGGCCCGGACTTGACCGATATCGGAGCGCGGCGTAGAACAGCCGAGTTGTATACCTCGCTGGTCGATCCCAATGCTGAGATCGCGGCAGCCAACCGCTATTATCGGGTCGTCACAAAAGACGGCCAAATCGTCACGGGCCGCCTTCTGAACGAAGACACGTTTTCGATTCAAATGCTCGACACGTCCGAAAAACTGCGGTCGTTCAATATCTCAGATCTGCGCGAGCGCGATTTCGTCGCCAAGTCGCCGATGCCGTCCTATAAAGACAAGCTGAGTCCGGCCGAACTCGCGGACGTGATCGGCTACCTTACGTCTTTAAAAGGGATCTAAAAGAAAGTCAACCATGAAAGCTCGTTTTGTCATTCTGTTTTCGATTGCAGCCACCCTTCCGGCGCAGGTCACGTTCGACCGTCTCTTGCATCCGGAAAAAGAGCCTCAGAACTGGCTCTCGTATTCGGGCGGCTACCAGAGCCAGCGCCACACGGCGCTCAAAGAGATCACTCCCGCTAATGTGAAGAACCTCGAACTTCAGTGGGTATTCCAACAGCGCTCGCTCGAGAAATTTGAAGCGACGCCAGTGGTTGTTGACGGCATCATGTACACCACGCAAGCGCCCAGCGACGTGGTCGCACTGGACGCGGCAACAGGCCGGGTTTTCTGGGAATATTCCGCCAACGTTTCGCCCAATTCGCGAACCTGCTGCGGGCGCGTGAATCGTGGCGTCGCTGTTCTTGGCGACAGTGTTTTTGCCGGAACCATCGATGGGCGTCTGGTGGCGCTGGATGCGAAAACGGGGAAGCCGATTTGGAAGGTGCAAGTTGCGAAAGCCGAGGCGGGCTA
>Ga0335078_10011853_pt1 | contig 12932 bp, 10 predicted proteins | sample Lox_Sample_32_FD_206711 | JGI IMG/M metagenome (GOLD analysis project Ga0335078, IMG submission 206711) | Soil microbial communities from Loxahatchee National Wildlife Refuge, Florida, United States - Lox_Sample_3.2 | ecosystem: Environmental > Terrestrial > Soil > Wetlands | place: USA... | reverse complement strand
GAAATCCAAAGAAGTCGTAGACTGATTGCGGGTCGATTTCGAACTGCGTGGCAGCTAACTCGCCGAGAGCGCGCAGTTCCGAGGCGAACACGAGGCGGCCCGGCTCCACTCGGTAAAATACGGGCTTGATCCCCAGGCGGTCCCGGGCCACCAACAGGCGGCGACAGCGGCTGTCCCACAGGGCAAAGGCGAACATGCCACGCAGGTGATCGACCGCGCGGAGATCGTAGTCCTCGTAGAGGTGAACGATAGCCTCGGTGTCGGTGGAAGTGCGAAACCGGTGGCCACGCGACTCCAGGCCGGGGCGCAGCTCGCGATAGTTATAAATCTCGCCGTTGAAGCTAATCCAGATGGTTCCGTCTTCGTTGGAGATGGGCTGATGGCCGCCGGAGAGATCGATGATGCTCAGACGACGGTTGCCGAGCCCGCAGTCGCCGTCGACGTGGAACCCTTCGTCGTCGGGGCCGCGATGGGCCATGGCGTCGGTCGAACGCTTCAGGAGGCCGTGCGCCACGGGCTCCCTGGTTCCGAAATTATAGACTCCGCAAATGCCACACATTTTTAGAACAGTGGCTAGTGCCTAGTGGCTAGTGGCTAGTGAAAGAATGTTCCACCCTTTACGCTTTGTCCCGCCGATTGCGACTCGGGTCAACGTAGTAAGCCACCAAGGTTTCCGGCCAGAATGTAATCCGCATTTTCGCAATGGAGCCAGGCGGGAAGAGTTTCCGTAGGCCCCGTGCCGAGAGCAGGCCAAGGTCCTGCACCTCGCCCTTGGCGATGTAGGTGCCGAAGAGTCGGTTGTAAATGCGCTGCAGCCACTGGGGGAGGAATTGGATGAACGGGAGATGGTAATGACTCTCAAAAAGGAACCAGTAGTTGGGCGTGGTTACAAACCAGCTCTTGCCAACGCGCATTACCTCGCGGGCGAATTGCGCCTGCCGGCCTTCCCCCAGAACGTGTTCGATGACGGCATTGGAAAAGACGATGTCGAAGCTTTGGTCTGGAAAGGGAAGGTGGCAGCCGTCCAAAACCGCGTAGCGGGACAAAGGGTAAGTCAACCTGGCGCTGCGGACTTCCTCCAGGTCAACTCCGCCTCCGATAATACGTTCCGGATAGAGGTAGAAATCCTCGAAACTATAAGTCGTAAAACCGCGACCAGCGGCACCGATGTCGAGGACGAGATCTTCCGGCCGCGGCTTGAAAGCGTTCTCAAACAAGTCGAATTTCTGGCGTCGTGACTTGCGACTGAAGTGCCGCAGCAGGCGCGCATAGAGGTCATGGCTCATGCGTAAAAGTCGGGAGTCAGCAGCAGGAGCTGTGGATAAACTCAATCTAGCCGCGGATCAACACGGATTAGCACAGATAAGCTCTTTGTTTTGGTCCGTGCCAAATCCGTGTTGATCCGTGGCCCCTGATCTTCTCACAGCTTCTCAGCCGTGACTACACCGCCGCTATAGCCCACCCGCGGCCTTGGGATGCGAAGCGCGAAGCTGATCGGCGTCCTCGCTGATCTCCGCCAGATCATGCTTGATCTCCGCATAACCGTACCAGTGCTGATAATCGGGGTTCATGTGGAACGCGCCCTGGAAGCCGCGCATGCGGTGCTCGAGAATCATGGTATAGAGCTTCTGCTCGATCGGGGCCTTCAGGTCGTAAAACAGCAGCAAATCGGGGACCGGAGGCCGGTCTTTGGGCCTTTCCAGGATGCCGTCGTTATAGAGACCTTCCACCACATCAATCGCTTGCGCCACCAGTTTGTCGGAATCCTTGATGATCGAATCCGCCGCCTCGAGATTCTGCTGGGCGAAGCTGCGAGCGTGGCAGTTGACGCAGACGCTGATCCTACGCTCGCGCTCCACCTGCCATTCCTCGGCGCTGAGCGGCGGCCCGCCGAGCTTCACCACTTGCGCGCGCGGCGTGGGCTGCCCGTCGGGAGTCAGGATGCCGAGCGCCACCAGGATTTTCTGCCGGTACTTGAGCCATTCCGGGTCCTTCTCCGGCAAGCGCAGCCCGAGAAATCCCCAAGCCGCTCGCACTCCGTGGTCGCCGTTGGGCATGTGGCAGGTGGCGCACACCGGCGCGCGAGGACGGTCCGGCGCGGCATGGGTGGGATTCTTGAACCAGTCGCCGAGACCCAACTGCCAGTTCCAGTGCGCCGCGCCCTCAATGTTATAGATGGCGCCGTGCTTGGAAGTGGAATACATCTCCCACTGGGGGTGGTCAACGCCCATGTGGCACGGGAGGCAGGCTTCGGGCCGCCTCGCTTCGGCGGCGGAAAAACGGTGCCGGGTGTGACAAGAATCGCACTTGCCCTCATCGAGTCCTACCCGGTGGCAGCCGCCACAGCCTCTCATGCCCTCCACCAGGGCGTGCGGCTCCACGGCCGTGGAAGGCATAGAGACCATCGCCCCCCAGGCCACCGAGTGCCTGCCGCTCGAGAACTGCTCGAATTTCTCGGCGTGGCAAACGGCGCAGTTCCGGGGTGAGACGCCGCGGCGTACGCGCTTGTCTTCGCACGCGGTGGAGGCATTCAGAATGCCCGGCGACGCGTCCTTGGCCGGAATGTGGCAGTTGGCGCAGGCAACACCCGCGCCGAAGTGCTTGCTCAATTGCCAGTCGCGAATCGCGCTGCCCGTGATGCCTTTGGCGATATGGCATTGCAGGCAGGCGCGGCTTCCTTCGGGCGCCGTGTTCACGTCAAGCTGGGGCGCTTCCGGCGCCGCCTCTGCGGCCCAGGGATGAGCCGGGCACCCAGCGCTCAACATAATTCCCAGAGCTACATAACTGACTACTTCGGACAGCCGCCGCATAGACTGACCTCCCTTGGCCGTTAACGACACTTGCACGATTCTAACAGAAGACGGGAGGGGAAGACAGAAGTCAGAAGACAGGAGTCAGAATAAGAGGAGGCTAGGCGCCAGCTCTCCACTTTCAGCAAACAAGCAGAATGTGTCTTTGGCTGACTGCCGATCGCTGAAGGCTGACATCTGGCTGCTTCTTATTCTGTCTCCTGTCTTCTATCTTAACCGCTGACTCCGGACCTCACGTTGGCGTACACTTCGACAATCTGGCGGGCGACGTTGGGCATCGACAAGCGAGAGATCCACTCGCGGCCACGCGAGCGCGTGCCCTTGCGGCAGATCTCCGCAATGCGCGACGCCATGGCCTCCGGGTCGCGCGGCACGAGAAAGTTGCCTTCCGCGGGCCCGAGCAGTTCGGTCACGTCACCCACGTCTACGGCCACCACGGGCAGGTTCACCGCCATCGCCTCCTTGACGGCGTTGGGGGAGCCCTCGAACAAGGAAGCCAGCACCAGCACATCGGCAGCGTTCATGTAGATCGGCATGAGCTGGCGCGGGGCGCCGCGTACTTGAAGGATCTCGAGTTCAGGAATCTCGGTGCGAGCGCGGGACGCCGCCGCTTCGATCAAGTCATAACGTTTGCGGGCCTCTGCCGGATCATAGGGAAACAGGATGAACTTCTTCGCCGGGTCAAGGCCGAGCCCTCGCCGTGCCTGCGCCAGATCGGCCGGGCTGAACAAGTCAAGGTCGACTCCGTTGGGGATCACATACGCTCGATCCAACCTCAGCCTGGATTTCATCTCCCGGCTCTTGACGATGACTGCCGCAACCAATCGAGCCAGCACAAAACTGGAGATTTGGTAGAACCGTCCCATGGTGGTTATTCGGCCGTCGAGCTTTGGCTGCCCAAGGACATCGTCGCCCATGAAAGACACCACCACCGGAAGCTTAAGCTGGCAACGAGCTACCAGTCCCGACAGGCCGAAGTGGGCGTGAATCAAATCGTACCGCTGCCGTTTTAGCCGGCGGCGCAACTCGCCGATCGCGCGCAGATAGTTCCAGCGCGACTCGCGTCCGTTGATGAAAAGTACGTCAAAGTCCACACCCAGGGGTAAGAGAGATTCCATCTGGGCGCGGACGAAGCTCCCAACCCCGGGATCGGATTCGGTAGGCCAAAGATTGGTCACAACTAGAACGCGATAGCGCACCATCGACGACTCCCTGAAACGCCCGGGGCCAGAAGTAAAGGGACTAGGGGCTAGGGACTCGCAAGGACTCCTTCCGCTAGTCCCTAGCCCCTAGTCCCTAGTCCTTACACCACGTCCCTTCACCCGTCGCCACGCTGCCAGACGGCCGTCAGGTGAGCGACAGGGATGGCCCGCGAAACTGCCATGGTCCCAAGATAAACCGCGCTGCCGGCGCCGCAAAGCTCGCACAAGTAAGTGAAATTCTGCACACTGGTCACCGGGGCGCGAACGAAGGCCCGCAGGGCGACTACCATCAGCGCGGCCAGGGCGCAGCCGACAAGGTCCTTCACCGCGAAGCGACCCAAGTTGCGGTTAAGCGCCTGCCGCAGCCGTGCCAAGTCCTGCTGATAAGCGAACGCCAGCGTCAGAGTCAAGCCGGTGAGCTGGCCCAGCGGAATGCCCTTCGCTCCCAGCCGCAGAACGCCGACATAGAACAAGTCGAACGCCACCGTGAGGCCGTACTGCAGCGCCGAAAGCCGCGCGTAGACGGCCGGCTCCTGGCGCGCGAAGAGATAAAAGGTCAGGATGCGCAAGGAGGAATAGAACAGCATAGTGAGTCCGTAGTAAAAGAAGACCTCCGTCATCAACGCCGCAGCATCGGCCGTAAAATTGCCTCGCTCAAAGATAAGCCTCACGATGTTGCGCGAGAGCATCAGGCAGAAGAGCACCGCCGGAGAGATCAGCACCAGGCCGATCTCCAGGGTGTCCTGAAAGGTCCGGTGCTCTTCCTCCCGGTCCTGCCGGACCACGGCGCGCGAAAGCGGCGGCAGTGCTACGGTGCCGATGGTTCCCGCCAGCAACTCCGCCAGGGTGGAGATGATCTTCATGCCCCAGTTCAAAGCGGTCAGGGTTCCGGCCGGAAGAAAAGAGGCGATGATCCTCTCCACCACGACCACGCCTTGCCACATTACCGACACCATCACCTGCGCCGCGCCTGAGCCTCGCAACACCCGAAAGGCCTGGCCGCTTCCTTTGAGGGTGAACGAGTAACGGACCGGAAACGAGATCACAATCTGGGCGCCCAGAATCACCAGTGAAAGAGAATGTCCCACCAGGTATCCCAGCACGATGCTGTAGAGTCCGTAGCGACGGAAGGTAAAGACAATGCTGGCGATCACCGCGGCGTTGCGGAAGAATCCCGACAAGGAGGCGAGGGCGAAACGATGCTGGCTGAGCAGGAAAGACCGGCACCCCTCGGACAGGCACGCCGGAACGATCATCAGGAAAAGCCAGCGCGCCACCCGCGCCGCCAATTGGGCCTGAGAATGGGTGAAGCCCGGCGCAATGCCGCGGACCAGCCACGGTGAGGCCGCCGCCCCCAGCAAGGCGAGCAGGCTGAACCCGAGGAAGAACAGGTTGACGACGAAACTGAATCCGTCCCAGAGTTCATCGGACGACCTCTTGGCCTCGAGCGCGGCAAAAAAAGGCACGAGCGAAAACTGCGCCCCCGCCGAGACCAGGTTGGTAACGAGGTAAGGAATCGTATAGGCTACGTAGAACGTATCCGAACTTCGGGAGAGACCCCATTTCGCCGCGATGCTGGTCTCGACAAGGATCCCCGTCAGGCTGCCCAGAAAAGAGAAGGAGCCCACCAGAATGGAGCTCCGGACGAGGAGGCTTTTTGAAGGCATGTGGCTAGTGTGCTGTAACACTCAGTTTTTGACAATGGCGGTGGGAACCAGGGCCTTGCTCTTCAGAAGAATTGACGATTGCAGATTGACGATTGAAAAGGGGCCTCCTGACGTTAGTCAGACCTATTGAAAAGCCGTGCGGCCTGCTTTCTTTTCTTTCAACCGTCAATCTGCAATTTGCAATTATTTGCAATCGTCAATTCTCCGCCTTGCCGGAATCAGGTCTTACAGCAAACTGGGGGTGCCGTAACACTTCAACTTTGCTACACCCCCTCACCCGGAAAAGGGCGAGGGGCAGAAAGAACTCACGCTCATATTCTTATTTTTGAATGACTTATTGGCTTCTGGCTCTGGTTTGGCTTTGCTCCTTGAGGCGACGTCAAATCTAAAGGACTTATTGGCTTTGGTTTGGGTTTGGTTTGGGTTTGGATTGGGTTTGGTTTTTTGGTCAAATGATTGATTCCAGATTACCTATTGGCTCTGCCCTCCCTGTTTTGAGGGACGTCTCTGCGACCATCCAAGCCGAAAGCGACGCGTTGGCGGCATCAGCATACTTGGCGGCATTGGTCAGGAGATTTTCGTGCACGGCCTTGAGATCCGTGGGCCTCTGGCCGCCCGACGGGTTGGCTGGGTTGGCAACCCTCTGCACTCGAGGAACGCATTTATCGACTGCGGGCATAGAACGAGCCTCTCAAGCCATCAAAACGGCTTGCGGGACGCGCGCTGACGCGCCCTATAGTGGCCTAGAGGGCCTGACTACTTACCTCGGCTCACTCTGCAAGCCAATTATTTCTCTAACCATAAACCAATTCGTGAATTCTGTCAAGAAGGCAATTTAATCGCCAAACACTGAAGTCATTTGCTGTCCCGCTAACTAACGGCTATGAGGGCCATGAGTAAGGCCCTGATTTGCCAAACCGGGGTCACTTGTCTTCGCGATTCTATCCACAACAAAAGGTGTTGACACCACGAAAAGAAACAGCATCAGCACCGGCGAAGTACCGAAGTTGAACTCGAAGAACCCTTCGGCGACAAAAGCCAGCCAGCCGGCCAGCACGCCCTCCGCAATCCAACGCGGCGTCAGGCGTTGCCGGGCGATTCGCCAGCAGTACCACAGCAGGGCTGTCATGAACCACACCCAGGCCGCAAGACACGGCAGACCTCGCTCCGCCGCTAACTGGATGAAGTTATCGTGTAGGTGCTCGCGGTAACCCCCCCGAGGAATTTCGCCCGGCGCGAGATAGAACGTATAAACTTCCGTGATGTTGTTAGGCCCCACTCCGACCCACGGGTGCCTCTCGATCATTCGCCGGCCCACCCCCCACATTTCGAGGCGGATGGAAAGCGCCGGATCCTGCGACGGGTGGCCCACCATCGCGATTCGCTGATGCACCAAACCCGGAGCAACAAAGTAGCCCGCCACCACCAGCACCGGCAGCAGCCAAAGCCATCGCGGTCTCCACCGCCCGACCAGATAGAGGGTTGCCACCGCGCAGCCCAACCAGACGCCGCGAGTGAAGTTCAGGACGATGGAGAGCGCCACCACGGCCAGGATCAGCCAAAAGGCCCTTGGACTCCCAGCCGCCGGCACCTCCGACGTATCCTGGGTTCGGGTTTTGGAGTTCGGGGCTCGCGACGCGAAATGTCGGGACAGGAGCAACATCGCCAGCAAGGCGGCGAAGATCAGCATCTGCTGCCCGCCGAAGTTCATCCAGTGTCCCTGAAAGCCGTGGATGCGGTGCGACGTCATATGGTTATAAACGTCGGTGGGGAAAAGCTCGCGCACCGTTCGATACTGGAACACGAACTGCCAGGTTGCGACGATTCCCGCCACTGCAGCTTCAACAAAAAGCGCCTGGTACAGCCACACAAGATGTTTGCGGGTCGCCACCAGATTGACCGCGAGAAGCAGGATCAAGAACAGAACCAGCTTCCTGACCGCGAACCAGCCGACGGTTGGGTTGGCGGCAAAAAAGACGGAGACAACCGTGGCCAGGCAGAAGAGGGCAAGAGGCAGCTTGACGGGCGGAAAGCTGATGCGGGGCCGGTTGCGTAGCACGTGAACGGAGTAAACCACGCCCGCCAGAAACAAGAACGCTTGCGCCGCGGCAATCGAAATTAGAATGGAGAGGACCGAGAGGCTGAAGAACACCGACGCCCAGCAAGCCAGCGGTTCAACCGGCAACTCCACACGCACTGAGGAGGGGAAATCACGCAAGCCCGTCACTGCGGTTCTCCGAGCCTATTCAAGCCCACGCCGTCGTCCCTTCGCAGGCAAACGGCTTGCCGCCCGTCTGAGGTAAGAGTCCGAACGGCCTTGAAGAGGTCAGCGGCAAGCAATCCGAGCAGAAGCGGCGCCGTGACCACCACATTGTGGTTGAAGGCGAGCGCCTCGCGAAGGCGGCCGTGGAAGAACGCGGCCAGGGCTCGAGTGCTTCCGCAGGCCGGGCAGGCGGCGAGATGGAGCAGGCGGTGCCATAAGCACAAGGCGGGGCCCCCCACCAACACTTCCGGCGGGACCAAGCAGAAAAACAGCACCGCCGGCAGCAGCACGGCGGTTCGTGGGAGGTGACGGCAGAACAAGCGCTGCTCACTTTTGCCGGAGAACATTGCCCTGAGCGTCGGGCAGTTTGTTCAAGGCAATCAGGATAATGTCGACGATATACCAGATGCCGCACCCGCCGAGGGTCACCAACTTGAGGATTCCCAGGCCCACGTAGCCGAGGTAGAAACGATCCACGCCCAGCGTGCCGAGAAAAATCGACAGGAGCAGCGCCACCATCCAGTCCTTCTCGCCACTTCTCACCAACCTCACCCCGCACTTCACGCAAATCTCAGCGCCGGGCATGACCTCCGTACCACAGGACCAGCAATAGCGCAGGCCGGCAAGCGGTCGCTGGCCGCAAGCTACGCAGAACTCGGCGGAGTCAGGAAGTTGTTTGGCGCAATTTCGACAGTACATAATCACCCCGTGCTCAGCAATCAGTACTCCGTATCTGAGCGCCTCGGGTTTTCGTTGAGGCGCGAAGCTACCGGACAATTGTCGCTATCTTCTGCGAGCCACCGGGCAAAAGTCAAATGGAATCCGTGGGTGATTGCGTGATGGGGTGATTGGGCGATTGAAGAAGCACCCATTAGCCGTCAGTCATCAGTACGCACCAAGAAAGGGAGCGTTTGTTTGCTGAGAGTCGATAGCTGATAGGTGACCGTTCCACTCTTCAATCGCTCAATCACCCGATCACGCAATCACTCAATTTGGAGGACCCACCGGCTGGGCGGCGAGGACTGGTTCCCGCATCCTGCCTGACTGGATCGCCACGGGCTGCTTCTCCAGCGCCAACTCCAGAACCTCGTCGATGGTTTTGACGAAGTGGAGCTCCAAGCCACCCAGGAGGTCAGGCGGCAGGTCTTCGCGGGCGTTGGGCTCATTGTCCGCCGGCAGGATCACCTCGTGGACGCCGGCGCGCTTGGCAGCCAGCACCTTCTCCTTGATGCCGCCCACGGGCAGCACGAGGCCGCTCAGCGTGATCTCGCCGGTCATGGCCACGCGTTCGCGCAACGGTCGCCGCGTGAGACCCGAAACGAGTGAAGTCACCATGGTAACGCCGGCCGACGGGCCGTCCTTGGGGATAGCCCCCGCCGGCACGTGAATGTGAATGTCGCTCGATTGGAAAAAGTCCGGGTCGAGAGCATAGTCGAGCGCGTGCGCCCGCACCCAGGCGAGCGCCGCCTGCATCGACTCCTGCATCACCTGGCCGAGTTGGCCGGTCATGGTGAACTTCTTGTCACCCTTCATGATGTTGGCTTCGACGAAAAGCACGTCGCCGCCCGTCGGCGTCCAGGCCAAACCTACGGCCACGCCGGGCTGGCGGGTCCGCTCCACCAGTTCCACGTCCATGCGAAACCTGGAGACGCCGAGGTACTCGCGGACGTTGTCCGGAGAGACCACGAGCTTGACCGTGGAGCCTTCGGCTACCTTGCGCGCCTGTTTGCGGCACATGGTCGCGATCTCGCGCTCGAGGTTGCGGACACCGGCCTCGCGCGTGTAGTGCCGGATCAAGAAAGCCAGCCCTTCGCGCGTGAATTCGATCTGCTCCAGATTCTTGATGCCGTTCTCCTCGGTCTGCTTCGGGATCAGATGCCGGAAGGCGATCTCAATCTTTTCCTCCTCGGTGTATCCCTGCAACTCCAGCATCTCCATGCGGTCGAGAAGCGGCGGCGGGATAGTATCCAGCACGTTCGCGGTGCAGATGAACAGCACCTTGGAGAGGTCGAACTGCACGTCGAGGTAGTTATCGCGGAACGTGGAGTTCTGCTCCGGATCGAGCACTTCGAGCAGCGCTGACGACGGATCGCCACGGAAGTCGCGCCCGATCTTGTCCACCTCGTCGAACACGAACACCGGGTCGCGGGTCTCGGCACGCCGGATGCCCTGGATCACCTGGCCCGGCAGCGCTCCGATGTAGGTGCGCCGGTGGCCGCGGATTTCGGCCTCGTCGTGAATGCCGCCCAGCGACATGCGCACGAACTTGCGGTCGAGCGCGCGGGCGATAGACTTGGCCAGCGAAGTCTTGCCGACGCCCGGCGGTCCCACGAAGCACAGAATGGGGCCTTTCATCTGCGGCCTCAATCGCAGCACCGCCAGGTACTCGAGGATGCGCTCCTTGACTTTCTCCAGGTCGTAGTGATCCGCGTCGAGCACCTCTTTCGCCTTGGGGAGATCGACTTTCAGTTCGCTGACCTTGTTCCAGGGCAGCGCCACCATCCAGTCGAGGTAGGTGCGCGTCACGTGATAGTCGGCGGCGGCAGGCGACATCTTGGCCAGGCGATTGAGCTCGCGCGTGGCTTCCTTCTTCGCCTCCTCGGTCATCCCGGCGGCCTCGATCTTCTTACGCAGCTCCTCGATTTCCTGCTGCTCGTTCTCCTCGCCCAGCTCCTTCTGGATGGCCTTCACTTGCTCGCGCAGGTAGTACTCGCGCTGGCTCTGCGTCACCTGCTCCTGCACGTCGGACTGGATCTTGGAGCGAAGCTGCTGCAATTCCACCTCGCGTGCCAGTTGACGGTTGATGCGCTCCAGGCGGCCGCGGAGGTCGAGGCTCTCCAGCAGTTCCTGCTTCTCGGTGGAGGAAAGCGACGGCAGGTTGGCGGCGATGAAGTCCGTCAGCCGGCTCGGGTCGTCAATGTTCATCACCACCATTTGCAGGTCGTCCGACAGAGTCGGCGAAAGCTGCACCACTTGCTGGAAGAGCGAGGTGACACTGCGCACTAGGGCGTCGAAGTCCGGCTCCTTCGCGGGAGGGGTGATATCGTCGAGCGGCTTTACCTTGGCCAGAAGGTAAGGGTCGACCTGCATTACTTCCTGCACCGCGATCCGCTGGAGGCCTTCGACGAAAATGAACAAGCTCTGGCTGGGCAGCTTGATGATCTTGTGAACGTAGGCCGCCGTCCCAATCTGATAAAGGTCCACCGGCTGGGGGTTGTCGACCCGTGGGTCACGCTGCGCCACCACTCCGATGAATTTCTCTTCATCCTTCAGATCGTTGATCAGCTTCAGAGAACTGTCGCGGCCCACGGTCAGGGGCAGAATCGCATTGGGGAAAAGCACCGTGTCGCGCACGGGCAGAATGGGCAACTCGCTGAACTCCACCGCCTTCTTTTGCTTGCTCTGCTTGGTTGGCATCTTTTCCAATTTGACCTCGCTACCTGAAACTAGAAACTCGACCCTGGGAGGTCGAAACTCGCAAGAACCAATCCACTGTTGGCACCGGTTTCACAGACTAGGAGACGCAAGGGATTTCATGAAGCATCAAAATCCATCAAGCGTCTTGGCCGCTTCGTTCTTTATCTGTGTAATCTGCGAAATCCGTGGGTCAACTCTCTGGTTCGATCCTCCCGGAGTCAGACGGGAAGCATTCTAGCACGAGGTTTCCTCGCCTTATTGCCACGCCAGCATCGACCTGAAGCGCCCGCCTGAGAGTCGCCTTCACTAGGTTAGATGCTCGGGGTGTTGCCTGTGGTGCCGACCGTTGATGCTTCGACCGGCCTTCAGGCTTTGGGATGAGTCTTATCGTAGACGTCCATCAATTGCTTGATAGAAACCTGGGTGTACTTCTGCGTCGTGGAGAGGCTCGTGTGGCCCAGCATTTCCTGGATGGACCGCAGATCGGCCCCTTCCGTGAGAAGATGCGAAGCGAAGGCGTGACGGAGCGAGTGCGGGCTGGTTCGGACGTTCGGGCCAAACTGTCGAACGCACGCCTTCACCAATCGATCGACCGACCGCGTGGTGAGCCGTTGGCCGCGCAGGTTGAGGAACAAGGCGGGACTCACCGTCTTCCCCTCGCGAAGGATGCGCTCCCGCACCGGCAGATAGTCCAACAGCGCCTGTTTCGCCTTCGACCCGAAAGGCACCACGCGCTCCTTGCGTCCCTTGCCCAACGCCACCAGCATGCCTTCTTCAAGATTGAGGCTGTGAAGATCGAGGCCCACCAGCTCACTCACTCGAAGGCCGGAGGCGTAGAGCAACTCCAGAATGGCCCGGTTGCGCACCAGACCCAGGCTGCCCTCCCCCGCGGCCTGCGCCACCCGATCGAGGAAGGTGTTCAACTCCTCCTCGGTCATGATGCGCGGGAGGGTCTTGGGCAGCTTGGGCGTGGAGACCGCGGCCGCCACGTTGGCGGCGACCACGGCCTCATGAACTAGAAACTTGAAGAAGGCGCGCACCGCGGCCAGCTTGCGGGCAATGGAAGTTTTCTTCTTCTCGCGCTCGAAGAGAAACGCCAGAAACGCGCGAACCCGCAAGGTGTCGATGGACCGGACTTCCACCACAGCCCTGGGGTCGCCGCTCTTCAGGAAGTCGCGAAACTGGACGAGATCGCTCCGATAGTTGCGGATGGTGTGCGGCGAAGCGTTCCGCTCGTTTTGCAGGTAGTCGATGTAGCGGTCGATCCATTCGTCCATAGAAAAACAGTGGCTAGTGGCTAGTGGTTAGTGGCTAGTGAAGAATTGCCGATTGCCGATTGACAATTGACGATGGGAAAATCGGCTTGGCCTCAGTCTTCTCTTTCAATCGTCAATCGGCAATCTGCAATCGGCAATTTCCCACCACTCCCTCCAGCCAAAGTCCGATGTCCTTCAAAGCAAATTCGCATTGCCGCGCCCGCCGAGCCTTGCGGTCGCGGGCGATCGGGCGCGGCAATCCCTCGATCGGCGGTAGCAGGTCAAACGAGATGTTGGCCGGCTGATAATTGTCCGGG
>Ga0335078_10011851_pt1 | contig 12932 bp, 11 predicted proteins | sample Lox_Sample_32_FD_206711 | JGI IMG/M metagenome (GOLD analysis project Ga0335078, IMG submission 206711) | Soil microbial communities from Loxahatchee National Wildlife Refuge, Florida, United States - Lox_Sample_3.2 | ecosystem: Environmental > Terrestrial > Soil > Wetlands | place: USA... | reverse complement strand
TGTCCGGGTTGTAACGTTCGGGATGCGAGGTGCCGAGGGTGTGACGCTGTTCGGTCGCCGCGACCGACACGAATGCATCGAACACTTCAGGATGCGCGTTCGGATCGGTCCAATATTGCGCAATGCCGCCCCACTTGGCGCCCAGGCCTTCCTTATACACATTGGCATTCTGGATGATGAGCGCCCGCAGCCGCTCCGGATGCGCTGACATGATGCGAAAGCCAATCGGTCCGCCATAGTCATGAAGGAAGAAGATGTATGTGTTGATCTTGAGTTGCTCGAGAAGTCCATTGGTCGTCTTGGCTAAATTGTCGAAGGTGTACGCATAGGACGACGGCGGCGGGGCGTCACTCTGACCGAATCCTGGAAAATCCGGCGCTATCAGATGATAGCGTGTTGCGAGCAAGGGGATGAGCGTGTCGAACTCGCGCGAAGAAGACGGGAACCCGTGCAGCAGCATGATCGCCGGCGCGTCCTTTGGGCCGGCTTCGCGATAGAATACTCCGACACCATCAACTGTTCTCCGGCGATAGGTCGTTGTCGCCGACGTCGACTCCAGCAAGACGGCCTGTGTAATCGATACGGGCGCAGCCGCCCGAGAAGTCGCTGTTATCATAATTTTTCTCCGTCGCAGCCGCGTGCCGCGCCGGCGCGCGGCTCGATGCGCGCCGATAGAAACATCAGTCGTAGAACGCGGGAATCAGCTTTAGTTTGTCGGTTTCCGCCTTGTCGTGATTGATAAAAAACCTGGCTTTGTACGTCGCAATCATCCGCTTGACCCTTTCCATGGAGGCGATCGAAGCGGCCTTGTCCGTATTCAACGACGGCACGGCGTCCTTTTCAAAATTCTCTTCCAGATGAACCACGTCGCCGGACAGAATGATGAAACCTGAATTCTTCAAGTGCACCATCAACGATTGACTGCCGGGAGTATGTCCTGGCGTGGAAACCAGGGTAACACTGCCATCGCCAAATACGTCTGTATCGCCGTCGAGCAGCTCGAGATGCTTCGGAGCGCCCATAAGCTTCCGTGCCAGGGCCTTCAATTGATTGACGTTGTCGTTAGGGCCATCCGGAGAACTGATCCACTCGTACTCGGCCCGCTGAATCAGAATCGTCGAATCCTGAAACAAGCGAACGTTGCCGATGTGGTCTCCGTGGGTGTGGGATATCGCGACGTAAGTAATGTCGCTTGGCTTAAGCCCGATCTCGGCGAGTTGATCGGTCATCGTCTTGTCGAGATGGTAGACGATCAATTTGGGCAGAGTCGACCAGCCTTTGGGGTCGTGCAACGCGGACTCAGGCACGCCCGTATCCCAGAGCAACCACTGACTTCCATGCTGCATCAGCCAGCACGTCGACGAGAATGCGATGCTCTTCCCGACGTTTTCGCCGGGCGTCCAGACCGACTCGTCATTGGCGAGCGAATGGCCGCCATCCAGCCGATAGAGCTTGTCGGCAAACGCGGCCCTAGCCGGGTCCGGCAGTTTGGAGGAAGCGGGTGCGGTGAGCGTACTATCGAGCGACATATTCGAGCCTCCTGTCAGGAACCTGAATAGCCGAGACTCCGCGGGGGGACTTTGAAAGACGCGGCGGCTTGCGGGCGCTCTACGACGCCCGAGCGGCGGCAGCGGGTCTCTCCTTTTGCCTTAGCAGTGCGATCAGGGTCTTCGCAGCAGGACCGGAGGAAGCCGGATTTTGTCCGGTAATCAGCAAGCCGTCGCTGACCACGTGAACCGCAAAGTTCTTTTTCTTCGAGAAGACGGCGCCCAGCCTCAACATCTCGTCTTCGACGAGGAAAGGCACGACCTTGGTAAGACCGACCGCTGCCTCCTCGCCGTCGGTGAACCCGGTCACTTCCTTGTCTTGCACCAGGAACTTGCCGTCGGTCGTCTTGACGTGACGCAACGCGCCTGTGGAATGGCACACGACGCCGATTGGCTTGCCGGCGGCAATGAAGGCCTCGATCAGTTCGATGGAATGGCCGTCTTCGGCGAGATCCCACATCGGGCCATGGCCGCCCGGATAAAACACTGTGTCGAAATCTGCTTGCTTGACGCTATCGAGGCGGACCGTCTTGTCGAGCTGAGCTTGCGCGGTAGCGTCCTTCTCGAACCGGAGGGTAAGCTCGGTTTGCGATTTGGGCTCGCTGCTCCTCGGATCGACCGGCGGCCGGCCGCCTTTCGGCGATGCCAACGCGACGTCGGCGCCGGCGTCCTTGAACGCGTAGTATGGCGCCGCGAGCTCTTCGAACCATACTCCCGTCTTTTCTCCGGTATTTCCCAATTGGTCATGGGAGGTAAGGACCATCAACACTTTCATGACTTTACTCCCGTTACGGACGGCCTGCCCGGCGTTCAACATGGCAAGGACATCAACCGCGATCGCTATGACGGAGCGCGAAACGCGTCGAGCGCGCTGCAGTCTCCGCAGTTCAGAGTCAAAATCGGATTTAAATTTTATTTTCCGCCGGGCAACGGCACTATGCCGTCAAGATTATTCCTAGCTGTAATGGCTGTCGATGACAGCGTCGATCACATGTCCGTCACTGAACATTTTGGACATGACATCTGCACGGACCCAAGAGCTATGGCGAGGCGATGCCTAACAATGCATCAATTGAATATTTTCCTGGGCCGGTAATGACCAACAGCAGGAAGCCTCCCATAATGCTGAGGTCTTTGTAAAAGCCATCCAGGCTGTCGACGTAACCGGGGCCTTTCACCGTCCAATAGTGATGCCCGATAAACGCGGTTCCCAGCGAATATAAAGCCATGAATGCGGCGGCTGGCCGCGTGAAAAGACCGATAGCGACCGCGAAAGCGACCGGAAGCTCCATGAAGATCGACACGCAAGTGGCCAGTACCGGCAGATGAAGGCCTTCCTCGTTCGCCATTTGACTCACGGTGCCGGAATAGTCTCTCACTTTTCTCGCGCCGAAAATCAGAAACAGCGCGGCAAGAAGAAGACGCGCCGCGAGAATGAGTTCATCGTTGATGCCGTTCATCATGACGCTACCCTCTCTCCCGATTGTGCGTTGTTCAGATCGATTATGAGAAATCCCGCGGAATGGAGCGGTCCCAGTCGCGACGACACACTTCGTTCGCGCCCTCGAAGGCGCGCAAACTTCCTTGAAGCAGAAATGCGTCGCGCGTGGCTGACAGCCGCATCTGCGTCTCGACCCGGATTTGCCATGCGTCTCGCGACATAGTCTGGACATTGTGCAGTTCGGCTACGGCGCTGAGCGGATCGTCGTCCTCGACGTGATACTGCGTTTTCCATTGCGTACCCAATTCCAGACCGATCCGGTCGATGCGTTCGATCCGCACACCATCGCGATGCAGGATGGTCGGCGTCTCGGGTGTCGCCGTCTCCGGTTCAAGAAAAGGCGGAAGCCCGGCATCCGCGGCGTTGGGCCCGCGTTGCGGCAGATCGAGCGTGCCGGCAAAGATCTGCAGCGTCGCCGTCTGCGGACTGGGCCAGATCATCGGCCAGTAAGCCGTCGATAACGCAAGCCTCACTTTGTGGCCGGTCGGAAATATCGAGCCTGCATCATTGAGCTTCATGCGCACGCGGCAGCGCTCGCCCGGCGCCAGCAAAGCGGGCTGCTCGTGGCCCTCGCGATGGGTGAGGTCGAGGACGCCATAGCTGACACGCAGCGATTCACCGGTCGGGTGCACATCGCACAAACGAACCACCAGATTCGCCATCGGCCGGTCGGAGGCGACATCGAGCGTGACGATCGGAGCGCCGAGAATCTCGATCGGCGCATCGAGCGGCGCCGTCTCGAAAACCAAGGAGCGCGCGTCATCGTCTTGCTGGTCGCCGGCCTGATCGCGTCCACGACCGAAGGGAACCCATTCCCCCGATTGCTTGCCAACCGTCTGCGGCGAGCACACGGCGCGAGCCGTCAACGGCGCCGCGGCTTCACGCAGTCCCTCGTCGGTCAAGAACAGCCGCGGCGATTTTATTGCCGGCGGCGGCCACGACGGTTCGGCGACCCATCGACCCGGCAAGGTGTCGTGGTGGGCCGCCGGTCTCGCGCTTTCCGTCATCCACGCCCGCAGCATCGGTTCATCCATCACGCCGGTATCGATGCCCTTGAGCCAATAATCCCACCAACGCAGGATTTCTTGGAGGAATCCGATCTGGGGACCGGGAAGTGCAAAGTGCGGATAGGCGTGTGCCCATGGCCCGATGAGACCCTTGCGGGGCACCTTCAATCCCTCAAGCAAACGCGGGATTGCATTCTTATAACCATCGGTCCAACCACCGACGGCGTAGACTGGGCATTGGATCGCTGCGTAGTCCTCGCAGACCGATCCATGCTTCCAATACGCATCGCGTCGTTGGTGCTGCAGCCAATTGTCCTGGAACAGCGGTATGTTCGCCAAGCGCTCCAGCCACATAGCCCGCCAGCTATCGCCGACCAATGCCGGATCGGGCGGCAGGCACGTCAAACTAAAGAAGAAAAAGGCCCACTCAAGTCCGGCCTTGGTCAGAAACGTGCCTCCCATGTAATGCGCGTCGTCGGCGTAGCGGTCGTCGGTCGAACAAATGGTGACGATGGCTTTGAGGGCGGGGGGACGGCGCGCCGCAATTTGAAGTCCATTGAATCCGCCCCACGAGATTCCCATCATCCCGACCGCGCCATTGCACCACGGCTGCGCCGCCAGCCAGGCGATCACCTCCAGGCCATCGTCTTGTTCCTGCTTGGCGTATTCGTCGAACAGCAAGCCCGTCGATTCACCGCTGCCGCGAAGGTCGACGCGGACGCCGGCGTAACCGTGACCGGCCAGATACGGATGCGTCAGCGCGTCCCGCTCGTACGTTCCGTCGCGCTTGCGATAAGGCAAATATTCCAGAATGGCCGGAACGGGATTGTGTTCGGCGTCTTCTGGTAGCCAGATACGGGCGGCGAGCTTCGTGCCGTCTTTCAGAGGGATCAACAGGTGCTCGATGACGCGCACCACTCTCGGAAAATTCGTAACAATCACGGCGGACCACTCATGATGGCGACGGCGCGCTGCGGCTTCGCAAGTAGATAACCGATGCGCACGTGGTATCACGCAACGTGTTTATTCATCAGGCCGAGGACCAGGGCGTCGAGACTGTACGGCCCGGCGCCGGCCGAGACGATTATAATCAACATAAAGGCATAAAGCGTCTCCGGTAAATAGAGCCAATCGTCGATGCGATCGCCTCTGTCGATCGGCTTGTAGAGCCTGATTCGCTGCCGCCCGGACGTGGCGAGGGCGACGAGGATGATGACAAGCAGGCCAAGCGCGGCGAGCGGCACCAACAGTCCGATAAGGACGGCGGCGCCGGCGGAAAACTCGACCAGCGGCACCCACCATTGATTAAAGCCGACTGCTGGAACGCCGAGCGCCTTGAGTTCATCGACGAATGTACGGTGGCGCTCTGCGTCGAACAGCTTGTGATATCCCGAATGCATAAAAAATGCCCCCACCGCGATCCGGTTCAGGGTGAGTGCAACGTCGGTCCATCCTACACCATTGAACAGTAGATCCATCATGGTCCATCTCATTCGATGTCTCCTTCGATGAACGCCAAGGCGCGTACCGGTCCGCGTGCCGGTGGAGGATGGATGAACGGTCCACCGCATCAAAGGCAGACGCCCGCACTGCAACAAATGCCGTGTAGGGTGGCAACGATTTACTGGATCAAGCCGTCAGTCCGTTTACCGCTTGGGATATTGAGTGAAAATGTAATCTTTTGCCGACACCGTCGTGTGGCACGCAAATCCGCACGTGGGTTCAGTGCCCTCGGGCGCAAAAGTGTCGGACGCGGCATCATAGATAAAATTGGCGTAGGCCCATCCGTGGGTGTCGGGAAATCTCTTGGTATCTTTTTCGATGACGTCAACCGCTTTCAGCGCGTCCGGTACTTGCACAAAATAAGGAGACACAGGGTTCTTTTTGAACGTCCACTCGATCTTCACGATCTTGGACCCCTCGGGAAAAAGCTTGCCGTCGGCGGGAAGGCCCAGCCTATACGCCTTCATCATCACGTCGTTCGCAACGATCACTTTCAATTGAGTTTCGGTCTGACTGACCGCGACATTCTTCCAATTTTCGTATCCTCTGAAATCAGAAAACGAGAGCTTGCCCAATTTCAGCGTGTACTTGTCCTGCGCGGCAATGGCCATGCTGCCAAAAATGGCGAGCATTGCCGCGATCATCAAAATCATCGAAGATGGAGTTCTCGTCATAGTTCGCTCCTGCGCTGCTGATTGCAAGCTAGCCATCATCTGGCGTGGGTAATTACTACCATGTCGCACCCGACGGCCGTAACTGCGATCAAAGCTTCTTCATTCTAACCGTTACGCCCATAACAATCAGGCAGTGGACATTCCCCTACGGCTACCAACGGCACCCAGGATACGATAATTTATTTTGGGAGCGGTATAGTGCGCCTACCGACGGCAGGAGTTGCAATTGCTTTTCGGGCGAGCAAGACCGTAGGCGCGCAATCACATGGGTGGATTGATACTCACCGAGAGTGAGGTGATCGCGTTGTACTGACAAATGTCGCGATGACGGCCGGTTCCTGCGGAAGTAAGTTAAATTGCCAGCTGGTTGGAACATCGAAGGCCAACTCGCGTTCAACGCATTGATCTGGCCGATGTTCCGGCTGCGCTCATTCCCTACTTAGCATCGATCGTAAGCTCGTGATTGTCAAAGATAAGGAGTGGAGCACATGGCTTTCATCATTAAAGTCAATGGGGACAACCATAGCGTCGATGTAGAAGACGATACACCGCTCCTCTGGGTATTGCGCGACGTGCTGGGAATGACCGGCACAAAGTTCGGCTGCGGCATCGCGCAATGCGGCGCTTGCACCGTGCATCTCGACGGTAACGCCGTACGCTCCTGTTTGCTGGCGGTCGGCTCGATCGGCGATCGCGCCATCACTACGATCGAAGGAATTGGCGCGACGCCGACAGGTGCCAAGGTGCAGAAGGCCTGGCTCGATCTGGAAGTCATTCAGTGCGGCTACTGCCAGTCCGGCCAGATCATGTCGGCGGCGGCGCTCCTTGCCGGCAACTCGGCGCCTGACGATGCCGACATCGACGCGGCGATGGCGGGAAACATCTGCCGTTGCGGCACCTATGTGCGTATCCGCGCGGCAATCAAACGCGCCGCGGCGGCAGCATAGGAGGCGGCCATGCGAGTTTTTGAAAATCACTCAACCGCCCCCTCGCGCCGCACGCTGATCAAAAGCGGCTTGGCCGGCGGCCTTGTGCTCGCCTTTCATCTTCCGCTCAGGGCCAGCCCCGTCAACGAGCCGGAGCAGCCACCCGACGACACCGCCGGCAAGTTCGCGCCCAATGCCTTCATCCGCATCGACCATGCCGGCAAGACGACCCTGGTCATGCCGCAGGTGGAGATGGGTCAAGGTGTTTACACCGCCGTAGCGATGATCCTTTGCGACGAGCTCGATGGCGATTACGCACAAATCGTGCTCGAGCATGCGCCGCCCAACGACAAGCTTTACAGCAATCCGATGCTCGGTTTGCAGGCCACTGGCAATTCCAACTCCATTCGCGCCTTCTGGAAGCCGCTGCGCACGGCCGGCGCCGCGACCCGCGCGATGCTGATTGGGGCCGCGGCAACGCAATGGCAGGTCGACCCGGCAACCTGCACCGCGTCAAGCGGCAAGGTTATGCATGCCGCGAGCGGACGCGCGCTCGCTTACGGCGATCTGGTCGATGCGGCAGGCGCGCTGCCGGTTCCGGCAGATCCGCCACTGAAAAACCCAAAAAACTTCACTCTGATCGGCAAGCCCCTCAAGCGCTTCGACACGCCGAACAAGACGGACGGCAAGGTCATTTACGGCATCGATGCGATGCTGCCTGGAATGAAATTCGCGACACTGGCGCAATGTCCGGTCTTTGGCGGCAAAGTAGCTCACGTGGACGACAATGCGGCCAAGGCCGTTAGCGGCGTTCGTCAAGTCGTCGTGCTGGATGACTTGGTCGCGGTCGTCGGCGATCATATGGGGGCCGCCAAGAAAGGTCTCGACGCCCTTGTCGTCACCTGGGACGAAGGACCGAACGCCAAGATCAATTCGCACGACATCTGGGAGGACTTGCGCGCCGCCAGCAAAAAGACCGGAGTCGTGGCGAAATCGATCGGCGACGTCGACAAAGGCTTGATCCAAGGCGACAGGTTCGAGGCCGACTACGAACTGCCGTTCCTGGCGCATGCCCCCATGGAGCCGCTCAACTGCACCGTTTCGCTGACGCCAAGCGCCTGCGAAATATGGATCGGCACGCAAGTCATGGCGCGTGTGCAATCGGCGGCGGCACAAGCCGCCGACCTGCCGGTCGACAAGGTGACCGTGCATAACCACTACCTCGGCGGCGGCTTCGGCCGCCGGCTCGAAACCGACATGGTGACGAGCGCGGTACGTATCGCCCGGCATGTCGACGCGCCCTTAAAGGTCGTGTGGACGCGCGAAGAAGATATCCGTCACGATATCTACCGCCCGATTTATCGCGACGTCATTTCCGCGAGCCTGTCGGCCGGCAGGATTGTCGCGTGGAAATATCGCGTCTCCGGTTCGTCGATCATGGCGCGGTGGCTGCCGGGGGCATTCCAAAACGGCATCGATATCGACGCGGTCGATAGCGCCGTCGACATGCCCTACGACATTCCCAACCGCACGGTCGAATATGTGCGCGCCGAGCCGCCAGCGGTGACGACCGGATTCTGGCGCGGCGTCGGTCCGAACAACAACGTCTTCGCCATCGAATGCTTCATGGATGAATTGGCGCGCAAGGCCGGCATAGATCCGATCGACTTCCGACGCGGCATGCTGGGCAATAATCCGCGCCTGAAAGCCGCGCTCGATCTGGTGGCGGAAAAATCCGGCTGGGGAAAGCCGCTGCCGCCGCGTACCGGCCGCGGCGTGTGCGTACAGCCCTCGTTCGCGAGCTTCATCGCCACCGTGGTCGAGGCCGAAGTCGCGGACAATGGGGAGGTGCATCTGCGCCGCATCACCTCGGCGGTGGACACCGGCATCGCCGTCAACCCCGACACCATCGTGGCACAGCTGCAGGGTGGGCTGGTCTTCGGGCTGACCGCCGCGCTTTACGGCGAGATCACCATCGACAAGGGCCGCGTGCGGCAATCCAACTTCAACGATTACCGCATGCTGCGCATCGACCAGGTGCCGAATATCGACGTGCACGTCATCAAGAGCGGGGCAGACCCTGGCGGCATCGGCGAAACCGGCTGCACGGCCGGTCCGCCGGCGCTGCGGAATGCGATCTATGCCGCGACCGGAGTGGCGCTGCGGCGCTTGCCGATCGACCGCGCCGCGATCGCGGCCAACAAGGCGTAAGTGTCATGCGCGCACGCATTGCCCTCATCGTCGTTGTTGTTCTGATCGTTGCGGCAGTCGTCGGCTGGCGGATGTTTTTCCCCGGGCCGATGGCATTCGCCAGCGGGTCAACAGTAGCGCTGGCGGACTATCACGGCGCCGATCCAACCGGCGTTCCCACAACGCTTGCCAATGCGGACCAGGTCAAACGCGGCGAATATCTCGCCCGCGCCGCCGACTGCATGGTTTGCCACACCGCGCCGGGAGGCGCCGAATATGCCGGCGGTTTGGCCATTCCGTTGCCGTTCGGGACGATTTATTCGCCCAATATTACGCCCGACAAGGAGACCGGAATCGGCAATTACAGCGATCGGGATTTTCTCAACGCGGTGCAGCGCGGCGTGCGCCGGGACGGGGCGCGGCTTTATCCCGCCATGCCGTTTACGTCCTATACCTACATGACCGACGCCGATGCGCTGGCGATCAAAGCCTATCTGTTCAGTCTGCCGCCGGTGCATGCCGACAATCGCGCGAACTCCTTTACGTTTCCGTTCAATCAGCGCTGGAGCATGGTGTTTTGGTCGTTGCTGTTCAATGCCGACGCCCGTTTCGCGCCCAACACCGCGCAGAGCGCGGCATGGAACCGCGGCGCCTATATCGCGGAAGCGCTGGCGCATTGCGGCGAATGCCACACGCCGCGCAATTTTGCCTTCGCTCTCGACAATGGCAAAAAATTCGCCGGCGCCCTGACGGCCGGCTGGAAGGCCTTCAACATCACCGCCGACAAGGCTACCGGCATCGGCGACTGGACCGACGACGAGATATTCGCCTATCTCGCACAAGGTCACGCGATGCACCACGGCACGGCGGCGGGACCGATGGGCGAAGCCGTCGACCAGAGCTTCAGCCAGATGGCGCCTGCCGACGTCCGCGCGGTGGTCGGCTATGTACGCAGCATTCCGCCGGTGACGTCATCCGAGCCGGCGACGATTGCGCCCCCGGCCCCGGCGTCGCCCACGAAAGGCGGCGCTGTCGCCGACCTTGCCGGCAGGAAAGTATTCGAAGAGGCCTGCGCCAGTTGCCACAACTGGACGGGAGTGAGCCCGATCTCGCCCTTCGCCACGGTCGCCGGTGCCCGCGCGGTCAACGATCCGACCGCTACCAACGTCGCCCAGATCGTGATCTCCGGCACCGTGCGGCATACGCCGAACGGCGCTATCTCGATGCCGGCTTTCGGCGCCGCTTATTCCAATGCCGAGATCGCGGCCGTCGCCAATTATGTAACCGGGCGCTTTGGCAGCGCGCCCTCCCATCTGACGGAGAAGGACGTCGCCGAGCTGCGCAACGAAACGGTTCGCTGACTCTAAAGCGAAGGTGCCATTGCCGCACAACCAGTTACGGGAGGCATGGGAAGCGGGAGAGCGTGCTTTTCCGGTATTGTCAGCTTTGACTCTGGCCCCGCAAGGTTTGGTGCTAGGTGCCGGTACCGTACTGGTCCCGGCCTACGGAACGCGCCGACTGACGAGCCTCGACGGGCAGGAGGCGCGAGTGCTGGCGCTGTTGTCAGCGGCATATGGCAAAGCGGTCGCGCCGAACGTGCTTGGCAATATCGCGCGCGCCGCTGACGCCTGGCACCAAGGCGACGATTGCCTCGCCCACATTCACCTCGCACATTCCGGCCTGTCCGAACTGCAGGAACCCTACAAGGCGGCGTACCGGCTTTTTCTCGCCGAAGGATTCTTGGAAGCCGGCGGCAGTCCCTGGGACGTCTTGGAAGCGCTCAATCTCGATGCGACGCACATCGACGCAATCGAGAAAGTCTACAATCCTGCGGAGCCGCGCGTACCGGCCGGCAGCGGCCGAACGAGCGGTCAGTGGACGCGCGGACTCTCGGTGCTCGAGGACCTCACGACCGAAGCCGCTCACCAACTCGGCCGATTTGCGCTGCGTCTTTTGGGCGCTAGCTTGAGCGAGGCGGCGGCAGCATTCGGCCTGCTATTCATCCCGTCTCCCAACAATCTCAGTGTCAACGGCGAGATAGACGGTCTGCCCGGCGCCAGCTATGCGTGGAATCGCGATGAGAGCACGCTTCAACTTACTTACGACAACTCAGACGGTGGCAGAAGTACCTTCTCCGCTCAGCTGGAGGACGACGTCTTTCGCGATGAGCGCGGCCAAATCATCGGCCGCGTTTTGAAGAGCGTCGTCAATCCCGACAATCCAACGCCGCGCGGTTGGGGCTATCAGCTTCCAAATCCGGACCAAAATGGCGAGCTTGTCTATTATGACGATTGCCAGCACTCGACCGGCATGGTGGTCGAAGCCAAGGGCAACTATGCAAGCGTACTGTCATTCGAACCGAGCAGAAGCAATATTTCAGCCGATTGGCTAAACCAGTCCGCAGCGCAAATCGCTGCAGCCGGCGGCCGCCCAATTCGCTGGTATTTCGCCGAGTCAGATACCGCGGCGTTTGCTCTACGTTTGTTCGAAACGGCGGATGCAGGTCGCGATAAAATCGAAATCCGAATCCTGCCCTGGCCGGGGGGTAGCCGATGAGTAAGCTCGCGTTCGAATACAACATTCGCTCCGAACTGCCGTCACGGCCCGAAGACCCCGCCGCGCTCGGCACACGGTTTCTCAATACACTGGACGCTCTGAGCCGCATCGACCCAAAGGTCTTCCACGATTGGGAAGTCGTGACTTATCCGGCCGCGGCCTCGTTGTCCTTGGAGACCGCAAGGCCGCGCATTGCCGCGATCATCAAAAAGGCCGTTTACCGCGATGATCTTCGCCAGCCACGGCCCGATCAAGGCTACACGGCGGGCGCTCTTGTCATTAATGACGACAAATCGCGCAACATTAGTCTCCGCATCAATGCCGGCGGAGCAAAGAAGGGGGACAGTTCACTCGAGATGGGAGAATGGAACGTGTTTCCCGATCCGGCGATTGTAACCTATCCGCCTTCAAGGCGGCGCTGCTCCGCCATTGTTGCCAACTGGCCGCTAAACTGGGCCTGCGCCTTTGCCTTCCGGTCGAACACTGCAAGGATACCGGAAACCTATGCGGGCGGGGTGCAAGGCTACCGCTTGGAGAGCCTGCCTATGGTGCCCAACGATCCGACATTTGAAGACTCGGCTTTCCACATTCCCTGGATTGCCTATCTCTCCGCTCCCCTCGCCACCGGCATCACGCTGCCGGGCGAAATCATCACCGAGCATACCCCGGATGACGGACTCCTAATGATTGCCAGCACTGACAGGCTCGATCCTGAAAATCACGAGCATCTGGAGCGCGCTCGTCTTATTGTCAACACCATGCTCAGTCGCACCGGCTATTCAACGTATGCAAGTCACCGCGAATGATGGTCGCAGCGTGTCTGCTCTTCGACCGGCGGAGAAATTTAGTTTGCAGTTCCTCTCGACTGGGGTGGCGGAGGGAGAGGAACTGGAAACTAACATTCTCTCGCAGAATTTCGCGCGCTTTCGAAGCGCTACTAGCGATAAAAAACAAATTCTCAAAAAGCCTACTTGCCGCGCACTTTGTTCTCTTGCTCCCAACGGAGAAGCGCCCAATGCGCATGGAAA
>Ga0335078_10011850_pt1 | contig 12932 bp, 16 predicted proteins | sample Lox_Sample_32_FD_206711 | JGI IMG/M metagenome (GOLD analysis project Ga0335078, IMG submission 206711) | Soil microbial communities from Loxahatchee National Wildlife Refuge, Florida, United States - Lox_Sample_3.2 | ecosystem: Environmental > Terrestrial > Soil > Wetlands | place: USA... | reverse complement strand
AAATAATTATAATTATTAGGCTCATCTGAGACACTTCGACTTATAGCCACACCACACGTGTGGCGTGCCAACCCAAAATAAGCACAGGAAGAGAAGGCGGGAAATAAGGAAAAGACAAAAAAGGGAAAAGAAGGAAAGGGGACCGGGACACCCAGCCCGTTAAACCGCTGCATACACCTCGTTTGGTCAGAATCCCACAGACGGACTCCGACGTAAGAGGAATTTTGACCTCGGTCCTTGGCGCAGTTCGGTAAGACATTACAGACGCCCTTCACGTTCGTTTTTTATTTCACACAGACCAAGACAGAAGTTAACTTTTCATTTCTCTTCTATACCCTTCGCTTTTTCCTATATTCTTTTGCTCTGCTGTCTGCACGGTATTCGCTCCGAGTTACGCCGGCAACCTAAAATCCTCACCGCCAATTTTATATAGCTTTCCTCCCGCATCCCTTTTGCTATTCTCGAACTGGCGCACATCAACATCATTCCCTCGGGCTTTTTTCTCGTCTCCCTCCTTCTCTCTTTTCTTTCGTTTGACTAGAACTCGTTACCACGTTCCTTAACTGGGGTTCCAATCTTTCGTTCGTTTCTCACTTCTTTTTCTCTTTCACTTTCGTTGAAGACTTTCTCTTCCCGTCTCCCTACACGAATCTCGTCGCTTTCGTTTGTTTTCATTTTCGCCTGTCGTCTCCCTAGACCCCTCATCTTTACCTGTCAATTGCAATAAGTTATCGATATTTTGCTTGGGTGTTTTATCAGACCCGGTTAAAGCTCGTCAGGACGAGGCCTCAACCGGAAAGATCAAACGGAGAATAGGGAAGTCATGCCCTCTATGACATATTCACGGTCGTACTCGCTTAGATCTATTTTTATCTTTTGCATTTTTTCAATATCCTTCATATTACACGTCAATGCCGAAGGTCTTCTCCCAAGTCGGGGTCGTCATCGACTAGAAGCTCTACAAGCTGTACGGCAGCATTACAGAAGACAATTTGCAAATGACACGACAACAACAACCACAACGAGCGACTCTACAACAACCACGACAACAGATAGTTTCGCCTCGACTCCTTCAACAGATGCGTCCACTGGCAGTTTTGAGACAAATAACTTTAATACAACTCTGTCGTCGACGATTACCCAAACAGCAACTGGAGTTTTGGGTCCTGCAGTATTTTTCGGAGATATTACTAATGACGACGGAGGTACTAAAAGATCATAACAATGGCAAAGCTAACCAATAGGTTCAACTACTTCGGTGAGCGGAACGACCTCATTTGCCACATCAACCACCACTGTTTCTTCTTCCATCAGTACCACTTCTACAACAGACAATTCGCAGGCAACCTCTTCTAGCATATCTGGCTCCTTAACCACCGTAACAGATACATCCGCCACCTCATCTACAGGATCTCCCTTCGTGTCAATCTTTAGCCAGAGCTCGAGCTTCACTTCAGGGTCTCCAACAACTAGCAGCTTCTCAATCAACACAATTATCAATTTTGATCAGTCTATCACCTCTTCCCCCTCTATTAGCGCTACCCTTGCTCTGACCTCTACTAGCCTTACTAGTCTTCCGACCTCTATTAGCACTCCCAGCCTCCTAGACTCCTCCGTCGTCAACACATTCACATCAATCACAGCTACTGCGATCCCCACCACTCAAACTTCTGGTATCTCACTGACTTTCATACCATCTCAATCCTCTTCTTTCAAAGTCTCTGATACCACGACGGCCGCGACGGGTCCTATCCAAACGACAGATCTGTCCTTGACGGGAAGTTTGGGAACTTTACCATCTTCCAGTAGCTCGTTTATCCTTGGTACTCATTCACAGAGTACTTTGGGCCAATCAAATCCAACTACCACAATATCCCCTTCTAGTCAGGCCACATCCATTCCACCCGAAACCACCGCCTCGGCTGTGTCTATTACATCTGGATCGGCGAGCGCAGCTCTCTCCCTCGTTGGTTCAACCCAGTCTGCTCCCATCTCAGTCACAACTCCGATTACCAAAACATCCGCGGAGTCCTCGATTGCTACTGCATCTGCGGAGGTCACCAATGAAGCAAAAAATGGAACAAATACCAATACTCAGGCTTTCCATTCGTTAAGTACTGCGACCAGCAACACAGGAACGGCATGGTTACCGACAGCTTTGGTTATTGCCTCAACTCCCTCAGCAACGGCTACCTCCTTAGTCACCGCGGTAGGTACCGCCGCTTCGACTCAACCCACCAACGCTCCCGACACTCCAAAGATCGTAACTCCTTCCGACGGAATACCCAGTGCGCCCCCGAATAGCACTTTGGTCAGAATCGGCTTCCTAGAGGCCCTAAATTTCCCCTTTGTGGTTGAACATTCGGTTACCGTCGCTCAAATATTTCAAGTCCTTCCCATTGCCTTATCTTACGCTCTCAACATTCCTCTTTCTTCTGTCGTTGTTCGGAATTTGCAACCCTACGCCATGTCACAGTACAACGCTACCGTTGCCATGGTGTGGATTCCGGAAGACATGTATGATACTTTGAGGGTTTCGATTCTTACGGCCAACTCACTGCTCTATCATCAAGAGAATCCTACCGCGCAACAGCTTGTCGACCTAATAGATCCCACTATTCCACTGCTTGCCGACGGGTCTACAGTCACTAGTGGAAGCGCAGGGACAACAGGAGGCTCAGCAGATGGGAATACAAATAATCTGTCGAATCAAGGTGCTACGAGTGGATCCCTCGACAATGTTCAGAGCCCAGATCAAGATACCTCTTCATCTTCAACCGGGAAACAGGTTGCGATAGGTTTGGGAGCAGCCGCCGCGGCCCTGGGTTACGCGGCCTTGATGTTTTTTGGCGCAAAGCGCTTCCGGAAGCAAAGCGCTCAAGCACAGGCAGAACGATGGCACCATGCTAGAGTGTCATCTATCACGGGAGAACGTGCTGAGTCACCACCGTTCTCGCGTAGTTATCGGAGTAGCGGCGCAAGCAGTGGTCGCGGCGTTAGGGGACAGAATATTAGCGCGCCTTTGATGACAGAAAACAGTCTACTACTGTAACATCAAATTGGCCTTGAGTTTCGAAGTTTGGTTCTCGCATTCACGTTTAATTTTCTACTTCATATAAGACGCCGGCAAGATGGCGACTTTCTTCTTTGAAGTATCCCCATCTACTATGAAGTAGATCTGAGGTCATGTTCTTTGGGGAGTCATGTTTAATTTGTATATACTGAATTCATGAAATTCTTGATCTCTTCCGTATGTATACGCGTGGGCCTTCCAGCTGAAAGTGGGATAGTGATCGGTGCTTTGCGTACGACATGAGTTGCTTGGGACCAACGGTCAGATCCAAAGCCACTGCTAAGCCGTGAAAATCCAAAAGATAAATAGTAAGATTTAATGATTCACAAGAAAAGAATTGATATTCACTAAGCGCTAAACAAGGCCATTCAGCAAACCCATGTAGCTTGAAGCAACCGAGTCAAGGAGTATGCAAAAAAATAGCTAGAGCTTCCCGGCCTTGAATGCTGAGACGAGACCTGCAGTAGAACCATCATGGTGAGATGTCGAGCTTGTAGGAGTATCCAATTCCTTAAGAATGGCTTTGGATATCAGTAACACTGGCAAAAGACGTTACCTTTGGCTAGGACCTTGCCAAGCTGGACACCTTCCTGATCGAATGAATTGATATTCCAGATCGCTCCTTCCACAAACGTGACCCATTCGTAATAAGCAATCAACGAACCAAGGCAAGCAGGTGTAATCCTCTGAGCCAATATCGACGTAGTTGGACGATTACCGCGGAAGACCTTTGCGGGAACCACTGAAGAATCCGCTCCTTCGGCTTTCACTTCCTCTGCAGACTTTCCAACCATAAGCGCCTCTGTTTGAGCTAAAAAGTTAGATGCTAGCATTCTTGGAATTAGTCGATCGGGATACAAAGAAGGTTCAAACCGATGATGGAGCCTGTCCGCAACCGGATTGTGGGTCTCTATAGGAAGAATGAAGTCCTATATTAGTAAGTAACCAGCTTCAGAAGACGACGAACCGCTGGGATAATCTTTGTGCCTTGATGAAGAAGTTGAAAGAATGAATGTTGGCTATTAGTCCCAGGCTCACCAAAAATAATCGCCCCAGTAGAGTACCTGGGAGAGATCAGCCAAGCTCGATTGACAACCAGCTTACGGGATAGACTCGCCATAGCGCGTAACCGACTTGCCATTGGATTCCATGAAAAGTTGTTGGAGATAAGCCGGGAAACGGTGGAGGTATTGGTCATACCTGTACGTCAGGGAATTTCGAATATGAAAAGATACGGCGCGATGAGATGAGTCTCTACTCCGTAAAAGTCTCCATACCAGACATTCAATAATCCAGCGAGAAGTGGAATGTTTTTGTCCGCGGGAGCATCTCTAAAGTGCTGATCCATGGCGTGCGCACCCCGCAGGAACTCCCAAAAATTGTCAAAGCCAATGTAAACACAGACAGACAGTCCGATGGCAGACCACACGCTGTACCTACCACCGACCCAGGACTCGAAGCCGAACATGTTCTTGGGGTCGATGCCGAATTTCTTGACTTCCTCTTCATTGGTTGAAAGGGCGACAAAATGCTTTGCAATATGACGCTCATCCCCGGCGGCCTTGAGAAACCAGTCCTTTGCTGTCGCAGCATTGGTACATGTTTCTGCTGTTGTGAACGTCTTACTGGCAACAAGGAATAATGTTGTATCGGGCTGGGAGTCTTTCAAAGCCTCAGCTATATGAGTTCCATCAATATTGGACACAAAATGAAGCCTGAGGTGACGGTTTCCGTATGGCTTTAGAGCCTCTGTAACCATGACTGGGCCCAAGTCACTCCCGCCGATGCCAATATTGATGATGGTCTGGATTGGCTGGCCGGTGTAGCCTCTCCACTCACCAGAACGGACGGCTTCGGAGAAGGTCTTCATATGATCGAGCACGGCCTTGACCTCCGGCCAAACATCCTTTCCGTCAACTTTCATAGGATCACCGTTGATATTGCGCAATGCAGGATGAAACACTGCCCTGGACCGTCAATAGGGAAAGATGAAATGGTTACCGATCTTCAGTTGTATTGATGTGCTCGCCAGCAAAAAGTCTGTCCCGAAGCTCAAAAACTTGGGCTTCTTTGGCAAGCTGGAGGAGCAACCGCCGAACCTCATCATTGATCAAATTCTTGGAGTAATCAAATAGAATATTTCCGTCGACTCCTTCAAACAATGGAGCGAATTTCGAGAACCTGTCGGGATTCTTTTGGAACAGGTCCTTGACGACGATTGATGACGCCTGTGTATCATAATATCGTTGGAGTTCCTTCCAGGCACTCCTTCCCAGATGTTAGTTCATTGTTTAAATGGGGACGATATGTACAGATTCGAGGCAAGTGAACTGGATTTAGACATTTCAACCAGTAAAGTGCTGGATCTGATATTCGTCGAGTGCTCTCGTGGTGATGAGTATCACGCAGCAATCGAGCACCGGGATAAATCGAATTGTCCAATCAAGTCCTTGATATTAGAAGGTGGTCTGGCGATCAGTGCTGGTGGCAGCTGCCTGCTTAATGCCAGTCGATACCTCGCCCCCCAGGTGCGCGTAGCCTGATCTGCGATCTGCGATCAGCGGTCGCACGGTCAAATTTCACCAAAATGCCGGGAAGGAAAACCTCAACCAATTCAATTGAAATTTTGAGGAATCACTATTCATAAATGGCATTCATCAACAATTTAGCTGTCTGATAATTATTTTCTAGACACCCCAAAATCCCATATAGATCACATATAAGAAGAGCTTCCCGGAATTTTGGATTTCAATTTTGACTGACCAGGTCGTCAGAAATTCTGAATTCTGATCGGTGCGAGCAGCTATTTCTATCCACTGGTAAGGCCTCCCAAAAACTCTTTACGATAGAAAACAGTTACTGACTGGAATTTCAAAAATATAATGTAAAAAACCATTTAATCTTACTAATATTTATATACTTCATTTTCTTTTCTTGAACATCCTCAGCTATTTAGTTATATAATAAAATTAAAAAATATAAACATTTAAAAATGACTTAAATAAAATTTTGGGCCACTGAACCTAGGCAGCTTCAAAATTCCTTGCTATCTAAGAATGAGGCTAGTTAATGCTAGAGACGTCAGGGACCCTGGCATTACAAGCCACCAATAATATCTTCTCACAACTACATGGTTCTGTACCTCCAGCTCTTGGAATGAAAATTCAACTAAAACTAATTTAAATACATATGTGTAATGTACAAGATATAGATATAAATTATAACTAGTTATTTATGCTCAACTTAGAGCTCTAGCATTGCCAACTATAGTGTATTAAGGTCAATGACAAAACTAACCTGAGCATTGAATGTTCAAATTACTGACTAAAATCAATATATATATAGACCATGGCAGTTATCTAAAAATGCTACAAATATCCCCACAAGGCTCTAGGAGATTGTGTTGTTCATATACTCAGAGTATCTTTTTGAAGAATAGACAGACCATTGCTGTGTATACTACTAGTATTAGTAGTGTCAATAGCTATAGCTTTTTAACAGACCTGTACTATATATTTGGAGGATCTCTGCTGCCTACTTGTAGCAACAGTGCTGAATAGTCAAACCACCACAGTATGAAAGCAAATAGCTGCAGCTAGCTATGGTAGTACATTTCAGACGCAGCTGAAATCACCCTGTGCACTGCATTCACCTACCTGTACCAGCAGTTGTTTAAGGTAGTACCACTAGTAAAGCAGGGTTCCGTAGAGTGTCTGCAGCTGCTGATGCTAGCTTTGAATTCAACTCAGCCCTATTCCAAGTGTCAGCTGTACTAGTTGGAAACATATTCCAGGGGAGCTAAAGTTTTAATACACTTCACCATTTCATAAGCTGGCTAGTAGTACTAGTAGTCTGTGATAGTACCTGCAGCTGTAAACTGAACTTCCGTTCCGGGAGCAATATGAAAAATATTCCAACTTGACACATTGCTACTACTAATATATCGATAGTTACGACCTTTCACCTGTCCTAGTAACCTGGATATTATGGTATATTTTGGTCTTGTTTTGCATCCGTGTCCGGAGGAGTGGCATGCCAATTGCAACGGGGCACTTTTGTCACTGCGATCGGACAATGTAAGTGACAATTGAATGGTCAATACTTAACCGATCAAAGATCATCGCTGGCACGAAAATACATTCGATGAACGGAACTCAGTACCAGTAAACTACCTATCGCTGCTGGATGATCCATGGCATGTGCTTGGAGTTTGCAGGTGTGCGACGTTCAATTGCAACGAACGCTTCAACAGAAGGGTACACGATAGCTGGTAGATCGAGTTGCACCAACCGCGGCGCAGGCCTAAGAATTCTCCCAGCTGTAGCTCTGCCTTATTGGTCGTGCTAAAATTTACACGATCGAGGATCCGCGCGCTAGGTCCCGCATCAAAAACTCGGTCAGCTACCGGCATTATCGAATTATTGGGCCGCACATTATCAGGGATTATCAAAGGGATCGCGAGATTCGACGTCTTATCTCCCATAATGTCGGGGGATGCCAAGTTTTTCGCCAGAGGAAAAGTTGAAGAACTCCGGGTTGAGCTCCTTAACAAAAAGGACAAATCCCATGCTCGGAAAAAGGAGACGCTAAAGAAAGTTGTCGCAAATATGACCATTGGGCATGAAGACATGAGTCCGTTGTTCCCGGCTGTTATCGACTGTATGTCTTTGCAAGTCATCGAGATCAAAAAGATGTGCTACCTTTTTGTCATGAATTATGCGCGATTAAAGCCTGAAGGAGCCCAGCAAGCCCTCCGATATCTACTTCGTGATCTCGAGTCCCCCAACCCCTTACTCCGAGCTCTCGCACTCCGGACGATTTCGACAGTCCATGTCAAGGAGTACGTGGAGAACCTGATTCAGCCTCTCAGACAGCTTCTGCAGGATCCGGATCCATATGTTAGGAAGACTGCTGCGATTGGTGTTGCTAAATTACACGGCCATGACCGAAAATTGATCGAAACAACCAGTCTCATCGCCGGCGTTCGAGACCTCTTGCGTGATTCAAACCCCACGGTATGATGCGATCTGCGTGGATACTTACGGTCTGTAGGTCGTCGCTAGTGCCTTGGCTTCATTAATGGACATCGCTGAAAGATCAGACGCCATTCAAATCGGACTGAATTTCAGCATTGCCAACAATTTGGTGTCTGCTTTGAACGAGTCCTCAGAGTAAATCCCCTTAAGATCTATGGAATTCCAATATCAAGAGCTGACAGCTATGCAATTAGATGGAGTCAAACCTATATTATCGAGTCCCTCATGAACTTTACTCCTCAGAGTTCTGGTGATGCTGAGATCATTGCTGAAAGGATCGCGCCGCGATTACAACATGCGAACTCGAGTGTTGTCTTAACCACAATAAAAGTCATACTCTATCTTACGAATTACATGAATAAGGAAGACGAAATTTCTGCTCTCTGCAAAAAGCTTTCGCCACCGTTAGGTACGTCCCTTCGTCTATTCATACCGACTCAGTTACCCTTTTATCAAAACCCCCGGAGTTGCAATTTGTCGCACTTCGGAACGCTCAGCTCATTTTGGAAAAAAGACCAGAGATCCTCCAAAACGATATTAAAGTGTTCTTCTGCAAATACAATGATCCGATTTATGTCAAGTTAGCTAAACTCGAAGTCATCGTAAAGTTGGCTAACGAAAACAATATCTCAAAGGTACTCGAGGAGCTCACAGAGTAATGTCCCAAATTGATTGAATCTTACGAATTCAGATATGCGACCGAGGTAGATGCGGATTTTGCTCGGAAGGCCGTAAGGTCCATCGGTCGTTTAGCGATTAAAATTGAATCCGCGGCACAAAAATGCGTTATTGCATTGCTTGAGCTTGTATCCACCAAGGTTTCATATGTGGTTCAGGAAGCGACTGTTGTTAGTCGTGATATCCTTAGAAAATATCCTGGTCATTACGAATCAATCATTTCGACACTATGCGAGAATCTTGACAGCCTAGATGAACCGGAATCTAAGAAGTCTATTATCTGGGTCATTGGCCAGTATGCATCGCGTATCGAGAATGCCGACACGCTGTTGGAGGATTTTATATTCGCTTTAGGAGACGAACCTTACGAAGTGCAATTGGCCCTGTTAACAGCGACGGTTAAATTATTTATCGCAAGGCCTGCAAGGGGCCAAGATCTAGTCCTAAAAGTGTTGACTTGGGCAACGAAAGAAGCAGATAATCCGGACATACGAGACCGAGGGTTCATGTACTGGCGCCTGTTGTCAACGAACCTGAGTGCTACGAAGCAAATTGTTCTATCGGAAAAGGCTATTGGTCTCGAAACAGAGAACCGTTTTGCAATGGAGGAGTACATTGGGACGCTGGCTAGCGTGTACCATAAGTCACCACAGCAGTTCATACGTGGTAATTTCAAGCCTCGGGTCTTGGAACCAAGTCCAGCACTGCGCTTGAATACTATTGAATCCGAAACACAAACAGCCAGGTAATCGTCGCGCGAAAACGTCGCTGATGGCTTAGACTTGACGGTAACGAAGAAGGTCGAACAAGGTTTTCACCCTTATCGCCAACATTCGGCCGAGGTCCTGAAGAATTCATGATGTATCGAAACTCCGGAGTGATTGGCGATGCCTAGGTGTTCTGTGATACTAATAGTGCCCCTAAGATCAATGATGAGATACCATTGGCATGATTTTAAATTTACATAATTTTTTTGTTGCATTATGTACGTAACTTCAAACAACTCTCTGCTGTACCTCTACACTAAAACCCCCCTCGTTCAGAAAGGCAACACAAGACTCAATCAGCTGCAATGTCTACTTAGAGTATTCTAGAGTACTTCGGATAATGCCTGCGGTGAAGTAGATCTTGGCTTACGCTGAATGCTGACGTCCTCCAGGGAAAATAAAACACCACCCCTGATCGCCGTAGGATCGGGAAGAATGGCCTCGCGCAAACGCGGTCGCGTGTCTGACCATAAAGACGACGAAGAACCATGCCAACCATGCAGTAAACCGGAGTCGCTCCAACACTTCTCCCTACTCGACATCCCGCCCGAGCATGTGGCCAGTATTATAGTTGATTTGTTTAACGACTTCGGTGTCCACGACTCGCGATCGGTTGACGAGGTTTTACGGTTCCATCAAGGATGGATTGCCCATTCCATTTTATATGCTTCCTCTCAGAGTCAAGCCTTCGCATCCGAAACTATCGAGCGTGTTATCGAAATCGCCTGCTGCCTAGAACTACTTTGTCAACATCACACGCTCGCCATGGCCGTTGTGAACTCGCTTACGCTTGATGCTATATCTAGATTAACGGCCTGGACATCCGTACGCTCGGCACTTATTCCAAAAATAGACGAAATTATTACGGGTTCGCTTTCAGCAGGTTTAAGTAAAAATACCCCGATCTTTCGAGCCTCTCGAAGTCGTTCGATTGAACGATGGATTCTGAGCCAGCCTTATCTCAATGAAAGCGAGTTGCTCTCCAAATCACTCAGAGTTGAACCCCCGAATGGAGAGTTTGTAGATGTTGATGCTCGTATAAGTCAACTAGAAGCTATTGTGGAAGCATTAAACGAGCCGCCTCAGATCACGGACGAAACATCGGTCGTAGAGTCAGTGGAAACTCCCCAGTCCGAAAATACCTCCAGTGATTTAGATGTCACGTCCGACACGGAAGAGGAATCTTGGAGCTCAAGTGAAAGCGACTTCGAAGATATTACAGCAGACTCATCAAAAACCCTTGCACAGCAAACCACGGAGCGTGTCGCACGGCAACTTTATGGCCTCGTCGAGGCTATTCATCTGCGGACGCATGACTCGAAATCATTGTCGCCGACAATCTCACAGCTACACAATGATCAATACAGGTCGTCCGATACATCTGATCGACGAGGGACACAGAAGAGGGAGCACATTTGTCAGAATGCTGTGCAAGGTAGGCTAACTCGAAACCGATCAAATGGGAAGGAACCTCGGTGACTAAGGCAATACTATGTAGGATAGCTAGGGTTCGGCTTTCTGCCTCTTCCGTATCACTATTTAGTTTAAAACCTGCGCATCATCCTGGGCTTGGTCTTCTCCCATTCTGCTATACAGCTCTCAGGGCAAGGTAAAGGCTTCGAGCACATCTGACGACCGCCACCATATGCGGATATCATCCTTCTCTACTAAATGTTCCTCATTGCGAACATAGCCTGCGGTGACTATTGCGATTCGTTTGCGGTCAGCTTTAGCGTTGCGGACAAGGCGTTGAGCCGACAGAACAGCAAGTGTAGTCCCAACTATGAGAAGCTGGTCTGAGTCTTTCACAATTTTTTCCACCGCTTGACGAGATTCATTTGACACATTTTCGCCAAAGAAGATCACCGCAGGTTTCACGACCCCAGCTGTACCGCCATTCCAAGCGCCATCCTCGTCGACTCGTAGAACATCTGAATCTCCGTATTTCGCTAGACAGTGCGGACAAGGAGGATATCTGAAGTTGCGGTATTGAAGTTCAGTCGACTCAAAAGCAGGCGTTCGGATGTCAACATCCCCGTCGGCGTTCAGTTTCAGATCACGACTATTGATATCGAGAAGCGGCCGCCACTTGGGATTCAATCGTTCAAGCTCCGCTTGAATGTGATCCCGCTGACTCTTTCGACGACAATACAGGCAAATAACTTCCTGAAGCGTTCCATGAAGCTCAAAAACCACCGGCGGTGTCTTCGATTCATTAAAACGCCGTCTTACTTCCTCGGCGAAAGCTTTATTCATTAAGCCATCCACCTATGACATGAGCAGGGTTCCTGGGGCTGGCAGAGAAATCATTACGTTTTGTGTTATGTGGTGACGAATGAAACCCGACAGCTGAAGTTTAGCGAGTGACTTATGTGTCAGATTAGGTTTCGCTTTGGCAACAGGAGGGTATCCAAGGAAACTTCGCGCCCTGCGGTTTAGGTTTCGAACAGCCAAGGGGTGCATTACCAATATCGCCGACGGGCTTTGTCCCGAGTCACAAATTCTTGAAAGAAAATGGGGCGATAGCAATTATTAAGTGTGTAAGTCCCTGAGGGTCCTGGTTAAACTCAGCATCGAGAATTGCAGTTGTTACCGCGATAGTCTGGGATATTGGAATCAACACTTATGCCGGCCCCGCTGAGTATAGCTGTTGTACGGCCTTGATTTAAAAATTCTTCCAGCACAAAGGCTGCCTGTCGAGGGGAAGTCCCCGCAATTTCTGGACGCGAATGCATGAGTGGTGACCCAGTGGGTGCCACGAGAGTTGGTATTCTCATGCTTACGAATGGCGAGCATGCAGCGGAGACACGGTCGCGGCACTACTCCGAAAGTAATCAGGTCATCGATCGGATGCAACTTCAAGTTGCAATTGCCGGCGCCACTGGGAGTGAAGATACGACTCGGAGTACTATCCAAAACTCAAGCACTGGCAGGTCGAGTAAGACCGTTGTGATCAATTGATCGCGATCAGCAACGACCAGCACTGCTAGTAGAATTTGTAGCGTGGTCAGCAGCTGCAGCCGGCCGCAGGGATGCATCTCCTAGCACTAGTAGTACTACTAAGTTAAGTACTACCGGCGCCATTAATACACACGCGTTTGTACCCATGATTACTGGCTACCCAACACAATCACATGCTTTGGCTCTCCTGCAGCTGGCAAGTTCTCATACTTGTAACACTGGTATGGACCTATAGGACTAGCAAACATGTTATTGTGATGTGAGTATGAGACAGGAAGATGAAATTACTACAACTAATCAGGTGAGACTATCTACCCACTGCAGGCAGCATGCGACACTGATGTAGCTAGCTAGACCCAGCACAATTTCCGGGTGTAGTAGTAGTAGTAGTAGTAGTAGTAGTAGTAGTAGTAGTAG
>Ga0335078_10011849_pt1 | contig 12932 bp, 11 predicted proteins | sample Lox_Sample_32_FD_206711 | JGI IMG/M metagenome (GOLD analysis project Ga0335078, IMG submission 206711) | Soil microbial communities from Loxahatchee National Wildlife Refuge, Florida, United States - Lox_Sample_3.2 | ecosystem: Environmental > Terrestrial > Soil > Wetlands | place: USA... | reverse complement strand
CCTGGGAATGTCCGGCAGCGGCTGAGGCAAGAAATAGCGCGAGAAGCGCGGTTTCGGTCATGGGACGTGTAAGCGCATCGAACTACGAACTTGCACACCCTTGCGAATTGTCACTTCACCTCAAAATTGCGCGGATCGAGAGAAACGTTGCTCGATACTTCGAGCGGTTTCAGGTCCCAGTCCGACAATGTGGTACGGCCATTCTGCAATTCCTGGCTGAACTGAATGTCGTAAGCCGTGGGCAAGGTGACCCCATCCACGGTCTTGAAATCGCTGAACTTCTCCTGCAGGCGATAGCGGGTAGGCTGCTGCCTCGCAGCGGCCACTTCCGGACTCGTACCGGCCGCGGTACCGCCGGGATTGTCCAGAGTTCCGGGAGTGGGCATCGCCCCGCCACTGCCGACCTCGCCGCCGACCAACCCCGGCTGGATCGTGTAGCGGTACATCGTCTCCACGTGGCGGCAGGTTTCGGTATCGAAGTAAAGGTGAATTTCCAGATCGCTGTTCTTGTGCGGGCGATAGAGGAGGTCATAGACTTTCTGCCCATCCACCGTTTTGATTCCTTCGTAGTTGAGTTTGGGCTTGCGTTGGTCCAGATCCAAAAGCGGCCAGGCGGTGGAGAGCACACCGCCGAGCAAACCCTCCCGCAAGATCGCGTCCTGCACGAAAACCAGATTGCCGAAAGCCGAACGGCGTTGCGTGGAAGTGGAGTACGCAACCTTGTCCTTGTCTCCGTCAAAGACGAATTGTTCCCCGCGGTAGTCGTTGTTGGGGAGCTTCATCATGAACTGAAGCTTCTTGCCCTCAGAGACCAGGATGGCTTTCCCTTCAAGCTCCCCCGCCCCGCCGACCAGGATTTTGAACTCCACGGGCCCTTGCACCACGCGGCTCTTCATTTCGGCACGAACTTTGGCGCTGGCGATCGAATCCAGGTGCTGAGCAATCAACTGGTCAACATTCGTTACCGGAGCGGCTGCCGACGCCCGGCTCAATCCACAAGGCAGCCCGAGCAATACCAGAGCGCAGCCTGCGATCGGCAGCGCCACTGTTTTCTTCAAATTGATGACACCGATTTTCATAGGCATGGGGGACATCCTCTCCTGGAACACAGCTCATGAACGCAATGGCGGGAGACGAAGTGCCCGAGTATTCAGCTCCCAGGGAGCGAGTTTACACCAAAGACCAGAGCAGCCTTTACAGAACTTGACATCGGGACTGGGCCAGTTTGGATCTGCCGATGCAGGGCCGGTAGCGTTTTTCGCGTCCTTCGCGCACTTTGCGGTTTAAAATCCGACCGCGAAGGCCGCAAAGTGCCCAAACTGACCCACTACTTGCATTGCGGTCGAGGGTCGACCGTATTGCTGGAGCGTTTCACGAGGCACGGGATAATTCGTCCGGGCCCAAATTGGACCCCCAGGGGCCGATGACTCCCTGGTTACGGGCGTTACCAATCTCTTCTGAACTTCTGCGTGCATTTTTTCCCAAATTGAAGCCAAAATCTAGCATCTAACTTCCCAAAAGCTCCAGCTAATAGGCTCGACTTCTGGATCACGTGAACCTTATCTTGCCGAGTGAGGCCCCATGAAACGGATACCGGTGGTTTCCCCGCTAGGTGCGGCGGTGTGTCTTTTGGTTTTGACCCTTGTTTCCCCCATTTATTCCGCGGCACAGTCCGCTGCAGCCAGCCGAATCGTCCAGGCCATTGATGACAGCAATGTTGCCGTGCTGCATGGCAACCTGAATCCGCGTGCCCGTCCGGAATTCGACCAGGGCCCCGTGAACGCCGGCATGGCGATCAAGGGCGCGTCCCTGAACTTCAAGCTCTCGGGCGCTCAGCAGGCCGCGCTCAATGAACTGCTGATCGAGCAGCAGGCCCCCGGTTCGCCCAACTACCACAAGTGGATCACGCCCGAGCAGTACGCCGCCCGCTTCGGCATGAGCACGGCCGACCTCAACAAGGTCACCGGCTGGCTGCAGTCCGAGGGCTTTACCGGCATCACGGTTTCCCGCAACCACAATCGCGTTTCGTTCACCGGAAGCGCGGGGCAGATCGAGTCGGTGTTCCACACCGAGATCCATAACTACCTGGAGGACGGAGAAACCCACTACGCGCTCGCCGTGGAGCCTTCCATTCCGCAGGCCTTCGCCGCCACGGTGCTGGGAGTGCGCAATCTGGACGATTTCCGCCCCAAGCCGAGAGTTCGCCGGCCGAGCGGTTTTAGCCTTCAGGCTACACCCAACTTCACGTCAAATATTTCGGGCAACCACTACATGGCCCCCGATGACTTCGCCACCATTTACGATCTGCAAAGTCTTTATTCGCTGGGGCTCGATGGGACCGGCGTCACCCTCGTCGTGGTTGGACAGACCTCCATCAGCACGACTGATACTCGCGCCTTCCGCAGCGCCGCTAACCTTCCCGCCAAGGACCCTACCATGACGTTGGTGGCGGACAGCGGCACACCGGTCGAGGTAACCGATGATGAAGTCGAGGCCGACCTGGACGTCGAGTGGTCGGGCGGGGTTGCCAAGAACGCAACTGTGGACTACGTCTACGTGGGCAATAACACTAACTTCAACGTATGGGATTCTCTGCAGGACGCGATCGAAAACGATCGTGCGCCGGTAATCAGCACAAGTTACGGATTCTGTGAAGCTGGGCTGGGCTCGGCGTTCGTACTGCAGGTTCAACAGCTGGCACAGCAGGCCAACGCACAGGGCCAGACCATCACTGCAGCCTCCGGAGATGACGGCGCGGCCGATTGTGACACCGGTTCCAGCGGCACCCAAGGCCTGGCGGTAGATACCCCGGCCAGCGTCCCCGAGGTTACCGGCGTGGGAGGCGGCGAGTTTAGCGCGGACGTCAGCAGCCCCTCAACCTATTGGAACGCTTCCAACGATGCCAGTAACGGTTCAGCCATCGAGTACATTCCGGAGACTTCCTGGAACGACACCACGGCCTCTATTGCCGCGGGAAATGGCCTTTCCGCTTCCGGTGGGGGGGCGAGCATAGTCTTCGGCAAACCGAGTTGGCAAACTGGAACCGGAGTGCCCACCGATGGCAAGCGCGACGTGCCCGACATTTCTTTCGACGCGTCGCCCGACCATGATGGCTACCTGATTTGCTCGAACGCCTTCTTCGTCGGCCAGACTCCAGCTCTAACAAGTTGCGCCACCACGGGAAGTTTCCGCGCCAGCGACAGCCAAAGCCTGGCAGTTGTGGGCGGCACTTCGGTGAGTTCACAGGTGTTTGGCGGCGTGGTTGCGATTCTGAATCAAGCAACCAGTTCAGGCGGGCTGGGGAACGTCAACCCAACGCTCTATAGTCTCTATGCCAGCACGCCCGCTGCATTCCATGACATAACCACCAGTAATAACATCGTGCCCTGCACGGCGAACACTCCGAACTGCCCGACCAGCGGGACTCTGCAGTACGGTTTCAGTGCCGGCACTGGCTACGACCAGGTCACCGGCCTGGGCTCGCTGAAGGTGGCGGCCCTGGAAGCGGCCTGGCCAGGTGCGGGGGCGCCTGCAGCGACCTCCGATTTCTGGATTTCGGGCCTGCAGGCGACGGTTGCAACGCCGGGTCAGTCGGCGACTTCAACCATAACAGTCAGCCCGGCCAACGGGTTCACTGGCACGGTAAACCTCACCTGTGCGGCTTCGTCATCTACCTCCGGTATCAGCTGCTCCCTGAGTCCGACCTCGGTAACGGTAAATGGGTCCGCCGCAACAGCCACCCTTACAATTAACACGACTGCAGCCAGCGTTATAACCAAACCCTCGGCGAGCCTGCGGCCGCACAAGAGTCTCCCCTGGCTGCCGGCCAGCGGCGGCTTGCTATTTGCCGGAGTCGTTCTGATGGGTGTGCCCTCCCGGCAGCGTAAGAGCGCGACGATGGCGATGATCGTGTTTGCCTGTCTGGTGGCTTGGGCCGGCTGCGGCGGAGGAAGCTCCAGTAGCGGAGGGGGAGGCGGAGGCGGCGGGAACTCGGGAACATCTGCCGGCAGCTACATCGTCACCGTAACAGGAACAAGCGGCAGCACTTCACATACCACGAGCATCGCGGTCGCTGTACAGTAGTCTGCGGTATAACCAGACGCGGCCCGCGGAATTAATTTCCCGGGCCGTTCCTATTTGGCTCGCCCACTCTTGCCAGCGTGCCCGAGCCCGGCAAACTGCACGCTCCGTGGAAGACGCTAGTGGGTCACTTTGGATTTGCCGATGCAGATGCGGTGGCGTTCTTTGCGTCCTTCGCGCACTTTGCGGTTTTAAAATCCAACCGCGAGGGCCGCAAAGTGCGCAAAGGGACCCGCTGCCCGGAAGACTACACGTTACCCGTCTCTTTCCGCTTTGATATATCATTTTGAACTGTACTTAACCGTATCGGCTGGCAGCATGACCCTGCGCACCCTCCGAATTGCCGTAACGTTAGCAGTGATCGCCAGCGCTGCGGCTCTCAACGCGCAAGAGATCACGGTCGCCGCTGCCGCCGATCTGCAGTTTGCCTTTCAGGATGTCGCCGCGCGCTTCGAAAAGCAAAGTGGTTCGCGCGTCAAGCTGGTGTTCGGCTCTTCAGGAAACTTTTTCGCGCAAATTCAGAACGGCGCCCCCTTCGACGTTTTCTGTTCCGCTGACCTCGGTTATCCGCAAAAACTGGAAGCGGCCGGACTGACAGAGCCGGGCAGCCTCTATCGCTATGCCACAGGCAAGATCGTGCTGTGGGTGCCCAAAGCATCGCCGGTGGATCTGGGCCAAGGGTTGGCCGCGTTACTCGATCCCGACGTGCACAAAATTGCCATCGCCAATCCCACGCACGCGCCTTACGGACGCGCCGCCGTGGCCGCCCTGCAGCACGAAAAAATCTACCAAAGAGTTTCTGCAAAACTGGTGCTGGGAGAAAGCGTCTCCCAGGCGGCCTCATTCGTAGTCTCAGGCAGCGCCGATGCCGGCATCGTGGCGCTCTCGCTCGCGCTGGCGCCGGCCATGAAAGAGAAAGGCCGCTACGCGGGGATTCCTGCAGACGACTATCCGGCCATTGTGCAGGCTGCGGTGTTGCTGAAGCCGGCGCAGCAAACTTCGGTACAGCGCGAACTCGCGCGCCGCTTTCTCAACTTCTTGAAAGACCCTGCCATCGTGGAAGTGATGCGCGGCTACGGCTTTTCAGCCCCGCAAACGCACCCGTAGCACCGGAGTCCCGACGGCCGCGCGAAAGCGTACCCTAACCCCGGCGACCCGTAGGCGATGTGGAGAAACATGGCGGACGTTCACCTCCTGGAACTGCTACACCTCTCCCCGGCTTCCACCAGGAGCTTTGTCACCGTGCTCTTGGCTCGCCCAAGTCTCACGGTTGCCCGAATCCAGTTCACGTCCACTAAACAGCGCATAATATGTGTTTTGCAGTCTGGAATTTGGTTGCGGTTTACTACCCAAGAACTTCCCACGATGAAGGGTGGTCAGCCTGCGGGCGAAATCATGAAGAAATTTTGGCGAGGTTTCAGGAAGGCGAGCGACCTACGCGAACGCGAGGAAATAGCGCAGATCCGGTCCGACTTGCTTGAAAGGCTCAGCCGTCTAGTCAGAACGGGTGGTCACGAGGCCGAACCTGAATACGTGGCAGTCCTGAAACAGATTCGCCAAGACATGAGCGAAGAGGAATTGAGGGAAAGAATCAGGCAGTTCCACGACGCCGTGAATGAGCGGCAATTGCTTGATCAAGAGTCTTCTTCGCCTTCTCAGCCGTCTTCATAAACTCATCATGCGGCATCTTCTCCGCAGCGCACTCGATCAACTCTCCGAAGCTCTCCAAGAGTTCGTCCTCGGCAGATTTACCTACTGGGGCCCTGGAAGTCGCCACGTGCGATCCTTTCTTGGGAGGAAGCTGATTGGCCATACAGTCTACCCTAAATCGTAGCGCGGTGAATGTTTTATTACCATGGTCATCCGTTAGATTACGGGAGGACGTGCCAGGTTGCGGGCGTCCCTTTGTGGCCTTGTCTTTCCGGCGGGTCGCTAGCAGTTTTTTTCTATGATTTGGGGTCCTCGAGCCCATGCGCCCGCACTACCGGCTGGGCTACCTGCTGGTGGCTTTCTCGTTCGCACACGCTTCACTACTCATGGGCCCGGCGATGGGGCGCGTAAATTCCGGCGGCTGGAATGCCGCAATGTTCGCTCCTGTTGTTCACTCAGTTGCTTCTCGGCATCACGATGCAGAGCGCGAGCCCGAATGCGCGGCGGCGAATAAAGCAATGGCATTTCTGCATCATGCTGACGGTCGTCATTTTACTGATTGCCCATTTATGCGGAACGCTCGTTAGTTTTGAGAGACGCAGAGCTCGAAGTGTGGCCGCGAAATCACCACACACAGAGATAAACAGAGAAGAAATTCTCCATCTGCCCAAATATGATTTCCAGTAGTTCTGCGATCGTGCAGCATCCACGAAGCCACTTTTTTAATTTCGTCCCATCTTTCCACAAGGAATTTCAATCCTCCACAGGTTCTTCACACAAGTGCAACAATTTCTTGTTGCAGCCGATATCCCTTTGCCGCAAAGTGCTCATCACAGCTTGCGTGCGATGTTGTATGTGCCTGGCGCGGTTGCTGTAGAAAGGCGTTGCCGGCAGCTCTCGAGGGTGAGCTGCTGGAGAGTTTCCCGGCGCGCTCGCGCGTCTTGTGAAGCTCAGGCTTTGCGGCCTCCTCTGAAGCGCTCCTCACCGAGCAGGAACGAGACGCCCACTACACAGCCAACCCGGATCTCAGGATCTGCGGTAGGTGCTGGGAAGGCAGCGCTCCTTCGGGGGCGCGGCTGAGCGGCAAAGCGCCATCGCTTCGCGATGAAGGGCAAACGCGGCATCCACACAGCGACGCGGCCCAGGTGGCTGGCCTGGGCCGCGATATCTTTATTGGATTTAACGGCTTCGTGCAGTAGGTGTCCCGATGCGAGAATGGATCCACGAGCAATGGAAGGACGTAAGGGGCAGCGCTAAACGAAATCTGTGGTTTGGCCGCCGCGCGGATCCCGCAAAGAAACCAGAACACAAACCCGTAACCGCGGAGTCTTTGCCGAAGCGGGCCTTGGAAACCGCCGGCAGGCTGCGGCGAGAATTAGCATCGTTTATTCAGGCGAACGGTCCCATGCCTGAAGCCGCCAGCACAGAGGATTTCGGAGCTTTGTGGTCGTGGCAAAGCCGCATGAACGGCTGGTATGAAGGAAGGATCAAGCCGGTGGTCATTCCACTGTTTGACGATTTGGCTGAGCATGGGCTCACCGACACCGTCCTGGACACCGTAATTCACCAGAGCGATCAAACCGAAGAAACTATCGCACTGATTACACAACGGCTCATGATGCTGGCCGGCCGGTTGTAAACATCACCCGTCATTTCCCACTCAGTCCGAATGCGCATTTGCCGCAACGACTGGATCCGCCTACACCCCGTTGCTATTGACTTCGCTTTGTATTCGCCATAGATTTCTTATTTGGATGAGCTCTCGGCGGCAGTCTCCGGATGCAAGTGTACGACCGAAGAATTTTTCTATTTCGTTCTGCTTTTCCGCGCTCCGCACAACTTCCACAACCGCGTTGCGGGCTACTATGACTTCCGCTCCTAACAACAGGCGATAGATCTTGGCAACCACTGACTACAGTCTCGCTCACACGCTCCCCGCCAACGTTGAAGCCGAGCGCTCCATTCTGGGCGCGATCCTGCTGGACAATCTGGCCTTCAACCAGGCCGCCGAACACCTCAAGCCTGAAGACTTCTCGCTCGACTCGCACCGCCGCATTTATTCGCGGATGGTGGACCTCTCGGACGCCTCCAAGCCGATTGATCTCATTACCCTGATCGAAGAGCTGGACCGCAAGAAAGAATTGGAAGCCATCGGCGACGTGGGCTATGTCTCCGGACTGCTCGACGGCGTTCCTGACCGCCCCAGCATTGAGCACTACGTCAGGATCGTCCGCGACAAAGCGCTGCTGCGGGGCCTGATTCACGCCGCTAATACCGCCATCGCGCGCGCCGCCGATCAAAGCGATCCGGCGGAAGAAATCCTGAACGATGCCGAAGCCGCGATTTTCCAGCTTTCCGAGAAACGCATCGGCCGCGGATTTATGCGGGTACAGGAGATTGTCAAGGACAGCTTCGGCTCGGTTGACGCCCTGCTGCAGCGCGGCCAGCGCATCACCGGCCTGGCCACGCATTACGTTGATCTCGACGAGAAGACCAGCGGCTTCCAGAAAGCCGACCTGATTATTCTCGCGGCGCGGCCCTCCATGGGGAAGACCGCGTTCGCCTTGAATATCGCCGAGAATGCCGCCATCTTCGACAACAAGGTGGTGGGCGTGTTCTCTCTGGAAATGTCGCGCGAAGCGCTGCTGCTGCGCCTGCTCTGTTCGCAGGCCCGCGTAGACTCGCATAAAATGCGCACCGGCTCGCTGTGGAAGGAGCACACCGAGAGAGTCATTCGCGCCATGGAGCAACTGGCGCACGCGCAGATTTTCATTGACGACACGCCCGGCATCGCACTCAGCGAAATGCGCGCCAAGGCCCGCCGCCTGCAACAGCAATGCGGCGGGCAGATTGATCTGCTGATCGTGGACTATCTCCAGCTCATGTCCGGCGGCAGCCGCCGTTATGAAAACCGCACCCAGGAAGTTTCCGCCATCTCGCGCGGTCTGAAGGCGCTGGCCAAAGAGCTCAACGTGCCCGTGGTGGCGCTGTCACAGTTGAGCCGCGCCCCTGAAAGCCGGGGTGGCGACCACCGCCCGCAGCTTGCCGACCTGCGTGAGTCCGGCTCCATCGAGCAGGATGCCGACGTGGTGATGTTCATCTTCCGCGAAGAGGTCTACAAACAGGACGATCCCGACCTCCAGGGCAAAGCCGAACTCATCATCGCCAAGCAGCGCAACGGCCCTACCGGCAAGGTAACCCTGGCATTCCTCAAGAATTCAACCCGCTTCGATTCCATGGCCGCGGACGGTATGGGGCAAGACGAGCCCTGAGCTCTTTACTCCTCGTTATGTGCCGAATTTGGGCTGTGGAAAACTTTGTGGAAGCCGCAGTTAGAGGGTAACAAGGTACTGCGACTCTGGGTCATAGTCACGCTGAACAGTCTCCGCGGAGAGTGGCTATCTTAATGTGGGACAGGTAGTTAGACTTGTCCGCGGCAGCGTTCGTTTCCGATCACCCCGGTTCCGTGAAGATATGTAAAGGTGTGCCCTTTTGCACATTTCGCGAATCTCGCCGGTGCCGGCTCTTGATCTTTCAACTGCGCTTTCACCGCGTCAGGGCAAGCTCCGACTCTTGTACCCCGCGAGTGGGCGCCCCACCCTTTTTTCGCGTCCTTTGCGAAAAAGGGTGGGGATTTTGACTGATCTTTTTTGCCTGATATCTCATCTACCCTTCACCGCGCCAAGCCCAAGTCCGAGTCTTGAGTCCCTGAGCTGAAGCCACGGCCTGAAATCAACCCGGTCTCTTCCGCCTCGCTGAAGGTTTCCTCCACGCACGCGTGGATGCAGGGGATCGTCCCTTCCGCAGCACTCAGTGGACGCAGCAGGTCCCAGGCTTCCTTGTAACGTCCGTATTTCGCCCTCGAAAGTTGCGGCCTCAGCATCACACCACTCTGCCCACGAATTTTGTCCACCGGAATGATGTACCACACGTCCTCAGGAATCACCAGAATGGCGAACACGTCGAACAGATCACCCACGTAAGGGCCGGTAGCCGATCGCAGGTTGCAGCAATAGCCGCCGTCCTGCACTCGGGTTGTTGACTTCACCTGCACCCGCATGAGGTGCCCTCCATGCCCCACCACGAAGTCGTAATGTGTCATGTCCCCCCAAGGCTTGTTGAGGTGCAAGCCCTGCTCCGCAGCCCGCGCCATAAAACACAGCTCCGCCCATTCACCACGCAATTTCGTATTAGGAATATGAATCCTTCGATTTTTCATTTCGCCCCACCCCACAGAAAGAAATAGCGACGACCTGCGCCCAAGACGCAAGTGCCGCCTCATACCACTATTGGAAATGGTTCGGCAGGCGAAGGCAAGAAATATCGCAAGAAAAATGACCGAGCTTTCCCAGAACGGGAATGAAAAGCCAGGCTCGAAATCCTCTTTCCACATGGGGTGCCGCAGGTCTCGCGGTTTTCGAGACCTGGGGCCCGTCCCTCGGCAACACCGATGTTCATCCGTCACAGACCCGACATCTGCCGTGGTCTACTCTTCTCCCCGTGCCAAGAAATCTTCACCGCTACTACGGTTTCGCCCGCCGAGTACAGGGCGAAATGCGCCGCCGCGGAGTGCCCGCGATGCCCCACCAAATCTGGCAGCCCCGCTTCTATGATTTCAACGTATGGACCGAGCACAAGCGCATCGAAAAGTTACGCTATATGCATCGCAATCCCGTAAAGCGCGGACTGGTTCAGGAACCGGAGCACTGGCGATGGAGCAGCTTCCGTGCCTACGCCTACGGGGAAACCGGAGCGGTGCGCGTCAATGAGTGCCAGGTGCTTACAATGAAGCTGCGCGCGGGATGAATGAGTGGCGTTGGACAGACCCTAGGTCTCGAAAACCGCGAGACCTGGGCCACCCGCCATCATCGTTCTTTTCGCTGCGCCCCGTGCCAAATCGTGCTGATGGTCACGCGCCTGCGCTGCACACGATACAGCACGATATAAGGCGTGCCCCCGATGACCAACTCGCGAATTCCCGGCTCCGCGCCCGCGCGCCCCAGGTAGGGATGCTCCCTGAGAGCTTCGACCACGGCGACGATGCGCATGGCCAGCCGGGCGGCCGCCTCAGGCTTGTCCTTCGCTACATAGGCTCGAATCTGCTGCAGACGCGAACGCGCCAGCGGAGACCAGACAACCTCTACCGGCATAGCGCTTCATCATCGTGCACCTTGCCGCATGCACATTTCGGAGGCGGTAATTCGTGGCTGGTGCCCCAGGACAGAAGCCAGGCCTTCATGTCTTCGCGCTTTATGTAGTGGCCCGACTTCAATTGGCGGTCCGCTTGCCGGACTTCCGCCAGCATTCGCTCCTGGTCAGCTACGTAAGACTCAACCGCATCAGAAATCAGGAAGTTCGAACTGCGCCCCGAGGCCTTCGACAACTTCGCCAGCCGCTTCTTGGTTTCAGGTTTGAGCCGGACGCTGAGGGTCGCGCTCCGTGTGTTCGCCATGAACACATATTAGCACGCGTGGGCTCAGGTTTTCTTCGCGACCTTAGCGCCCTTTGCGGTTCGAGCCCTTGCGGTCCCGAACCTGCGCGTCGAACCGGGCGGGCCAACTGAGGGTGCCCCATCCTTTTCTCGCGTTCTTTGCGACTAGGGTGGGCCCGTCTGAACGACATTCCTCGCGCGCTCTTTGCGCGAGAAGTGGGGGTGTCGCCGATTCCGTCGGCGCGGACAAGAATGTCCGCGCCGCGCAGAGCTAGTTGCTGTCTTCGCGAGACCAATACCGCAAGCCAACGCCAGTCCACATCTGGCAACACCGCTTCTACGACTTCAACGTTGAGGCGTTCAGCGGGCGTCCGAGCCCGCTGCCGAAATCCCGAGCGAAGCCGAAGGGATCGAAGCGACCACAAGCGCATCGAAAAGCTGCGCTACATGCACCGCACTCCCGTCGCCAGAGGATCGGTCCAAGAACCCTAGCAGTGGAATTGGAGCAGCTTCTGCGCCTATGCCTTCGGCGAGGTTGGACCAGTGCAGATTGATGAATGGCAGATGCTGAAGATGAAGATTCGGGCGGGATAGTTTGTCGTTGGCCATCCCAATTATCGCGCCGAAAGAACGCGCGAGAAATGGGGCATCCTGTACCCGCCCGGGACGGATGGTTACGCGCCCGCCTTTCCTGCGCTTGCGGACCCGTCACCTGGACCATCCGCCTGGCCGCCCGCCCTGACCTTGGAAAGGTGATTCTCTAGTACCAAGAAGCCAAGAAGGGTACTCCTCACTCGAGATTCCGAAAAGCGCCCGTACCTTCTGATGCTGAGAAATGCCGCTAGCAATGATAGCAGGGGCGTTAGGGCAAGGGTAATCCAAAAGAGACGGCCGCTTGACAAATGTGACTTCCAACAAACAATCGTTGGAATTAAAACAAAGGCTACCAGCCCGAACGCGATTGCGGATCCACGGTAGAATCCTTCCCTATACTCATACATCTCTCGTAGTTCGCCATGCCCGACCTGACCTATTACCTCGGCGCAACACGGATACAACCACTTGTTGCTTTCGCCACCCTCGGCGTCGTCAGAAGCGGGCTTAGTCGGCGCCATTAATTTGTTGAACTGATCTTGAGCAGCCTTGTGGATCTTCTCGTCAATTCGTCCCCAACGCTCCTTCCCAAGAATGATATGCCGCAACGACTCGTACCCACTGCCCGCTTTACCAAGAATAACTTCCGTGGGGTTGCCGATGAGGAACTCGAGTCCGTTTCCAATCCCCTGCGCCATGTGACCGAGGTAATAGGCACCGAACACCAAAACAAACCATCTTTCCCAAACCTGAAGACTGGATAGCAATTGACGCCCGTCACAAGCCTTCCAACATAGGAGAAACCCGCCCAAAATCACTGCTCCAGGCAGGAAGTATCCAAAGATGTCATACAGTGTAACTCTCATGTCTTTCCACATGTGTGAGCCTCCTCTCGTCTATTTAGGAGAATTCGACTTCCTGGATGATACGCTCAAGGTAAGAATCGAATACGACTTGGAGTTGGTTCTTTTGGACCGGGTCACAAGCTCACGCTGAGGGCGTAAAATCAGGAAAAGGCACGGCACGAACATGACCCGCTGCGGCAAAAGGAGATCAAGATGGCCGAGAGTCTAGAGCGCCCTGACCGCAACACATATTTTATGGGGATTGCTTTTGCGGTACGGGAAAGAGCGGACTGCAGAGGTCAAAAGGTTGGAGCTGTGATCGTGATTGAGGA
>Ga0335078_10011848_pt1 | contig 12933 bp, 9 predicted proteins | sample Lox_Sample_32_FD_206711 | JGI IMG/M metagenome (GOLD analysis project Ga0335078, IMG submission 206711) | Soil microbial communities from Loxahatchee National Wildlife Refuge, Florida, United States - Lox_Sample_3.2 | ecosystem: Environmental > Terrestrial > Soil > Wetlands | place: USA: Florida... | reverse complement strand
CGACGAGCGGCCGGAGGACAAGGTGATCAAGCAGAAGCTCGGCACCCCCAACGCCGAGCGCATCTTCTACATCCGCCACGCCTTCCGGGCCGGCTACTCCGTGGACCAGGTCCACGACCTCACCCGGATCGACCCGTGGTTCCTCCACCAGCTCCGCGAGATCCAGGTGATGGAGGAGGAGCTGCGGTCGCAGCCGCTGGCCACGATCGACCCCGGCCGGCTGCGCCGGGCGAAGGAGGCCGGCTTCTCCGACGTCCAGCTCGCGCACCTGCTGGGCGCCGACCCGGCCGCGGTGCGCGCCCGCCGCGAGGCAGCCGGCATTCGCACCACCTACCGGCTGGTCGACACTTGCGCGGCCGAGTTCGAGGCCTTCACGCCCTACTACTATTCCTCCTACGGCGACGAGAACGAGATCATGCCCTCGGCGCGCCGCAAGATCATGATCCTGGGCGGCGGCCCCAACCGCATCGGCCAGGGCATCGAGTTTGACTACTGCTGCGTCCACGCCTCCTTCGCGCTGCGGGAGATCGGGTTCGAGACCGTGATGGTGAACTCCAACCCGGAGACGGTCTCCACCGACTACGACACCAGCGACCGCCTGTATTTCGAACCGCTGACGCTCGAGGACGTGCTGGAGATCTACCGGCAGGAGCAGTGCGAGGGCGCGATCGTTCAGTTTGGCGGCCAGACGCCGCTCAACCTCGCCGCCGATCTGAAGCGGAACGGCGTGAACATCATCGGCACCTCGCCGGAAAGCATCGAGACCGCCGAGGACCGCAAGCTCTTTGCCGCGATCCTCGATCAGCTCCAGCTCCAGCAGCCGGCCAACCGCACGGCGCTGACCGAGGAGGAGGCCGTGCGCTTCGCCCATGAGGTCGGTTTTCCCGTGCTGCTGCGGCCGTCGTTCGTGCTCGGCGGCCGGGGCATGTTCATCGTCTACAGTGAGGCCGAGATGCGCGCGGTGGTCCGCCAGGCCTTCGACGCCATGCCGGGCAAGCCGGTGCTGATCGACAAGTTCATCGAGGATGCGATCGAGCTCGACGTCGACTGCATCAGCGACGGCGAGACGACGGTCATCGGCGGCATGCTCGAGCACATCGAGTTCGCCGGCGTGCATTCGGGCGACGCCGCGATGGTCCTGCCGCCGCACACGCTGAGCAAGACGATGCTCGCCATGGTGCGCAAGGCCACCGATGCGCTGGCCAAGGCGCTCCATGTCGTCGGCCTGATGAACGTGCAGTTCGCGATCAAGGGCGGCGAGCTCTACGTGCTCGAGGTCAACCCGCGCGCCTCGCGCACCGTGCCGTTCGTGGCCAAGGCGATCGGCGTGCCGCTGGCCAAGCTGGCGGCCAAGGTCATGACCGGCTGCAAACTGCAGGACCTCGGCTTCACCCGCGAGCTCACGCCGCGGCATTGGTGCGTGAAGGAGGCGGTGTTTCCCTTCGTGCGTTTTCCCGGCGCGACAATCACGCTCGGCCCGGAGATGCGCTCCACGGGCGAGGTCATGGGGCTGGACGAAAACCTCGGCATCGCGTTCGCCAAGACCCAGGCGGCGGTCAAGCCCGGCCTGCCGCTGGCGGGCAACGTGTTCCTGAGCGTGAAGGACGCGGACAAGCGCCGGGTCGTCGAACTGGGCCGGGAGCTCGCGGCGCTCGGCTTCACGATCTATTCCACCCGCGGCACCGCGCAATGCCTGCGCGACCACGGGGTCGCGGTGCAACTGCTGGCGAAGATTGACGAGGGCCGGCCCACCGTCATCGACATGATCAAGAACGGCCAGGTCCAGATGATCCTCAACACGCCCTCGGGCATGACGCCGCGCAAGGACGAGAACAAGATCCGCCAGGCAGCCTACGCCCACAACATCTGCATCATGACGACCATCACCGGCGCCTATGCGGCCCTCAACGGCATCAATGCCCTCCGGCAGGGCCGGGTCGGCGTGCGCCCGCTGCAGAAATACGTGGGCAATGTCGAGGCCCGAACCTAGCGAGGCCCGCACCGTTGTCCCGGCCGTTTCCTCCATGCCCGCCCGCGCCACGTTGATCGCCCTGCTGCACGGCCCCGACCGGCCCGGTCTGGTGGCGCGCGTGGCCGGCTGGATCTTCGAGCGCGGCGGCAACATCCTTCACGCCGACCAGCACCGCGACATGGAGCGCGAAGTGTTTTTTCAACGCGTGGAATGGGCGCCGGCCTCGGGGGAGGCCGCCCGCGAGGCCCGCGCGTTCGCCGCCTTCGCCGCGACGCTCGGCATGACGGCGCGCGTCGCATCGTCGGCCCACCGGCCGAGGGGCGCGCTCTTCGTGTCGCGCGCCGACCACTGTTTCCACGACCTCCTGCTGCGCTGGCGGGCGGGGGAGCTGGCGGGCGATTTTGCCTGCGTGATCTCGAATCACCCCGACCTCGCCGCGGCCGCGCGCCACTACGGGCTGCCGTTTCACCACGTGCCCGTGACTGCCCGGACCCGGCGGGCGGCGGAGGCGCGCCAGCTGCGCCTCCTGCGCGCGGCGGGCGCGGAGTTCGTCATTCTCGCCCGGTACATGCAGGTGCTGTCGCCCGGCTTTCTGGAGAAATTCGGCCGGCCGGTGATCAACATCCACCACTCGTTCCTGCCGGCGTTCGCCGGCGCGAAGCCCTACCACCAGGCCCACGAGCGCGGCGTGAAGCTGATCGGCGCCACGGCCCACTACGCCACGGCGGCGCTGGACGACGGCCCCATCATCCAGCAGGACGTCGCGCGCGTGACGCACCGCCACAGCGTGGAGGACCTCGTGCGCAAGGGGCGCGATCTGGAAAAGATGGTCCTGGCGCAGGCGGTGCGCTGGCATCTGGAGAACCGGGTGCTGGTCTATGGCAATAAGACGGTGGTCTTCGATTAGCCGGGCCCGCCGGTCCGGATTTTGCCTTGTGGCACCCCGGGCGCCTTCCCATAGTGCCCGGTTTCCATGAGCGATCCGTCTCCCAGCAAAACCCCGGTGACCACCCCGCGCGCCGGCGCTCCCGCGGTCCCGGCGTCCCCCGATCTGTCCTTTGAGCTGATGCTGCGGGAGCTGTGGATGAAAAAGGAGAACCGCACCACCATCTATGCCGGCTGCATTTTCGTGCTGCTCGCCATCCTCGCGCGCGGCGTCTACACCGAGGTGCGGACGCGGCGGGAGGCCGGCATCGAGGCGACGTTTGCCGCCGCCACCACGCCGGCCAAGCTGCAGACGTTCGTGCGCGAGAACGAAAGCCACCCGCTGGCGGGCGCGGCCTACCTGCAACTCGGCGACGATGCGTACGCCGCGGCGCGGTTCGACGAGGCCCGGACCGATTACGAGAAGGCCGCCGCCATCCTGCCCGGCACGCCCTTCGCATCGCGGGCAACGCTGGGCGAGGGGGTCTGTCTGCTCCAGACCGCCCGGATCGCCGACGGCGTGTCGATCCTCCAACGCCTGGCGGCGGACGCGACGCAACTGCCGGCGGTGCGCGCCGAAGCGGCTTATCATCTCGCCGCGCTCGCCTTTGGCAACCGGCAGTACGACGACGTCGTCAAGTACACCGACCTGATCATGCAGGTGGCCGCCAACAGCCTGTGGGCGCAGCGGGCGGTCTTGCTGCGGATGCGTACGCCAGCGGCGGCTACGGCCGCCCCGGCGACTCCGGCGGCGGCGCCGGCGATGGCCATCAAGGTGCCGGGCTCCTGAGGTGGGCGGGCGGAATCCGCCGGCGTGGGGGACTGGATTTCGTGCGGCTCCTGCGTCATTGACCCCGGCCGGGCGGTTTCGAACCATCGGCCCATGTCTCGGGAAGGTCCGCGTAACATCGGCGCCGCCCTGATGGTCAGTCTGGCGGCCGCACTCGTCGTGGGTTCGTATGGCTGGATGGCGACGCAGAGCGTCACCGAGCTGAGCGGCGCATCGGCGGCCGACATCCACTACAACCTGCTCGTCGAGGGATTCCAGCGCGGCCAGCTGAACCTGAACAAGGTGCCGCCGGCGGGACTGGGGCAGCTGCCGGATCCCTATGATCCGGTGACCAATGAGCAGTACCGGCTGGGCGGTGGCCTGCACGACATGAGCTATTACCGGGGCAAGCTGTACCTCTATTTCGGGGTCACGCCGGCGCTGGTGCTCTTCTGGCCCTGGGCGGCGCTCACGGGGCACTACCTCTTTCACCGGTTCGCGGTGGCGGCCTTCTGTGCGGTGGGCTTTCTCGCCATGGCGGCAGTGGTCGTCGCGTTGTGGCGGCGTTATTTTGCGGAGGTGGGCGTGGCGGTGGTGACCGCGGGCGTGCTGGCGCTGGGTCTGGCCGCCGGCGTGCCCATCATGCTGCAACGGGCGGAATTCTGGGAGGTGGCGGTCAGCTGCGGCTACGCGTTCGACATGCTGGCACTGGGGGCGGTGTGGCTCGCCCTCCATGACCCGGGGCGCCGGAAGTGGTGGCTGGCCGCGGCCAGTCTGGCGCTCGGCCTCGCGCTGGGCGCGCGGCCCTCGCTGCTCTTCGGCACGGTGATCGTGCTCATCCCGGTCTGGCGGGCGTGGCGGGAGCGGCCGGCCGGCCGGCGGACGCTGCCATGGGGTCTGTTGGCCGCGGCCCTCGTTCCGCTCTTCGTGTGCGGCCTGGCGCTCCTCCTCTACAACCAGCGGCGCTTCGACGATCCGTTCCAGTTCGGCGAGCGCTACCAGCTGGCGGGCGACCGCCAGGACGTGGCGGGCCATTTCAGTCCGCGCTACTTCTGGTTCGACTTCTGCGTCTATTTTTTGGAGCCGGCGGGCTGGAGTCCGCATTTTCCCTTCGTCGGCGCCATCGCCGCGCCGGCGCTGCCCCCGGGACACGCCCCGATCGAGGACCCGTACGGCGTACTGACCAACATCCCGCTGTTGTGGCTGGCCTTGGCGGCGCCGCTCGCCTGGCGCGCGCGCGCGGCGGCGGATCGGGCCGCGCTGCGCGGTTTCCTCGGCGCGGCGGCGCTGGGCTTCGGCAGCAGCGCCGCGGTGCTGTGCATGTTCTACGGCACCTGCAGCCGATACGAAGTGGAATTTCTGCCCGAGCTCGCCTTGCTCGCGGTCGTCGGCGTTTTCGCCCTGGAGCGTGCCGCCGCCGGCTGGTCGCGCGCACGGCGGCCCTGGCGGATCGGGTGGAGCCTGCTGCTGGTGTTCTCCATCGGCTTCAATCTCCTCGGAGCCGTCGACCGCTACGTGACCCAGCGCTGCCTGCTCGGCAATCGGCTGAATGCCGAGGGTCACGTAACGGCGGCCATCGTCCAGTATGAGAAGGCGGTGCGGCTCAAGCCCACGGATGCCGAGGCGCACAGTGACTTGGGGAACGCCCTGACGGAGTCGGGCCGGCTGCCCGAGGCGCTCGTGGAGTGCCGGGCCGCCGTCCGATTGAAACCGGAGTACGCCAAGGCGCACGACAATCTCGGCAACGCCCTGCTCGGCACCGGACAGGAGGCGGCGGCGTTGGCGGAATACGCCACCGCGGTGCAACTCGATCCCGACGATGCCACGGCGCACTACAACTACGGCATCGCCCTGTTTCGCCTGGGCCGTCCGGCGGAAGCGACGGCGCAATACGAGACGGCGGTGCGGCTGCAGCCGGACAACTTCGACGCGCGCTACAATCTGGGCAATGCCCTGCTGCAGGCCGGCCAGGTGCCGGCGGCGATCGCCCAGTATGAAGTCGCCGTCCGGCTCGAGCCCGATTTTGTTGCCGCCCACAACAATCTCGGCGGCGCCTTGCTCCAGGCCGGGCGCACCGCGGAGGCGATCGCGCAGTTCGTCACCGCCCTGCGGCTGCAGCCGGATTACGCGGAGGGACACAATAATCTCGGCAATGCCTTCTATCAGGCCGGACGGATCCAAGATGCGATCCGCGAGTACAAAGCAGCCCTCCGCCTCAAGCCGGGATATCCGGCGGCCCGCGAGAATCTGGCGCGGATGCAGACGTTGTTGGCGCCGGAAATGCAGCACTGAACGGACCTTCGACGGGAACCATTCGGGTCGCCCCGGCTGCCGGCCCGAGGCGTGGGGCCACAACCTGCACGAAAGAAACCAGTTGGATGATCTCCGGGCCGCTGTCGTGCGAGAGGCTGGCCTGCCAACCGAAGCCCCAGCGGGGCGAAGGTTGGTCGGGGCGGCCAGATTTGAACTGGCGACCTTCTGGTCCCAAACCAGACGCTCTACCAGGCTAAGCTACGCCCCGATGGCGGGGGTAGCGGACGGCGCTTCGCCCGGCCTGTCAACCTTATCCTCGGCAGAGGCTTAGGTCGGGTGACGGCGCTTTTCCGCCCTGCAATCTTCTTGATTCGCCCCCCCTTTACCCCTACACATGCCGCTCCAACCCACTCATCCATGGATACAATTTCTCGTGACAGCAACACCAGCTACCTCCCCGTGGCTGGGGTTTTGGTCGGCGTGCTCGCTTTGATCGTCGGAGCGGCGGGCCTGTTCAAGGCCAACTCCGTCGGCAAGAGAGTGCCGGACGATCTGCCGGACCAGCTGGCCGCCCTGAAGACGAATTCCGACAACGCCGCCGCCGCCGCGACCAAGGCAAGCTCGGACATCGTCACGCTGAAGAATTCGGTCCAGTCGGCCTTTGATTCCATCGGGCCCGAGATCGGCAACATGAAAGCCTCCATCGCGGCGCTCGAAGCCGCCGCCAAGGCGCGCGCGGCGGCGCCGAGGGTCGCCAAGGGTGGCGAAGCGCCCGTGGCCGGACCCGGCGAATATGTGGTCAAGCCGGGTGACACGGGCATGAAGATCGCGAAGGCCACCGGCGTCTCGCTCCAACAGCTTGAGGCCGCCAACCCCGGCATCAGCTGGAACCGTCTGCGCGTCGGCCAGGTGATCAAGACGAAGTAAGCCCGCCCCTGTCCCGTCGAAAGCCTCCTCGACCCCGGGTCGCGGAGGCTTTTTTGTGGAGCCATGAGTGATGCGTCCGGTTCCGCCGCCCCGGCCCGTTGGGAAAAGACAGGCCGGTCCCTGCACGCCGCCTGCCAGGTGTTTGACGTGCTGCACGCCCGCTACCGCCATCCGGGGCGGGGCCGCGAGCGCGATTTTGTCGTGATCGAGGCCCCGGACTGGGTGAACGTGATCGCGCTCACGCCCGATCACCGCCTGGTGCTCGTGCGCCAGTTCCGCTTCGGGATCGACGATTTTTCACTCGAGATCCCGGGCGGCGTGATGGAACGCGGCGAGGACCCGCTGGCGGCGGCGCGGCGCGAATTGCGCGAGGAAACCGGCCATACCGGCCGGCGCGCCCGGGTGCTGGGCGCGGTGCACCCGAACCCGGCCATCATGAACAACCTCTGCCACCTCGTGCTGATCGAGGAGGCGGAGCGCACCGCGGCCCTCGGCTGGGACCATGACGAGGAGATCGAGGTGCTGACCGCGCCGGTCGACGACGTGCTGGCCGGGGCTCGCGCCGGGCGGATCCGGCATGCGCTGGTGCTCGACGCCCTGCTGCTGTTCGAGCCGGTCTGGGAGCGCCTGCGGTCGGGCCGGCCGGCCGCGCCGGAGGGATGACCGTTGCCATGGCTGGGATCCGCCATTTGACTCTGTTGGGCGGTGCGCTTTTGTGCGTCCGGACTCGCTGTCGTCGTTCGGGGCCGGTTTCGGATGCCGGCGGCGCGCCTGCTGCCACGCCATGACCGCACCCGTTTTTGCCAACACTCCCGATGCGCTGGGCGCCGCGCGCGACTCGCTGCTGCCCGCGTCGCTCGAGTCGGAGATCCGGGCGATCTATGCGCGCAGCCCGCTGTATCCGGAGCGCTTCCCCTTGCACGCCAAGCCGCTGCAGTGGGCCTGTTATCGGGAGATTCCGGTGCTGACGAAGCAGGAGATCCTGCGGCGGGGCCCGGCGGCGTTTTTTGCCGACTACCGCGTCGTCGAACGCGGCCTGCAGAATCGCGAGTACGAATACGAGCACACCTCCGGCTCCACCGCGGAGCCGATGACTGTGATCATGGAGGACGGCTGGTGGGCGGCCCAGGCGCGCCGCGCCTACCTCGCCCATCCGCAGCTGGCGCCGTTTGTCGACCGGCCGGCGCGCCGCGCGGTGCTCGCACCCGTCGCGTGCTCCAGCAACCTCTGTCCCTACGAGGATCAGCCGTTCCCGCACCGCTATTTCGAGGGCACCGCCTACCTCAACCTCACCAGCGATCCGTTTGTGTTTCCCGAGAGCGAATGGGACCGCATCGTGATCGAGCTGCAGGCGGTGCAGCCCGAGATTCTGGAGGGCGAGCCGGTTTACCTTTCGCTGCTCGCGCGCGCCGCGGCCAAGCGCCACGTGCGGGTGCCAAGCCTGAAGGTCGTCATCCTGACCTACGGCAAGCCGAGTCTGCAGCACAGCCGGCGGATCGCCGACGTCTTCCCTGCGCACCAGGTGGACCTCTACGGTTCGACGGAAGCGGGCTATATTTTTGTCGGCGACGCCTTTCGCGACAACCTCCAGGTGATCGACCAGAACGCGTTCGTGGAGCTCGTGCCGTGGCACGGACTGGTGGACGTCTTCCAGACCCAAGTCACCACGCGGCACCGCCGCGCCATGCCGTTGCTGCGCTACGACACCGGCGATGTCGTCCGGCGTTATCCGACCGGGTTCCGGATCCTGGGCCGTGCACGCGACCTTTATCTGCGGCCGGACGGCGTGCTGGTGGCGGCGAGCGATATCGATGCCGCGCTGCCGTCCGGGTTTGCCTGCTGGCACTACCAACTCGTCCAGACGGGCGAGGTGCGCTGGGATTTCCATTATGTCGCCGATCACAATGCCCCGCCCGAGGTGGCGGCGGCGGTGGCGGGCGCGTTGGGTGACGGGGTGCGGGTGAACCTGTTTCGCCGCAAGTTTCTCCAGCCCGCCGCCAGCGGGAAGTTTTCGCTGCTCAAGCCGCTGTCGAAGTGAGCGCCGGCGAACATAGCCGCGGGACAGGGAGAGCCGGACGCCAATTTTCCTTCTTCCCCGCTGCAGGCCTGCTAATATGCAAGGCCGCGGGTTGGAAGCGATTTGCCGGGCATCTAGTTTTCGGCCGCGCTTTGTTCCCCGTCGGTCTCCCGTCTTCCGTCCCCGCGGCGGCGGCGGATCCGCTCCCCGCGAAGTCGTGATGCAATGAACCTCCTCCGCAACCTTTTTTGCTCGTCGATCGGCCGGAAGCTCCTCATGGCCGTCACGGGGGTGGTGCTCATTGCCTTCGTCACCGGCCATCTGGCCGGCAACCTCCAGATCTTCGAGTCGCCGGACAAGATCAACGGGTACGCGCACTTCCTGCAGAGCTTGGGACCCACGCTGTGGGCGGTGCGCCTGTTCCTGCTCGCCTGCGTGGCGATCCACCTCTGGGCCGCGGTCGTGCTGACCCTCGAAAGCTGGCAGGCGCGACCGGACAGGTACGAGTTCCGCCACACCGTCCAGGCCACGCTCTCTTCGCGCACGATGCGCTGGACCGGCGTGATCGTGCTGGCGTTCATCCTCTACCACCTCGCGCAGTTCACGGTCGGCTGGGTGCACCCCGATGAGTTCAAGAGCGGCCACGAGTACGTGATGCGGGGTGACTTTCATCTCTTCGGCTTCCCGGTCGTCACCAGGGGCCAGACCGTGGCCGACGTCTACAGCATGGTCTTCCTCGGGTTCTCCCATCCGCTCGTGGCCCTGTTCTACATCGTGGCCGTCGGGCTGTTGAGCTTCCATCTGGTGCACGGCGCGGACAGCCTGTTCCAGACGCTGGGCTGGCGCACCGAGAAGTGGTCCGGTCCGCTGCGCAAGCTCGTGCTCCTCTACTGCCTGCTTTATTTCCTCGGCAACCTCGCGATCCCGGGCGCCATCCTCACGGGTCTGGTCAGACCCGCCGCTGGCACCTACGCCGCTCAAAAACTCGGCGCCGAAGCCGCGGTCGCCCGCCGTTGAACCTTTCCGCCATGGCCAAACTCGAATCCAGGATTCCCTCCGGCCCGTTGGAGCAGAAGTGGACCAACCACAAGGCGGAGATCAAGCTCGTCAATCCGGCGAACAAGCGGAAGTACGAGGTCATCGTCGTCGGCGCGGGCCTGGCCGGCGCCTCCGCCGCCGCCACGCTCGCCGAGTTGGGCTACCAGGTGAAGTGCTTCGTGTTTCACGATACGCCGCGCCGGGCCCACTCGATCGCCGCCCAGGGCGGCATCAACGCCGCCAAGAACTACCAGAACGACGGCGACAGCGTGCACCGGCTGTTCTACGACACGATCAAGGGCGGCGACTTCCGCTCCCGCGAGGCCAACGTCCACCGGCTGGCCGAGGTCTCAGCCAACATCATCGACCAGTGCGTGGCCCAGGGCGTGCCGTTCGCCCGCGAATACGGCGGCCTGCTCGCCAATCGCTCATTCGGCGGCGCGCAGGTCTCCCGCACCTTCTACGCCCGCGGCCAGACCGGCCAGCAGCTCCTGCTTGGCGCCTACTCCGCGCTCATGCGCATGGTCAGCCTCGGCGCCGTGCAGCTGTTCACCCACTCCGAAGTGCTCGACCTCGTGGTGGTCGGCGGCCACGCCAAGGGCGTGATCGTGCGCCACCTCGTCACGGGCGAGATCACGCGGCACGCGGCCGACGCGGTCATCTTCGCGACCGGCGGCTACGGCAACGTCTTCTACCTCTCGACGAACGCGCAGCACTGCAATGCCACCGCGATCTGGCGCGCCTACAAGCGCGGCGCTTGCTTCGCCAACCCGTGTTTCACCCAGATCCATCCGACCTGCATCCCGGTGACCGGCGACTATCAGTCGAAGCTGACCCTGATGTCGGAGTCGCTCCGCAACGACGGCCGCATCTGGGTGCCGAAACGCCGGGAGGACAGCCGTAAGCCGCCCGGCGAGATTCCCGAGGCCGACCGCGACTACTTCCTCGAGCGCATGTATCCGGCGTTCGGCAATCTGGCTCCGCGCGACATCTCCTCGCGCGCCGCCAAGAAGGTGTGTGACGAGGGCCGGGGCGTAGGCGAGTCGGGCCGCGGCGTCTATCTGGACTTCGCCGACGCCATCCAGCGGCTGGGCGAGAGCGTCGTGCGCGAGCGCTACGGCAACCTGTTCGACATCTATCACGAGATCACCAACGAGAACGCCTACCGCGTGCCGATGCGCATCTTCCCCGCCGTGCACTACACGATGGGCGGCCTGTGGGTGGACTACAACCTCATGTCCAACCTCCCGGGGCTCTTCGTCCTCGGCGAGGCCAACTTCTCCGACCACGGCGCCAACCGCCTCGGCGCCTCCGCCCTCATGCAGGGGCTGGCCGACGGCTATTTCGTCATCCCGTACACCATCGCCGACTACCTCGCCACCCAGAAGCCGGGGGCCCGCCCGAAGACCGACGCCGCGGAGTTCCAGCAGGCGGAGGACAACGTGCGCGGCATCACCAACCGGCTGCTTGGCGTCAAGGGCCGTGAACCGGTGAGCCATTTTCACAAACGCCTCGGCCACATCCTCTGGGACCACTGCGGCATGGCGCGCAACGCCGCCGGCCTCCAGCAGGCGCTGCAGGAGATTCCCGCCCTCCGCGAGGAGTTCTGGCGGAACGTCAACGTGCCCGGCGACGGTGCGTCGCTGAACCAGTCGCTCGAGCACGCCGGCCGCGTGGCCGATTTTCTGGAGCTGGCCGAGCTGATGTGCCTGGACGCGCTCGAGCGCGACGAATCCTGCGGCTGCCATTTCCGCGAGGAGCACGTCGACGCCGAGGGCGAGTGCCTGCGCAACGACGAGCAGTTCGCCCACGCCGCCGCCTGGGAGTACCAGGGTGAGGGCCGGCGCCCGTTGCTCAACAAGGAGCCGCTGGTCTACGAGTCCGTCCACCTGGCCAAGCGCAACTACAAGTAGAAAGTGAGCGTGAAAGTGAGAAGGGAAGCAGATCCTTTTGCCGGTGCCTTCCTCTTGGCGCTCGCCCCGATTGTCACTCGAAGTTCCACTTTCACCCGCACCCTCACGTTCAATGCCCCATGAAGGTTAAGCTCAAAGTCTGGCGTCAGCGGGACGCGAACGCCGCCGGCGGGTTCCAGGAATACGAGACGCCCGACCTCAACCCCAACATGTCGTTTCTGGAGATGCTGGATGTGCTCAACGACGAGCTCGTCCGGCGGGGCGAGGAGCCGATCGCGTTCGACCACGACTGCCGCGAGGGCATCTGCGGCACGTGCTCCCTCGTCATCAACGGCAAGCCCCACGGGCCCCACCGCGGCGTGGCGTCGTGCCAGACCTACCTGCGGAGTTTCCAGGATGGTGACGTCATCACCGTCGAGCCGTTCCGCGCCAAGCCTTTCCCCGTCATCCGCGACCTGGTCGTCAATCGCGGCGCCTTCGACCGCATCATGCAGCAGGGTGGTTTCATCACCGTGCGCACCGGCAGCGCGTGCGACGGCAACGCCCTGCCGGTGGCCAAGGGCGAGGCGGATCTCGCCATGGACGCGGCGGCGTGCATCGGCTGCGGCGCGTGCGTGGCCGCCTGCAAGAACGCCAGCGCGATGCTGTTCGTGGCCGCCAAGGTGTCGCACCTCGGCCTGCTGCCGCAGGGCCAGGCGGAGCGCGACCGCCGGGTGCTGGCGATGGTGACGCAAATGGACGCCGAGGGCTTTGGCAGTTGCACCAACCAGTACGAGTGCAGCGCGGTGTGCCCGAAGCTCATCAGCCACGAATTCATCGCGCGCCTGAACCGCGATTATGCCAAGGCGGCGATCCGGTCCGCCTTCAGCCCCGCCACGGCCGCCGCGGTGGGCGCCGGTTGAGCGGGTTTGGTGGCGGACATTCCGGTGGGGTGCCCGCCCCGGGCCGTTCACCCCAAATTCCTGTAACTTTTCCCCGCCGAGCCGGGTTGTCAGGGCAGTCACTCAATCACTGCCATGAAAACACTGTTCGCGCTCTTATACACCTTCGGGGTCACGGCGGGAGCCGCCTCGCTGGATCTGCACCGGCTCGACCCAGGGATGCTCTTCACCGCCGCGGC
>Ga0335078_10011847_pt1 | contig 12933 bp, 10 predicted proteins | sample Lox_Sample_32_FD_206711 | JGI IMG/M metagenome (GOLD analysis project Ga0335078, IMG submission 206711) | Soil microbial communities from Loxahatchee National Wildlife Refuge, Florida, United States - Lox_Sample_3.2 | ecosystem: Environmental > Terrestrial > Soil > Wetlands | place: USA... | reverse complement strand
GCATGATCGAGATGCGCTTATCGGGGCCTTTGGCGGAGATTTCGATCGGGAATTCGTGGCCGTTGGCGGTGATTTTGCCTTTCTCTACGCGGCTGGAAACTTTTTGTAGTGCAGCGGCGCCGCCGACAGCGCTGAGATATTTGTCGAGAAGCTGATCGGCGGGCGGAAGGACGGGCTTGGGTGCATCGGGCGCGGGAGCGGGTTCGGCCTTGGCTTCTTCGGTATCGGAAATGATGGGCGTGCCGACAGGATCGGCAGCCCCGCGGTGGCACGAGTAGCAGGTCACGTCGCGATGGCCCTCGAAATTGTCCTTGTTGATCGCGAACATCATTTCCATCATTTTGCGGGCGGTTTGCTTGGTCTTTTTGTCGTCCTTGTCGAACTCGAGCCCTTTTTCTCCGCGCACGTGGCAGTACTCGCATTCCACGCCGAGCGACGCCGTGATGAACTGCATGGCGGGAAAAATCTGATCGGCCGGCACGCCTTTGAGCACTTTGATGTTCTTGAATTGCTCTTCCGCGAGCTTGGGAGCCGGAGCGCCGGAAGAGTTGGGGCCGCCATTGGATTGCGCGGCGCCCGTAATGGCCAAGCCGGTGGCCAGCAGCAAGCCGGAAACTAAGAACAATGCATTGTGTCGGTTCTGTGTCATACCTCTCGTTCCCTGATCGATGGATTGTCGTTCCGGCGAAGAAGTGTAGCAGAAGCAGACCGGCTCTTGGGTAGCCTACCCTTTGCGCTTTTTGCAAATGGTGGGCCGCGCTCGCTCTGTTCGCGCGCAAAGCGACGGCAGAGTCTTCCCTGAGGCCGTGTGGGCCGGACTGAGTTGCCGAGGTTTTGGGTGCCCCAGGTTTCGGGTTTGGAAACCTGGGTCTTGGCCGGGTCGCCAAGACGATGCAGCGATTCGTCCTCACTTAATTAGGGCGCAAGCGTGGAGTGGGGTGCCGCACCCTTGGGGTTTAAGGGTGCGGATTTTCTCTGGCGCTTCGTCGCGCCGCGCACGCGATCAACGACATACCCAATCAGCTCGCAGCCAAAGCGAATCGGAACGCTGTCCAACGCCTTCACGAAAAGATTCCCCGCCCGCGGCGTTCCGAGATACGCTCATCGCCGATAACGACTGAACGTCCCGCAATGCGATCGTTACGCCCGTAAGAACGTTGCCGCGGATCTCTTCTGCGTTCCATGGCGCACGTCCAAGCAAAAACCCGCACCCTTATACCCCAAGGGTGCGGCACCCCATTGTTATGCTCGGTAACTTATAAAGCTGGTATGCTTTTCTGGTGTTTGCGAGTCAAGGAAAATCCGAACGCAATCCTGTGCGCCACCCTCCAGCACCCAAAAGCGTCTCACCCTCAATCTCTGCCCCACTCGCCCAAGCTAAGCGGGCTTGATAGCGCGAAGGCGAGCTTGGGTTTCGGCAAAGGCTTTTTCACGAGCTTGAGCGTTGCGAATCGCCTGGTGTTCTTTCTGAACGCCGGGGACGGTGTTGAGGAGAAGTTGGGCGAGGTAGCCGAAGGCGAGAGCGTCGCGGCGGTCGATGCGGCCGCGGGCGAGCTGCTTGGTGACGTTGGCGAGGAGGGCGTTGACGCGTTCGGCGGTGTTGAGATTGCCGGTGCCGGCGAGGAGTTCGGCGGCGAGAGATTCGGGATCAGGCTGCGCGGCCGTGTATTGCTGGAGGTGATGCGGGCAAAGCGTGTCGTGCGTCGGAGCGATGAGCATGCGGCAGCGACGGCCGGCGCCGTTGATGTGAGTGCATTGATTGGTGGGGACGAGTTCCAAGGAGCTGATGAGTTCAGGTGAGATTGCGGACGACATGCGAGTTTCCTTTCGGGAGTGAAGTGAGTAGCGAGCCTGTCGGATCGAGCGGAGAGAACCATTTCCTCAGGGGCTGAAACCTTGTTTTCGTTGCTGGTTATTTCTCGGAGCTGCCTTCGAAGCTCAGGCCAAGGAAGCTCCGACCCGTGCGTAACTCCAGCGGAATGATATTCTTACGCGACCCCCGATAGTTAACCCCTGTGGAATGATATTCTTACGAAAAACAGGGGAGGGGGTGGGTCTGTCTGCGACGAGTAAGTCCTTTCGGTGGAGCCCCACAGGCTGAAGCCTGTTTTACAGGGGGCGGAATTGCGGAGGAGGTGTGGCGCGGACGTCCTGCGTAATTCTTACCTGCAACTGCGGGGATAAGTATACCATATTGCTACGATTTGTCAAGTACTATTTTAGGTTCAAGGTAAGTTGCTGGGTGGGAAGGACTTGGCGGGCGGGGTGAACGCGGAGAGTCAGATGGGATGCATGCGGAGAACAAAAGAGCAGCGGCGAGACAGCGGCGCGATCGCGGCCAAAAAAGACGCGGATATTGATTCTTCGGATATTCCGACGGTGGTGGATTGGAGCGGGGCGGAAGTGGGGAAGTTCTACCGGCGGGCGAAGAAGGCGGTGACGATTCGTCTCGACGTGGATGTTTTGGAGTGGCTGAAGTCGGCGGGGCCGGGGTAGCAGACGAAGGCAAATCGGTTGTTGCGGCATGCGATGGTGCAATTGTCGAAGAGGCCAGGAAAGCAGCGCAAGAAGTTGTCGCGTCGAGGTTGATTGCGAGAAAAAGCCGGGGAGGGCAAAGGGTTATGTCCAGTCCGCGAGTTTCCCGCCGAGTTTCGAGTCTCCCAAGTTTCCAAAGAATTCGGAAAGGCCCTGCCAGTTCACCGCGTTCCGCTCAGAATTCGAGGCGGAGGTGGAAGGCGATCATGCGGGGCGTGGAGTCGCCGCCGAGGCCGACGCCGAGGAGGCCGGTGGGAGGGGAGGTGGCGTAGGTGAGGGCGCCGAAGCCGGTTTGTGTGGAAGGTTTGCCGGGAATACCAGCGAGGACCTCGCTGGGCAGGCCGAAGTTGGGATGATTGAAGACGTTGAAGAATTGGGCCTCGAAGCGAGCCTGGACACGTTCCGTCACGCGGAACAACTTCGTAAGGTAAAGATCGCTCCAGACAAAATCAGGACCGCGGAGAGCGTTGCGGGCAAGATTGCCAAACTGGCAGGTCTGCCGGTTGTTGCCGCCGTTGCAGGCACCCGTGCTGGGATCCACGACGGAAACGAAAGCGTCCGGGTTGAGCCATTGCAACGTGCCGGGTTGGGTGGTGCCGGGAATGAATTGGTGATGGTAGAGCGGGACACCGGGAACGACGCTGGCGAATTGGGGACCGCCGCCGTTGACGATGCCGTTGCCGTTGGCCGAATAGGGAGCGCTGAGGACAGAAAAAGGAATCCCGCTGTGCCAGAAAGCAGTTCCGGAGATTTGCCAGCCGTTCAACGCGTAGGCGAGATGGTGATGGAATTTGGAGGGGAGCTCGTAAACGTATTGAGCGGTGAGATTGTTGCGAATGTCATAGTCACACGGGCCGTAGTCGCGCTTAAGCTCGCCGGGCAGGGGGTTGAGAATGCCGCCCGACGAGAATTGCAGGAAGCCGCCGTTGGAAACAGTGTCCATGCAGTGGCTCCACGTGTAGTTGAGCTGGCCCATGAGGCCGTGGGTAAGACGCTTCATGGCGGTGAGTTGCAGGCCGTCGTAGTGGCTGCCAGCGCCGGTAGAGAATTGGGTGACGGCGGCGAAGCGCGAGTCGGTGGGCTGTAGATAGGGAAAGGGAGTGAAACAATCCGGGCAAACGGTTTGGTAGCCGTTGACTTGCGTGAGGTAGGGCTGGTTGACGGCGGCGGTGCCAACGTATTGCGCCTTGAGGCTGGCGTTCTGGGCGAACTGGTGCTCTAAACCAAGACTCCACTGCATGAAGTAGGGAGCGTGGAGTGTTCCGCCGGGAACTGCCGTGACGTTCACTGGGGGAAGGCAAGTGACCGGGTCGGAGAGAGGCGAAGCGCAGGAAAGCGCGCCTTGCGGGAAACCGAAAGCGAACTTTTGGTGCGCGGCGAGGACGGCATCGAGAGCGCTGCCCGGAACGCCGGGAGCGATGGAGGTACCGCCGACGGTGCCGAGAAGGCCGCCTTGGAAGGTCTGCACGTAGGGCGGATTGACGCCAACCAGGTCGGCGATGGTGCCTGGAAGAATATCGCTGAAAAGGCCGAAGCCGGCGCGGAGGAGAGAATCCGGGCGGAACTGCCAGGCAAGAGCGGTGCGCGGCTGGAGGATAGCGAGAGGAGTGGAGGAAAAGATATTGCCAAGCGCAGTGCGAATGGTGGTGCTGAGAGGCTGACTCACGTCATGGGAGATCGAGTCAAAAGAGCCGGTCAGGCGAGCGATTTGATCGTGGGGATTGAGCGGGTTTGAGTTGAAGGTGTCGCGGAGGCCGAAGGTCCAGGTGAATTTTGGAGTGAGCTTCCAGGTGTCCTGGGCGTAGAAATCGAGATTGAGAAAGCGAAAAGGTTCGTTCGCGGCGGTGGGAAAGGTTTGCGTGGCGGTGGAAGCGACACCGTAGATGAATTGAGGAAGGGTGGTGTAGGTGACGGTGGGGACGGAACCTTCGCCGAAGTCGTAGTCATTAAGGCGGAAGATACGGGTGTTGGTGCCGAAGCGGATTTCGTGGCCGCCGTGAGTCCAGGCGAGATTGTCGTTGATGAAAAAACGTGAAGCACGCCGGCCCTGAACCCAGGTATCGTCCAGACCGCCGATGGGTGTGAATGGAGCATTGGCGCCGAGGCCCTGGAGCACGATGGGGAATGCCGCGAGAGTCTGCGCGAAGTTGGCAGGGGCAAAAAGGCTTTCGTACCAAGAGAAGGCGGGATTGAAGTAGTTGACGAGGTCCTGGGAAAAAATGCGCGTGTAACCGGCGGCGAAAGAATAGAGAGGTTGGGGGGAGACGGCGTTGAAGAGAGGATTGATGGGGTCGGTGTAAGCGGCCTGGACTCCGGTGTCGGCTTGGAAACGAAGCCAAAGGGTATTGAGCTGGTTGAGATTGTAGTCGAGGCGGAAGGTCTGAACTTGCTCGTGGTCGTCGCTGGAACGAGAGGCGCTTTGACGATTGGCGCAGCCGTTTCCGTCGTTGGGAGTTGCAGGGGGAGTGGCGCCCGCATCGAAGGGGCAGCCGAGAACAGCGAGTGGGGTTCCGCTGGTGTTGTGGAACAACGAGAAAAGCTGACGATAAAAAGGAACGGACTGAGGGGAAGGTGGATAGACCGAGCCGGTGACGGAATCGGTGCCGCCGAGCGGAAGGTGTTGCAAAACGTAGGTTTCCAAGGCGGGACTGGGGACAGTGGCAGCCGTGACGATGGGCAGAGCGATGCGCACCCACTCGGAATCGAAGAAGAAAAACAGCTTATCGTGAACGAGCGGGCCTCCCAGGCTGCCTCCGAAGTGGTTGAGGGTAGAGCGAGGCTGGTGATTGCCGGGAGTAGAGTTGGTGAAAAAATCGGCGGCATTGAAGCGAGAGCCGTTCCAGAGTTCGTACACGTTTCCATGAAACTGGTTGGAACCGGATTTGGTGACGTAATTGACCTGGGAAGCGCCATAACGGCCCTGATCGACGGCGTAGGAGAGAGTGTTAACGGTGACTTCGGCGATGGAGTTCAGGCCAAGAACCAGATTCGTGGAGAGGCCGCTGTTGAGATTGGTTAGAGGATCGTTGGTCTCCAGACCATCCAGGATGTAGCCGTTGGAGAGAGCGGGCAAACCGTTGAACTCGACGTTGCCGTAGCCGTTGGAGCTGCCGACGAAATCGTTGCCACTCCCCGCAGTATTGATGAGCGCGCCGGAGGCGAACTGCAACGGATAAGTGAGATCACCGCCAGGGTTGGGAAGATTTTCGAGTGCGGGAGCATTCAGGTTGGTGGAGGTATTGGCGTTGCCGGGATCGATGAGCAGAGTCCCGCCGCTGACCTCGACGGAAGATCTCCCAGAACTGATCTTTAGGGTGAAGTTGAGGGTTTTGGTTTGCCCGAGGCCGGAAACGACGTTGTCATTCTGCACGGGATCGAAGCCGGCAGCGCTGACTTTTATCGAATAGACGCCGGGCTTGAGTTGGGGAAAATCGAAGCGGCCCTGCGGATCGGTGGTTACGGCACGCCGGAGCCCCGTTTCGTAACTGGATAAGTTGACCAGGGCACCGGGGATGGCGGCGTGCGTCATATCGGTGACCTGGCCGACGATGGCGCTGGTGGTTTCGCCTTGGGAGAAGAGGAGTACGGGGAAGAGCAGGATGCACGAGGCGCTTGCAAGAGCGCGAAGCAGGTAGCGAAGCATGACACAACCCCGGGGACATCTACGGAGTTAATGCTAGTTAATGTCTGCCGTTAATGCAAATAAATATTTGTTATTAGGCGAGGCTACAGGATTACCCCTAGCCGGAGGAGAGTGATTCGTGGCGCAGAGGCCCGCGGTTCAGAGCGCGGGAGGCGCGAGAAAAGAACTGTTCCGGTTCCGCTACCTCTCACGAACTCGTTCGGGGGCGCGGAGGGGCCAGTTGGGGCGGGGGATGCGGGGGAGGTCGAAGAGGTCGGAGGTGCGGGCGTACCAGCCGGTGCCGTGCATGCGGCCGATGAGGTGGAGATTGGGTGTGTCGATGTAGTGTTTGGCCGGATCGAGAACGAATTCGTCGCGCACGTGCATGGCGAGAACGCGGCCTAGAACGAGGCTGCTGATGCCGCCGAGGTCGACGATTTGAAACAGCGTGCACTCCATCGCGACGGGACTGGCGGCGATGCGCGGCGGCTTGATGTGGGTGGACGGAATGGTTTCGAGCTGCGCTTCGTCGAGTTCGCAGACTTCCGGCTCGAATTCGATGGCGGTGATGTTCATCGCTTCGGCGGCGGATTCGGAGACGAGATTGACGGTGAACTCGTGTGTGTCGCGAATGTTGCAGCGCGTGTCTTTGGGGCGGCCGGGGTCGTGGCTGCCGATGCCAATGCCGATGATGGGCGGCTCGCCGGAGAAGGCGTTGAAGAAGGAAAAGGGCGCAGCGTTGAGGCGGCCGGAGGCGTTTTGACTGACCACCCAAGCGATGGGGCGCGGCGTGATGGTGGAGACGAGGAGTTTGTATTGCTCGCGCGGGGGAATGGCGGCGAAGTCGAACAGCATGCAAGAGCCTCCGAGTGTGCGGATGAGATGAGAATTCTCAACATTAGATGTAGCACAGGTGGGCGGGCAAGCGTCGAAGAGAGCGGAGACGAAAAGCGAAAAGCGAAAAGCGAAAAGCGAAAAGCGAAAAGCGAAAAGCAGATCCCTCCGCCGCAGGCCGCGCGGGAGCGCGACCCGCGGGTCGGGATGACAGGCGGTCGATTGGCGGCGTGGACGCGTGGGTAGCGCAGGATACGGTGGTAACTAAGGCCGAAGCTGGGAATACGCAGATTGCTGAACGCAGAGGCACAGAGTGCGCGGAGAAGAGAAAACAGCGGAAAGAGCAGATGCGCGGAACTCAACGTCGCGGCGGGCACCTGCTCGGGCGGGCAGCGCGGGTGTGCGGACTGCACGGAAGTGCAGCGCGAGAAGATTAATAGCTGCGGAGAACGCGATGCGTAGAGAAGAGCAGCGCGCGGCGAAACGGGCGGATAAAGTGGAAGCAACTACCGGCCGCACGAAATCGGCGTGGCGCCTGGTGATGGCCGTCAACCAAAGGCGCTTTGGGAAGTACCCCTCTCAGATCAAGCGATGGATTTTAGAAAATGAGGACGACTACCGTCTGCGGAGTGCTGCGCGCTGTGTTGCTGGGCGTGTGCGCGCTGGCGTCCGCTGGAGCGGTGCGGGCCGACGAAATCGACGCTCCCAAGCCAAAAGTGGAAGTGAAGGAAGAGGCGCGCAAAGAGCCGGGGCCGCTGCGTCGCAAATTATTTTGGGCGGAGACGGGAGTGCTGGCGGCGAGCGCCGCCTTTGATTGGACGACCACAGCGCAGTGCCAGCAGCGGGGCTGCCAGGAGTCGGCGAGCAGTTGGGCCATTGGGCATTTCCCGAGCAACGGCAAAATTGCGGCGTATGGTTCGGCGTGGTTCGCCGGCGATGCGGCAGCGCTCTACTTTGCGGAGAAGTCGCGGCACCGATGGTTCAAATGGATTGGGCGGGCCTACGTGACGTATGAGACGCAGGATCATTTCCGGCTCGCGTTTGCGAACCGGGGATTGTGCCGGCCAGCCGGCTCGTGCAGCGGCAAGTTGTAAGAATCCGCAAGAAGGGTCAGGAAACGAAAGCGACGGCTACAGATCAGCGCAGCGAGCTTCCTGGCGTGGCGGTTGGCGTAGGCGTGGGATTGGCGTTGGGCGGCGTGGGTTGGGTCGGATTCGCGGTAGGCGCGGCTGGAGTTGCGTCCGCCGGCGGCGCGGCGGCCAGCGGCTTGTAATCGGTCCACTTGACGACCAGTCGTACGTTGACGTTCCGGTCCTTCAGGTTCAGCGTGGCGTCCGAGCGCATATAGTCGGGCAGCCAGTATTTGCCGTCTACCTCTTCGCGATACGTTTCAAAAATGCTGAATGGCATGGTCGGCGTGTGCATGTCGCCCAAATCGTTGACCCATTTGCCGTAGCTCTTTACCACTTCCAGGTATTGCGCGTCCACCCAGACAATTCCGTCGAAATAGCGTACCGCACGCTCTACCGCTTTGGGCTTGACCTGAAAAATGTAGCAGTCCACTTCATCGACCATTTCTTTGCCCAGGTATTTCAGGTCGTATTTCCCGAGGTTGCCCGTCACTAACGGAAACGCCGGCATGCGCGCCAGTTGCTGAAAATCCTCCGGACCCATCTCCATGTACTGCAGAGTGGACTGGGGCTTCTCTACGGTTTTTTCTCGCACGCGGCCGTCTTCGCCGCGCACCGCTTCCGTTACCAGGAGCAATTGCCCGGCGGGCTGTCCGTCCGGCGCGAACTCCTGCAGCCGCACCGTTTTTTTGTAGCCGTAACCGCCCCGGGCCACGATGTACTGGTCTTCTTTTTGCGCAAACCGGCTGATGATTTCTTCGGGTGGAAGTGCCGGCGGCGCCGGCCGCGTGGGTTCGGTGCCGACGCGGTGAACGTTGTGCTCGGGCGGCGGCGTCAGCGGCCCTTCCTGTGCGCGCGCCACCACGGAAAAGAAGAGCAACACAGCGCACGACAAAGCGGCGGATACTGAGAGTTGTTTCGCGTAAACCTGGATGTGCAGACAGCGGATCATAGCGAATTAGATGCTTAAAGAAGTCCGAAAAGCAGCTTTGCGTCCTTGCTGATCCAGCAGTCTAACATTGGTCACCGGCAAACGAGCTGGCGCCGGAACCGACGAGAGGAAACGCAGCGCGTCTGTTACAATTTTGAAGTTTGTGGACGAGCAAACTCTAACCAAGCGCTTTCTGATCTCCGGGCGCGTGCAAGGTGTAGGCTACCGGATATTCGCACAGCGGGAAGCCCACAAGCTCGGTATCAGCGGCTTCACCAGAAATTTGTACGATGGGCGCGTCGAGGTGCTCGCGCACGGCACTCCGGCTCAGTTGTCCCAGTTGCGCGACGCGCTGCAACGCGGGCCGCTTTTTTCCAGTGTTGACGATGTTAGTGAAGAAGATGCGCGGCTGGAATCTCGGTACGCCGGCAGGTTTGTGGTCGAGCGGTCCCTTTAAAGCAGCGGGCGATTCGCCGCGGCGGCGAAATGCGCCGCACGAAATCTGCAAATGAGGAGTCTTGTGCATGGACGACTTGAAGAAGCTGATTCGCGAAGTGCGGGACTATCCCAAGCCGGGCATTCTGTTCTATGACCTGACGACACTGCTGCAGGACAAGAACGGATTTCATCTGCTGATCGACCGGCTCTGCGCGCACTACAACGGCCACGCTATTGATATTGTGGCGGGCATTGAAGCGCGTGGGTTTATTTTTGCTCCAGCTTTAGCCTATCGTCTCGGCGCTGGCTTCGTTCCCGTGCGCAAACCGAAAAAGCTGCCGGCCAAGACCGCGAGCATCTCTTACGCGCTGGAATATGGCACTGACACTCTAGAGATTCACGAAGATGCGATCAAGCCAGGCCAACGCGTGATCGTCTGCGACGACTTGCTGGCCACCGGCGGCACCGCTGCCGCCACGACGAAGCTCGTCGAAAAACTCGGCGGCAAAGTCGAAGGCGCGGCCTTCGCCGTCGAACTCACGTTCCTCAAAGGCCGTTCGAAACTCAACGGCGTGGATGTCTTCTCGCTGATTCAATACGACAAATAGATCGAGTTAGACGCCCGGACCCTCCAGCAGAACCCCATCGGATCCTTCGGGCTTGGCTACCAGTAGCCAACGGACCACCTCCGGCGGCTCCGTTAAGTTTGTCACCAACGGAATATTTCGGGGCGTCTCCATCCAGAGGGTCTTGCGAAATAAAAAGCCTTTCCTGAGTTCCACGTTAATTCGAGTCGACGTATTCCAGCGAATGGCTTTCACCTCGTTCCACGGTACAAGCCTGTTGCGCACGTAGCGCCTATACCGGATGCCCTCTTCACTTGCATAACCGTAAGCGATCTCTTCGTTTGCTAGGAACAGCACGAAAAGGCCAAGCCCTAGAATAAACAGCCGCGAGTAACCTCGGGATGGAAGCAAGACTGCTACCATGAAAAGCGACCCAAGCAGTGTGGCCACTTTCCAAATTGCCCAGAACCAAAACGAGCCCACCTTAATGTGCACGGTCGCCATCGACGATTATTTCGATCGGCGTTGACGCAGGACCTCGAAGAGGACGACGCCGGCGGCGACGGAGACGTTTAGTGATTTGACGGGGCCAGTCGTGGGTAGCGAGACGACGAAGTCGCAGCGTTTGCGAGTGAGGTCGTGCAGGCCCTGGCCTTCGCCCCCGAGCACGATGCCTACCGGCGAAGTGTAGTCCACTTCGGTGTAGGACTTGTCGGCACGTTCGTCCAAGCCAACGAGCCAATAACCCGCTTCCTTTAGCTCTTCCATGGTTTGCGCCAGGTTGGTCACCTTCGCTACGGGCAAGTGAGACAGCGCTCCCGCTGAGGAACGTGCCACAGTGTCGGTCAATCCGGCAGCGCGCCGTTCGGGAATCACGACGCCGTGCGCCCCTGCAGCCAGCGACGTGCGAATAATCGCGCCCAAATTGTGCGGATCTTCCACGCCGTCGAGGAGCACGATCAGACCGTTGCTGCCGTGGCCTTTATCATGATTCGCCGCGGCAAGAATATCTTCGAGTGTGGCGGCGGCGCGTGCGGCAGCCAACGCAACCACGCCCTGATGATCTTTGGAGTTAGCGAGGCGATCGAGTTCCCGGCGGTCTTCAAAGCGGACCGGAATGTTCTGCTTGCGCGCCAACTGCACGATTTCCTCGACGCGCGAATCCTGCCGCCCCTTGGCGATCACGATGCGATCGAACGGGCGCTGCGCATCCAGCGCCTCACGCACGGCGTGTATTCCAGTTAGCTTATCCATAAGCACAAAATATTCATGGCTTTGCGAGCATACTAGGCAACGTGACTCCCCGAATGGGTTTCCCATTTGGCAGCTTCGCTACAACTCTTGGGATTCCAGTTGTGAATGCATCTGAGTTGAGGACCTGAACTGGGGTTCCTGGTGTAAGTAGGGAACAGCCATAAGCCGAAGGGTTGGGAACGGGTGACGATTGCCCCCGCAACTGGGTCGCTTGGCCTTTGGTGAGAGCGTCTTGCACTCTGTCTTCCCAATGAGCCGCGTACAAATCAAAAACTAGGCGAACTGTCGCTAAGTTATCGCAGACTATTGCTCCCGGTGCTGCCGTCAAGGACTTAGCTGCTGCATTTGGGCGAAAGGAGTCCAATTCTCTCGCAGACTCGGTATTCGGAATGAATAACTGATACCTGTACGTTCCGCAAAGGCCGGGCAGCGAATCTAGATCTGGCTCTCTCGCGCCCGAAAAAAAAGCGAGATTCCACACCTGCGGATTCTCATCGTCGGTTAGAGACACAATCCAGGTTGTATCTTCGTCGCCGCATAGCGTATTTCCGCGAAGGAGTTTCTGTGTCGCAGGGATATCCGTTTTGTAGAGCGCATGGAGAGCACTGCTATTTCTGGGCGGTTCTACCGAGAACAAACGGGCAGCTTCACGAATTTCGTCAACTTGGAGTTCACGAACTAGCTTCGATGGATACCTCTTGCCGCCCAGAACTATGGCTTCATCCGTCGAAATCTCAATGTCGCCTGTAATGGATACAGCTGTATGGCTAATCGCTCTCAGCTTAAAGGTGAACGTTGACAGCGTACCTTGTTTGCTTGTGTTCTTGGCCTCGGCCGTCGGTTGTTGAGAAAGAGAATCAGAAGAGTGACCCTCCAAGAGGGCAATCATCAAGAGCGTGGCCGCAAGGATAAGGGTCGCTCTCGCGAGCACCGAGAGTGATCGCCGATGTCCCATGCGCTTAAACTCCTCATAGAAGCGTTTCGGGTCCCAAGCTTATAACACGTTCCCCTAGTGCGCTGAGCAGGAGCGAAGAGTCAGCCTAGTCCAGTGAGGCGCAAAACTCGAGGATGCGTTGGCGCGCGGATTTTACGGGCACCGCGAAGTTCAGCGCGGCCGCCTCGTCGAGCAGCAGAATCACGCGATCCAGTTCGCCTTCGCCCGCGCGCCCCGCCAGTGCCAGCCGAATGGGATGAAACAGCTCGCGCCCGCGCAACTCCAGGCCTTCTTTCAGAGCGGTGATGATTTGTTTGAAGCGTTCCACGCTGAGCGGCTCTGGCTCGAGCAGTAAGAGCGCCAGTTGCCGCACCACGTGCCGCGCCGCATAACGCGAGAGCACGACGTGATTTTCGACTTGCGTCAGCAACTGGTGCGCATCGTAATGAAAGACCAGCCCAAGCAAATCCGCCAGGGCGCTGCGATTTTCCGTGTGCGGTCCTAGCAATGCCGCGGCCCGTTCGCACCAAGCGATCTGCTCGGTGGAAGGCTCGCCCACGATCCAGCCGCGTTCGCGCGAAATGGCGAGCACGTCCGCGCCGCTGAACCGGTGCGCAGCGGGCGCCGGCTTGGCCGACGAGTCCGGAGCGGAAAGTGCGGCCATCACGTCTTGGGAGTCGCGAGGCATT
>Ga0335078_10011846_pt1 | contig 12934 bp, 6 predicted proteins | sample Lox_Sample_32_FD_206711 | JGI IMG/M metagenome (GOLD analysis project Ga0335078, IMG submission 206711) | Soil microbial communities from Loxahatchee National Wildlife Refuge, Florida, United States - Lox_Sample_3.2 | ecosystem: Environmental > Terrestrial > Soil > Wetlands | place: USA: Florida... | reverse complement strand
CGAGGTGTTGGGCCGGGAGTTCAAGAAAGGCCTCGCGGAGGGAGTGCAGCAGGGCGTGCGGCAAGGAATGCAGCAGGGAGAGTTGAAAGTGCTACGGCGCCTGATTGAGAAACGGTTTGGCGCGATGCCGCATCGGCGACGGTGCCTCCGCCGGCGCTCCGTGTAGCAAGGCACATGCCCTACGAAGGTCGGCGCACACGGTACGGCAGGGGCCGGGCCTGCCAGTAATCCCTCCACTCCCCGGCATCGGACGCACCCCAAATCAGCTCTGGAAATCGTGTTGAGGCGAGAATGCGAGCCTCCGCGGCGGCCAAAGCCTGCACGTCGGGATCGGCTACGCCCTCCAGGTTGGCGTCGTTTGCGGACAGAAAGTTGATCGCGGGCTCGCGGCGACGGCATCCGCCATGAAGCGGATCATCGATCAGCTTCGCCGCGACAGCATCTGCTCCCGCGCGCGTTCCAGCTTCTGCTGGGGTTCCGGAGGAAGGGGCGGCTGCGCTTTTATGATCTCCTCCTCAAAGCGCCGATGTTCTGCCATGTCCCGTTCGATCTCTTTCCTGTTGGCCAGGCAGAAGGTGATTGCACCGTAGACTTGCTTAAGGCTCAGCGTCGGGTAGTCCAAACGGATCGCCTGGGGTGCTGCCCCCTTCTCGAACTCGTACGATGCGCGCCAGGGCACGCGGCTCCCGATCAGATAGAGATCCCCTCCCGGCGTTCGATATATTTCTGGGCCATGGTCCCGCCTCCCGCGAGTTTATCTCTATTCCGGCCGCTGGCGGCCCGCGGACGATCGGCGTGCCGGCATACCGGAGGAGGCTGCTGACGATGAAGATCCGGCCCCGTTTCGGTTCTCTCGCAAATCGGGGTGAGACGACAACGACCTCCCGGGGGTTTATGGCAGCAGTCCTGACGCTTCCGCCTCGTCTCCTGGACGCCCACTGTATCGAAGATCTGCTGCAGTGGCCCCAGCCCCAAAAAAAAAGAGCGCCCCCCTTGGGGGGACGCTCCTTTTCTCACTGGATTGAGAGCCGAAAGGCCGTCAGAAGTAGAACTTGACGGTCATCTCGATAATGCGGTGGCCCTGCTTGTTGGTGGCAAGCCCGAAGTTCGGATTGTTCACCTTCCCGGTGGCTGGATCGAAGCTCAGGCTCAGATTGTTGCCGCCAGGGAAAGACCATAGCGGATGGTTCAGGAAGTTGTAGCCGTCGAAACGGAACTGCAGCTTCTTCGCTTCACTGATCTGGAAGTTCTTGAAGAGTCCCATATCCCAATTGAAGAAGGCTGGTCCGTAGATGGGTGGTACCACCGTGGGCCCGTTCTGGCCGATTTGCGTCGGCATGGAGAAGCAGCTCGGGTTGACCCACTCATGCGGCCCCAGCCCGGATGCCGGATTGCAAGTCAGGATCGGGTTGAGCTGGATATCATTCGTGCCCAGCAGCGACACGTTGCTGATATTGAAATTGGTGCCCGGCATCTTGGCACTGTTAAGGTTCATGCCAAAATTCTGGCTGCTGTCGCCCGAGAGATTGGCGCCGCTCTCCACTTGCATGATACCGGAGAGTTGCCAACCGTTCACGAAGCCGCCCGGTACTTTCGCTTTGGTATGGTCGCCCAAGTCGATGGAATACGCCGCGTTGAACAGATGCGTGCGGTTGGCCGGCAAGACACCATAGTCGTTATTCAGGTTGTACTGGTCGTAGAAGCCAACGATGCCCATGGCCTTGCCGTAGGTGTAGTTGAGGTTGATGTTGTACCGGCCTCTGGCCCGTACCCAGGTCACCTGCATCGAGTTGTAGTTGGCCCAGCCGTTATTCGTGGCAATGTACAGGTCGGAAAAGCCTTGCAGCGGACGGAAGTTATTCGCGTTTAGACTGCTGGGATCGACGCCGCCGTTGTTAGACGACAGCATGGCCCCGACCGGCACCAGATTGATGTTCATGCTGTTGATGCCCAAACTGCCACCGTTGCCGGAGCCCGGGATATCGTGTGTCTGGTTACCGACGTAGGCAACTTCGAGCAAGCTGGACCACGGCATCTGGCGGGAAACAGTGAAGCTATAACTGTCCGTGTAGGCCTGCTTGTCGTCTTTGCTATCTACGGCTGCGGGAGATAGGGCTGCGCTGGTGAAGTTTATGGTATCGAGGTTCTTTGCGAGCAACGGCGTAGTGCCGCCAAGGTAGTTAGCGGGAAGGTTGACCGTCTGTACACCAGCAGCCACATCCAAGCCGTTGGTGAACTGCCCGGCATGGTAGTAAAAACGTCCCCAGCCGCCGCGGAGGACTGTCTTGCCGCTCCCGGTAAGATCGTAGGCCACACCGAAGCGCGGCTGGTAAAATAGTGCGCGCGTCGGAAAACCGCCAAGCGGCACACCGGGATCGCGTTTGTGCCATTGGAATCCGCAGTACTCGGTTGGCGTGCAGCTTGAGTTGTACTGCGAATAATCGAAGATTGAATAGCCATACCCAAGACGATCAATCCAGGGCTGGAAGTGGGTCATCCGGAGGCCGAGGTTAAGGGTCAGCCTCTTGGTGACCTTCCAGTCGTCCTGTATGAAGCCTTCGTAGGTGTTGTAGGCAATGTCATTGATACGGTTGAACGACGTTTCAGTGTAGTTGTTCAGGTTACCGGTCACCATATCGGCGTACTCGTTACCATATGTGTTCGGGTTTCCGGGGGACCAAAACTGCAAGTAGCCGTTGGTGTCATTGTTGGCCGGCTGAGAATTGCGGATCCACTCCCAGAAGAATCCAGCCTTGAGGGTGTGCGTGGACACAACCTTGGTGAGGGTGTCGCTAATGCTGGGCATCCACTTATCGGCGTACAGACCGGCGGAAGCGCCACCGGCCTCGAAGCCGCCCGGATTGAATACGAGCGCCGCATCCTGGTTCGCCCAGCCTGTGCCGCCGAAAGACGGGATCTGCGCCACGCCATTCTTGTACAGGCCAGTATAGTTGTAACCTACCGTGCCGCGGTCAACTTTGCTCGGATCCGAGAACACGTTCGGGAAGCCGATGTAGGTATAACCGAACACGAACTCGTCGGTCATCGACGGGCTGAACACATGCGTCAGCGACGCGGTGATCGAGTCGGAACTGTTCTTTCCCAGAACGGGCGTAGGATAAGGAACCTGGTCCGTCTGGCGCCACCAGAGACCTACAGGGAACTGCTGGGTTTCTCGCTGCAAGTTGTAGCGCACGAACAGCTTGGTGTTGTCGCTGATGCTGTAGTCCACACGCGTCATCCACTGCGTGTTGTTCTGATTGAACGTCTCGGCCTGCACGTAATTGTAGCCGCCGGTGGCGTTCGGATCCGCGTTTGCCTGCGGATACAGCTTCATCAGGGCAACCATATTGGGGTCAACCATCGACGCCGGAATCTGGCCACCCGGGAAGAGCGCTCGCGCATTCGCGTTCAACGCTCCGGGAGGGCCGCCGGAAGCCGTGATGTTGCCCAATTTGGCAATCTCAGAGGGCGAGAAGTCGCCTGTGAGCATGCCAGACGTCGGTACCGTGGACCGCAGCAAGCCGGTATCCAGGACCTGATAGAAGTATTCGAAGCCCGTGAAAAAGAACAGCTTATTGCGGTTCTTGTTGAAGTTGGTATGGGGGATCAATACCGGGCCGCCGATGGTACCGCCGGGATAGTAGTACTTGTTTTCCGGCCTCGGCGCGCCCTCGGCGTTGAACAGAGCGTCATTCGCGTTCAGGTCATAGTTGCGGGCGTAAAAGAAGCCCGAACCGTGGAACTCGCTGCCCCCGGCTTTGTCCACAGTGCTGATGACCATGGGGCCTTTCTGGTTCTCCGCGCTGAAGTTGGAGGCCAGGATCTTGAACTCGGAGATCATATCCGAGTTCGGATTCACGGGGGTATCGCAGTTGCAGCCGGGGTCGGAGACGTGTGCTCCGTCCGCGGTGATGTCCAGCGAGTTGCCGGGCAAACCGTTGTAGGAATAGGCGTTGTTCAGTGGGCTTTGGCTGCCCGCATCGCCGTTGGCGTTGATGCCGATCACCTCTCCGGTATAATTCGCGCTGTTAGACGTGCCGTGCGAAATGCCAAAACCGGGCATGATCTTGATGTACTCGGCGGCATTGCTGCCCACCTGTACGTAGTTCTGCAATTCCTTGGTGGTGAGGGTTTCGGACTTCTCGCCCGAGTCGACCGGCACGATGGTGTCGGCCACTCCGGTCACCTCGACCGTTTGAGAGGTGTTGCCAACCTTCAGCGTAACGTTGATGTTGCGCTTCTCGCCGCCCAACAGCGAGACCCCCGGCGCTTCATAGGTGACGAAGCCCTTGGCCTCCACGCTGAGCTTATAAGTATAGTTGCCGACGGCGACGGAAGCGAACGTGTAGTAGCCATCGGTGTTTGTGACGGTTTCGCGCACGTCGCCGGACTGCTCGTTGATCAGCTTCACCTTCGCTTGCGGCACGACCGCGCCGGAGGGGTCGCTGACCACCCCGGTGAGCGTCCCGAAGATGAACTGCGCCGGCAGGCTCAGGGCCGACAGAATCAACAGCGCCACGACCACGAGGAACGTGTTGCGGTTCTTCATATTTAGCCTATGCTCCCTTAATTTCTGGACCGATACATGGAATTGAGGGTGACCCCAATTCGACACTCCTAACCATTTAACGAGACCTATGTAATATAAACGCACTAGGGCACCTCGTAAAGGCTAAAGCTGTTAATTCGTGCAAACGGAGTCGTTACACGGAAAATCCTCTTTCTTTTCAGGGACGTTACTGCTATCCTGAATGAAGCTACAGTGGTCTTGCTTGGTTAACGGTGCGGGTGCAAAGCCTGCAAGTCGTTCAAAAAAGGGGAAAAGGACCCATGTCGGTCGTTGTGGATCGAGACCAGTTCAAGGCGGAACTGGACGCGGTCATAGCGTCAGGCATCTTCGCCAAGGCGCCCAGCCTGGCACTTCTCCTGGAGTACGTCTGTAACAAATACCTGGAAGGCCAAGCGGAACAGATCAAGGAATACAACATCGCTGTGGAAGCCCTGGGACGCCCGTCGAGTTTCGATCCACGGCAGGATTCCATTGTCCGGGTGGAGGCCTTCCGGTTGCGGAAGCGGCTGAAGCAGTACTACGAAACTGAAGGCGTGGATCACCCCTGGCGGATCCTCATTCCACCAGGGCAATACGTGCCTCAGTTCGTTCAGAACGTTCCGGGTGAGTCCAACGGCGCAACTGACCAAGTACCCGAGGCTGAAGTTGCGTTGCAAGCGGCCTTGCTGCCCGCGGCAAGTCTGGAGGTGGACGGGCCTCCGGCCCGGCCGGTAACCCCGCCACGGGTGGTGGTAGCCGGACGCGGTGCGTGGATCCGCTGGGCCGCCTTCGCGGTTCTGCCCTCTGTTGCGATTCTGCTCTGGACCATCTGGTTCCTCGGCAGTCGTCCGGCCAAGGCGCCGGGTGCGGCGGGTGTGGCGGCGCTGCCTTCCGGTGCCGAATCCGGGGAGGTTCGAATCCTGGCGGGCTCGAGCGTTGCCCGGTACGTGGACCACAACGGCAACATCTGGTCTGGTGACCGGTACTTCCAGGGCGGCACCGTTTTCGCGACACCCGATCACATGATCTTGGGCACGCCCGATCCGGAGATGTTCCGGTCCAGGCGCGAGGGCAATTTCACGTACGACATCCCGTTGAAGCCTGGCGTCTATGAGTTGCACCTGTACTTTGCCGAGACGCTCTATGGCGAAAACAACACGGCTGGCGGAGGCGAATCCAGCCGGGTATTCCGGGTCTCGGTAAACAACACGCCGGTGCTGCCATCGTTCGACGTGATTGCAGATGCCGGCGGGAGCAACACGGCGGACGAGAGAGTCTTCAAGGACCTGTCTCCCGCTGCGGACGGCAAGCTCCACGTGCAGTTTACGGGACTGGTGAACAACGTGCCGATCGTCAGTGCGTTGGAGGTTGTACCGGGTATACCGGGGAGGATGCATCCGGTGCGGATTATTATGCGCGCCCGGAATTATACGGACCGCCTGGGGCACGTCTGGGGCGCGGACCGGTACTTCTTCCATGGCCTGGAGGTGTCGCGCGTGGAACCGGTTTCCAACACGGCGGACCAGGAGATCTTTCAAGGCGAACGGTTCGGCAATTTCCACTACGCGATCCCCGTGGCGGACGGCCGGTACACGGTGACCTTGCGGTTTGCGGAGACCTGGTTCGGTCCCGGGAAGCCTGGCGGCGGCGGAGTGGGCAGCCGCATCTTCGACGTATATTGCAACGGGACCACGCTGCTCCGCAACTTCGACATTCTGCGCAGTGCCGGCGGCCCGCAGCACGCCATCGAAAAGACGTTCCATGGTGTGACGCCCGACGCCCAAGGCAAGATCATGCTGTCCTTCGTTCCGGTTGTGAACTACGCCTGCGTGAATGCCATCGAAGTTGTGGATGAGGGAAGTTGATGGAGGCGATAAGATAAGCTGAAGGCGCATGATTGCTTTAGCCGCAGCTCTGTGGATGCAGGCCGCCGCGGGGCCCGCGGCATCTACGTCCTTCGAAGTCCTCTCGCAAAAAGCAATTGAGGCTCGCAACGCCAGGCGCACGGACGAGGCCCTGGTTCTATTCAAGCAGGCATTAAGCATTAGGCCGGACTGGATAGACGGCCTGTGGGAAGCCGGCTCGATCGAATACGACCAGAATAAATACCAGGAGTGCGCAGCCGACTTCCTGCGGCTGGCTTCCAAGAGACCGGACCAGGCTCCCCCGTGGACCATGGCGGGCCTGTGTTTATACCATCTGAGAGACTACGAAAAGGCGTTCAAAAGCCTGCACCAGGCTCAGCGCCTGCAATTCAAGGAGCCCGCAGAACTGGGGCGCTCCGCGCGGCTCCATCTGGCCCTGGTGCTCATCAAGTTGCACAGTTACGAGAAGGCTATCACCGAATTGGTGAATCTGACGCGTGACGACAAAAAGTCGCCGGAGATTATCGTGGCCGCCGGAATCGCCGGTTTGCGCCAGGCCTGGACTCCGCCCGAAGTACCCGAGCCGGAACGGCAAAAGGTGTACGAACTGGGTGACGCTATGGCGGCAGTCATGGAGCAGGCCCCCAAGGAAGCCTCCAAAAAGTTCGCCATCGTGCTGCAGAATTATCCGAATGACGCCAACGTTCATTTCCGCTACGGCGCGTTCTTAATGCAGGAGGACCCGGACCGTGGGATCCAGGAGATTCGCAGAGGCGTGGAGCTGGACCCGCACCTCGTCCCGGCGCTCACCAGCCTAGCGACCATCTACCTGAAGCGCAGTGATCCGGCGACGGCGCGTCAATTCGCCAGCAAGGCTGTGGAGGCCTCGCCGGACGATTTTGCGACTCACGTGGTCCTGGGCCGGGTAATGCTGGATATGGACGAGCCGGCCGCCGCGATCCGCGAACTGCAGAAAGCCGTGCAACTCGCGCCCGAAAGCCCCGAGGCGCACTTCAGCCTGGCTTCCGCCTACGCCAAGCTGGGGCGCGGTAAGGATGCCGCCCGCGAACGCCAGGAATTCCTCCGCCTCCGCAAACTCGCCGGCCCCGAAGAGCCGTAAACTGGAGAATAGCGTCGGATTACCGAATGGAGAGCCGGTAACCGCGCTCGAAGGAACGATTATGAAGATTCGCATTTGGCCGCTCGTGGGGGCCGCAGTCGCCGTTATTGCCGCCTTGCCCGCCGCTGCCCAGCAGCCCCCGGTTTCAGCTAAAACAACCGTTGTCAAAACGAACGTAGATGAAGTAGTGCTGGACTTCATCGCGCGCGACAAGAAAGGCAGGCCCATTACAGACCTGAGTCCCGACGAACTGTCGGTTACCGACGATGGAGCGCGGCAGCAAATCGCCAGTTTCCGCCTGGTACAGGGCGCCGAGGCGCTCAGCCAGGGAGGCAAGGTCACCAAGCTCGATCCGCTGCGCCAGGTTCGCCTGGTGACGCTGGCATTCGAGGCCCTGGACGACGCCACCCAGCGCAAGACCGCGCGCTCGGCTGCGATTGACTTGGTGAAGGGTGAGCAGGGGGCCAACGTCTTCTACTCAGTGCTGGAGATCAACACGCGGCTGCTGGTTCTGCAACCGTTCACCACCGACAAACAAGCACTGATCAAAGCCATCGACGAAGCGACGGCGGGGCTCTCGGCCACGCGGCTCGTTCCGGATTCCGAGCGGATTAAGAGCGATTTGAAGAAATACCTGAAAAGTCAGGCGGAGGGGGCGGGCACTGGAGCCGGCTTGCAGGTGGTGCAGGCCAAGCTCGCCTCGGTGATGCTCGGAATGCTGCAAATGGATGCCGCGATGAACCAGGACGCGCGCCTGTCCCTGGGATCCCTGCAATCCCTGGTGCAGGGCTTGCAGACCATGCCCGGGCGCAAGTCCGTGCTCTATTTCTCCGCCGGAATGCTGCTGACACCCGAGCTGGATGCGATTTTCCGTAATCTGACGGGGATGGCCAACCGCGCCAACGTATCGTTCTATTCGGTGGACACTAGGGGAGTCATCGCCGGATACGGGGCAAACACGAGCGGCCTCTCAACCAGCGCGCCGGACTTGACGAGCACGCGCCAATCCAACCCCGCGGCCACTCCTACCGACATCTCAACCGGCGCACAGAATGCGGGCGCCATGGACCAATTGGGCGGCGCCGCATCGGCCGCGGGCACCAGTATCACGCGCACCTCGGGCGGGGTGACGAAGGAGGAAATGACGGCCTCGGACACCGCTGAAAACTCCGCGCGCGGCAATGTGCAGCTTCCGATCCGGAACCTGGCGGACGCCACCGGCGGCTTCCTGATCGGCGAAAGCAACGATATGCGCGAGCCGTTGCGCCGCGTCCGAGACGAGATTGAGGGCTACTACGAGCTTACTTACGATCCCCACATCCAGAATTACGACGGTAGCTTTCATAAGCTAAAGCTGGACACGAATCGCAAAAACGTAGTGCTGCAGGCGCGCAACGGCTACTTCGCCATGCCGCCGGAAGCGCGCGCCGCGGGCATAGAAGCCTTTGAACTGCCGCTGCTGAAGGCGATTTCCGCCGCGCAGATGTCGCACGACGTGCCTTTTCGCGCGGGGGCCGTACTGCTCGAACCAGAGGCGGCAGGAAGAGATGTTTCGGTGGTGGTGGAAGTGCCGTTGCATGGACTGCAAGCCAAGCCGGGCACGAACCCGAATATGTTCGATGTGCATTTCTCGCTGGCCGCGCTGGTGACGGATGCCAAGGGTGAGGTGACCGGCGGCAAGTTGAGCCGCGACCGCTCTTTCCACGTCACGGCCGAGCAGTTGAAGCTGGGAAACTTCGTGGAGAAGATGCCGGACGAGCTGGCTCCGGGGAACTATACGCTAGAAACCGCGGTGATGGATCGGGAGAGCGGCAAAATCGGCGTGGAGCGGAGCCCGTTCACGGTACCGCCGCACGGCAAAGGCGTGGGAATCTCTTCTCTGACTCCGGTACGCTCCTACACGCCCAACGCCAAGAACGTGGATCCCAACGAGCCGTTCCTGTTTCAAGGGGGGATTATCACGCCGACACTGAACCGCAGCGTCGAGCGCGCGCCGGGTTCGAACCTGCGGCTCTTTTTCGTGGTGTATGCGGACCGTTCGATCGCGGCCAAGCCCACCGTGGAGATCGCGTTCATGCAGAACGGCAAGGTCCTGACGCAAGTGCCCATGCCGCTGCCGGACGCCGATGCCCAGGGGCGGATTCCGTACGTGATGACCATTCCAGCGGCCGCCATTCCTCCGGGCGTTTATCAGATCCGCGCTACGGCCAAGCAAGGCGATACAGAATCGGCGACCGAGACCGACGTCACGATCGCAGCCAGTTAGTGGGGTTCGCAGACCGCTTGCTGACGCGCGCGGCTCAGCGGCTGGAGCGCGGCTCGTCGACCTTGAGGATCTGGTCCGCCGCCACGTCCTTCAGTTCCTGCACGATGCCGCTGGGCCAGTGGAGCTCGACGGAGCGAATCTTGCTCTCCGATCCCAGGCCGAAGTGCACGCGCTTGTCACTGGAGGACATGAAGCCCACGCTGACCGAGACGTGATTGTAGAGCACGCGGCCGGAAGCCGTGGTCACCTTCACCTTCGCGCCGATGGCGTCGCGCGCGCTCTTGTGCCCGGTTAGTGCCAGCGTCAGCCAGTGATTGCCGTTGCCGCTGTTGATGAGGATACGCGGCTTCTCGTTCAGCGACGTGACTACGATGTCCATAACGCCGTCGTTATTCAGATCGCCGAACGCTGACCCGCGCTGGTAGCCGACGTGAAGGAAGTCCTTGCCCATGTGATCGGAGACGTCCACAAACCTCTTGCCCTCGATGTTCTGGAACATGGTGTCGTGCTGCGGCGACTTGTCGTTCACCTGGTCGACGTCGCCGTTGGAGGAGTAGATGTCCTTCCAGCCGTCGTTATCGTAGTCGATGAAGCCGTTGCTCCAGCCGGAATAGGGCTGGCTGAGCATTTGAATTTTCGCCCCGTACGGGAACATGAACAGATTGCCGCGATTGCGCAGAAGCTGCCAGACCTGGCCCATCAGGTTGTTGTAAAAAATGTCCACGTTGCCGTCGTTGTCGTAGTCGGCGGCGTCCGACCCCATGGAAGAGCCGGTGTGCGCGCTCTCGTTGTAAGCCACACCCCATTCCAGGCCCTGTTCCTCGAAGGTGCCGTTCTTCTTGTTGATGAACAGGGAATTGGGCTCCGTGTCGTTGGCGATGAAGATGTCCGGCCAGCCGTCGTTATTGAAGTCCGCGATGGAGATGCCCATGCCCTTGCCCGGGTACTTGCCCAGCCCCGACTTGTCGGTCACGTCCTCGAACTTACCGTTGCCCAGGTTGTGGTACAGGCGCGGCGGAACGCTCGGATAACGCCGCGGGTCGCAGTAATATTCCTTGCCGTTCATGCTGCACCGGAGGTCGAGCGCGGGCGTCCAGTAGGTGTAGTTGTCCACGATGAGATCCAGCTTGCCGTCGTTGTCGTAATCGAACCAGGCGGCCACCACGCTGAGGACGTTCGGCGGTTTGTCGCCGATGCCGGACTGCGCGGTCACGTCGGTAAACGTGCCATCGCCATTGTTGTGATAGAGGGCGTTGCGGCCGGCGCTACAAAGGAACAGATCTTCGTAGCCGTCGTTATCGTAGTCGCCCACGGCCACGCCAAAGTTGAAGTCGAGATTTGCGCCGGTCAGGCCCGCCTTGGCCGTCACATCCTCGAAGGTCCCATCACGGCGCTGTCGCAGCAGGCAGTTGTAGAAAGATGGGTCGGTTTTCTTCATCTCGGGCATTTTGGCGCCGTTGGTGAAGAAGATGTCCGGCAAGCCGTCGTTATCGTAATCGAAGATGGCGATGCCGCCACACATCGGCTGCGGAAAGTACTTGAGGCCGCCGGGACTGTTGTTGCTGATATAGGTGATTTTCGACCGCGGAGCGACATCCACAAATACAGGCCGTTCGGCGGGTTCGGTGGGCTTGCCGGGCACCAGGGCCACGAACCAGCAGGCCCACGCGGCTGCGGCGATGATGGCGGCGCGCTTCAGTATTGCCTCCAGGTTTTAGCGGACAGCCGCATGGTAGACTGAGGTTTCCGAGACGGTGAAAGCGTTCTTCCCTATTGTAGTCGGAGCCGGGGTGTTGTTGGCCGGGTCCGCCACGGGCCCCATTGTTTTCGAGGAAATCGCGCAACGTTCCGGCCTCAACTTCGTCACCGACAGTTGCCCCACGCCGAAAAAAAATCAGCCCGAGACCATGGTGGCGGGCGTTGCGCTGTTCGACTATGACAACGACGGCTACCTGGATGTCTACTTCGTGAATGGCGCCGCCATCCCCTCGCTGAAGAAAGAGAGCCCCAAGTATTGGAACCGGCTGTTCCACAACAATCACGACGGGACCTTCACCGACGTGACCGAAAAGGCCGGGGTGAAAGGCGCGGGCTACGGCATGGGCGTGGCGATCGGGGACTACGACAACGACGGCTGGCCGGATATTTACGTGGTCAACACGGGCAAGAACGAGCTGTTCCACAACAATCACGACGGCACGTTCACCGATGTCACCGACAGAGCGGGCGTGGGGGGGGGCATCCTGGACGGCAAGAAGATGTGGTCCGTCTCGGCCGCCTGGGTGGACTATAACAACGACGGCCTGCTGGACCTTTTCGTCTCGAACTACTGCAAGTGGGAAGTGGATAAGGACCCCTTCTGCGGCCCGCGGGCCGGCATGCGGGCGTATTGCCACCCGAACAACTATCCGAATCTGCCCGACACGCTGTATCGCAACAACGGAGACGGGACCTTCACGGACGTATCCGCCGAAACGGGAATCGCCAAATACTACGGCAAAGGGATGGGCGCGGCGATCGCGGATTACGACGGCGACGGATTTATGGACATCTTCGTGGCCAACGACAACCGTCCCAACTTTCTGTTCCACAACCTGGGCGGCAAGAAGTTCGACGAGGTGGCGCTGGAATCCGGCGTAGCGTACACGCAGAGCGGCAGCGCGGTTTCCGGCATGGGAGCCGATTTCAAGGACGTGAACAACGACGGGCGTCCCGACATCTGGCATACGGCGGTGGAGAACGAGTCATTTCCACTCTTCGAGAACCGCGGCGACGGGCAGTTCTGGGAGCGGACTTATCAAATGCACCTGTTGCCGACGCGCAACATGTCGGGGTGGTCGAACGGGATTTTTGATTTCGACAACGACGGCTGGAAGGACCTGTTCGTGGCGCGCGGCAACGTACTCGACAACATTGCGTTGTTCTCGAACCGCCATTACGGCGAGCCCAACACCGTCTTCCGTAACCTGGGAAACGGGACCTTCGAGGACGTGACGGCCGGAACGGGGCCAAGTTTTCAGAGGGAGGAGCCACATCGCGGCGTGGCCTTTGGCGACGTGGATAACGACGGGCGCATCGACGCGGTGGTCACGGTGCTCAACGGCAAAGCGCAATACTTCCATAACATCAGC
>Ga0335078_10011845_pt1 | contig 12934 bp, 12 predicted proteins | sample Lox_Sample_32_FD_206711 | JGI IMG/M metagenome (GOLD analysis project Ga0335078, IMG submission 206711) | Soil microbial communities from Loxahatchee National Wildlife Refuge, Florida, United States - Lox_Sample_3.2 | ecosystem: Environmental > Terrestrial > Soil > Wetlands | place: USA... | reverse complement strand
TTGCCCAGGCCCTGGGCGTGTCGCCCGCGCGGGCCGCGGCGATCGCGGCCGTGTACCCGCTCAGCGCCAACCCGACGAGGCCGGACGAGGTCTTCGGCACGGCCGTCTCGGACGCGAGCTTCGCGTGCCCGGCCCTGCAGGTGGACCGCTTGACCGCCGCGCGCGGCGTCCCGACCTACGCCTACCAGTTCAACGACGACCTGGGCAAGAGCCTGGGCCAGGCGACGCACGGGGCAGAACTCCCGTATCTGTTCGACCTGCCGAACACGCCGGTCACTCTTAACCCCGGCCAGCAGGCGCTCGCGGCCAGCATGCGGATGGACTGGGCCAGCTTCGCCGGGACCGGCAACCCGTCGTCGCGCGCACTGCCCTGGCCGTCGTTCAACGGCACCAGGGTGCTGTCGCTCGTGCCGTTGCAGTCGCAGGTCACGACCGACTTCGCCGCCGCGCACCACTGCTCGTTCTGGGCCGCCGGCTGACGCCGGCCCGGCTCTACTTAGGAGATCCTCATGAGCACGTCTGAGACCACTCCGACCGTGGTGCTGGTCCATGGCGCCTTCGTCGACGCCTCGAGCTGGACCGGCGTCATCGCCGAGCTCAAGGCGGCCGGCCTGGACGTGGTGGCGCCGCCGAACCTGCTGCGCGGCGTCGGCGTCGACGCCGCGTACCTGACCGGCTTCGTTGAGGCGCTCGGCCGTCCGGTCGTCCTGGCCGGCCACTCCTACGCCGGCGCCGTCATCAGCCAGGCCGGCAGCGACGCGGGCAACGTCGCCGGGCTGGTGTACGTCGCCGCCTACGCCCCCGAGGCGGGCGAGACCCTCGGGGCGATCAACGCCCGCTACCCCGACGTGCCGCTGTCGGCCGCGCTGCGCACCTTCACCTACGCCGGCGACCGCGGCGAGCAGGCCACCGACACCTACGTCGACGCCGCGCTGTTCCACGACGCGGTGTGCGCCGAGGCGCCCGCGGACGTGGCCGACACGCTGGCGCGCACGCAGCGGCCGGCGTCGCTCGCCGCCTTCTCCACGTCCGTCACCGGCACGCCGGCGTGGAAGACCCTGCCGTCCTGGGCGGTCGTGGCCACCGCCGACCACGCCATCCACCCCAACGCCGAACGCGACATGGCCAGGCGGGCGGGCAGCGAGACCACCGAGATCGACGCCTCACACGCGGTCCCGGCCACGCATCCCGCCGACGTGGCCGCGGTCATCGTCCGCGCGGTCAAGGCCATCAAGTGAGCCCAATGGACGCCAACGACTTGGTGCGCGATAAGACTTCTGGGGTGTAGCGGGTGTTTGCGGCGTGTTGGTCCCGGGAACGTGAGCGGCCGCGCGGAACGATCGTGATGTGTCGTCAAGATGGGCCCGCACGGCCTTGTCGCATCGTATCTGCACCGGGATCCACCGCCGGACGCTGGCCAAGCTGATCGACGAGCTGTCCGGCCCCTGGATGGCCGCCGGGGAAGACCGGCTGCGCGACCGCCGGGGACACGAGCGCAAGCGGGCCGCCGGCGCCGGCCCGGACCACGACCTGCCGTTCACCGACCGCGTCATCGCCACCCTCGTTTACCTGCGGTTCCAGCTCCCCCACGCGGCACTGGCCGTCCTGTACGGCGTCGACCGCTCCACGATCACCCGCGCGGCCGGGGAGATCCGGCCGCTGCTCGCGGCCCGCGGGTTCGCCGTGCCCGGCGAGGCAGGCGTGCGGCTGCGCACCCTGGCCGACGTGTTCGCCTACGCCGCCGCCCGCGGCGTCGAACTGCGCCTGGACGGCACCGAAGTGCAGGTCAGGCGCCCCCGCGCTGGCAAGCCCGGCCGCCGCGCGTTCGTGTCGGGCAAGAAGAAGCAGAACACGAAAAAGGCCACCGTGATCACCGACCCGCAGGGACGCACCCTGTGGGCGGGCGCTTTCCGCCCGGGGCGGATGCACGACCAGACCGCGGTGCGGACCGAGGGCATCGCCGACCTGTTCACCCAGTTCCCCCAGGTCCAGGCCAAAGTCGATGCCGGGTACCGCGGGCTGGCCAAGGAGTTCCCCGATCAGGTCCAGGCCCCGCCGCTCAAGCCGAAGAAGGACGCCACCCCGGAAGAAGCCGCAGCCTACGAGGCCGAACGCCACAAGCAGTCATCGGAACGGATCTGCGTCGAGCACGCCAACGCAGAGCACAAGCAATGGCGAACCCTCCAGCGCTACCTCGGACGACGAGAAGACTTCGACGAGACCTTCCTGGCCGTCGCCGGCCTGGTCTCCGACCGCGCCGCCGAGCGGTAACCCCACGCCAGCCAACCCGCCAGGCCAGCACGGCCCACCGCTAATCGCGCACCACGTCGCAAGCCGTTCGGCCCGGTGCAGCGGATCGCCGCCGGCGCGCTCGACGTCGGCTACGTCGAGGCCGGGCCGCCCGGCGGCCGGGCGGTGCTGCTGCTGCACGGCTGGCCCTACGACATCCACAGCTACGCCGGCACCGCACCCGCGCTCGCCGCGGCCGGGTACCGCGTGATCGTCCCCTACCTGCGCGGGCACGGGCCCACGCGGTTCCGTTCCGGAGACGCGCCCCGTAACGGGCAGCAGGCCGCGCTGGCCGTCGATGCGATCGCGCTGATGGACGCCCTCGGCGTCAACGAGGCCATCGTGGCCGGCTTCGACTGGGGGGCGCGGACGGCCAACGTCATGGCCGCGCTGTGGCCGGAGCGCTGCCGGGCCATGGTGTCCGTGAGCGGCTACCTGATCGGCAGCCAGGCGGCCGGCCGGGCGCCGCTGCCACCGGAGACCGAACGGGCGTGGTGGTACCAGTACTACTTCGCCACCGAGCGCGGCCGGGCTGGCTACGCCGCCAACCGCCGCGACTTCGCCCGGCTCATCTGGCGGTCCGCGTCGCCGGCGTGGCGCTTCGACGACGCGACGTTCGAGCGCACCGCGGCCGCCCTCGACAATCCCGACCACGTCGCCATCGTCATCCACAACTACCGGTGGCGCATCGGGCTCGCGGCCGGCGAACCAGAATACGACGCGCTCGAGCAGCGGCTCGCGGTCTTCCCGGCGATCTCCGTGCCGGCCATCACGCTCGAGGGCGACGCGAACGGCGCGCCGCACCCCGAGCCCGCGACCTACGCCGCGCGGTTCACCGGCAAGTACGTGCACCGGACACTCACCGGCGGCATCGGCCACAACCTGCCGCAAGAGGCGCCGCTCGACTTCGCCGACGCGATCCAAGAGGCCGACAGCCTCACCTGATCCGAGAGGAAAGAGCAGAAATGACAACCGAAACAACCGCGGGCGCGACCGCCGAGGAGAAGATCGGCCAGTTGCGGGCGCTGTTCGCCGACGCGCCGGAGGTGGGCAAGAAGGCGCTGGAGAACGTGCTCGGCCAGCTGACGTCGCAGGCGTCCCAGAAGCCGCCGCCGCCGGTGCAGAGCGCCGGCCGGGTCGGGAGCCGGCTGGGTAAGGTCTCGGAGCTGACGATCATCGTCCCGTTCGCGCCCGGCGGGGCCAAGCGCCTGCGTGCGTTCCTGCAGTTGTTCGGCGGCAACCTGGCCGGCGCGGACGACGTCGGCACCGTCCACGACATGCGCTTCGTGTTCCTGGACAACGACACCAGGATGCTGTTCGCCACGGCCTACGACGGCGACTGGGACGCCTACATCGACGACTTCGCGACGAAGATCCCCGACTTCCTGGACATCATCGATTCGGCCTGGGAGGGCTGGCCCGGGATCCGCAGCCCGCAGGCGAAGGACTACCTCGCGAAGTACCAGGTCACAGCCGAGGGATGGTATGTCGCCAATGACCTGACCGTGGCCGAGACGCGGCGGCTGCGGCGCATCGGCCAGGCGGCGGACCAGTTCCTGGACGCCATCGGCGACCAGTAGCGACACCGCCGGGGCAGCCCGCGGACGCCAGCCCCCAGGCTGCCCCGGTACGCCGGCTCACCCCTAGTTCCGGGAGAACAACGCCATGACCCTCATCGGACGCTTCGGCGCCGGCCTGCCGCGCGCCCCGGTCACCGTGGATCTCGGCGATATCCAGGCGACGGTGCTGCGCTACCGGCCCGAGCCGTATTACGGGACACACGTGATGCTACAGGTGGCCGACGCGCGGGCCGGCCGCGAGTTCCTGCGCAGAGTGACTCCGCACGTCGACTCGGCCGCCGACTGGTGGCAGGCAGGCCACTCCTGGATCTCGGTCGCCATCAGCTACCCCGGGCTCGTTGCATTGGGCGTGCCGCAAGACTCGCTGGACAGCTTCCCCGAAGCCTTCCGGGCGGGGATGGCCGCGCGGGCCGTCCAACTCCGGGACGACGGCGACAACGCCCCGGCGCACTGGGACGCCCCGTTCGGCAGCAGCCAGGTCCACATCGGGATCAGCATCTTCAGCGACTCCGAGCAGGCCTGGCACCAGACCATGGCGAAGGCGCGGCGCCAGTACGAGGGATTTCCCGGCCTGGCCGTGCTGATCGAGCAGGACTTCGGCGCCCAGCCGGGCGACCTCAACCCGCTGGGCTACAAGGACTCGATCGGCCAGCCCGCCATAGAAGGCAGCGGCGTCGACCCCCTGCCCGGCCAGGGACCGGCCATCAAGGCCGGGGAGTTCATCCTCGGCTACCCCGGCGAAGACGGCGTGCCGCTGCCGATGCCGCAGCCCGACGCGCTGGGACGCAACGGCACGTTCGCCGGGCTGCGCAAGTACCAGTCCCGCGTCGGGACCTTCAACCGTTTCCTGCGCGAGCACACCCGCACCGAGGAAGAGCGGGAGCTGCTGGCGGCCAAGCTCGTCGGACGCTGGCGCAGCGGAGCGCCGCTAACCCTCGCCCCGGACCGCGACGACCCGGAGCTCGGCGCGGACCCGCTGCGAAACAACGACTTCAGCTACGCCGCCGACCCCGGCGGCCGCCAGGTTCCGTTCGGCTCGCACATGCGGCGGATGAACCCCCGCGACACCAAGCTGGCCATCCTCACCGACGTGAACATCCACCGCATCATCCGGCGCAGCACCACCTACGGGACCGCCTACGACCCGGACGCGATCACCCCGCAAGACGACGAAACCCCGCACGGACTGTACTTCATCTTCCTGTCCGCCAAGGCCATGGCCACCCTGGAGTTCCTCCAGCAGGAATGGATCAACAACGGCAACTTCACCGGCCTGGGCGAGGAGCGCGACCCCAACGTCGGCCTGCAGCCGCCCGGAGCCACCTTCACCATCCCGCACGATCCCGCCCGGCGCCGCATCCACGGCATCCAGACCTTCAACGCGCTGCGCGGCGGCGAGTACTTCTTCCTGCCGTCGCTCACAGCGCTGGCGTGGCTCGGAAAGGAGCACTGACACATGTCGCCCGATTTCGTCCGCTACTCGCCGGAGGTCGAGACCTTCGATCCGAAGCTCAGCGAATACATGACCCGGATCATCGAATTCTAGGAGAAGAAGGTCCGTGATTCGCCGGTAACGGAGGGCAGCGGGCGGGCCGTACGCGGCGCCCACGCGAAGACACTCGGCGTCGTCAGGGCAGAAGTCGAGATGACAGGCAATGCGCCGGCGCCCTACGCGCAGGGGATCTACGCGACACCCGGCCGCCACGACGCGCTGATCCGGTTCTCCAGCGCCTCGAACCACCTGGGCCCGGACGCGGCGCTCGGGCCCGTCCTCGGTTTCGCGATCAAGATCTTCGGTGTGGCCGGAACCAAGCTGGTAGAAGACGAGCCGGACTCGGCCACGTTCGACCTCGTGCTGAAGAACAGCCCGACCTTCATCGCCAATACGGCCAAGCACTACCTGTTTATCCAGGAGGTCGGCGACCAGGTCCCCAGCTACCTGAAGCACGGGGAGGCCGGGTTCCGCCAGCTCCTGACGGACTTCCTCACCGGCAAGGGCACGCTCGAGCAGGACGACTGGGCCTGGGAAGAGCTGTTCACGTTCGTCAAGACGGCGACGCAGACGCCGGTGCGCAACCCGCTGCTCAACAACTACTGGACGATGGCGGCGGTACGCCACGGCGACTACATCGCCAAGGTCCGGGTCGCGGCGGCGGCGCAGAACGCCGAGAAAGTGATCCACCACCAGCTCGACCTCAACAGCGGGCCGGACGTGTTCGGCCCGGTCCTGGTAGACGAGCTGAAAGCGCACGCCTTCGATTTCGACCTTCAGGTGCAGCTGTGCGCGGACCTGAAGGCGATGCCGGTCAACGACGCGACCAGGGAATGGCCGGAGCAGCTGTCTCCCTTCGTCACCGTCGGACGGGTGCGCGTCCCACGCCAGGACATCTCGGGATCCGAGAACTCCGACAAGGGCGACGCGCTCGCGTTCAACCAGTGGCGGGTGACCGCTGATCACTGTCCGCTGGGCGAAATCATGGATGTGCGCCGCGTCTACACTGCGTCAGCCAAAGTACGCCGGACTCTGAATCACCAGCCGCAGAGCGAGCCCGCCAGCGCGGATGAGGTGCTAGCCCTGCCGAAGCTCGACGGCGGGCAAGCGGGCTAGGACGACCAGACAGGAGAGAGCTATGGCGGGCTTCGACTACGACGTGCTGATCATCGGCTCGGGGTTCGGCGGCAGCGTGGCCGCGCTGCGGGCCGCGGAGAAGGGCTACCGGGTCGGCGTGATGGAATCAGGCCGGCGCTGGAAGGACGAGGACATCCCGAAGACCCAGTGGGACCTGCCGGGCTTCTTGTGGTTTCCTGGCGCGGAGCTGTACGGGATCCAGCGGATCGAGTACCTCGACGACGTCCTCGTCCTGTGCGGCGCGGGCGTCGGCGGAGGCTCCCACGTCTACGCGAACACGCTGTACGTCCCGCCGCGGAAGTTCTTTGACGCGCCGGAGTGGGCGGGCATCACGGACTGGGCCGGCGAACTGGCCCCGTATCTCGACCAGGCCAGCCGGATGCTCGGCGTAGTCCGATACCCCTACCTGCCGACCGACGTGGACCGGTACATCCACCAGCTCGCGACCGAGATGGGCCGGGGGAGACGTTCAACCAGGCCCCGGTGGGCGTCTACTTCGGCCGCCCGGGCGTCGAGGCCGCCGATCCGTACTTCGGCGGCGCCGGCCCCCGCCGCACCGGATGCATCTCGTGCGGCAACTGCAACAACGGCTGCGGGCGGGGCGCCAAGAACAAGCTGACGACGAACTACCTGTACCTGGCGGAGAAGGCCGGCGCCCAGGTCCACGAGCTGAACGAGGTGTACGAGCTCGCGCCGCTCGATACGGGCGGGTTCGAGGTCCGCACCCGCCATCCCGGCTGGGCTCAGCGCGCGGCGCATCGCCACCACCGCACCTGGACCGCCGGACAGGTCATCGTGGCCGCGCACGCCGGATCCTCGGGTTCGACGACGCGCGGCACTGGTCGCAGCGGACCGTCATCATGCTGTGCTCGCAAACCACGGACACCTGGCTCGAGCTGTACTGGAACGATGGCCGGCTGCGCAGCCGGCCCGGGGCCGGCGCGGCGCCCGCGGTGCACATCCCGGTGGTCGAGAAGTTCGTCGGCCGGCTGGCCGAGAAGATGGGAAGCGGCGAGGGCGCGCTGCTCTTCGAGATCATCAACCGCGGCGCCTCGGCTCACTTCGTCGGCGGGATCCCGATCGGGGACAGCCCCGGCAGCGGCGCCGTCGACCCCTACCTACGCGTGTTCGGCCAGCCGGGGCTGCACGTCATGGACGGCAGCGTCATGCCGGCCAACCCGGGAGTGAACCCGTCGCTGACGATCACGGCCCTGGCCGAACGGGCGATGTCGCTGTGGCCCAACCAGGGCGATCCGGACACCAGGCCGCCCCTGGTTCCGGGTACGAGCGCGTCGGCCCGATCATGCCGCACCGGCCCGCCGTGCCCGCCGGCGCACCAGGCGAACTGCGGCTTGACGCCACCAAATCCGACGTCATCCCCGAATACCCCTACTGAACCGGGGCCCGGCGGAAAGGAGCACTACCATGACCGAGCTCTCTGCAGATGCCTTCCGCACCGTCGGGCCGGGTGACGCGATCCCCGACGGTTTCGTCGTCTCGTTCTACCTGGGCGACCGCAAGCTGCGGGTCTCCGTCGCGCGGGCCGGCGGCCAGTTGTACGCGTTCGAGGATCTCTGCACCTGCGCCGACACATCGTGCCCGCTGTCCGCGGGATTGCTCACCGGGACGACGATCATGTGCCAGTGCCACGGCTCCGAGTTCGACGTCACCACCGGCGCCGTGGTCCGCGGGCCGGCGACCCGGCCGCTCAACGTGTACGAGGTGCGGACGGCCGACGGCAGCCTCCGCATCCGGGCCTGATCACATCCAGCGCGTGACCTAGGCCGCCGGACGATCCGGCCCGAGATCGTCCAGCGCGGTGCGCAGCTCGCGGCGGGAAGCCGATGCCGAGCTTGATGAAGATCTTGCGCAGGTGCCATCCGACCGTGCGCACGGACAGGAACAGCTGGGCGCCGATCTCCGGGTTGGTGCGGCCGTCCCGGGCCAGCCCGGCGATGTAGGCCTCCCGCGCGGTCAAGGTGGTCGTCGTCTCGACGGTGCGCTTGCGAACCGTCTCGCCGGTGGCGGCCAGGTCGCGCCGAGCCCGTTCGGCGGGGCGGGGCGCTCGCGCTGCAGCCCGATGACCTCGATTCCGTCCTAGCCGACCCCAAGGACTTGGCCGGTGAGGCGGTGACCATGGCCGGTGATCAGGTACGCGATCATGTCTGCCACCCGGTCGGGTGCGCACGGTCTGTGGACCTCGAGCGCCACCGCGTTGACGGTGATGTCACGCTCACGCAGCTCGAGCGCGAGCGCTCGCGTGAGCACGTCGGTGGCGGCCTTGGTTGCCGCATAGAGGCCGTGGGCCGTCAGCGATGAACCCTCCGCCGAGCTGGACAGGTTGACGATCGCACCGCCGTTGCGAAGGTGACGGGCTGCTTCTCGGTTGACGAGGAAGGCGGCCCGCGTGTTGATCCGGACCAGTGCGTCGAACTCGTCGAGGCCGGCCTCGGCCACTGGAGTCTCGGTGATCCGGCTGCCGGCGGCGTGGACGACAGCATCGATGCCGCCGAAGGCGGCGATCGTCTCGGCGAAGAGCCTCTGGACGTCCAGGTCGTCAGCGACGTCGGCGCGGACGGCCACGGCATCGGTGCCCTCCGCGAGGATCGCTTCGACGGCCGACTCGGCTGCACGCTGGTCGTGGAGGTAGTTGACGATGACGGCGTAGCCGCGGGCCGCCAGCCGGCGGATCGTCGCCCGGCCAGCGCCGCGGGATCCTCCGGTGACGATGGCCACGCGACCCGCAGGCGAGCCGTTGAGCGCGATAGTCATGGCACGAGCCTGGATGGCATCACGCCGCCTCGAACCAGGGTGTTCCCTTGCCCCGATCACGGGCCTATGGTTACGTCATGGCCGCACGCAGGACGTCGGCCTTCAGGGGGCGGGCTCGCGAACGCCAGGCCCTTGACGGCCTGCTGGACCGGGTTCGTGGCGGTGAGAGCGCGGTGCTGGTCCTCCGGGGTGAGGCGGGGATCGGCAAAACCGCGCTGATGCGCTACTGCGCGCGCCAGGCAGCTGGCTGCCGGCTCGTTCAGGTCGACGGCGTGGAATTCGAGATGGATCTGCCGCTCGCGGCGCTGCACCAGCTCTGCACGCCGATGCTGAGCTCCCTGGCCGCGCTCCCGGAGCCGCAGCAGCGCGCGGTGCGGGTGGCGTTCGGGTTGGCGGCGGGGACTGCTCCGGACCTCTTCATCTTGGGCCTGGCGGTGCTGGGCCTGCTGGCCGAGGGTGCCGCCGCGCGGCCGCTGGTCTGCCTGGTCGATGACGCCCAGTGGCTGGATGAAGCCTCGTCCCAGGTACTCGGGTTCGTCGGACGGCGGCTGCTGGCTGAACCGGTTGGCCTGTTGTTCGCAGTCCGCGAGGCAGCCGACGAGCGGCTATTCCCCGGCCTGCCGGCGCTGACCGTCGAAGGGCTTACCAACGAGGACGCGCGGGCGCTGCTGACGGCCGCGGTCCCCGGTCACCTGGACAAGCGGGTCAGCGACCGGGTCGTCGCCGAGACCGCGGGGAACCCGCTGGGGCTGCTGGAGCTGGCCAGAGGGATGAGCGAAGCCGAGCTGGCCGGCGGCTTCGCAGGGCCGCGCCAGGCAAGCCTGCCTGGCCGGCTCCAGGGCCAGCTCCAGGACCACTACCTGCGCCGGGTTCGGGTGCTGCCCGGGCCGGCCCAGCAGCTCATGCTGCTGGCGGCGGCCGACCCCACCGGGGACGCCACGCTGTTGTGGCGTGCCGCGCGGACGCTGGGGCTGGGACCTGACGCGGCGGCCGCGGCCGATGCGGGACAGCTGCTGGATATCGGCTCCCAAGTACGGTTCCGCCACCCCCTGGTGCGGTCGGCTGCCTACGTCGCCGGGTCCCCGGAGGATCGCCGTGCCGCCCACCTGACGCTCGCCGCGGCGACGGATGCCCAGACCGATCCGGAGCGCCGGGTGTGGCACCTGGCTGCTGCGGCCACCGGACCGGACGAAGACATTGCCACCGCGCTCGAACAGGAGGCGGCCAAGATCCAGGCCCGCGCCGGGCTAGCGGCCTCGGCGGCCTTCCTCCAGCGGTCGGTGACGTTGACCGCCGAGCCGGGACGGCGCGCCGACCGGGCCCTGGCAGCCGCCCTCGCGAACCTGCACGCCGGCGCGTTCGACATCGCGCTGGGCCTGCTGGCCCAGGCCGAAGCCGACTCGGCTGATGATCTCCAGCGTGCCCGCGTGGAGCAACTCCGCGGACAGATCGAGTGGGCATCCGTCAGCGGACGCGAAGCACCCGTCCGGCTGATGCAGGCGGCCAAGAGACTCGAATCACTCGACGCCGGGCTCGCCCGGGAGACCTATCTTTACGCCTGGGTGGCATCCACCCTCGCCGGCCCTCTCGCCGGACCCGGCGGGCTTCTGCTGGAGGTTTCCCGGGCGGCACAAGCGGCCCCACAGCCAGGGGGGGACCCGCGGCCTTGTGACCTCCTCCTTGACGGTCTGACCACGATGGTCACCCGGGGGCATGCGGCAGCAGAACCGACCGTTCGGCGAGCAGAAAATGCATTCCTCGGTGATCAGGTGTCCGGTCAGGAGTGGCTGCAGTGGGGAATTCTCGCCCAGATGGCGACCATGGCCGTGTGGGATATCGACAGCTGGATCGCGTTGAGCACCCGGCATGTCGCGCTCGCCCGCGCAACGGGCGCCCTCGCCCCGTTGTCCACCGCCTTGAACGGACGCGGGCAGGTGGCCACGCACTGCGGCGACTTCGAGGCAGCGGCATCGCTGGCCGCAGAGAGGGCCATCGTCGACGAGGTGACCGGGATTCGGCTGGCTGCCACCTGTGATCTGCTGCTCGCCGGGTACCGGGGCCGGCCCGCAGAAGCGATACCGCTCTTCGCGGCGACCACCGAGGACTCGCTCGCCCGCGGGGAGGGATTCGCTGTCCAGCGCGTCGACTGGGCCGCGGCGGTCCTCCACAACGGCCTCGGGCACTATGCAGATGCACTGGCGGCGGCGGTGCCGGCGACCGAGGAAACCTACTCACCCTTGAGCACACAGCTGGTTCTGCCCGAACTGATCGAGGCCGCCGTGAGAACCGGACGGGCGGACCTGGCCAGGGAAGGCCTTAACCGGCTGTCGGCCATGACAACCATCGAGGGTTCCGACTGGGCGAAGGGCCTGGAGGCGCGCTCGCGGGCGCTGGTCAGCGAAGGCCAGGAGGCCGAGCAGGGTTACGCCGAGGCGGTCGAGCGGTTGGGTCGCACACCGCTGCGGCCCGAGCTGGCCCGCGCCCGCCTGCTCTACGGTGAGTGGCTCCGTCGCGAGCAGCGGCGGCTCGACGCCCGTCATCAGCTGCACGCTGCCTACCACCTGTTCGCCGAGATCGGCGCCGACGCCTTCGCCGAGCGCGCGCGCAGCGAGCTGCTCGCCACCGGTGAGAAGGTCCGCAAACGCGAGGTCGACACCTACCACCAGCTCACCCCGCAGGAGGAGCACATCGTCCGCCTGGCCCGGGACGGGCGCACCAACCCCGAGATCGCCGCGGAACTGTTCATCAGCGCCCGCACCGTTGAATGGCACCTCCGCCAGGTGTTCGCCAAACTGGGCATCACCTCCCGCCGGGACCTCCACAACGCCCTGCCTCCGCGAGGTCAGCACACGCCGTCCGGCTAACCAAGTTCTGCCAGCCGTCGGCGGCCAGGTAAATTCGGCACGCGCACGCTGGGCCACACGCAGCCGCGGCGCCACCAGATCAGCCCGGCTCCCAGCCGCACAGGTGGGCGCGCATTCCCCGTGCGCCCGGCCCGCGTCGGGCAGGCGTGGCGGAGCTGATGCGTCGGCTCGGCTACGCCCGCTACGTCGCCCAGGGCGGCGATCAGGGTGCTGGCGTCACCGATGCGATGGGCCGCCAGGCACCGGACGGGCTGCTCGGCGTTCACTTCAACTTGTTGGACGCGGCCCCGCGAGAACTGTTGATGGCCGCCCTCAACCTCAGGCTCGCGTTTTCCGGGGAGGACCGCGAGCAGTTCAGTAAGTTCACCTCGATCGTGATGCGAGGCTACATCGCCGAGATGGGCGAGCACCCGCAGACGATCGGCTACCCGCTGGTGGATTCACCACTCGGCCTGGCCGCCTGGATGCTGGACCACGACGCGGACAGCTACGAGAAGATCTCCCACGCCTTCACCGGCGGGCAGGCCTCGGGCGGCCTCACCCGGGACCACATCCTCGACAACATCACGCTGTACTGGCTGACCGGCACCGCGACCTCGTCAGCACGGCTGTACTGGGAGTTCGCACAAGGCGGAACGGCTGCGTTCAAGCACCCGCCTCCGCACGTCTCGCTCCCGGTGGCCTACACGGTGTTCCCCGGCGAGATCTTCCAGGCCCCGCGCCACTGGGTGAAGAGCGCCTACCACAACCTCATCTACTTCAACCAGGCCGCCAAGGGCGGCCACTTCGCCGCCTGGGAA
>Ga0335078_10011844_pt1 | contig 12937 bp, 3 predicted proteins | sample Lox_Sample_32_FD_206711 | JGI IMG/M metagenome (GOLD analysis project Ga0335078, IMG submission 206711) | Soil microbial communities from Loxahatchee National Wildlife Refuge, Florida, United States - Lox_Sample_3.2 | ecosystem: Environmental > Terrestrial > Soil > Wetlands | place: USA: Florida... | reverse complement strand
AGCGCTGCGCCCGTTAGGCCCGTTGCAACGGATATCCTAGTAAGTAGGGACCTATCAACAGCTGGCGCAGCCGCTGGCGACGTTGCTGGCGCTCTCCGCCGCTTCGGTTGTCTGTATTTGTACGTGATAACGCCGGGTTCTGGAGCTGAATAAATGAACCATCCCCCTGGGGCCGGAATCGTTCCGGCAGTGCCCGGCTCATCAACCGGCCCCGGGAGGATGGGCAAGCCTGCCGAATTCAATGCCAATATATAGAGGGCCGCTTCCGCTCTCCCAACTCTCTGTAACGTGACAGGCTTAATCTCGTAAAGTTGGAGCTTGCTGATGTTTGCTATATCTGGCTTCAGGCCAAGCTGCGCCGCTGTGATTGCAATGGGACTCACCGGTATGCCGAGAGCGGCGGCGGCCTGGAGGATTGCCGCTATAGGAGTGAAGTTATAGAAGGCTGCATCTGAGGAATGAAGACCCGCATATCCTGCTGCAATCGCGACATGAGCAGAGTTGCCTATGTAAAAGGGGATCGGCATACGGCCAGGACTCCAAGGTCCGACCGCCACTCCAGCCATCATGGGCGCGACAGAGGGATTGTCATCATCAATGAAGTCGTCCCCAGAAGCAGCCTCCGCGGCAGCTGCGGTTTCCAGTAGCGCGGCCATCCCGTCACGGACCTGCTGCACCGTGGCGGCCACACCGCGTCTCGACAACACCTTGGCAAGGATTGCGTCCTGGTCGCTCTCTGGAAGGACCGAGATGCCACGTGCGGCCTTAACGCCGAAAGTGTCCTCAGGTGCTGCGTTTGCGGAGGTAAATCGCATAGCGTAAATAGCGGCTGCTACCTCACTCTGGTCATTTTCACCAATCGCACTAACAAGCACGTCCAGCATAAAGTGATTGTCGACTTCTATTAGGGTGCCCAGAAGATCGTCTAAACTGAGACCCCGCAGGATCCCAAGCGCCTCGTTGAGATCCCCTACTCCGCCGACAGGATCTACCTTATTTAGTGCGGCCAACACCCTGTCTGCAGCACTCACCGCGCCGGCATCTGTGCCTCCACCGCTCTGATCGCGCTGTAAGGGTGAATGGCTGTAAAGCGCTCCATTAGGGAGAAAAGCATGTTGTTGGATTACGTGTGTCAACTCATGAGCTAAGAGGCGTCGTCCGGCGGAGGTGCCCGGATCGTATCTCCCGGCTGCGAAGGCGATGTTTCGGCCAGCCGTGTAAGCCGACGCCCCTATTGATCGTGCCGATGTGGCGGCGCGACCGTCCTTACGCACCCTCACCGCGCCAAAATCATATCCAAATCGTGGTTCGAAGAACGCCCGTGTTGACGCATCGAGCGGCTCCCCCGGCTCGCGTAGCACCTCATGCACGATGGGCGGCGCCTCGACGCCGGCGAGGTCACCACCGCTGGCGGACTTCATCTGCAGCTTCGGCTTGCCCTCCGCCTCGCAGGCCGCGCATTCGCGGGACACCTGCGCTGGCGCGCGCGAGAGTGCGATGTCGGCGTCAGTCATGCGCATCACTTGGTCCGCGACGCGATCCGCCTCCTGCTCATAGGCGTCGCCGGGTTGGTTGATCGTGAGCTTCGTCTGAACGGCCGGGCGCGGTAGCGAGAGCATCCGCAGCGTCGCCCGATTACCGAAGGCCTGTTGCATCTGCGCCGCTCGCCGTCGCTGCGGCGACATCGGCGGCGCCTTGCTGCGGGATAAATCCTGCGCCGGCGCGTTGGCGCGGGCCAAATCCGCCTGCTGACTCGTATCGCTGGTCGGCGCGTGCAACATGTCGCCCTCCCTGCAGCCATGGGCAGTCTATGCCCTTCCTGCGCCGCGTCAAGAATCCGAAATCGAGTTGAAGGAGTTCCAGCCGACGAAGGGAGTCGGCGGCAGCGGCAGCGCGAACAGCGCCACGCGGCCGTTGAGCACGTTGCCGGTAATTGCCCCAAAGGGCGTGAAGACGAACAGGCTCTCGGCGCCGCCGCCAAACTCACGGATGGAGCGCTGCTCGTTGAGGAAGATATTGCCGGTGATCACGCAACGACACAAGCCAACCACAAAGTCTGCGGGGAAGCTGAGCGTCGTCCTTGTGATGAAGGAATTGTTGCAGACGTTGATCGCGCCGGTCGGCTCGGGCAAGAGCTCGAGCACGAAGAGTCCAAGCCCCAAGCCAGGTCCCGAAATCTGCGCGTTCACGTCATTGCCGACGACGTGTAGCGCTGACGGTGCGGGCGGCGTCCGAACCACAGTGGCGGCCGCCTGATTCTCTACGGCGCTGAACCTCGCGTTGAGCGCGGTCACGACGTCAGGAACCGCCAGCGCCTCGGCCAACGGATGCTCCTTCAGCGCCGCGGCATATTCGCTCAAGGGCGCGCGCGTGCGGTGGGCTGCCGGGGTGTAGGTGTGCGTCGGATCGGCGGGCGGCGGCGGCGGCGGCAGCAACGTATCGAATAGCGCCTGCAGTCGCGAGATGTCGGTTTCGGCGCCGGGCTGCGGCGTCACCTTCTGCGCCGTCGCCGTCGCGGGCGAGGCGAGGCCGCGCGCGGCCGCCAGCGCCGTCTGCAGCGGCGGATTGGCGAGAACCGAGAAGATCGCATTGTGGGTCTGAATGGCGCTTTCGGCGTGAATGGTGTCGATCGAGAGGCTCCACATGTTGAAGGTCGCCGCAAATGTCGTGAAGGAGAGAAACAGGAAGCCGTCCGTGCTGTCGCGCACAGTGTTCGACTCGACTCGCACGAGGCCCCAATCCGAATAGACGAGGATCGGTGCGCTCAAGCCCGAGAAGCGATTGTCGCGCAGAAGCGCGTCGTCGAGACGCGGGGGCACGAAAAAAGCCAGCCCGGCGGTATTGGGAGGCGGCGCGAAGACGGAGGAGGGAAAGGCGGCGAAACCCACAAGGAAGCCAAAGGGCGCGCCGCCCTCGAGCGTCTCGGCGAAATCATTGCCGAGGATACGAAAGCCGTCGCAAATTCCGCCGCCGAGCACGCCGAATGCGACGATCGTGCGCTGGCGCAGCCGCTCGCGCCGCCCCGCCTTGCGTGGGATGTAACGGAAGGCGCAGCCCTCGATCGTCAGCTGCGCGCAATTGACCGGCCGCACCGCGACGCCGAGCAGGATGTCGAACCGCCCCTCCACATCCAGCAGCCCAAACTGGTAGGGCGCGAGCGGGATGTCGAAAGTAAGCCCGCGCAAGGTCACGTTGCTCGCCTTCGTCAGCGCGATCAGTCCTTGCAGGAACGCCGGATCGGCGTCCGGCCCGGCGTCCCGCGCCGCGGACAAGATCGCCGCACCTGGACAGGCCTCGATCGTGATGTTGGAATGCTCTGAAGTGAGGACGAGCGGTTGCTTGAGCTCGTAGGTCCCCGCCCCGAGACAAAGTTTCGCGGCCTTGAGATTTTTCAGACCGTCGAGCACGATCTGTAGCGTCTGGCCATCCTTCAGCTGGTCCGGGGTGATCGAAACCGTGCAGCACCCGGTCGCCTTGCGATCGCAAAGATCGACCAAAGTGTCGAAGCAAGGAAGGCAGGCGGGAGCCTCGACCTTCAACGCGCCGTTCGGCCATTCGATCGCGGCCAGCGGGCAGGCCCACATGCGCGGGCCGTCGGGTCGTTGCGGGCCATCCAGGAATCGTTGTGGGTAGACTAGGTTCGGCGTCGATGGCCGCACGGCGATGAGCCAGTATTCGCCAACGTGGAAAGGCCCGTCGCCCAGCGTGACGAAGAGTCCCGTCATCCCGAGCTCGACCTGCACGCCCGGCAGGAACGTCATCTGCTGCTCCCAGACGCGCAGGAAGACCTGCGGCGTCTGGTTGCTATCGAGGTAGGCACCTACGAGCGCATTCGGCAGCGTAATCTGCATCTTGTCCTGGTCATAGGCCTGCGCGAGCGTCTGCACGTCGCCCGTGCCGGAGGCGACATAGTTCCCCGGCAAATGAAAGGCCGGGTCCGGCGGCGAGAGAAGAGCGGCGGAGCGCAGGACCTCGACGGCCTGCTTGGCGCGCGGCTGATGGAAAGCGTCGACGGGTTGCGACTGCAGTTGCAGCGTCTTGTCGCCGATGACGGTGACGCGGTAGAGGAAGGACGCGTCGTCGTAACCCCAGACCAGCGAGTTCGCGCCGGTAATCTGGACACGGATCAGCTGATTGTCGGCGCCGAGATAGCCGCCGACCGCTGCGGGATCGCAGGGGCCGGTCATCGGCACCGGTCCGAAGTCAACTTTCAACGTCGCCTTCGGATTGGGCTTGAGCCGCATCGTCTTGGGGTCAAAGATGAGGCCCCGCTCGCTCCATTGGGCCTCAAGCGCCTTCAGGCCGCCGGCGCAGGTCCCGTCGCCGGCGACCCGCAGAAAGCGCTGGATCATGCGCGTGCGCTGCGCAGTGTCGGGGCCGCCGAGCGCGACTTCGCGCAGCGCCTGGTCCTCTACGGCGCTGACCTCATGCTCGCGGACGAGGAGATAGACGAGCTCCTGTCCCGGGTTCTTTTCCGGCGTGTTCCAGTCGGGATCGCCGCTATGATCGAGCCAGTCGCTCTGCGTGCTATAGAGCACAGGCTGTTCCAGCGCATCGAGCGAAAGGCGCAGTCCACCGACATAGGCCGTGCCATTGCTGACGGCGAAGTCGAAGGGTGCAGGCGGAGGAGAGGAGGCCGGCGGGGGCTGAATCTGATAGCCGTTGTCGGGACTGCCCGCGGGCCCTACGATGTCGAGCGTCTCCTGACGCACCTCCTCGCCAAAGATTGCCTCCGCCTCGTTCCAATCGGCTTCAAGCGTCACGCGGCCCTGCTGCATCACAACCGAATGGTAATGGCGCGTCGGATCGAAAGATTTCCGAGCTATGTCGCTTCCCATGGCTTCCTCCTCAACCGCGCGCGCCGCTTTTCGCCGAGCATTCTTTCATGTGACCGGAATGATCACCGGAACCAAGCCGAGCGGCATGTACTCTTGGTATTTGATCAATATGCTCTGCTGTTTGATCGGGTTCTTATCGCGGGCGTAGGCACCCATCTCTGACCCGTCCGCCGCGCCCATGGCGATCGTCGCGCCGGCCGCGCCTGCGACGATCGCATTGTCCACACTCGCGAGCAGCTGCGCATAGGCCGGCTGGCCGAACTCGCGCGTCGTGAACAGCGGCGCGCGCGGCGCAACGCACACGCTCTCATACTGGCGCGGGAGCTTGCTCCCAGAGGCGAAGGCGCTGAATCGCACGCAGCCGTCCTGCGTATTGATGACATTGACCACATCGTCGAGAATGCATTCGCTCGCCTCCAGCCGATGCAATCGCATCGGGCCGAGGATCGTCGAGCGCGAGATGTTCGCGAGCCCAGAGGCCATCTCGATGGCCGGCGGATTATCTTCGAATGCGACTTCGATCGTGACGCCGTCGCCCGGAGCCGTCGTGAAGTCGAGCGTAACCGCGCCGGTCTCGTAAGTTATGGTTCCCGATAATCCGTCGCCCTTGAGCTTTCCGGCGCCGTCGTCGGCACCGTGGATTTGCGGCGGACTCACATTGGCGGAGGATATTTGAACAGAGCCGGGAAGAATCGGCGCCGGATCGAGCGAAATGGTGAACGTCGCCGTCACGCCGTCCGCGACCGCTGCGGCCTGGTGGCGGGCGCCGCTCACCGACTGCACGATGGAGTTCGTGATCGTCAACGTTTCGATTTCGCCGCCACGCGTTCTGATCGGGCCGAGGATCGAGCGATCGACGGTCAGCGACTTGATCGAGGCTTCGATCCAGATATGACAGGGTGCGAGCTCGCGCTCGTCGATCGCCGGACGATAGACGTTGGGGAGCGCCCCCGAGTTGCCGGGGTCGAGCGTCACGCAGACGAGCGACACCGTGTCGAATGTCCCTTGCAGCACGATGTCGACGCCGCTGACGAAGAGCCCGTCGAGCGTGAGCATGGAGAGTTCGTCGCCGCCGATGAAGACCCAGGCGCTCGGCGGGGGCGACGAGAGCGGAAGGCGAATCAGGGGGCGCGTCTTGTTTTCGGCACCGATGGTGACGGCGACGATGCCGTTCCCCACGCTGCCGATAGGCTTGACGCTGGTGTAGGTGAGGGAGTCGCCGATGGTGAGAACGTCCGTCGGGGACAAACGTACGAGTTCCTCGGCGAGCTTATCGCCGCCGCCCAGAACCGGCGCATTGGCGTCCGTGTGCGCCGGCGTATAGCCGCTTTCGCGCCGGTCGTAGGGCCCGGCGCCGATCGTCGATGGAAATCCATAGTGATAGCTGACCAGCAAGGCGTCCGAGCTCGTCAGGCCTCGCGTCACGAGGCGCCCACGGAGGGGATCGACGAAATGGAGCAGGTAATTGTACGAAATCGCGATCGTCGCGCCGGCTGTGGGCGGCGTCTCGAAATTCAGCGTGATATTTCCCGAGTCGTAATCAACCGAGCCGCTCGCCAATTGAGGCCCAACGATCACCCGGCCCCCATTGTCGGAGCCAGCTTGAACGCCGTCCACATCGACGACGACCGAGTGTGGCGCGATCGGCGTAGACGGCAATGTCGGACTAAACGACGCCGTCGAGCCGTCGGTTGTCAAGAGCGCGCGCCCGGACGCGCTCGAGGCCGCTGGATCGGGGGTAAGCTGGCTCGCCGGAATGAGCGCGCCGTCCTTTTGAAAAAAGATGCCGAAGGCGTTCGGAGCGAGAAGGCCGGTGAGCGCGTCGATCTCCGCATAGAGCGGATATGCGGGATTGGCGCCCAGCGCCGGCGCGAGCAGGGTCGAGGTGATTGGCGTCGGAAGTCGCCACTCCGCGGGCGAAACCCAATCGTCGCCATAGCCGCGCGAGGAGGAGACCGCGAACAAGGGGATGTCGCGTCCGGTCGGGTCGAAGCTAAACTGTCCCGCGCATGAGCTCGATGGCACGGGCGTCGTCGTCTGCACCTTGTTCGATTGCACAAGCGTCGTCGCCAGCGCGCCGAAGCTTCGCAACCGCCATAAAAAGACGCCAAGCTTCGGGATATTGTGCCAGCCGGTTTGGCCGACGCCCTTGCGAAAATCAGCGGTGTGCGAGAATTCGTCGAAGGCCATGTGCGGCGCGCCAGTAAGCCTGACCTTCGCTTGCATCTCGATGTCCATCAGCCCCGCCCCATAGACGTTGCGCAGATCGGCCCAGCCGCCGATCAAGGTCTTTGTCGCGGGGCCGACAAGTCCTTCCGCGAGCTGAAGCGAGCGGTCGTCGTTCACGACATATTCGAAAAGAACCGCGACTGTTTTATCGCTCGAAGAGTCCGTTTGTAGCGCAGCGGCGAATGTCACGTTGAGCGCGCCCGAAACGTAATCCACTGTGCCTGACACGCTTTTCATCGCTTTCGAGGCGGGGTCGAAGATGCGGCCGAAGAGCGCTCCGTGGCCATTGTCGGCCGCGGTCGGAATGCCGCCAACGTAGATTTCGACCGTTCGGGGCTTGATCGGCGTCGGCGCCAGTGTGAAGGAAAAGGCGGTCGTCGTGCCATCCACGGGCAAGAACGCTTGCGCGAGCTGCGACGAGACCTGGGCCCCCATGTCGACTGCGGGGTCGAAATTGTGCCGCGTGCGCCCAAGCCGCCTGAAGAATTCGACGCAGCGCGCGTCCCAGCCGGTGATATCGGCGGCGATTTCTTCGAGGATCGCCAGCGTGCCCTTGCGGCGGCGATAATAAATGGTCTTCGCCACGTCGATACGCTGCCCGCGCGCGTCGAGGCTGCTGATGAGATTGGTCGCCAAGAGATCCGCGATATAGGAGATGACCCAGTCGTCACAGGTCTCGATCGACTGGTCTTCCCAAAGCCGGTCGATGCTTCGCCGCAGCAGCGCTGCGGTTCGGCCGATGCGCGCGACCATTTCACGGAGCGGCCCCGGTTTATCAAACTGATCGGTGTCCTCGGCGCGATAGACGGCGGGAATGAGGCTCCAGAGCTTGGCCCCGTAATATGATTCGTAATAGTCGAGGTCATTAAACATCGCTTACGACCTCCGTCGTAATCTGCGGGGCTTTGGTTGCAAGCTGGAAGAACCCGCCCTCACCTGGCGAGTAATGCTCAGTCTCGAAGCGAAGCCATGGCTGGGCGACGGACGGATCGACTTGAATCGAGAGCCCATGGATCGCGACGGCGCCCGGAACGGCGAGGCAGGCCCGATAGATCTCGCTCGTGTAAAGAGCCTGGCCGATCCGGCGCGAGGCGCCGAGCAGGCCGGATTGGGGATCGAGGAGAGTCGATTTCACGTCGGCGACAACGGCGTCGGTCTCATATCTTGGATCGACGCGCAGGGTGAAGCTCATATCCAGCGTGAGCGCCGTCGCAAGTCTTATCGAAACGGGCCGGTTGGGATCGGCGGCGAGGGCGATCGCGGTCTTTGCGGACGCGACGGCGGCGGCGGCGTCGCCCACGTAAATCGTGACCATGGCGCGCTGCTGCTTGGGGTCGAAGGTGAAGTAGGAGCGGGCTCGTGTCACGCCGGGAGCCTGCGCGGCGACGGTCTCGTAATCGTCGGCGGAGATCGCGCGGCCGAAGGTAAGCGCCGACTGCGGCGCGTAGCGGCGAATCTGATCGGGCGGATCGGCGTCGGCGCCGCCGCCGACCGCGACCGGATTGCGGATTGCTTTCAGATTTGGCTGCGGCTGCAGGATGACGTTGAGCGTCCCTGCGGACGGCGCTTTGGCGCCGGCGCCGTATCGGTAGGTCACGACGATATTGTTGACCCCGCTTGGGAGGCGCGCACCGTTCACGCCGTCGCCGAACATCACATGCGTCTTGTGGTCGTCGTCCTCGCGCGTGACGAAGACCTTTGCATTTGGACCTTGGCCATAGAAGCTTTGAACTTCTTGCCACGCCACGCCGTTGACGCGAACGGTTAACGTGCTCTTGTAGTTTTGTCCGGAGATCGACGAAGCGCCCTGCAGATAGGTCAATGGCGCGTTCTTCAGAACGAATTCCTGCCCGGCCAGGGTCGCATCGCCGCTGCCGAGGATCTCGTCCGTGACCGTCTTGCCCCTTGAGACGTTCAAGAGTCCAAAGAGCAGGCGCAGCGGCGGCGAGAGATCGGCAGTCGGATTGGGGAGGCCGGAGAGCTGTATCTGGCCATTGACGATCGAGGCGTTTGCGCTCTCGCCAAAGCCATTCGCATCTTCAATCTGCACAGAGGCGTTGCTGACGTTTGGCAGCGTCGCGGGCGGCGTCGGCGTGAGCGCGGGGATCGCGGGATCGAGCTGCGTCGCGGGCGGAGGGATCAATTGCCCGACGTCTCGCCAGCCGTAGCGGATCATCAGTTGATCGATGGGCCAGTTGGAGTCTTGTAGGGAGTTGATCTCGGCAATTTGCGACTCAATGACGATCGGGTTGGGTTGCCGCACGAACGTGAAGAGGGAGAACGGATTGTCTTGCAAGAAGGAAATTCGCGAATGAGGGATCGGGATTGGAACGCCCTTCGTGTCGGGGGGCCAATTCCCGGGGTTTGTCCGATTTGGTGCATTCGCGTACCAAACGATCTCCGTGTAAGCGCTGACGCTGATCAGCTGGGATCCAGGAGAAGAACCCCCGGGGATCTCCAACACAACCGGATCGCCGATCTTAATCGCTCGAACGATCGAATCGAGATCGATGGACCCGCTTTGCACAGCCACGGCTGGATGCGCGTATTGCCATGGCCTTGCGAACTGATTGCTACGCAGCAGGCGATAATCGGCGATCTTTGCGCCACCCGGCGGCGCGGGCTGTAGACTCTTGAAGTCTATCTGCGTGTTCACCGCGCCATGCGCGTCCTTTTGCTGGGCGACTGTATTCACCGCGCCCAAAGCCCAGCCGTCAGCCTCGCCAGCCCAATCTCGCTTTAGGAGCAACAACTCGTCCCCCGGCTTGACCGTGGAGACCGCGCCGGCGACCAGCACGCTCGCGATGCTCGTAGACCCGCCCGGCGCCAGCAATGGACTGGGCGCGATATCGACCGGAATCGCGTCGGGCGGGGGTGGGGTGATCTTCGTGTTGGCGTCGAGCTCGAAGACCTGCGGCTCCTCGCTCCGTCCCGGCTTGCTCTGAATCTGAAAGCCCCGCGGCAGCGCGAGCGGTAGCTGCTTTGTGAGCAGCGCGGCGACGACGCCTACGGCGCCGATCGCCGGGCGCGGGCGATAGCCGAGCACGCGGATGAGATGATTGACGCTCTCGGGCAATGTCGCTGTGCGCAGATAGCTCTCGTTGGCGATGCGCTCGTTGTAGAACGTCAGAATGTCGGCGAGATAGGCCCACCATTCGACCATCTGCACGCTGAGATCCTGCGGCGAGCTCGGTCGCCAGTTCACGAGCTCGAGCTCGCCCTTGCGCGGCAGCAGCAGCGCATGCCGAAACGACGTGAAATCGCCGACGCGGTAGCTGATCGCGATCAGGCCGGCGGGGTTTCCGATCGGCGTCGGAAAGACGAACCCTTCGCAAGGGCAAATCAGTTGCGCGCTCATTTGCCGCCGTCGACCTCCACATGCAGCGAGCCGCGCTCCGGGCGGCTCGGGTCGTTGTCCACGCGAATGATCTCGTCGGGCGCGACCGAAACCACATCGCCCATTTCGACCGGGACGAGCGTCACGCCGCGTCGTCGGTATTTGATCGAGGTGGCGCCCGCGACACCAATGACGTTCTGGATCGCGGCCTCGAGCTCGCTGCGCTCCAGCGGCGTCCCGAAGCTGAAATTATCCGTGTAGAAGAAGCCGGTGGTCCCGTCGGCGAATGTGCGGTCGCTCAGCGCCTTGAGAATCCCCGCCTCGACGTCGCCGCGGAAGGCGCTCGGACGCGCGCAGACCTCGACGTAAAGGTCGAGCCCGACATAGCGCGGCGCCGGCGCATAGGCCTCATAGCCGGCCATGCGGTAGCGGTTCAGCAGATCGATCAGCTGCATCTGCTCGGCGACGGTGATCATCTCGCTTCCCTTAGGATCAGCAGTCGCGAACACGGTGAGCCAGCTGCCGGTCCAGCGGAACACGGCACCGGCGCGTAGCGTCCAGGGCAGCGTCTCGACTGCGGCGACGTAGTCCTCGGGGCGGACGGCGCGGTACTGCACGGCGCGAAAGGCCTGCGGCGCCAGTCGCTGGACCTGCTGATTGGTCTCCGCGTCCGACCCGCCCGTGGCGGCGAAGGGATTGGTCACCGAGATCAGGCCGTGGGGGGCGCCTGGCTCGATCTTGTTGATCGAGTCGGCGGCGACATTGCCGACGGCCCCGCCGCCCACGCGATAGGTCGCCGTGAAGAGATCGCCTGACTGCGGCGCGTCGCCGAAGACGCCGTCGCCGAAGCGAATCGTGATTCCCGCGTCGCCGTCGTAGTCCTGGATCGGCACCGAGGAGAAGTCGCGCGCTGTCGGCGAATAGACGGAAGGATCGACCGTGAAGGATTGTTCGAACGGCTCGGCGTCGATGAGTTTTTGCCGCCACTTCCACTTCTGGTCTTGAGCGTTTGATTGCGAGAGAATTAGCTCCGGGCTCGGCGGAGCGCTCGGATCGCTTTGAGCAAGAAAGACCAGAGGCGCGTTCTTCAGTGTATAGAGATATTGCAGCGTTCCGTTGGCGCCGGTTCGCACGATGGCCGGCGTCGTTTGCGAATTGGCGGCAGGTTGGATCGCGAACGTCTCGGGCGCCGCCACAGTGCGCCCCTGCGTCGCCGGCACGAGATTGCCGGCAAGCGTCGTGCGCGTCAAATCGTGATTGAACTGCAGCGGCGCTGCGAACACGATATGGACCAGACTCGTCGTTGGCGAGCCGAACAGCGTATCCTGTTGCTCGTCCAGCTTCGCGATGGTCACGATCTCCCGAGCTGGCGCGACGGTCGGATCGTCCGAGTCCGCCGCGATCAGCAATTGCTGGCCGAAGAACAAACCGAGCCCGCCGGGGACGTCGATGACCCACATCTCGGTCGCGCCCGCCGTCAGACAGCGCTGCCTGTCGTCCCACCAATAGGGCTGCATGCTGTTCCAGAGGGCATCGACAAGATAAGTCGCTGTGCTCGCGTCTCCTTGCGCCTGGTCGACGAGCGTCCCCGTCTCGAAATAGATGGGTGCCTGCTCCGGCAACTGCGCGCTGACCGGCACGCCGCGCGGGATCTGAACGGTCCCGCTGTCGACGCCGAACTGCAGGAGGACGCTCGCGGCGACCGCCGGGCGCGGCTCGTAGTCAACGAGGCGCGCGTGGCGCACGATGGAGCGGCGCTGCGTCGCCGTGTCGAGCGTCGCCTCCTGCGCGATGCGATCCTGCGTATAGCTTAGGTCGTCGGCGAGGCCCGAAAGCGCCTCCATGAACATCACGCCGAAGTCGGCCTCCGAGCGCTCTGCCCACTGCGGATAACGCAGGGCGGAGAAGTCGGAGAGCGCCTTGCGGAAGCTCAAGAAATCCTTGGCGAGATAGTCGATCGGCAGCTCGTCGGCTCGAACCGGCGGGCACTCGGGCTGGACTTCGGCGCAGTCGAGCTCGGAGGGGCAGTTGGCTTTGAAGGAGAATTTCGCGTGATTGAAATAGGGGTCGAGCAAATCGGGGTCGAGCGCGTCGGTCGTCAGAGCGAGCGTGTAGAGGGAGAAGTCGGCGGGCGCGACGGTCCTCAGCGTGAGCAGCGGGCACCCGTCACTATCGTTCGACCAATCGCTGTCATGGATCGCATCCACGGCGACCGTCGCCACGCGCTCGCCGCCGGTGATGGCGGCCGCGATGATCTTTCCCTTCACCGGAATGGCGTTCACGAAATGCACGCGCAAAATTCCCGGATCGTTCGCATCCACCTCGACGAAGTCGATGCCGTTGTGAGCGAGGCTGGCGAGCAGCGCCTTCACCCGGTCGCGCGGCTCGAAGAAGTAGAATTGCGCCTGATTCGTCGGCGCCGCGAGCAGCGCGTTCGTCAACGTAAGCGTATAGCGGGACGCGTCGCCCACCACGGTCGCGGTGAGCGTGAGCACCGGACGCGGCGGTGTGTTGGCGTCGAGCGACCAATCGG
>Ga0335078_10011843_pt1 | contig 12937 bp, 10 predicted proteins | sample Lox_Sample_32_FD_206711 | JGI IMG/M metagenome (GOLD analysis project Ga0335078, IMG submission 206711) | Soil microbial communities from Loxahatchee National Wildlife Refuge, Florida, United States - Lox_Sample_3.2 | ecosystem: Environmental > Terrestrial > Soil > Wetlands | place: USA... | reverse complement strand
TGAACTGCAAACGCTGAGGATCGTCGGCGACGGCCGCGGTGCTCAGAAAGATGAGCTGCACGATTTTCGTCATTTTCGGATAGTTGATGCGATCCCAGGTGTCGTATTCGGTGTGATAGTCGGGCTGTTCGCCGGTGTTGAAGAACACCTGGGGGATGGAGCGGGTGGCGAACCAGAAATGATCGCTGCGCGAGAACCACGCGGCGCTGTCGTGCACGTCCTGTTTGAAATCGAGCTTTAGTCCAATCTGCTGATTCTCCTGCTCGATGATCTTGCGAAGCTCGGGGTTGTACAGGGTTCCAAGAACGTTGACCATGTTGCGGTTTTGCTCGGCCTTGTTGTTCCACGCTAAGGATTCCTCGTCGCGGCCAATCATGTCCATGTTCAGGTTGGCGGTCGTGTCGGCCAGCGGAACCAGCGGATGAGTGATGTAGTACCAGGAGCCGAAGAGTCCTTCTTCTTCCGCGTCGAAACAGATAAACAAGATGCTGCGCTTGGGTTTGATGCCGCCACGCACAAAAGCCTGCGCGATTTCGAGCGTGCCGACGACCCCTGAGGCGTCATCATCCGCGCCAGCGTACAGGCGCGAGGAAATAATGCCCATGTGGTCATAGTGGCCGCTGACTACGACGTACTGCTTTTTCAGTTCGGGATCCGAGCCTTCGAGAAGCGCCGCGACATTGCGGCCTTTGAAGAGATGTTGCGATTTGAAATTCTTTTCCAACTTGACGGATACGCCGGGCACATCGAAGGAATTCGGTTTGGAGTTTTCGTCAATTTGTTTTTGTAAGTCCGCGATGGTCTTGCCGCTCGCCGAAAGCAGGAAATTGGCGGTTTCCGGAGTGATCATGAAGACCGGCAGATCCCACAGCCCATCGGCCATACCGTAATTGGCGCTGGGAAAGGTGTAGTTGGGCGGAGCGCTGGGAACGCGAGTTTCCTTGAAATGCAGAGTGGGCTGCACAATCAGAATTGCCGCGGCGCCGGCGGCGCGAATCTGCTCAACCTTGAACCAGTCATAGGCGTGATAGGTATCCCAGGTGCCGCGAAACCTGGATTTGGGATCATCGGCTCCCGGCTCGCGGGCCAGCACCATGGCGACTTTGCCGCGGAGATTGGCGCCGGCGAAATCGTTGTAGCTGTATTCGGGCGCATTGATGCCGTAGCCGAGAAACTCGACTGGTCCTTGCACGCTCTGCGTGTTTACGCTCTGCACCCACCATCTTTCGTAATCGTGGCCGGGTTGAAAGGTTCTCTGCTGGCCGCTGATCGCAGCGGTGAAGACGGTTCCGTTACCCTCTTCGGGCCAGGCGCTGACCATGTCGAAATTTTGGAAATAACTTTGGTCTTTCTCGGCAGGCTGGAGTCCCAGCTCCATGAACTGCGCAGCGATGTAGTCGGCGGCAATTTCATGCTGCGAAGTTCCGACGAGGCGGCCGGCCATGTCGCTGTTCGACAGGAAATACATTTTGGCGCGAATGTCTTCGAGTTGGATGTTGCGCACACCGGCGGTGAAATCGGACGGTGAGGTGCCGGCGGCTTGCGCCGCCACGGAAGAAGCCAACAACACGAGAAACAAACGTTTCATATGCAACTCCCTCGAACAACGTTTGGTACAGCGGCGGGAAGCATACAACGGAGAGGGGCGGATGGCGATGTGGCTTTCTTGGGCAGAGTGAATCGTGGATAGTGAATGGCAGTTGAAGCCTTTCGCTTCGGCTGATGGCGCTCCTAAGTCTTTTAGAATCACATCTTTTGCAGACCCCGCCTGGTAAGTCCTTTGGAATCAGATCTTTTCGAAAAAAGGGGGAGGGGGAGTGGCGTAGGAAGTGGCGAGTGACGAGTGGCGAGTGACCCCTCGCAGCTCGGGGTAAACGAGGAGAAGAACTGTGTGCCTGATAAATAGACGGCTGCGGGCGGAAAGCTGAACACAGAGGCACAGAGGCGCAGAGGACACGCAGATGAGCAAGGCGTGGCATTGGGGGTAACTTGGTCGAGCCGAGAGCGGCCGGGGGATCAAGGGCGAGTTGACGTCGCCGGAGCACAGGCAGGAATGCCTGTGCCACCGCGGGCGCGGGCGAATTGGGATTGGGCTTGGGCGACGAGATGGTCGTGGTGGGCGATGCGGGCTTGTTGGGCTTCGTGGGCTCGTTGCGATTGCGTGGCTTGCGCTTCGGCGTTACGCTCGGCTTGTTGTTCCTTGTGGATGGCGGGGACGGTGTTGAGGAGGAGTTGGGCGAGGTAACCGAGGGCGAGAGCGTCGCGGCGGCTGATGCGCTGGCGAGCGAGCTGTTTGGCGACGTTGGCGAGGAGGGCGTTGACGCGTTCGGCGGTGTTGAGATTGCCGGTTCCGGCGAGAAGCTCGGCGGCGAGCGTTTCGGGATCGGGTTGATTGGCGAGCGGGGAAAGGGCTTGGGTCTGGCGAAGGTGATAGGGACAGAGCGATTCGTTGTTGACGCGGAGCATGCGGCAATGCTGGCCGCGCGGACTGAGGTGCTGACATTGATTGGTGGCGATGATGGCGGAAGTTGGTTGCGAAGACATGAGAGTTCCTTTCGAGATGTGAAGTAAAAAGCGAGAGAGGTTCTGCGCAGCGCTCCCTTCGAGGCTCAGGGCGAGCAGAATGATCCTGCTGGTTTTGGTGCGGTACGGAAAAGGCGGGCTGCGCGTGGCGCGCGCTGGCGGGAGTTACGGGCCTTTTCGGTAAGTCCTTTGAAATGAGATGTTTTGCAGACCCTGCGAGGTAACCCCTGGGGAATCAGAAATTTCCAAAAATGGGGGAGGGCGGGGGTCTGTCTGCGGCGGCGAATCCTTTCCGCGGGCGGAATGGCGAGGAGGTCAGCATTCCGGCGCCGAAACCGATTACAGCTGCACGAAAGGATAGCACAGAAGTAACTCACTGTCAATAGCCATTTTTATTTACTCGGAAGTGATTCGAATCGGCGGGGAAAGGCTTGAGGGGACAAGAGTTGGCGGGATTAGAGGTCCGGGCTGTTAGCTGGGGAACAGGAAGAGTCAAGACGCACCCTTGAAATTAGCAAGCATGCTGCGCCCCATCGGCAGGCCTGTGCACCACCCGCCCATTGCGCCTCGCCTTGTATTTTGGCATAGTCCCCGACGTGTCAGCAATTCAGCGCTGCGTCCGATAGTCACCGGATGTGTTTTTGCATCTTCAGCGCGGACCCGATGGCGCCGTAGATGAACACGACAACGGTCATTCTGCTCGGCGTGATCGCGTTTCTTCTATATCGATTGGCCAAAAATCGACCTGCTGGAAAGTCGCTCCTCCGGGTCGTGCTGCCCGAACCCGAACTTGCCAAAGACAATGAATTCGTGGTGAGCGACGATCACGACTCGAAGTATGCAAGCGTCACGACCATCGAGCTAGATGTGGATATGCGGCGGCAACCGCTCGCAAACCATTTCGTGCTCGAGGGCAATCTTGATACGCACTGCTCAAAAAGCCTATATGAGTACCGTTTAAACGGTACCGATATTCAGTATCGAATGATCGAGGATGAGCATGAAGATGCAGGTTACCCAAAGCGGAACGACGTTCGCGACGGCGTGGTCCAGGAGTCGGAGATTCGCGAATTCTATAAGGACAAGCACTACAGTTGGCTAAACGTCGATGAAGAGGTTGCCGCGATCGGGCGTCAAACAGAATGGCAATCGCTTGTTCCTTGGGGATTCAACGGTTTCAAATACTTCCTCATTGCCAAAAAGCTGCCCCGGCCGGAATCAAGACGCTATCTACGACAGGAACTGGAACGCTTGAAAGTCGTGTTGGCAGCGTTCAACAAGGAGGCGGAAAAATACGGAGTTCAGTTGGACGAGGCATCCCATAGCGGTTTTCGAGTGCTTGATGGTCGTACTCCGCCAACTGACGACCAGTACAGACAATTGAACGCGTCAGCAGTAAACTTTGGCACGTCGGACCTTGAACTGTCACACGTCAGGATTATGATCGACCAATTAGAAAAGCTGCTTGGCTAGCTTCAATATCTTTCCAGTGGTGCAAAATTCGTCTGGTTTCAGGGGTGAGGAGTCGAAGAGCGATGGGATGGGAAGGGTTTAACCTTGGTTTAATGGAGGGAGCGGACTTCTCCATTAAGGCCAAGCATTTGGTTTTGGAAGTATTTGACCAAGCGAACGAGGGCTTGAGTCGAGGATTTAAAACGTATAGTGAAGCGACCAACAAGCAGATCAGCGAGGCATACAAGATGGGCGACGTGGCGGCTGGTGACATCATGTCCCAGGAAAAGTATTGGGAGAGTGGCTTACATCAGCAGCGGCTTGCGAGTATTGGCGTACTAGCTTTGGATTGGCTCATGTCATCCCTCAAGGGCGCGTTGCAAGGTGCGTCTAACTACTTAAATGCGAGCCATCCGGGCAAAGGACCGTATAAGGGCGATGGCTGGCTTGCAAAGCTCCAGGGCGAATACTATGAACGGTTCGGTATAGATTTCACAAGAGGGCCGGTAGACGTTTGCCACATTCAGGAACTTGTCCTCGCTCGGAATGCAGGAATACATCGAGACCTCGAAGGTCCGCTCGAAGAATACTTGGCTAAAGTCAACAGGCCTTCGTTCATCGAGTCCGGCGAGGATGGCAAAGAATTTGTTTTTGTGACGAGAAACGCTCTCGTCGCGATCATTGACGATGCCGAGAAGTTTGTCGACTGGGTGGTAAGCGAAATCGAGAAGCTCCGGCCGGAGAATGCGCCCCAAAAAGCGTAGCCCTGGTGCAACAGTAAGAACCAGGGTGCGAACCCTCGGGCATCCCCACACCGAGCACGCAAAGCGGTCAAGAGCGGCAACCTGACGAAGGAAGGTGGGGCAGGATCATTCCGGGTTCTGGCAGGGGCAAAAGAAAGACCGACCTCAGAAGACGAGGTTGGGACACCCGCCACAAATGAGAAGCCGGGACCCGCACCCTAGAAAGCGGAGTGTGCGCCACCCGGCTGGAAATTCCTAAGGTCAGCGCTAGTTAGTCCGTCAGCGCGGGAACGAACCTTTCACGTTGTGACCAAATTGCTGGAGCAACATCATAGGCGTTCAAGGCTTCAACCACGTCACCCCCAACCGATTGCTCTTGGTCATTTAGGAACGCATACGCTTCTGGCTTGGATTCCTCTGTACGGGCGGCGCGTGTGTCGCTAAGAGTCCAGAGATAGGCGAAGATGTTGTCTCTCTTTGGGGTGGCGATTGCTTGCAGGATTCGCTCGGGGTGTTTTCTGGATTTTGGAATCAGGAAATCCACCCCGTGGTCGTAGCCGCTCTTACCCGACAGTTTTACTCTCGACGTGTAGCGAACATCGTGGCTGTCAAGGAACCGTTGCACATCCTCGAAAAAGAAACTGGCGACGCGCGGCTGCGCCATCACGAACATGTCGTTTACCGCCAGCATTGCTTGAACCAACGAATGCAGCCTTTGGCCAAGGTTTGAGGCCGACGCTTCAACAAGTAACTGTCCGTTTTCAGCGCGAACGCCAAGACCGTTTAAGACGCTTTCGAGGACCGTCTTCCTTTTCGGCGTATCAACTTCCAGTCCGCTTGTCCTTAGGTCGGACAAAGTGTAGCCGTCGTCCGACAGCATAATCGCCCCGTTCTTTCGAGTGGCGTATACCTGAATGTGGTCGTTGTGGCGGTCAAGAAAGGGGGTCGTCAGTTCGCAGGCTTCACCGATACCCTCGACAGAAAGCCCGCGCCGGAGCCAATCCACATACGCCCCAATCAGTTTCTCGCACTCAACCCGGTTCACGGGATGACTCCTTGGATGGGCGGAGGTGATTCAATGTTACAGTACGCGCAAAAGTCGTGGAACGTGTGGGCAGGATCGCTCAGCCGCGAAAATGCGCCCGGCACTGGTAGTGCCCACTTGTCGTCGTATCCCTCTCGAAAGAGGTGCATATGTGTCCCTGATAGGCGAACGCCGTCGGGGTTGGTGTGCGGAGCACCATCAATATCGAGACGTACAAGAACGACGGCGGTCTGGACTCTATTCTGAAATTTCAGTTTCGTTAGGCGGAGTTGACCACGCCATACATCGAGCAGGAACTTTTCTCGGTCGCTCAGCCCTGCAAGCTCGTAAGTGTCATCACATCCAGCCGGAATCGTGATGAATACGGGTGGCCTCACGAAGTGCTTAGCCATTTGCATGAAGTGCTCGGCTTCGGCTTGCGTCAGCATCGGCGGGCTATCTCAGAACATTGAGGAGCATAGCATCGGGGACGCCTTTTTCTACAGTCTCCTTGGGAATTAGGTTCCTGACGCGCGCTACGAGATGAATGGGACACTCTTGGCGCGCAGGGGTTGAGGAATGCCACCTTGAAGGGATGGCGCTACATGGGAACCTCGGAAGGGACGCGCTGCGTTCGAAGCACCGCGAGAAGCGAAGTGGCGCGGCACCCGCGCGGCTCGACAAGAAGAGCGGCCCCCTCTTAAATATCGCGAGGGGAAGGACACGCCGGGAATTTCGATGTTCGACGGGTGTGCCCGGCGGCGAATCGGAAGGTGGGCTAGTATCCTTGTCGCCATGCGACCGATTTCGATGGGCGAGGCGTTGCACTTCGCTTGGCCGGTGCTGAAGAAACATTTTTGGCTTTTCGCAGCGGTGCTGCTGACATTCCTGGCTTCGTGGGTAGTTTTAGAAGCGATCGTGATTGGCGGCCAACGGTTCGGGATTTTGTTGTGGGTGATCGCACATATCGCTTTCCTAGTCTTTTTTTCAGGTCTCGAACTCGGCTTTCTCCGAATCTGTCTCGATTACTGCGATGGGAGGAACCCGACGTATGCGGACGCGTTCCAGCGGCTAGGGCGGGGTCCCAAATTCCTGGCGGCCCAGCTTGTGTACCTGTTGATGGTTGGAATTGGATTGGTGCTGTTGGTGGTGCCGGGTGTTTACGCGGGCGTTCGTTATGGACTGATCGGCTTCTGCATGGTGGAAGGCGAGCCAAAGCTAGTGCGTTGCTTCGAGCAGAGCGCGATGCTGACGCAGGGTTCCGGGGCGCGCCTTTTTGGGATGTTCGTCCTTCTTTTCTTTCTCAATCTACTGGGCGCGAGCTTGCTGGGAATCGGTCTGCTGATTACAGTTCCGCTGTCGGGCTTGATGGCGTCCGCGGTTTTTCGGCAGCTGACTCGTTCTCGAGAAGAGACTGTAGCCGCCGTCTCTTAAAGGGTGGGCCGCCCGCGTACGTTGGGGCACGCGGCGCGGCGCCTCTGCGTTGGTTTAGGAAAGCACGGGTCTAAAGACTCGCCGCTACTTGGCCCGAGGGCCGCTGGCGCGATGTTTCGTCTATCCGTGTTGTGTTGCTGGGGAGCGATGTAGCCGGGGTCCTGCGCTACGCTCAGGATGACAGGTTTGGGTGGTTGGGCGGGAACGCGGGGCTGAGGCCCCACGCCTACACGAGCGGGTAACCCACGCAGAGAAGGAAGGACCCAGGTTCGAAAGACTGAACCTGGGGCACCCGCGCCTACACGAGCGAAGAGGGACGCGCTGCGTTCGCGGGTCAGGTCCAAGAGAGCGACGCGCTAGAAGGCACCCATTCGAGCGAACTCGGCGGATAAAGAGGGCGGGGCTGAAACGCGTCGGGCTAGAGGGTCACAACTTCCGTAGTGAAGCGGTGGCGAGTGCCCGCGTGATTGCGGAATGGCGAGAGAGAGGTGGGTTATGCGGCAGCGCGAGTGGGTGAGAGGTGAGGAGGTGGGCGGCGGGAGGAAGGCGGCGCTGAATGGCGCGGGAAGATGCGCCCGTAAAAAGATTTTGGAGTGGGCGATGATGTGCGGGGCGGTGGTGCTGGGGGCGGTGGCGCTGGGTGGGTGCAGGGTGGAGAAGGGTGGAGGCGGTGAGACTGGCGCGAGCGGCGGAGGCGGGACGGGAGTGCGTAGGAATTTGGCGGAGTTGGCGAAGGGGCCGCAGGTGCGGGTGGCACCGGCTAACGGAGTGTTTGAGCCGGTGACGGAGCCGGAGTTGCCATCGCGGCCTACGACGGGTTCGCGGAAAGAAGTTGCAGGGCGAGTGGCGAAGGAGGCGTTGCCGATTCGGCCTTGTGAGATCGCGATCTTTCCGTGTGCGTTTGATGGGGTGACGCAAGCGAACTGCGAGACCAAGACCGGCACAACGACGAGTTGCGGCGGGCAGCCGCCGGACATGAACTGGGCGTTCACGGATTCGATGGCAGGAACGCCGACGACGGCGGTGTTTGCTGCGGGCGATGCAAATGGGCCGCTGGTGGCGATTGCGGGTGCGGGGACGCCGTTTACATCGGGCGGCGGCGTGACGAGTCAGACGAGATTTGGGGATTTTTCGTCGGTGTCGGTGGATCCGAATGTGAGCGGATGCGCGTTTGCGACGCAGCAGTATTTTGCTACGGATGGAGGGTGGAAGACGCGGGTTGCGCCGATTCGGACGTGCGAAAGCATTGTGGTGAAGTAGGGGCGGCACTCTCGCGATATTTTCGTTGTTTGCCGGTTGGCGATTTAGCCGGGATCCTTCGCTACTCTCAGGATGACAAATGAAAGGAACGGGTCTAAAGACCCGCCACTACATGGGGTGCTTAGAGCGCGCCTCTGCGCGATGCAGATGTGCAGTGGTGCGTCAAGCGAGGGGGCCGGGGGAGCGGAGGTAGCGGGAGACGACGGCGTCAGCGGTGCGAAGGGTTTGGGCGAGGATGGTAGGAGTGGGGTTGGCGGCGGCATTTTGCGGGAAGGAAGACGCGCCGAGGATGAAGAGATTGGACGCTTGCCAATGCTGGAGGTAAGAGTTGACGACGGAGGTTTCGGGCGAGGCGCCTTGGATGGCGCCGCCCTGGATGTGGCTGGATTGGTAGCGGCTGGCGTCGTAGTGGGTTAAAGCGGCGGACGGATTGATTTCTTTGGCGCCCATGGCGCGGGCGAGTTCGACGGCTTTTTGCGCGGCGAAGGCGGACATGTGGCGTTCGTTGTCGCGCCAGTCGATGGTAAGGCGGAGAAGCGGATCGCCCCAGAGGTCTTTGTAGGTGGGGTCGAGGTCCATATAGTTTTCGCGGTAGGCGAAGTGGTCGCCGATGAAGGTGATTTTGCCGGCGCGGTCGTAGTAGTGCAGGACGGCTTTTTTCCATTCAGAACCCCAAGTGGCGGTGACCGACTTGGGAAGGGTGTCGGCTTCGCCGATGGGGAGCGAGCGCGCGCTGCGTCCGAGGAAAGCGCCGCCGCGAAGGAAGGGGACGTTGGAGTGGTCGAAGACGTCGCCGTCGAGATCGTTGAACATAAAGCCGGAAGCGCCGGAGCCCATGAAACGATTGAGCGGCTGGTCGAAGAAGGCGGTGGCGGCGTTGAGCATGACCTGGTGAGTGAGATTGCGGCCGACGGTGCCGCAGCCGGTGGCAGGGTCGTAAGGCTCGCCGAGTTGGGAGAGGAGCAGGAGGCGCGTGTTGTTGAGGGTCCAGGAGGCGAGGAAGACGAGGTCGGCAGGTTGGAAAAATTCCTGGCCGCGGGAGTCGGTGTAGGTGACACCGCGGATTTTGGATTTGTTTTGCGCTTGAGGGGATGAGGAGTCGTGGAGAATGCGGCGAACGTTGGCGTTGGGGCGCAGTGAGAACGATTTGTGCTTGGTGAGGATGGGGAGGAGCGTGTTGGTGGGCTGCGATTTTGCACCGATCATGCAGCCGAAGGTTTCGCAGAAGCCGCAGTACGTGCAGCCGGGGCGGGTGATGCCGTCGGGATTGGTGTAAAGCTGGCTGAGCGTGGCGGCGGGAACGGGATAGGGATGGTAGCCGAGCTGCGTGGCGGCTTGGCGGAAGAGTTCGGAGAAGTAGGGAACTTTGGTGGGCGGAGTGGGATATTCGGCGCTGCGCCAGCCTTCGAAAATGTTACCGTCGGGAATTTTTGTGCCGCGAAGATTGCCGGCTTTGCCGGAGATACCGAGAAGATTTTCGGCGCGGGTGTAATACGGTTCGAGTTCGTCGTAGGTGACGCCCCAATCCTGGATGGAGTGATCTTCGGGTAGGCGAGACTGGCCGTATTTTTCGATGGTGCGGGAGCGGAGTTCGAAAACATCCGGCAGAAAACGGGGGAAGACGCCGCTCCAGTGTTCGCCGGCGCCGCCGACGCCGGTGCCGGGGAGGAAGGAACCGTACTGGCGCATGGGATAGGCGCGATCTTTTATGGTGTGGCGAATGGTGACGGTTTCTTGGGAGAGGTCTTGCATCATGCGGAAGCGGATGGCGTAAGCGAGTTCGTCCATGCCGGTGGCGTATTCGGTGGGCGAGTGAGCGGGACCGCGTTCGAGGACGACGATGTTGAACGAAGTGCGCGCGGCGAGCTCTTTGGCCATGAGCAGACCGGTCCAGCCGGCGCCGACGATGACGACGTCGGTGTGAGGAAGAGTTTTCATGGCTCGGCTTCGTCGTTTTCGGCTTGGGCGTGATCGCTGGAGTGCGAATCAGCGGAGCCGGTGACTTCCTGCAGGCTCGCGGGCTCGGGGCGAAAGGGTTCGGCGTAATGCTTTTCGATGTCGTCGGCATTATTCATGCGCGGGCCGGGGAAACCGAGCAATCGCCAGCCGGCGAGGTTGGCGTTGCCGCCGTGGAGTGGGTCGCAGAAGAGACCTTCGATGGTGTTGCGGCGGAGGAGATGGAAGAAGCGGCTGGTTTCGATGTTGTGAAGCGCGGCATCTTGTTCTTGCGCGGAAAGGCTGTGGAACCCGGTGAGAGTTTTTAAGCCGGCACGGTAAAGTTCGCGGGGAGTAGCTTGGCCCTGGTAGCCGAATTCGGCGGGCGCGTTATCGTCAAAAGGCGGCTGGGTGTAGCGATGGCGGTCATGGCCGTAAGGGCCGGCGAGTTGGCGGTCGATGTAGAGAGTAATGCCGGCTTCGTGGGCGCCGGAGCCGGAGTCGTCGGTAGGGAAGATGCGAGAAACGGCAGCGGAGATATTGAGGGCTTCCGATTCGGTGAAGAAGTGAAGAGGGATGCGAAGGGAATTGTCGAGCTGCTGAACGGCACCGAGGTTAGCGAGTTTGGTGTCGAGCGGCTGGAGCAGAACGCCGCCAAGACTGGCTGCGGAAATCGTAAGGAAATGACGGCGGCGCATGGCGGGCGAGTATAGCGCGACTTGCAGAACCGAGGATCAAAAGCACGGGTCTAAAGACCCGCCACTACGTTCGCTGGACGAGCTATTTCGCAGGCGCGGCGCGGCGTTTGGCTTTTAGAAGGACGTCGACGGAGTCGGGGCGGCCGTTCCAGTAATCGAGGCGGATGCGGCCGTCGGGGAGTTGGGTGACGGTAGCGGGAATGGCGCTGGCGGTGAGGTACCAGCCGGCGGGGAGCACGACGGCGTTGCGGGCGCGGCCGAGACTGCGATCGAAGACGAGTTCGTCGCCGTCGAGGCGGTAGCTGGCGGGCGCGGTGTAGGTTTCGGAGATGCGCAGGCGGATGGACTGGCCTTTTTTTACCGGCGTAAACGGAATCAGCACAACCTGCGTGGTGGGCTTCACGGATTCTTCGCCGACGTCGATTTTCTGCGCCGTGAGATCTGCGCCGGTCATGATTTTGGAAGTGAGTTTTTCGCCGGTATCGAGAATGTAGGCGGAGGGTTCGGAAACGGAGCTGCCTTCGCGGACGACATTGAGGTATTTGTCGGCACCTTCGTGGGATTCGGTGTAGTCGTGGTACAGGCTGAAGGCGTGGGTTTCGGGTTGCTGGAGGAAGTAGACGATGTCGCGGTCCTGATGAGCGCGTTCGGAGAGGCGGGCGCGTTCGGATTCGCCGGGGAAGGGCGCTTCCCAGCTTTTGGCTTGCGTTGCGGGATGAGGAGCAGCGGACGGGCCAGTTTGCGCGCCGAGTTTGGCGCGGAGGATGAGCGGCGCTTCGCCAGAGCCAGCGTTGATGAAACTGATGGCGATGCGGCCGTCGGGTTCCTGCAGAATTTGCGAGGGCACATTGCAGGCGGTGAGTTCGTAGCCGGCGGGAAGAACGACTTTGTTGCGCTTGATGCCGAGAGGGCGATTGAAGACGATGGCGTCGCCGTCGCGATAGTAGCTCTTGGCGTCCTTGTAGGTCTTGAGGATGAGGACGCGGCCCTGGCCTTCCGCCGGAACGGGACGAGCGAGCGTGATTTTGATGAAATTGGTGTCCACGTCGGCGTCGGACATCAGCGGATCTTTGCGAGCGTCTGTGCCGCTGACGACTTCAAATTTGAGCGGCTGGCCGGACATGGAGTCGGTGACCGATTCGTCGCTGGCAACGCTGCCTTTGCGGATGGGATTGTAAAAAGAAGTGGCGCCGGGAGTGGTGGCGGTGACTTCGTAATAGATTTTGAAGCTGGCGGAATCGGGAGCGAGCAGTTCGTAGCGCGTGTATTCGTCGGTTTCGGTTTGTTTGGCGGAAGGCGGCGTGGGAGCAGGTTGCTGGGCTGGGACGGAAGCTTGGAGGAAGAGCGGCAACGTTAGTAGCGCGAGGACAACGGAACGGCCCATAGAGTTGCTCCTTGTATGGCCAACCGAAATGAGCCGACATCATCCTCGAGTCAACGCTGAGAGTAAAGAGCCTGCAAGACGAGAGCTAGGCGAAGAAGAGCGTGTGTAGCGGACGGGCAGCTTCGCACCTCAGCGGCTAAAGCCGTACCGATTGCGATGCTCCCAGGCACGACTGAAGTCGTGCTTTCGCGCGCCGATGCAGGCAACCGAGGAGAAAAACGGCGGCATGGGCTAGCGCGCGGACAGGTAGAATCAGAAAACCGAAGTCTGGGCGAGTTGATCTGAGGAGGCGGATGGATGGCCAAGAAGCCGGGGTATGACGACGCGAAGCTGATCTTGAAACTATATGACTTGCGGCGCGAGCCAGAGATGCGGAAAGCGCGGCAATGGATGTTGACGACGTTCTGGCCCGAGAGCGCCGATGACTTCATGAAAATCTTCGGTGTTTCCGGGACGCAGGAAAACAACTGGTATCGGCAGGTCA
>Ga0335078_10011842_pt1 | contig 12937 bp, 12 predicted proteins | sample Lox_Sample_32_FD_206711 | JGI IMG/M metagenome (GOLD analysis project Ga0335078, IMG submission 206711) | Soil microbial communities from Loxahatchee National Wildlife Refuge, Florida, United States - Lox_Sample_3.2 | ecosystem: Environmental > Terrestrial > Soil > Wetlands | place: USA... | reverse complement strand
TCGCTACGGGAGCGAGAGAGTTGTGGATCACCACCACCCGAAGACCGTTGTCCAGTCTCGCCCGAAGCTCAGCTTCCTGTTTGGTCGCAGCTTGAGCGCCCATCACAATGAGGAAAAGGCAAAGCACCAGAGGCAAAGAACGATTTCCATTCACTTCCATATTCTCCCGATCTCTATCTGATTTCCGGTTAGAGAAACACTAATGCAAGGTTAAGCAAAAGCACCGCAAGAATTGCAAGCCGTTTCATTGCCTCATGGCTGGCAGCATTGTCCTCGTGACAGGCAGAAGTCACCAGCGGCTCGATCGGGCGTTAGTGAGATCAGAGGGTTGCACGCAATTCGCAACGACATTAGCCGGCCTGACGAACGACTCCGACTCGCCGAATACATCAAATCACGATTTCCGAATCTCCACATTGTCATCAACAACGCAGGCATTCAACGTCGCATTGCTCTGGCTGCGGACAACGCTCCTTGGGTCGAACGGCAGGCCGAAATCGATACTCTGCTCGCAGCGCCGATTCATCTCAATCATCTTCTGATCCCACTGATGTTGAAACACGGGCGACCAGGCTCGATTATAAACGTGACCTCGGGAGGGGCGTTCGTTCCGCAGGTTTTCGCGCCAATTTACAGCGCATGCAAGGCCGCTCTGCACAGCTACACGTTGACGTTGAGACTTGCGCCGAACCGCTCTTCCGTAAAGGTCGTTGAACTCATCCCTCCTCCTGTGCAGACGGGACTCGCACCTACAGCTCACGGTGCTCGATTGGATGAGTTCTGCGACGCGGTCTTCTCAGCGTTGCCATCCGGCAACGAAACCATAGGTTTTGGCCCGACGGATACCCCTGAGTTCCGGCAATTGATCGAAGCAGTAGAGCCCGTATTTGAGCGGCGTTCGGCGAGTTTTGCAGTGTCAACTTATACGCCGGCTGCTCCATGATCCGCAGAGTTGGGTGAATGCGGCGACAGAACTTAACCCAAGGTCTTTCTCAGCAGCGGCACGAGTTGCTGACGAAACTGTATCTGGGCGGAACGCAACGTCCCGGATACGGCAGTTCAACGTGACGACCTGTCCAGCCGGCTTGCTGCTGAGCCCGCCTGACATTTGCACGAATCGAGCGGACGACAGTGACAATGATCTTTGGCTGAAGCGTTCGAATCGTTCGGGCAAGGCAAACTTCGCCCGCCTTCCATGCTTGGCGACGGTCCGGCACGGACATCTTGTTCACAGGCTCGCTGCAAAGATCCACGAGATAACAACCGAGAGAACGAAACGAATCAGGAAAATCGGTTTCCGGGAGGCGCGCGATAGCGGCAACAAACGCTTCCCTGACGGCGCGGTAAAGTCCCGAGTCTGCCTGATAGAAAAACCGCCCAGAAGCAGGCGGTGATTCTCCCACAAAAAGGATTCTTACACCGTCGGGACAGTAGCGGTTACTCAGTCGCTCCCTGGCGCTCGAACGCTCCAGATTGTAATTGCCACCCCGTGAACCGCTCCCATTTTCCGTCACAGGCGAGATTAGAGGTTCGGGGTAGTGTAAGTCCTTTCTGCCGCTGTTGACGCGGGTTTCGCGCACTCCAGAGGCTCCATCAAGAGACTCTGGAGTGCGCGCCCCAGTGTACTAGCTTTCGTCTGGTGCAAGGCCGCAAACGCTGTCGGCGTCCGATCCGCCAGCGAACTGTGCGGACGCTCGCGATTGTAATGCTCGCGAAACTTCGCCAGCTTCCGCCGCGCGTCGTCCAGCGATGAGAACCATTCCACGTTCAAACACTCGTCGCGCAGCCGGCCATTGAAACTCTCGATGAAGCCGTTCTCCACCGGACGGCCTGGCCGAATGAAACACAGTTGTACTTCGTTGCTCATCGCCCAAGCTTCCAGCGCACGACTGCAGAACTCGCTGCCATTGTCGACCGTGATGCTCTCCGGTAAATGGCCCCGTTCGTGTCGTGCGTGTTCCAGTCCCTGCGTCACTTTCATCCCCGTCATGGAACGATCCGCTTCCAGCCCAACGCACTCCCGGGTGAACTGGTCCACCATCGTCAGAATGCGGAACGAACGCCCATCGGCCAACTTGTCACTTACGAAATCCATGCTCCAGCATTGGTTCGGTCGCGCCGCGACGCCGCTGGAGACTGGCCGTCGGCGCGCCATCTTCCTCCGCTGCTTCGTCCGCACGATCAACCCTTCTTCTCGGTACAGGCGGTAGATACGCTTCGCGTTCACGTGCCAGCCTTCCCGCCGCAACAACACGGTCAATCGCCGATAGCCGTAGCGCACATGCATCCCGGCCAGCTCCCGCAAGCGATGTTGCAACACTTCATCGAATACCTTCCGGCTTTCATAGCGCAGCGTCCCGATCGCCAGCTTCACGATCCGCGCCGCATGCCGTTCGCTGATCCGATAGGCCTCTTGCGCCCAGCGCGCCAACTTCCGACGCGCACGAGGCCTTACAGCTTTTTTGAGACGATCTCCTGCAGGATCTGCCGGTCCAGACTCAGGTCCGCCACTAACCGCTTTAGCCGTCCCACCTCATCCCGCAACTGCCGCAGCTCACGCAGTTCGCTCACTCCCACCCCGGTATACTTTCGTTTCCAGAGATAGTAAGTCGCTTGGCTGATCCCGACCTTGCGGCAAACATCGTCCACGCGCGCTCCCGCTTCCACTTGCCGCAAAACAGCAACCATCTGCTCTTCCGTGTGACCACTCTTGGGCATCGTCCTCGTCTCCTGTTCCGGACTCCTGCCCCAGCTTACCTCTAATCTCCCCTGTGTCAGTTTTTGGGTTTTGGGTCAGGCTGTTGCTCTCTCTCTCCGGTTTGAGTCCCTTGCTTTCGAAAAACTCATACTCAGCTTTTTTCCGAAAGAGGGGATCAGGTCAGTGGCAGCATCCTCTTTTGTGCATGGCGTCTTAAGCGAAGACGAGACTGCGAACCGCTGAACACTTGTGCCTACCTCGTATCTCCGGTCCTTAAAACTCAAAGGACAATAAGGTCCCCGCCAAAGCACTTAGTTCTAGGGGCGATGTAGCCCATTACAATTGCGCAGAAAAATAGTTCCAACCATGGAATGACAGGGCATTCCGTTCTCCATCATTTAGCCAGACACCCTCTCCCGACTCGACCTGCCCGATAATCTCAATCGGATGCATGAAGCGCTTTGAGGCATCTTCGCCAGACCACTCCCCCCGGATGGTTCCCACGAGAGAGAAATCAGCACCCCCATCGAAAACAAAATCGAGCGGCGATAGGCTAATCATTCGACCCACTTCTTCGACTACATCCGAAATTCGTAAAGCTGACTTATTTATGACGAAAGAACATTTACTGGCCTCGCTCAACTCGGCCAAAGATTGCCCAAATCCGTCCGTATTGTCCATGCACGCACCGCACAGGCCGCTGTCTGCAAGCGCTTGGCCAAGAGACAGCATCGGTTCCAAGTCGGTGAACTGCCGTCGCAAGAGTGCCAACGAAGCAGAAGAGAGCTGATTTTCCAATTTGCCGAGGTAAACATGAAAAGCTGCTGGAGTTAGGCCTAATGGTCTGCTAATGAAGATACTGTCTCCGGGTAAGGCAGCGCGGCGAGTAAGCACCCGTCCGTAACGTGCCTTACCAATCGACGTTGCACCGATACTAAGTTCAGAGGCGTTCGTAATGTCCCCGCCGAGGACAATCGCTCCGTGTTTTTCTGCACGTGAGCCGAAGCCGCGGCACAATGCAAGAACCTCGTCATACGCGATATCGTTCGGGAGTCCAAGGTTCAGCAGAAGGCCGATGGCTCGACCACCGCACGCTGCTATGTCGCTGAGATTGAGCCGAGCGAGATAGTCTCCCAAACCGTGATGGTCCAGAATCCCCAGCCTGAACGCCGTGAGATCGCTCGGAACGCGGTCGGTGGAGAACAGCGCAACCTCGTCTCCAAATGTGACCATGGCACAGTCGTCGCCGACTCCTGAAGGGTCGTCTGCCGCATTGAAGAAGGGTTTGATGAAGTTCCGAATCAGCGCCTTTTCACCAACGTCGGACAGCATTCGTGACGAAAGGTTCATGGCCGTGCTTTCCACTGATCGATTGTTTGCAGCGACTTGGTGAGTGCTTCACGAAGGGTCTCGTCGCTGGCGTACCTCAAAGGAAACTCGTTGGCAATCACTGTCTTCTTACGCCGCCACTCCTCATTCATCTGCCCCCAGTCCCATGTTTCCAATGAATCCAACTTGTCCCTAGCGTCAACACCAACAGGAACAACTGGAATCTTCCTTGCTTGGTCATGCATCGCCCCAACTTCGATATTGATGAAGTGGTTTCCGTTTAGGGCTCGTTCTAAGTAGTCCAGGGAGACGACCGCTAATACGGAGTCGGCGTTCAGGACAAGCTCCGAGCTACGCTCCTCTGGTGTTCCACCGACCCCATCAAAAGGACGCAGGAAGAGCCAATAACGGCGCCTTCGTCTATAAAGCTCCCGCACGATGCGAACAACACAAGGGAAGTCCTTGGAGCAGTATGAAATGCTGACCGCTTTGCCGCTAACGAAATCTGGGAAGTCAGCTTCGCTGCGTGTATCAGTCGGACAGGTAAGGCCGCGGCGAGCGTCTTCCCAAATGACACGCCCAAACATCGAACCGTCCGAAATCCATTGTTTCACCCTAGGCCAACGCCCAGCTAGTCGGTCTCGATGTTCCTCGCGTGGCTGAAAGATGTAGTACCCATCTGAAACCAACATGGCCGAATTATAGCCAGCAAACATCGGTGAAAATGCTCCTGCGCTGTGCTCCAACGGCACCGGGTTAGCAATCTGAGAGGTCAGGCCCTGTTGTACAAAGATGCTGTCAGGACGATACAACTGATGATGACCGTAATCTGCAAGAACATCGAAAAACAAGCCATCGGGTAGTTCTTCATTTTGCGAGATCACCGCAGAAGCTGCCTCATCCCGTTTCAAAACACGACATTCATAGTCCAGAGTCCCGTCAAGAAGAAGCGCTCTCGCTCGTTGACGATACGGATTAAGTGTTGAGACATCGAGATTCTCGATTCGATCCATCAGAGAACCATCATCCAATTTCATGAACGCCTTGTGCTCTAGTCCGGGAGGAAGGTCCACCGCCTCGAAGGCGGTCTCGGCTTCGCGACGATCCCAACGACCTTCCAATACAGTTTTGAGTAGAACCTGCCGAAACCGAACGTCGGGAGCGCCGTAAACAAAAGTCCAGAGCCGCATTCGTGTACTAAGAAAGTCTGTGACGGGACGGGGGTCATTGACGATCACCTTGCCTGGCTCGTAATGGACGATGCTTTCTAATACCGCGCTTGGACTACTAAGGCTTCCAATTGTCACCGAAGCATCACGATAAACGTAGTCCAACCGGTCTGCGTCTATGACGGCGTCCACCATCTGAAGTATCGCTAACAGTGCCGTAGTCCCCGGGGGAACTCCGTCTCCCGTGACAAGAAAAGTAAGGAACTCGCGGTTGTATTCCCCAAATCCATGTTCGAGTTCCGGGCTAGCCATATCCTTTGTAAGTGACAAAATGGAAAACACTTTCTTCGTCGTCCACTGCTTCGGCGAAGCCTTTGGGAAGTCATTCACCAAAGCCATGACGTCGGTCTCGACAGGCTTAAAATACAGGCTCGTGACCTTTTGGAAGGGCAGTTCGCCAACATCTTGGTAGAGAGCCGCAAGTAGCAAGTGACAGTGGACCATGTTTCGTGCGGACCCAAACCGCGCAACCGTAGAGCTGTAGTGCTGTTCGACTTCGTCAAAAATAGCTTGCGAGAGTCCATGCTGATGAACATGTTGAAACAGTTTGTTCATGACCAACATGGTGCCAATCGCATGCGAGAATCGGGTGTGGGTGGCCGAAAAGAAAGTGACCGAAGTGTGGCCGAGTTGACTGATCCTCTTTAGGCGATCCAACGTTTTCGAACGCAGCGCGGCTTTAAGTGCTGGACGAAACTGTTCTGGCAGTTCCTCTAAAGCTACACGTCCATGAATGACGTCGTAAAAATAGCCGAGCTCCTCGGATGTCGGTGTGGAATTGAAGCTAGGCATGGGCCACCAGCCAGTCTAAGTACGAAAGCGAAGGGACGGGGCTACAACGGTCGCGATACTTGCCGTTGTAATGTACGCGCCGACCGTAAGTGTGCCAGAATGTGACCTGGCCAATCAGCATACCTGGATAAATGCGGACCGATTGTACCGAGTGAATCTGCAGCGTCCATTGGTTTATTGAGCCCAGGTCAATCAAATCTGCTGTAATGTCAATAAATATGCCCAGTCTCCCAACAGATGATCGTCCCCGGATAATCGGAACATAGCGTCTGCTACCCATGGTCTCCTCGGTATTGACAAGATAGACTCGATCTGGGCTGAGTATGATACCGCTTGTTGGAATTATGAACGTCCGCGTCTTGTTTTCTTTTGCTGCATCGAGTGTCTTGTTCGTGTATACACAGCAGCGATTCCCCAGCCGGAAATCATACGAGTTAGGTGCAAGTTGACGCTTCCGGAAAGGCCGGATGACAATTTGCCCTGAATCGACACCAGCTTTAATTTGTGGTCCTGTGAGTATCATCGGGTTACCCGGGTGATGTTGCGATCGCGGTTGGGGACCGGGCGAGTGTCACAATGGTATCGTCCTGCATAGTGTCGAAAGCTGCTGCCATCCGCGAACCAGAACGAAATCTGGCCTATTCTCATCCTGGGGTAAATGCGCACAGGTTGAACCACCATCAATTCGAGTGTCCAATGTGAATTACTGCCGATGTGCCCTAGATCTGCAGTGACGTTTAGAAATATCCCAAGTCTGCCAACTGATGAACGCCCAAGAAGCAGCGTCACATATCGCTCACTTCCGATCCTTTCGAGGGTTGCTGCCAGGTACACCTTCCTGGGGTTGAGAACATAACCTTCCTGCGTCAGCGTAACTTTGCGAATAGGGCTTCCTCCGGGACCGAGTACCAAAAGCGAGTCGCCGAGATGGTAGTTGTAGCTGTTAGGATTGATGTCCCGTTCATCAAAGGGTTCAATAGCGACATCGCCCCTCCTGACCGCTGATTTGATTGCTGGACCAGTGAGAATCATCTTGTTATGGCCCGCGCAAGTGCTCGAGTGTGAATTCTGATGCGGAGGGCCTACACGTCGCGAAGCAAAATGATTGTCTGAGAAACAATCGGGATCGTCAAGCGGGGGAAAACGTAAACGCCGGGCGACAAGCGCCTTCAAGTGGCACAGACGTGCGGATAAGGCAAGATCGCCTAAGCCCAATCAATCTTGCACTCTTCGAAGAGGAGCTTTGACAAGGCATTTCCGTACTATCCTGACGCTTAATCTGATTTGGTTTGAACAGGGTCATCGCCTTTGTGCGCTCCAAGGCGAGAAGTGTGATGCTTGTCCAGCAGGTGCTTGCGCATGTATTTCGTCTCAAAACGAGGGGGACGCAATTCGGTGTTCTCTACTTCCTGTAAATGCCGCGATCCAGTCCCTCAAGCAACTGCGCAGCCTTGACCGAGAAGGTGTCACAAATTCGAAGCAATGTCGTGAGTGTAATTGGCCTTCCCGCCTCGATCTGTTGCCAATGGCGAGCGGAAAACCCAAATCCAATCATGTCTTCTTGGGTGAACCTCGCCGACTTTCGCAGTCGTTTTACTCGCTCCCCGAAGGCGCGGAAGAATTGTTTATCATCGACCAAGCCTGTTTTTTAGGCGATTCATGGCTTGATAACCACGAGCAGATTAGCTGGACTGGTTCTTAATTTATTTGTGAAACATTTCTGGATGGATCATTGCTCAACCATCGAGGGACGAGGAAGTCCGCGAACCAGCTTTGACAAGGGAACGTCCAGTGCAATTGTGATTCGGAGAAGGGTCTTCATCGTAATTGGTCGCCCTTTTTCAATTTGTTGCCAGTGTCGCGCCGAAAATCCGAAGGAAATCATGTCTTCTTGCGTGTAGTGTCTTCTCTCCCGGACAGAGCGAACCCTCCTGCCCAAGGCCCAGAAGAATTGGCTCGCGTCTAGCACGTAGACCCATTAAGAAGGGACACGTGCAAAAACACCACGAGCAGATTAGCTGGACAACGAAAAGCACAAGATGCTATATGTACGAGGAGGCAAGGTCAAAAAGAGATCTCGTCTCCAGGTTGGTGATCAACCGCTGATGTGAAGGGAGAAAGACACGATGAATAACGCTCTGTTAAGGAATTCGTGTCCACACATGGAACCCTACAGGAGTGTAAGGGTGCCGCTCGCGAGGCGTGCTTTTCCTTGGCACGTGCCAGGTAAGACTGAGTCCGCTCACCGGCAGGTTCTTGCAAGTGATTGAAAGTAAATCGTTTACGTGTGCAAGCTGCTGTGCGGGCTGTGCGCAGCCAAAGCGATTCAGGGCGCCCAGGTACTGGTATGTTACTGAGAAGATGCCACTTGCGGCTTGTCCGCGAGGTTTACTCTACAAAGGTTCCCACAAGTTGTTCGTTTGCGGCCGTCCCGTGCGACCGGTTCTATCGCGGCAGGGCAAGCGAAAGGAATCGAGGTGAGCGCCTCGCAATTAGCAACTTGCTGGACGGTGCCGCGAGTTCGCAGACGCCGCCCCTGACTCACCTCCTGGCATGTAGCGACCCATGGTTTCCCCGCCCCGAGCATCTGGGTGCTTCAGACCAGCGAGTTTTGTTTTTTGGAGTGTCCTATGTCTGTATCCGATGATGAACTGGCCATCCTGCTTCTCTCTCCCGCCAGACTCCAAGCCCTTAACGACGAAGACCTGATGACGGCTCTCGCAAAGGGATGCAACGATGCCCTGGCTGTGCTATTCGAAAGACACAGTCCGACGGTCTTCCGGATTGCCCATGCCATCCTACGCGACGCCGGCGAGGCGGAAGAGACCGTTCAGCGCGTTTTTCTGGATGTTTTCAAGGCGGTCAAGCAGTTCAATCCCGACCGCGGAACATTCAAAACCTGGTTGCTCCAATACGCCTACCACAGGACTCTGGACCGCCGCCAGCACCTTCGCGCCAATCGATTTTACAATCGGGACGAATTGGATGAGCTGAGGGCGGCGGAACTATTTAACGTGCCCGGAGATTTGCTATTCTTGCCCCCGCAAGAAGTGGTCTACTTGGTGGAGCAGGTGTTAGCTAAGCTGGAAGGGCGCGAGCGGCGGGTGATTGAGCTAACCTATTTCGAGGGGTTGACTGCGGAAGAGATCGCCAGAAAGACGGGAGATTCGGCATCGTCAGTGCGCCATGTTTTGTACAGGAGCCTCGCAAAATTGCGAACAGTCCTGCTGGAGGGCGGCAATCCGAGACCAACGGAAGAAAAGGTAAGTGCCAACCGTAAAGCCAGGACGAAGGAAATTGTTGTTGAATACCCATGAACACTACGAGGAGCTCTGCGCCCTTGCCGCGAGTGGGCAAGCCTCAGCCGATGAACTGACAGAACTCAGGTCTCACACAGAGGACTGTCCGACTTGCCGGAAGATTGCGTCTGACTTCATGGAAATTAGCGCCTTGGGGCTTGCCCCATTGGCAGAGAAGGGGTCACGGAGTCAGATTCCCTCGGGAATGAGCGGGAGATTTCTGGCTCGCGCGCGGTCGGAAGGAATTGGACTCTCTCGCAAAGAATCGCCTGAGAAAAGAACTCCGGGAGGGCACGTTCTCGTCGCAGCACTTATCGCGGCCGTTGCCGCAGCTCTGCTGATTTCAGCATTTCTCAGCCTTAGAAACCGCAAGCCTCAGCCGCGCAAGCGAGACCTGGTGCAAATGCCTCTTCAGCCGAAGCTGGGGCCTTCCACTGCTGTTTCTCAGAACGCCGAGGCCGAGGAGGCCCGGCTGCAGCAACAGGTTGTATCAGCTCAAGAGAAAATGAGGAATATGGAGAACTCAATCCGGGCTCTACGGACAGAGCTTGACTCGGTGAATACGGCACGAAGCTCCTTGAATTCTCGTCTCCTGGATGCGAAGCGCGAAAATGAGCGTATCCAGTCGGAGAAAGCTCAGTGGGAGACTCAGGCCGCGCAGCTTGAGGCAGATATCCAGAAATCTAGGTCAGAAAAAAATGCAAGCGATACCACGTGGGCCCTCCAACAGGCGGAGCTTAGCGAGCTACGAAACAAGTTGTCGGAGGAATCAGAGGCATTGCAGCAGCAGGAGGCCCTCGCGGCACAAGGGATTGACGTCCGGGAACTCGTGGTTGCCCGCAATCTTCACATCATCGACGTGCACGATCGCGACGGAAATGGCAAGAGCCAACGCGCCTTCGGACGGATTTTCTACACCGAAGGAAAGTCCCTGATTTTTTATGCCTACGACCTCGCAGACCCGCGGAAACTGGATGCAAAAGTCTCGTTCTACGTATGGGGTGAGCGTCTCGGTGCTGAGAAGCCAGTCAGAAGCTTGGGCATCTTTCACAATGATGACGCGACCGATGGGCGCTGGGTGCTTACCTTCGACGATCCTCAGGTCCTGGCACAAATCAATTCTGTCTTCGTGACCGTTGAGTCCACGAAGAAATCGATAAAACAACCCGGAGGACGAAGGATTCTGTTTGCTTTCCTAGGGGACAAGCCCAACCACCCATGACCACGTACAAAACCATCAAGACTTGATTCGGTCTGCGTTCTCTTGGGTGCCTACGCCCAAATCCATCAATCGCAAGTATCGTTGCAAAACAAAACGCCCCAGACTCAAACGAGTCACGGGACGTTAGGTCGAACAGCCCTCCCCCGAAAACTGCTCAAACACAATCTACCGATTGAAAGCGTATCTGTGAATGGCCCAGTCGGGCCAGCGACGTAGGAATAACGTGCCGTTACGAACGGAACTGAAAGTCTAGCTCATCACCGATCTACGCAGCCTTCTTGGCTTTCACTCTTGCCCACCTTGCCCGTTGAGCAGCGGCGATCCTCCTGCGGGCGGACGCTGACATTGTGCGTTTGGGTTTCGCCGTACTCGCTTGGCCATTCGCGGCTGCCCGTACTTTATTTCCACCGAGCTTTCTGCGCGAAGCTAATCCTCTTTCGGGCGGCAGCGGAGATGGTTCGCTTTGGACTCGTATCAGAACTTCCGCCATTCAACTTGCTCAGAACTGAAAGCGCCTGGTCTATGTGACTGAGCCGATTTGCCAGATTCGTTCTCTCCACCTTCAACTCCGAGACAACAGACACCAATCCCTCTAGCTTTGCCATGAGTTCTCCTTGTGGGAGACTGTAGCAAGAAACTGTGGGCTTCCGGGCCGTGGCGGCTCGGAGGCACGAGAACGCCCGCGGCTTAGTGGCGGATTCCAAGCCCATACAACTTTCTGTACAAACTCGGTTGGATCTCAGAATCGCTAACTTGGTACAGGATTTTTCCGACCTGGCGCTGGCCCTGCGGCCCGCTTTCGTGTTCGGTGTTGTGCCGCCCCCCGTTTCTACCAGAATCCTCGCTCGACTTTCTCCCGCAGCATGAATGGTGTTTTCGTCACCATCGCTTAACGCTTGTCGTTCGAGCTTCTCGGCTGGGCAAGAACCTGCAATCCGCCCGCATACGTGTGTAGAGGAATGCGAACCGATGCTCCATCTCACCTCTAAGGTTTTGGGAAAGAGTTGCTTTCTATGGCTGGTCTTCTCCCTCGTCGCCAACTTTACCTGGGCACAATCCGAAACTGCGACGGTTTCCGGGCAGGTCGTGGATCCGTCCGGGCTGAACATAACGGGTGCCCAGGTAGAGCTTGTAGACATTGACCGTAACACCAGCACCAGAGCAAACACCAACAATTCGGGGCTGTATACGTTTCCGAGCGTGCGGCCGGGACGCTATCGAATGGCAGTTACGGCCGCTGGATTCAAGATAGTCGACGTCACGGGCCTGACCGTAAATGTGCAGGATCACCTGGAGCAAAATTTCAAACTAGTCGTCGGATCGGTCTCTGAATCGGTAACCGTGGAAAGCGGCGTGCCCTTGGTGGATACCGAATCTGCGACTGTTAGCACCGTCGTTGATCGGAACTTTGCGGAGAACCTGCCCATGAACGGCAGGAGCTTCCAAACCCTGATTCAATTGACTCCAGGTGTCGTTCTTACGACAAGCAACTTCGCTGACGATGGCCAGTTTAGTGTAAACGGGCAACGCGCCGCCTCCAACTATTGGACTGTGGACGGCGTAAGTGCAAACGCAGGAATCGGTGTCAACAGAGATTCATTTCCTGGTAACGGACTAGGCGGCTCGCTGGGGTCATTCAGTGCTTTGGGTGGAACGAACGGGCTTGTTTCGGTGGACGCGCTCGAGGAGTTCCGAGTCCAGACCTCGACATATGCCCCGGAATTCGGCCGTACACCAGGAGGACAGATATCGATCGTGACCCGTTCGGGTACGAATGATTTTCACGGCAACATCTTTGACTACCTAAGAAACGACATTCTCGATGCCAGTAACTGGTTCAACGGTTACACGAACAACCCTCCCCTGCCGAAGGCAAAGGAACGCCAGAATGATTTTGGCGGAGTATTTAGCGGGCCTCTCCTTAGGGACAAGACATTCTTCTTCTTCTCATATGAGGGCCTTCGCCTCAGGCTTCCAGAGACAACGCTGACGACCGTGCCTGATCTTTCAGCCCGCGAAACTGCCGTGCCCGCCCTGCAACCGTACCTCAATGCATTCCCGCTGCCCAACGGCGCTGACCTGGGAAACGGCATAGCAAACTTCGACGCCAGCTATTCAAATAACGCCACTCTCGACGCATATAGCCTCCGAGTGGACCATAAAGTGAGTAGCGTAATCGGCATTTTTGGACGATACAACTACGCGCCTTCAGCTCTTGTCCAGAGGGGTGCCGGCCTTGAGTCGCTCAGTACAGTGAATCCGGTTCGAGTCACCACGCAAACAGCCACCGTAGGGGCCACGTGGACGCTGGCTACAGGAATGGCCGATGATCTGCGGTTCAACTACACCAGGGCGAACGCTACCAGTT
>Ga0335078_10011841_pt1 | contig 12937 bp, 13 predicted proteins | sample Lox_Sample_32_FD_206711 | JGI IMG/M metagenome (GOLD analysis project Ga0335078, IMG submission 206711) | Soil microbial communities from Loxahatchee National Wildlife Refuge, Florida, United States - Lox_Sample_3.2 | ecosystem: Environmental > Terrestrial > Soil > Wetlands | place: USA... | reverse complement strand
GTAACCAGACAACGAGGCCAACAAGAAACAGGGTTAGTGCGGCAATTGCCTTGAGGACGGTCATAGTTAGGCTGCAACTTTGAGTGCCTCCGTCTGCTCTAATGATCCCACCGATTCTCCCAAACTCAAACGTGATTCGTTAGGCCAGCGGTCTTTGCCCGCGATGGGAGCATCACGCGGTATAATCAAAAATTGCCCTCATGCTGACGAAGCGCCTGATTCGCTCCACTACAGTTCTCTGCGTTCGCCGCGACGGGAAAGTCGTGCTCGCGGGCGATGGCCAGGTCACGCTGGGCGAAGCTGTTATCAAACACACGGCTAAGAAGATCCGCCGCCTGTATAACGACAAAATTCTCGCCGGGTTCGCCGGTTCTACGGCCGACGCGTTTTCCCTCTTCAGCCGCTTCGAGTCCAAGCTCGAGCAGTATCACGGAAATCTCAGCCGGGGAGCGGTCGAACTGGCGAAAGATTGGCGAACCGACAAATTTCTTCGGCATCTCGAAGCCTTGCTTTTGGTTTCCGACAAAGACCAGACTTTTTTGCTGAGCGGACAAGGAGACGTGATCGAGCCAGACGGCGGCATTGCCGCGATTGGCAGCGGCGGCCCGTATGCGCAAGCGGCGGCGCAGGCGCTGGCCGATCACACGCAGCTTTCCGCCCGCCAGATCGCCGAAGAAGCAATGAAGATTGCCGGCAAAATGTGCATCTATACCAATGACAAGGTTACGATTGAGGAGTTGTAGCCTTCAGCCATCAGCTTTCAGCCGTCAGCCAAGACGGCATTCCTGATGGCTGAAGGCTGAGAGCTTTCTTATGGCCATCTACTTACCCTCTGCTATCGAAGAAACCGGCGCAGCGCTGGATGAACTTACGCCGCGGGAAATTGTGGCTGAGCTCGACAAGTACGTCGTCGGGCAAAAAGACGCCAAGCGCGCTGTTGCCATTGCTTTGCGCAACCGCACCCGGCGGCAAAAGCTTCCGCCCGATATGGCGGAAGAAGTCATTCCCAAGAACATCATCATGATCGGCCCCACCGGCGTGGGGAAAACCGAGATCGCGCGGCGGCTGGCTAAGCTGGCGAATTCGCCGTTTCTTAAAGTCGAGGCGTCCAAATTTACCGAAGTCGGTTACGTGGGCCGCGACGTGGAATCGATGATTCGCGACCTGGTTGAGATCGCCATCGAAATGGTGCGCGAGGAAAAGCTCGAAGACGTCTCCGACAAAGCCGAACTAAACGCCGAAGAACGCTTGCTCGATATTCTTCTTCCGCCCGCCGCGCCGCAGCGCCAGGAGTCTGCGCCTGCCGGTTTTGTGCTGGAAGGCAATGTTTCCTCCGGCGATTCGCAATCCCGCACCCGCGAGAAACTTCGCCAGCAACTGCGCGAAGGCAAGCTCGATGACCGTTTTGTGGAAATCGATGTGCGCGAACGCAATTTCCCGTCGTTTGAAATTATCTCCAATCAGGGCGTGGAGGAGATGGACGTCAACATCAAAGACATGTTGCCCAACATCTTCGGCCAGCGCACCAAGAAGCGGAAGATGAAGGTGAACGAGGCTTTCGAGTATTTGATCCAGGAAGAAGAGCAGCGCTTGATTGATATGGACCAGGTCACGCGCATGGCGATCGACCGGGTGGAAGATTCGGGTATTATTTTTCTGGACGAGATTGACAAGATCGCCGGACGCGAAAGCGGCCACGGGCCGGACGTTTCGCGCGAAGGCGTGCAGCGCGACATTCTCCCGATCGTCGAAGGAACAACGGTCAATACACGTTACGGCATGGTGCGCACCGACCACGTGCTTTTTATCGCCGCCGGCGCTTTCCACGTTTCCAAGCCCAGCGATCTGATTCCTGAGCTGCAGGGACGGTTTCCCATTCGCGTCGAATTGCAATCGCTGACCATGGAAGATTTCATCCGCATCCTCACCGAGCCGAAGTCGTCTCTGGTGAAGCAATACACCGCGCTGCTTGAGACCGAAGGCGTGAAGTTGGAATTTACCAGCGAATCGCTGGAAGAAGTGGCCCGTTTCGCATTCCGCGTGAATGAAGGCACAGAAAACATCGGCGCGCGGCGTTTGCACACCATCATGGAACGGGTGCTGGATGAAATCAGCTTCAGCGCGCCGGAGAAAAAAGGCGAACACATCACGGTGGACGCCGACTACGTTCGCAAAATGCTGACGGATATTGTGAAGGACCAGGATCTGTCGCGCTACATCCTGTAGTTCGTTTTCGATGGAGGACAGGCGGGGGCGCTTTAATACCGAATCACCAGCGGCAAGTCCGGTCTCAAGTCTTTTGATTTTTCCTTCGCGCCGCCGTCGAACGTCAATTCCAGCACCCATTCTTCGCCTTTTTCGACGCTGAGAAGGTGCTGGGATTGCAAGTATTCAAGTGACACGACAGGCTGATATGCCTGCGGAGAGACAAGCCGGACCGATGTGATCCGGCTAACGCGGAGAGAATGGTGAAACCGGGCCGCCCGCGCCGCCTGCTCTTTCTGGCCCGTTAAAGCGCGAGGTTCGATGAACAACGCTGGGCTCCTGGTGTCGTCACGTGGGACAAGCATCTCCATTTCCGAGCCCTTGGGCATCCAGTCCGCGGTCCAGGACCAGGTTGGAAATGGGAAAACTTCGTCGTTTGATCCCGTGCGCCGAAAACCCACACCAACCGGGCACCAGCCGCTCGTCCGCCAGTTCATGCGCTGGTGAAATTTCTCAGACGCCCGCTGTAATTCCGGCTGCACGGGAACCGTAGCATCCGGCCAAATCAGCTCCAGATAAGAATTTTCGAACTCTACGGTCACCGAGGCGGTACCCAAGCCATCATGCCGGTTCACATCCGGTGAAATCTGGAATCCGGCTCGCTCTAACGCCGAACGCTCGGGTGCATTGGGGGAGACCACAATCCAAACGTGGTCAAAAGCGATTTGGGGCGAGGTTCCCGCCACAGCAGCCCCGACCAAAACAAAAACGAAGATTCCAACGGATCGTGACCTGCTCATTTTTGTTATGACGAATAGCCGAAAACAAAGTGAGCGAAAAGTTCCAGGAAAAAGCTTTGCCGCTGAGGGCAGGGCTTCGCTTCTGCTAGCCTCTCTGGCCTCCAGCCAATGGCCAATGCTCTGAAATCCATCGACCCCACCCGCTTGCAGTCCCTTATGCAGCGCGAGCAGCAACGCTTTGTGAACGAACATCCCAAGTCCCAAGCCTTGTTTGAGCACGCGGGCAAATCGCGCCTGGCAGCGGCAGATTGACCAACCCCAGTTGTCAGTCGTTCTCAGTTCGGTTTGCAAAGGCACAGCAAATTCGGCGAAGCCTTCTGTTACTCTTTTCCCTTCGTCATGAAGCAAGCTGCGCAGAGAGTTGCCTGGTGCCTGTGGTTGAGCGTGGTCTTATCTTCGTGCGGCGCAACGGGCGTGCCGATTCCGCCGTCGCTTGAGCTGCCCAAACCAGTCACCGACCTGCGCGCGGTTCGCAAGGGAGACAAGGTTACTCTGGCGTGGACGGTGCCAGCGAAGACCACCGAAGGCCAGAGCGTTCGCCACATGGGCCCTACGCGCATCTGCCGCAGCTTGCAGGCTCCCGATTGCAAAACACCGCTCGCGGAGATTCCCCCGGGACAGCTTCCTAAGCCGACGTTGGCAAAGCCGGGAAGCCCTAACCCGGTCACACCGGCGACCTACGTGGATATTCTTCCTCGCGAGATGCAGCTACAAAATCCGGCGGCAGAGATCACTTATGCCATCGAAGTCCTGAACACCAGCGGACGCAGCGGCGGGCTTTCGAATTTGGTGCAGGTGCCGGCCGCGCCGACTTTGCCAGCACCGGCGAATTTTGCGGCGCAGGTCACGGCCCAGGGAGTTTTGCTTTCCTGGTCGTGCGTGCCGAGTTCCGGGATTCCAGTAACCCCCGATCTCCGCTATCGCGTGCGCGCATATCGGAGAACGAAGGAAGCCACAACCGACACCCCCGTGGGCGAGGCCGACGCGCTCGATTGTTCGCAGCTCAGCCTGCTCGACCAAACCATCGAATGGGAAACGAATTACACGTATCATGCCGCGGTGGTGACGATCGTCGCAGCACCGGGCAAGCCCGAAGTTGAAGTTCAGGGCGATGACACACCTGCGATCAACGTATTCACTCACGATATTTTTCCGCCCGCGGTGCCGACCGGCCTTCAGGCGGTTTTTTCCGGCGTAGGGCAAGCGCCGTTCGTGGATCTGGTCTGGACCCCAGACTCTGAAACTGATCTCGCCGGCTATCACATTTATCGCCACGAAGAAGGCGGCAGTCCAGTCCGCATCAATTCTAAAGTTGTGAAGACGCCGGCCTATCGCGATACGAACGTAGTCTCAGGCAAGCGATATTTCTATTCAGTTTCCGCCGTGGATGTTCGCGGCAACGAAAGCGCACGGTCGGAAGAAGCGAGTGAGCAAGTACCATAAGAGCCGTCAGCACTCAGCAGTCAGCATTCAGCCAACGCGGGGCGGGCTGAATGCTGATTGTGAATGCTAGGTGCTAATCTCGAGGTCTCATGAAATATTGCCGATTCCAACTCGAGGGCCAGGCACAGTATGGACTGGTCGAGGCTGTGGCCGGGAGAGAAACAATCACACGTCTGCTGCTCACTCCGCCGGAGACTGCGGGCGGAGAAATGGAAGACCTACCCAGCAAGCGCATGCAACATGTTGTGCTTGAAGAAGCGACGCTGCTGGCGGCGGCCCGACCTTCGAAAATTGTCTGCGTGGGCCGCAACTACCGCGAGCATGCGGCTGAACTGGGTCATGAAGTTCCGACTGAGCCGCTGATTTTTCTCAAGCCGCCCTCGGCATTGCTGGCGCCGCGTGGAGAAGTCCGCCGGCCGAAAATTTCGGAGCGTGTGGACTACGAAGGGGAACTGGGCGTGGTGATTGGCAAGACCTGTCGGCACATCGGCCCTGAGCAAGACGTTCGTCCGTTCATACTCGGTTATACCTGCGTCGATGATGTGACTGCCCGTGACTTGCAGAACAAAGACGGCCAATGGACGCGCGCCAAAGGCTTCGACACATTTTGCCCGGTTGGCCCGGTTGTGAGCGATGAAATTGATCCGTGGGCGGGTGTTGGCGTGGAAACCAGAGTGAACGGTGAACTCCGCCAGCAAGGCAACACCCGCGATTTCATTTTCCCGCTCGATGCAGTCATTCGCTTTATCGCTGAAGTCATGACGCTATTTCCCGGCGATCTGATCGCTACGGGAACACCCAAAGGCGTGGGGCCAGTGGTTGCCGGGGATGTGATCGAAGTCGGCGTAGAGGGAGTGGGGATACTGAGAAATCCGGTGGTGGATGAGTAGTGGCGACAACTGCTTTTTTCTTGCTCCACGCAATCCAAACGGCGCGATAATCTGTTTAGAAGAAGATTTCTGGGAGGGTGGCCGTGAGGCGTTGGTCTCACAAGCCGGGCTGCCTCGCTCTCGCGATTATTCTGAACCTGCTATGGGCGGGATTGGTGAACGCCCAAAGTCCATCCGAAATTCCTGACAAGTTCGACCTGGATATGCGAACTGCGGCGCAACTGCGGCCTGCGCTGCTGGCCCAGAGTGCTCCCGCAACCGGCCGTTACGCCATCGGCCGCCTGGTTCTTGAAACACTCGTGGCCCAGGCGCGCACTCCGCGCGGCGTGAGACTCAATTGGGAATTACGGATTGCAAATGATGACTTGTTGAATGCTTATTCCTCGCCGGACGGAACCATCTACGTTGATCGCGGCCTGGCAGAGCTTGTGGGTTCAAGCTCGGGCCTGTGGGCCGCAGTCCTTTCTCACGAGATCGCACACATCGAGCGGCGCGATTGGGCCCGCCGCTATCTCTACCAGGAATCTCTTAAGAATGGGAGTGGCGGCACCCTGCTTCTTGGCGACCCAGGGCTTATTTCCGGCGACTGGATGGATTCACGCAAAGCTTCCGAGGAACTTGCTGTTTATTGCCGCCGGTTGGAGGTCGATGCGGACCGCGAGAGTTTGAAGCTGATGGCCCGCGCAGGCTACCACCCCGACTTTGTGCCGGCTTTGCATCACTTGCTCCACGCCTATCGTGTGGACACGAGCCCACAGTCGATGACTGCCATGCATCCCTGTTGGGAGACGCGCGATGCTGAATTGCGGCAGGCCTACATCACAGCGAGTCTTGAATTTGAGCGGGGTTGGAACGACTGGGCTTCCTCGCCCGGTGGCAATCCTCCGGTGGTGATTTTTGCCGGGCAGGCGACGGTGAGGAAAACTGCCGATCGGCAATGGGAAATTATCCTTCCGCTGCGCTGCGACAACCTGGTCGGTGTTGTCGAAGTACTTTTGAAAACGCGCGACGCAGGCACCGAGTTCCGGCAAGTGACGGGCTGCACTTCTCCCCAAACCTTAATCACGTTTCTTTTATCCGAGGATTCTTCACCGAAGAACGCCGGCTCGCTGTGGACTGACATTTATGTCAGGGACGACCAGGGAGCGGTGCTTTCCCGTGCCGATGTGCCGAAATCGCGGCGCTGACTGGGCACCGACAGAAAGAGAGCAGAAAGAAGAAGCTCGGATTTTCCCTGCTCCTTATCCTGCCTTCACCGCCCGGACGCTGTAGTTCGGCGTAAATTGATCGTTGGAGGTCAGGCGTAGTTTTTCGACGAAGAAGCCGAGAGCGTTGAGCGCTGGACATGCGGTAAGGCGGTAGAGTCTGCGAGCCATGGCGTAATGAGCAAATCCCTCCAGCGCCAGATTGATGGTTCGAAGTAAACCAGCGGCGCTATGCAGTTCCGGGATTATTTCCAGGGTGGCGAAAGGCGCGAGAACGGTTTGCAGGCCGGCGGGCGTGAACCGCCAGCGCTCGACGCCGGCAAACCTGGGTGTGAACGCAGGAAAACTGGCCAGTAAAATTCCCCCGGGCTTGAGCACATCGCGTATGTTCCTGGCCGTTGCCTGCGGATCGCGAAAGCAGTCGAACACCTGCGTAGCAATGACCAGATCGAATGATTCTGGAGCAAAGGGCAATGCTTCACCGTTGGCCACTACATCCACGAACTCGGTTTTGATCAAATCGAGGCCGACGTAGCGCGCGATCCGCCGCCCGTCCAGAAGAGGACGGTAAGGCTGATATCTTCCCCCGATATCGAGAACCTGCAACTGCTCGCCCTGGAGCTCACGGGCCCATGCGGAAAAGATCAAACGCCGTGAACGGAGCACTAAGTAGTTGGGATCGGTGACCGAGGGGTAGAGCCGTCGATGTGCTATCGTCGCCAGGGAGGGCGTTGCCATCCTGAGACCACCGAAACCGGATTGACCACGAAGAACACAAAGTATCACGAAGCAAATCTTTCTTAGTTTCCGCCTTTGTGGTAGGTCGTGCCCTTCGTGGTTAGTGACGGAGTCGTGGATTTCTGAAAACACTGGCGATTGTGAGATAGTCTGATATTTATAACGGAGCCCGCTGGTAGAGGCGCGGTGATCGGCTGTACGAACGGGGTCGATGATTCCACTTCGCATTTATAGTTTCGTCCTGATTTGCGTTGGGCTGGTGACGGCCGCCTATTTTCTGCTGCGGCGCAAGCCAAAAACGGGGGAGGAACTGGAGCGCGAGCGCCGCGGATGGCTGGAACGGGTGGGCCGCATCACCGATGGCACCGTGATCGATGTGCAGGAGCTTTCCGGTGAAGGCAAGCGCCACGCCTCGACGCTGCTGATTTACCAGTACGACGTGGCCGGAGTTTCCTACGAAGCCTCGCAGGATGTGACCTACCTGCGGCAATGGATCAATCTGCATTCCTGCCGCCTGGGGCTACCGACGTCAGTTCGCTATGACCCGCAGAATCCGGGAAATTCACTGGTGGTTTCGGAGAAGTGGATGGGGCTGAGGCAGTAAAGCAGTCGCCAGTGACTAGTGACCAGTGATTAGCAAGAACAGCCATGGCTTCTAGCCACTAATCACTAGCCACTGCTTTGCTAGCTTCCTGCTGAGAAGCCGCCGATGTTGGCGACGGTGAGCCGCAGATACTTGTAAGGGTTGACGGGAGTGTTGTTGATGCGGACTTCGTAGTGGAGATGGGGGCCGGTGCTGCGCCCGCTAACTCCGACGTAGCCGATGGTGTCGCCGCGATGCACTTGCTGGCCCGGTGAAACCGCAAAACTAGCCAAATGGCCATAGCGAGTGCTGATGCCGTGGCCGTGAACAATCATGACCGCGCGGCCATAGCCCCCCAGAAAATCAGCGTAGATCACGACGCCGTCGGCCGGGGCTACTATGGGCTGCCCAACCGGGGCCGAAATATCAATGCCGCTATGGAACGCGCCTTCGCCGTTGAAAGGGTCAATCCGCTCGCCAAACGACGCGGTTACCGGACCTTCGACTGGCCAAAGATTCGGCGCTGAATTGGCCCGCACCCAATCCGCCGTGGTCACATTTCGCGTGAGGCCGAGCGAGATCCCAGTCATGGTGGCCCCGGTCAACGCCGAAGTCCTCAATGCATAAAGCTGGTCGATCGAGTAGTTGACCTCGGTGTCGTGGATTTTTTCAGAAGCTCCGGTCACCATGCGGGGATCGGATTTCAATCCGTAAAGCGACGAAACTTCACTGGCCAGCGAGCCCAGCGAGGCGACCTGAATATCGCGCTCGTGCGCCACTTCCTCGAGATTGGAATAATTGTGCTTCAGCGCCTCTTCTTCCGTGCGCAACTGGTTGTAGCTGGCGACCTTGAAGAGCATGCGCAGATAAGAGCTGGCGATACCGGTCAGACTCAGGACCCCGATCGCCGCCCCTACAAGAAACACATAGAGATAGTGAACCGGAATGTGGATCTTGCGTAGTTGGCCGTCGTCGGCGCGAGCCACAAAAAGTATGTAGAAGCGTTTTTGCAAAATCATCCTTCCGTAGTGCATCAGGGCGACCCATTTTGGGACGGCTCGCGGTTACGAGGGCCCCAATCTATCGCCTTGAGTCCGGGCTGCTTTCCCACCTTGAGGCGGGATCTACAACTGCGGCCCGTATCCTACCGGAACCAGGGTCGGCCGGAACTCTTTTTGTCGCAATCCCAACGGGATGCAACGACTTAGCTCGGCCAAAGGCTTATTGATTGCTTGCAAACGGTAACAAAGTGGGTTCCCCCCTGTCAACGGCAGCGGGATTACGATGGCGGGGTGGGCCGGCGTAGTCCCGGGGTACCCGTTACGACAGTATGACTTTTGAGTGAGGCACGACGGTGCCAGATGGATTTCACTGCCCATTCAAACTAAGATTGCCTGCTCAATGCCTCTTGCTGAAAAGGCCCTGATCGCCGGAATCCGGAGGATGGCTGCGAATCCTCCAAGGAAGCTTAATCCCAAAATTCTCACCGGAATTGGAGACGACTGCGCCGTGCTGCGACTGCTTCCGGGGCAAGACAGCCTGGTCACCACCGACCTGACACTGGAAGGAATTCACTTCCGTCGGGACTGGCATTCGCCGGAGTCGGTGGGGCACCGTTGTCTGGTTCGCGGGCTGAGCGATATTGCAGCTATGGGCAGCGAGCCGGTGGCTGCTTTCCTTTCGCTTGCCCTGCCGCGAAGATTGCCGCAAAGCTGGGTTGGGCGATTTCTGCGCAGTCTGGTTGATCTGGCAGCTCGATATGACGTGGTTCTCGCCGGAGGCGACACAGCAGAATCGCCAGATGGCGTTCTGGCCGACATTGTCGTCGTCGGATCGGTTCCCAAAGGCAAGGCCGTTTTTCGCTCAGGGGCTCGGCCAGGAGACGGCATCTACGTCACCGGAGAATTGGGCGGATCGGCTGCCGCAGTTTGGCAAATGCGGAAGAGACCGAAGACTAAGTTGAATCCGAGATATTTTTCGCGCCACTTTTTTCCGGAACCGCGGCTGGAAGTCGGTCGCATTCTGCGGGAAAAAGGCCTGGCGACCGCAATGATCGATACCAGCGACGGCCTTTCGACTGACCTAGCCCACATCTGCGAAGAAAGCGGCGTGGGGGCAGAACTTTGGGCGGAGGCGATTCCGCGGGCAAGCATCGGCAAACCGGCAAAAGAAGTGGATCTAAAGTTCGCCCTGCACGGCGGCGAAGACTATGAACTCGTATTCACCGTTCCGAGCCGCAAACGGGTTCCCAATCGCATTGCCGGTGTTCCGGCCACGCAAATAGGGCGGATCACTCGGGGCAAGCGAATAATCCTGAGGAATAAGGACGGCGTCGGATACGAACTGCAACCGCAGGGGTGGGAACACCTCACAACCTAGAAGGTAAATAGCGCCCGGAAAATATCGGTTACACTGAGAAACAAATTCACAAGATTTGCGTTTGTAGGAATTGAATTTGCTGGACAAATAACTGTCCACTCACGTCCGCGCCATGGGCAGCCGGAAGGCGGCTCCGCGAGCTCCGTGCGGTCGAACGAAAGGAAAATTATGCGTCTCTCCCCCGCGACTCGTTTGATGCTGTTGGCGATCGTAATGCTGCTATCGGCCGGATCATTCGCGCAGATTGGGATCTCAGTGACGATCGGTCCGCCAGCGCTGCCAGTTTATGAACAACCGCTTTGCCCGGGCGACGGCTACATCTGGACGCCAGGCTACTGGGCTTACGGGCCCGATGGTTATTACTGGGTGCCGGGCACGTGGGTGTTGGCGCCGCGGGTGGGTTTTCTCTGGACACCGCCGTGGTGGGAATGGTTCGGCGGGAGATATGTTTTTCATGATGGCTACTGGGGCCCGCGCGTCGGCTTCTACGGCGGAATTGTTTACGGCTTCGGCTATTTCGGCCGCGGCTATGAAGGCGGGCGGTGGGAAGGCGATCACTTTTTCTACAACCGCACGGTGAACAACATCAATGTCGTCAACATCCACAACGTGTACAACACGACGATCAACAACGTCACCGTTAACCACATCAGCTACAACGGCGGGCAGGGTGGAATCATGGCGAGGCCCACGGCCGAGGAACAGGCCTACGACCGGGAAAGTCACGTTCCGCCGACGGCCGAGCAAACCCGGCATTTTGATTCGGCGCGCGATAATCCGCAACTGCGGGCATCGGAAAATCATGGCAGACCACCGGTGGCAGCGACTCCCCGGCCGGGAGCATTTAATGATCGTGAAACTGTAGGCGCAAGAGAAGCAGGAGAGCCTTATCGGAGTGAGAACGGACGTCCAGCAAACAACGTTCCGCGTCCTCCGGAGAGCAACCTCGGGGAGAACAATCGTGCCGGGGGCAATCGGGAAAACAATGTTCCTCGTCCTCCGGCGGTCGACGCCAAGGACCTTCAACCCCACCAGCGTATGGCTGCCCCGAACACCGGCAACCCTAATCTGGACAAGAAATATCAGCAGCAGCAGGACAAGCTCTACGCCAAGCAGGAGCAGGACCACCAGAAGCTGCAGCAGAAGCAGGAGCAGGAACATCAACGTCTAAACCAGCAGAATGCGAACGATGCCAAAAGGCAGCAGGTGGAGCAGCGGCACCAGCAGCAGACCCAGCAAATGGAACAAAGGCACGCGCAGCAGCAACAGCAGTTACAGCACAAAGAAGAGTCGGCTAGCCACAACGGCGGAAAGCGCTAGCTGGAGCGAGGATGCATCCCAGGCATTGGAAGTGACCTCGAGGAATTCTCCGGGGTCACCCTTCCGTTATCTAGTTTCATGTTGCAAACGCGACTAAAGTGGGGTTATGGCTTTCTCAGGTAGTTTCCCGCTGCTCGCAATCCTGGCATTGGCTTCGACCGTCGGGGCTCAGGTTGCCAAACCCGCCACCTCTTCTGTGGACAACGCCTTTATCCAGAAGCAATTCGGCTCGACTTGCACCCTGATGCCGGGGCCGCAACCGCTTGTTGCCGACCTTGATGGTGACGGAATTCCCGACGTGGTCATCGTGGCCCGCTGCACCAATCCGATGATGGACGAGGCCGAATTCAACTACAAAGTGATCGACCCATACGACGGGTTTTATGGTTATGGAGACCCCAAAATCTCCATCAAGTTTGCTTCCGAAGATCCTGCGTCCCGCGGAATCGTGCTGCTGGTAATCCATGGAACCGGGACAGACGCCTGGCGGTCGGAGCCGCCAAAGGCGAAGTTCGTCATTATCAACCTGCCGTTCAAGGAGCTGGCCGTGAAGAAGATGGATTTTCACAAAAAGAAAATCATGGCCATCTACGCGGAAGAGGCACACGAAGGCGACGGCACAGTCTCGGTGATCTTTTGGGACGGTAAGAAGTATCGGTATCAGCCCATCGGGTCAACCATGGAATAACCGACCGCGTGGAGACGGGCGCCCTCCGCCGGCAGACCGCCGACAGGCGCCACAGCGTGGGTTCGCCACGCCCGCAATCCTCACCTTCACACGGTTAGTCGAGCTTCGCTCGACCGGACAGCCGAGGGCGGCTGTCCCCACACGGTTCCCTCTCCCCTATAATCTCCGCATGAATCTCGAACAGAAGCTGGAAGAGCTGAAGAAACGCGACCGCCTGGCCGAAGAAGGCGGCGGAACGCAACGCCGTGAGCGGCAGCACAAAGAAGGCAAAATGTCGGCGCGCGAGCGAATCGAGTTCCTGCTCGATGAAGGCACGTTCGAGGAAACCGACAAGCTGGTCACGCATCGCTGCAATGATTTCGGCATGGCCGAGCAGAAAATCTATGGCGATGGATTCATCACGGGCTATGGGCGCATCGAGGGCCGGCTGGCTTTTGTTTTTGCCCAGGACTTTACCGTGTTTGGCGGGTCGTTGTCCGAGTCCAATGCCGCGAAGATCGTGAAGATTATGGAACTCGCGGCGAAGATGGGCGCGCCGCTGATTGGCTTGAACGACTCCGGCGGAGCGCGCATTCAGGAAGGCGTGCTGTCGCTGGCTGGTTACGCCGATATTTTTCTGCGCAACACTTTATACAGCGGAGTGATTCCGCAGATTTCCGCGATTATGGGGCCGTGCGCGGGAGGCG
>Ga0335078_10011839_pt1 | contig 12938 bp, 7 predicted proteins | sample Lox_Sample_32_FD_206711 | JGI IMG/M metagenome (GOLD analysis project Ga0335078, IMG submission 206711) | Soil microbial communities from Loxahatchee National Wildlife Refuge, Florida, United States - Lox_Sample_3.2 | ecosystem: Environmental > Terrestrial > Soil > Wetlands | place: USA: Florida... | reverse complement strand
AGGTCTCGAACTGCCCGACGTCCACCGCCGCGTCCTTGCACGGCCCCGACGGCAGGCGCATGGTGAGGCCGAGCACCGGCACCTTGGCGGCGACGTCGTGGAGCCCGCTCACCATGTCGCGCTCGCACGCCACGGCCACCACGGCGCGCGGCCGCCGCTCCCGGATCGCGCGCCGGGCCAGCTGGCCCCGCGTCGCCACGAACACCGGAACGTCGTAGCGCCCCGCCACCTCCAGGATGCCGTCGAGGGCGTCCTTCGCGAGGCACCGGGGAATCAACACCAGCAGCTCGCCCTTGCCCACCTTGCGGCCCCGGCGCGCGGCCAGGCCGTTGTAGACCTCCACCGCCGCATGCTCCACCCAGTCGCGGGCGCCGAAGCGGCGCGCCAGCTGGGACGTCCACCGCATCAGTGCGAGGAACGGCCCGCGCTCGGCGAGGCGCTCGGGGAGCAGCAGCCGGCGGCCGTAGAACGAGGCGACCAGCAGGCCAAACCAGAGCCAGGCCAGGACGGTCGCGGCGGCGATCGCCCAGGTCAGGGCGGCGGGCAACGGGGCCCCCAGCGTCGCCAGGCGCGGGCCCAGGAGGTAGTCGGCGGCGAAGACCGCGCCGGCGAGCACGGCCAGCGTGAGGGCCGCGTAGGAGAAGAACCGTCCGGGCGGGCTCGAGAAGTCGCCCCCGCCGGGCAGCGGCCGGCCGTCCCACTCGTCCCACTCGTGACCGAGGCGGCGGTCCACCTCGATCCGGATCAGGTTCGCCCGACTGCCATTGGCAGGCATGAAAGGGCGAGTATCACCGGCCCGAAAGTGCTTGTCAAGCCGATGGCGCGGCCGTTACCTTGCGCGCGTGCACGCCCCTCCCCGCTTCCGCGGCGAGTTCCGGACCGACGACGTCGCGCGGGCGCTGTACGCCGAGGGTGCGGGCATCTTCCGGATCATTCCCGCGGCGGTGGCGGTCCCGGCGAGCCGGGACGACCTCGCGCTCCTGCTGCGGTGGGCCGCCGGCGAGCGGGTGCCGCTCGTTCCGCGCGCGGCCGGCAGCGGCATGCCGGGCGGCAACGTCGGCGCCGGCGTGGTGGTAGACCTCTCCCGGGCGCTGACCGGCCCGCCGGAGATCGACGCGGCGGCGGGCACCGCGCGCTGCGGCGCGGTCGTGACCTACCAGGCCCTGAACGGCGCGGCGGCCGCGTTCGGGCTGCACCTGCCGCCCAATCCCTCGAGCGGCGCCTTCTGCACGGTGGGCGGGATGGTCGCGACCAACGCGGCCGGCGCACAGAGCGTCAAGCACGGCGCGATGCGGCGCTGGGTGCGCGCGCTGGAGTTCGTCACAGCCGATGGCGAACTCGGCCGCTCCGAGGAGCGGGGCCGGGGAGTCACCGGCGTCCGCATCGGCGTCGTCACCGCCGCCGAGCGCCGGTTCCTGACGGACGTCGCGCCGGAGATCGGCGCCCGCGCGGCCGAGCTGGCGGAGGCGGCTCCGCGGACGACGAAGAATGCCTCCGGCTACGCGCTCGACGCGTTCGCCGCGAGCGGCCGCCTGACCGATCTCCTCACCGGCAGCGAGGGCACGCTCGCGGTGATCACGGCCGTCGAGGTCGCGCTCGCGCCGCTGCCCGAGGAGCGTGCGACCTTGCTCGTGACCTTGCGCTCCCTCGATGATGTGGGGCCGGCGGTGCTCGCGCTCCACCCTTTCGGGCCTTCGGCGGTGGAGCTGCTGGACCGCACCTACCTCGACTTCGTGCGCGGCGCCGTCCAGCGGCACCTGCCCGCCGGCACCGAGGCCGTACTGCTGGTGGAATTCGAGCGGGCTGCGCGGGAGGCCGCCGCCGCGGTGGGGCGCATCGCCGAGATCACCGAGCTGGCCGATGACACGGCGTCCGTATCGCGGCTCTGGGAGCTGCGCCACCTGGCCAGTCCCATTCTGGCTTCGCTCCCCGACAACCAGCGCTCGCTGCAGCTGGTCGAGGACGGCTGCGTTCCGGTCGCGGTCCTCGGCCGCTACGTGCGCGCCCTGCGCGAGGCCGCCGCGGCGCACGGGTTCGGCATCGTCATCTTCGGCCACGCCGGGGACGGTCACCTGCACGCGAACCTGCTGGCCGACGTCTCGCTGCCCGGCTTCGCCGCGCGCCTCGCCGCCTGCCTCGATACGGTGACGGGCGTGCAGCTCTCCCTGGGCGGAACGCCGTCGGGCGAGCACGGCGACGGCCGGCTGCGCGCGCCGTACCTGGCGCGCACGTTCGGCGACGCATACGTCGAGCTGTGCCGCAGGACCAAAGCGGCCTGGGATCCGGCGGGCATCCTGAACCCGGGAGTCAAGCTCCCGATCGAAGGCGAGCGCCTCGACGCCCGGCTGCTCAAGGTGGGGCCGGCCGCACCGCCCCTTCCCCGGGCCGTGGCCGCGAAGCTCCGGGAGATCGAGCGGTCCGCCGGCTGGGGCGCCTTCAAGCTGGACCTGGTCCGGTGAGCGACCCCACCACCTCATCCCCTCATCGCCTGCCCCTCATGGACATTGTCCGCGCCCCGCGCCTCACGCTCCTGGCCAGACCCCACTTCCTGGAGCCGGCCCACTTGAAGGTGGATTGGAAGGGCGACGCCACCGACGGCGAGCGGCTGGCCGAGTTTGCCGGCCGCCTGTGCTACATGAGCCAGGCCAACCCGGCCAAGCGGACCACGGCGGACTACCTCGACAACATCAAGAAGCAGGGGCACGGCTCGGTGCTCGAGCACGCGGTGTACGTGCTGCTGATCGAGGGCGTCTCGCGCTCCTGCTCGCACGAGCTGGTGCGCCACCGCGCCGGCTTCGGCTACAGCCAGCTCAGCCAGCGCTACGTGGACGAATCGCACGCGGCGTTCGTGGTCCCGCCCGCGATGCTGGGCGACGCGCAGCTCGAGGCGGCGTGGCTCGCGCAGGTCACCGCGGCACAGGAGGCGTACGTGCGCGCGGTCGAGGACCTGATGCGCCGCTACGAGTGGGTGGCGGACAAGGTCCACCGGCGCAAGATGGCGCGCGAGGCGGCGCGGTCGCTCCTGCCCAACGCGACCGAGACCAAGATCGTGGTGAGCGCCAACGTGCGCGCCTGGCGGACGATGCTGGAGCTGCGCTGCGGCGAGGGCGCCGAGCAGGAGATCCGGCGCATGGCGGTGGCGGCGCTGCGGCTCCTGGCCGCGGAGGCGCCCCGGCTGTTCTCCGACTTCGAGATCTACACGGCCGAGGACGGCGCCGAGGCGGCGCGGGTCACGTACCACAAGGTGTGAGCCCGCGCCGCTGCCGGGCGGTCAGGCCTCCTCTTCCTTTTCCTGTTTCTCCTTCTGGTGCTCCTCGATCACCTTCGCGGCGGCGTCCGGCGGCATTTCGGCGTATTGCTTGAACTTGTGCCGGTAGGTGCCGCGGCCCTGGGTGAGCGAGTGGAGCTGGGTCGCGTACTTGTACAGCTCCGCCTCGGGCACCACGGCCTTGAGCTTGAGTCCGCCGCCCGTGCCCGACGGCTCCGAGCCGAGGATCTGGCCGCGGCGCGAGCTGAGGTCGCCCATCACGGCGCCGAGGTACTCCTCCGGCGTCATCACCTCGAGGTCGGCCAGCGGCTCGAGCAGCACGGGCTTGCAGCCGGGTGAGACGTTCCGGAAGGCGAGGATGCCCGCGAGCTTGAACGACATCTCGTTCGAGTCCACGGTGTGGTAGGAGCCGTCGAACAGCTCGACCTTGAAGTCCACCACCGGGCAGCCGGCCAGGATGCCGCGCACCGCGGCCTCCTGGATGCCGCGGTCCACCGCCGGGATGAACTTGCTCGGAATCGACCCGCCGACGATCTGGTCCTCGAACACGTAGCCGGACCCTCGAGGCAGCGGCGCCATCCGGATCCAGCAGTCGCCGAACTGGCCCCGCCCGCCGGTCTGCTTCTTGTGCCGCCCCTGGCCCTCGCCCTTGCCCTTGATCGTCTCGCGGTACGGGATCCGCGGCTTCGCCATCGTCGCGTGCACCCCGAACTTGCGCGCCAGCCGGCCCAGGATCACCTCGAGGTGGCGCTCGCCGAGACCGTAGATCCAGGTCTGGCGCACGTCCGGGTTGTACTCCCAGTGGAAGGTCGGGTCCTCCTCCGTGAGCCGCGCCAGCCCCAGGTTGATCTTCTCCTCGTCACCGCGCTCCTTCGCCTCGACTGCCACGTGGATGATCGGCTCCGGGAACGGGATCCGTGGCAGCACCACCGGCACCCCCTGGGCGCACAGGGTGTCGTTGGTGTGGGTATCCCTGAGCTTCGCGATCACACCGATGTCGCCCGCGTGCAGCTGGTCTACCTCGAACTTCTCCTTGCCCTGCGCCACGGACAGGTGGTTCAGCTTCTCCGGCGCGCTGCGCGCCGCGTTGTAGACCTCCTGCCCGTTCTTGACCATGCCCGAGTAGATCCGGAACAGCGAGACGTCGCCGACGTGCGGCTCGGACACGGTCTTGAAGACCAGCGCGCTGAAGGGCGCGTCGTCCCGCTCGGCCAGCTCCACCTTCTCGGCGCTCCCCCACTTCTCGGCCAGCGCCGCCGCGTTGTCCGACGGCGGGGGCACCAGCTCCACGATCTCGGAGAGCAGCGCCCGCGTACCGTACGTGAGCTCGGCCGCCCCGCACAGCACCGGGAACAGCTCGCGCCGCTTCATCGCCGCGCGCATGGCCGCCACCAGCTCGTCGTGCGCGATCTCCTTGCCTTCAAGGTAGCGCTCCACCAGGGCGTCGTCCGTCGAGGCCACCGTCTCGATCAGGTCGTTCTCGTACTTCTCGTACGTCTGCGCCAGCTCCTGCGGGATCGGCCCCTCGTCGTACTCGCCCGTCTTCGTGCCCGGCTTGTAGATCAGCGCCTTGCGGCTGATGAGGTTGACGATGCCGCGGTGCTCCGGGCCCGCGCCGATCGGGATCTCGACGGGGATCGCCTTGGGCGTGAGCCGTTCGCGGATCTGGCCGTACACCTTCCCGAAGTCCGCGTGCTCCTTGTCCATCATCGAGACGAAGAAAATCGCCTCGTGCTCGCACGCCTGCGAGTACTCCCAGACCTTCTCCGTGCCCGTCTCCACGCCCGCCGAAGCCCCCAGCACGATCAGCGACGCGTCCGCCGCGGAGATCCCCGCGAGCGCGTCGCCCGCGAAGTCCAGGTAGCCCGGCGTGTCCACGAGGTTGATCTTCACGCCCTCCCACTCGGCGTGGGCCAGGGCGAGGCTGATGCTGTAACCGCGTTCGATCTCGTCGGGGGAGTAGTCGGTGAGGGCGGAGCCTTCCTTGATGCGACCGTGGCGCTTGCTGCTTCCGGCCACGAAGGCGAGGGCATCGACCAGGCTCGTCTTGCCGCTGCCTCCGTGGCCGACTACGGCCACGTTCCGGATATGGGTGCTCGGATATTCCTTCATCGCCAGCCCTTCGAACTAAGGGGACGCTAACCTAGCCTCGGAGAGTCTGCAGAGGCAAGAAGGTGGAATGCAGAGCAGGTCCCATGCGGTCATCTGTAGCCTGCAGCTTGCAGCTTGAAGAGTTCCGCATAGGTACCCCCGAGTGATACCAGCTCCTCGTGCGTCCCGGATTCCTTCACCTCCCCGTGCTCCAGGACCAGGATCCGGTCGGCCATCCGCACCGTCGAGAACCGGTGCGAGATCAGCACGGCGGCCTTGCCGGCCGTCAGCTCGGCGAACCGGAGGAACACCTCGTACTCCGCCCGCGCGTCGAGCGACGCCGTCGGCTCGTCCAGGATCAGCAGCTGCGCCTCGCGCAGATAGGCGCGCGCCAGCGCCACCTTCTGCCACTCCCCCCCCGACAGCTCGATGCCGTCCTCGAACCGGCGGCCCAGCATCTGCTCGTAGCCCTTCTCGAACCGCTGCGCCACCGTGTGGGCCAGGCTCCGCTCGGCCGCCGCGCGGATCCGGTCGCCCTGCTCCACCGCGCCGATCTCCCCCACCCCGATGTTCTCGCGGAGCACCATCGCGAAGCGCACGAAGTCCTGGAAGATGACGCCGATGTTCCGGTGCAGGCTGGCCACGTCGTATTCCCGCAGGTCCACGCCGTCCAGGAAGATCCCGCCCTCGTCGGGGTCGTACAGACGCGCCAGCAGCTTAGTGAGCGTCGTCTTGCCGGCGCCGTTCTCGCCGACCAGCGCCAGGCGCTCCCCCGCGCCGAGCCGGAAGCTCAGATGGCGCACCGCCCACGCCTCGCTGCCCGGATAGCGGAACCCCACGTCGCGGAACTCGAACCCCTCCCGGATGGGCTGCGGCACCGGCCGCGCGCCGGCGCGCGAGACGACCTGCGGCCGCATCTCGAAGAACGTGAACAGGTCGGCGAGATAGAGGCTCTGCTCGTAGATCTGCGACGTGGAGAGCAGGATGCGCTGGATCAGGTCGCGGCTCTGCTGGAACGAGCCCGCCAGGAAGGTCAGCGTCCCGATCGTGAACCGGCCGAGGACGGTGAGATAGATGATCACCGCATAGGCGCCGTAGTACCCGACCGTCCCGACCGTCGTCAGCAGCCCGCTCACCATGGAATGCCGGATGGCGAGCCTCTTGTTCGCCTCGTAGAAAGCGTCGGCCAGCGTCGCGTAGCGCTCCGTGAGCCAGCGCGACAGGCCGAACAGCTTGATCTCCTTCGCCGTTTCGTCGCTGGCGGCGGTGAAGCGCAGGTAGTCCAGCTGCCGTCGCTCCGGCGTCCAGCGGTACAGCAGCGAGTAGCCCAGCGAGGCGTAGTGCGTCTCGCCGAGGAACGACGGGAGGACGGCGAGGATCAACAGCGCGAGCAGCCACGGCAGGTAGAGCACCAGCGCGGCCGCGAGGCTCGCCAGTGTGATCAGGTCCTGCACCGTGGAGAGCAGCAGCGAAATGAGCGCGATGCGCCCCACGGTCTGACGTCGCGCGCGCTCGAGGTGATCGTAGAACTCCGAGTCCTCGTAGTGCCGCAGGTCGAGCGTCGCGGCGTGCTCCATCAGCCGCACGCTGACGCGGTTGCTGAACAGGTCGCCGAGCAGGCTCTCGACGAGCGTCCCGGCGCGCGCCAGCGCGTCACCGGCGACCGCGATCGCAAGTCCCGCGACCAGCAGGACCGCCAGCGCGTCCCAGTGGAGCGGCAGGCCCGCGTGGTGCGCATCCATGCCGGTCTTCGCCCAGTCGATGATCAGCTTGCCGACCCAGAGCACCGCCAGCGGCACGAGCGCCCGGAGGGCGCGCAGGGCCACGATCGCCGTCACGTAGCCGCGGTGCGTCTGCCACACCATCACCAGCAAGGGGCGCAGGTTCCGCAGCGCCTGCAGGCGCTCGTGCCAGCTCGGCGTCGGCTCCTCAGCCTGCGAGGGGCTGGTGAGCGGGCGGTTGAGCCGCGCCTGCTGGCCGCGGAAGCGGGGGGCCGTCATCGCGGCAAGGCGTAATCGGGAGGGACCCGGGCCGTCAACACCCGGCGGCTCGAGATGCCGCGGGCGGCGCGAACGCCGCCGCCCAGGACGTGCCCCGCCCGGCATCCACTCGGCCGGTCACCTGGTCGTGGGTGCGGGGCCCGGTCAGGAAGCCTGGACGGAGAACAGTGCCTGCAGCTCGTCGTACGGGATGGCCCACTCCCCGATCAAGTCGTACGTCCCGCGATCGCGCAGCGCTTCGGCCCCGCGTCGCGCCAGCCCCAGCGCCGCGCGCATGATGCCCGAGCCCACGCTCACGCGCCGCACGCCGAGCACCGCCAGCTCCGGCACGGGCGGCGTCCCCGGCCCGGCGAGGATGTTGAGCGGGCCGCGGATCCCGCGCGCCAGCGCGGCGATGGTTTCCGCGTCGTGCACGAACGGGACGAACACCGCGTCCGCGCCGGCTTCGAGGTAGGCATTGCCGCGCCGGACCGCTTCCGCCACCTGCGTCGCCCGCTCGCCCTGGAAATGGAAGATGTCCGTACGCGCGTTGATGACCAGCGGCACGCCGGCGCGCTCCGCCGCCTCGCGCACGGCCCGCACCCGTCCGGCGTGCGCCGCCACCGGCAGGAGCGCGCGGCGGCGGCGGCCGCGCGCATCCTCGAGGTTCAACCCCACCGCACCCGCCCCGAGCAGCAGCTCGGCCGTCCGCGCGACCGCCGCGGGGGCCGCACCGTAGCCCGCCTCGAGATCGGCGGTGACCGGGACCGCCACCGCGTCGGCGATCCGCGCGACGGCGGCCAGCATCCGCTTGCGCGGAATCCGCTCGCCGTCGGCGTAGCCGCACGCCCAGCACACGCCGGCGCTGGTCGTCGCGACGGCCGGGAAGCCCGCGGCCTCGAACAGGCGCGCGCTCGCCGCGTCCCACGCGTTCGGCAGCACCAGCGGGCGGTCCGCATGGTGCAGCGCGCGCAGCCGCTCGGCCTTCGACCGCCGCGCCGCGGCCCCTTCCGCCGGGCCCGTCACTCGGCCCCGGCCCGCGGCGCCGCCTTGGGATGGGCGACGAAGAAGTCCCAGATCGCGAAGGTGGCGTCGAAGTCCCGGCAGACCCGCCCGATGTAGCGCACGGGCAGGTACTGGGGTCCGCCTGGCCACGTGTGGCCGCCGCCCTCGAGCGTGTACAGCCAGATTTCCGTGTCGCGCCGGCCCCCGCTCCAGCGCCGGTAGGACACCCGGCAGCCGTCGTCGGGATCGGTATCGGGCAGCTCGCCGGTGGCCGCGCGCGCCCGGATGCCGTCGGCGTCCTCCCACAGGAGCGCCGTCGAGTCGGCGCCCAGTTCCCGGCCGAAGCGCCCGGCCGCGACCGGGCCGCCTCCGTAGGCCACGAGCGGGTCTTCGGTTCCCTGCATGATGAAGACCGAGAGCGGCTCGGCCGGAGCGAAGTCGCGTGCAGCCCGCGCGGCCAGCCCGCCCGACACGCTGGCGATCGCGGCCAGCCGCGTCGCGAGCCGCGCGCCGAGGTACTGCGTGAAGCCCGCTCCGTTCGAGAAGCCGGTCGCGTACACGCGCCGCGGGTCGAGGTGGAATTCGGCGGTCAGCGAGTCGATCAGCAGCGACGCGAAGCCGACGTCGTCAGCCGCGCTCCGGTGCCGTGTCGCCGCCGGGATCGCGCGCCCGTCGTTCCAGCTGCGGTTGAGGCCGTTGGGGTAGGCCACCACGAACCCGGCGCGGTCCGCCAGGGCGCTGAAGCCCGTCAGGCGTTCCATCCCGACGCCGTCACCGCCCCGGCCGTGGAATACCAGAATCAGCGCCGCGCCGCTCTTCGCCAGATGCGGGGGAACGTGCAGCAGGTACGTCCGCGCCACGCTCCCGACCAGGAGCGTGCGCTCGACGGTCTGGGCCCGGAGGGGCGCCCCGACCGCGGCGGCAGCGGCGACGAGCAGGGCGCCACCTCGGATCAGCAGCCGCGTCGTGCGCATGCGCGTCCGGTGTTGTGGGGAGAGGCGCCGGGCGGATTCGAACCGCCGTATAGAGGTTTTGCAGACCTCTGCCTTACCACTTGGCTACGGCGCCGTGAGGGGGTGTAAGGTCGCACCGGGCAACGAGTTTCTCAAGGCGAGCACTCCGCGTGTTGTGCCCGCCAAGGGTGCCTGAGGGCAGAAATGAGGGCACTCCACGACCAGCCTGCCCGGTCAGCTCGACGCCCACTGCGGCGGCTTGAGCGACGCGGCGAACACCCCAAGGTCCTCGCCGGCGGCACCAGTCGCCGACCAAGTGGCCTGCCAAGCATCGGAGCTCACAGAACCGCCAAGAAGATCCGTCAACAGCGTGAATGGCCTCATCTCGAGCGAGCCGCAAGAGCAACGGACCTCCTGTCCAGGAGGAGCCTGTACCTGCCAACCTCGGTGGTGGAGCAGGACGGTCAGTGCCGCGCCCAGGACTGCCTGGGCCTTCGCAACGTGGTTGGCGTTGGCATGCGCCATATCGGGCGTCAGCTGCAGGTGGATGGCCGGCTTCGCCGGATGGTGAGCGAAGACCGCCAAGCTCGAAGGCGTGAGGCCCTGGAGGCGGTCCTGGAAGCTGCGCACCAGAAGCTCCCACTGCGGGACCCAGAAGGCCGTGCTCAGCTCTTCCCACGTGGTGGGCCGGAGATTGCGCGCGCCGGCTTCGGTCATGATCGAGTGAACCAGCTGCGCCTCCAGATCGTCCGTACGCTCCAGAAGCGTGACCGCGGCGGCGTCATGCGGGTCCGCTACTTCTTGATCGTCGGTCTGCAGAGCGGCAAGGCGGTCGTTGAGCGGGGGGTGCGTGTCATAGGGGTTCGTCTTCCTCGACGCCAATTCCTGTGCGAGGATCTTCTCAGTCTGCCCTCGAGAGTCGGCGCCAGCCAGGAACTGCGCGAAGCCTGGCCCGATCGGCGGGTGAAAGCCACTGTTGAGCGCCGGCGCGACCTCCCCGGTCCAGAACGAGTGAAACAGCAGCGCGGACGCGTGAATCCGCTTGAGGCCGGATGCCAGGGCGCGCGCGCCCGCTACTCGCGCCGCCAAGCCATCGGCCGCAAGCTCCTGCCGGCGCGAAATTGCGTGTGTGATCCGCAGAAAGGCGTTGCCGTACCAGACGAACGGCGCCCGGACCCAGGAATGTCGACCCGTCAGGTTCGCGACGGTGCGTTCGATGGCTCCCCGAGTCCGGTAGAGCCACGGCCCCAGGGCGGTGTCGCCTCCGTGGAAATGGCCGAACTCGTGGGCAATGACCGCCCGCAGTTCGGAAATTCTCAAAGCTTCCAACAGCGGCAGCCCGAGCCCCATGACCCGACGGCTTCCTATCCCTACGATGCCACCTCGCTGCGCCACCCAAGCGTTCAGCTCCGGCACGAGAAACACGTCTCTCGGGGTTCGTTGGTCCGTGGCCTTCGCTATCTGATCGACTATCTCGAACAGTCGCGGTTGCTCCTGGCGCGCGAGGCGAGGCCCCGGAGCCCGAAAGCGGTCGAATCGTGGGGCCACGCCCGACAGGACTGCCAAGGCCCCGACCAGCGAGAAGACGAGGAGACGAAGGTCGAGGCGGTCGGCATAGTGCCACTCGGCGTACGGCAGGTAGACCAGCGCGAGCACGACGCCGGCGGCGAGAACGTAGAAACCGAACATCAGCAGCACCGCGAGAGCGGCGCGCCCTGCGAGGCTCGGATGCGGTTGGGCCACTGCGTATCCCGGGTGACGGTTCTGTTCGAGAGCGCGCGCTTCGCGCGGCGCTGACTGACCACAGAGCATATCACCTGGGGCGTTATGCGGGCGTCAGTCCCCGTGTCCGCGTCGGCGCTGTTGCTGCCGATCGCCACACGGAATCCCGACCCAGCCTTCCCCAAACGGCCGCCTAACGGTTGGGTGGTAGAGTGGTAGAGTGGGTTGCAGTTGGATTGCTGGACCGGCAACCGATTCGACAGAGCGAGGGCCTGCGGCCTTTCTGCAGGCCTGGCTCGGCGCCGCGCAGCTACAACTTCTTGCGCCTTGAGGGATTGCACTGCAGGGTCAGCAATGCAGGATTGGACTTAGACTGCGGGCGCAGCCCGCGCTCGCAGCGTAATACTAGTTAGGCAGCGCGCACCTGGTCCTCGCACCCGAGGCCGAGTCGCATGATCGGTCCAAGATGGGCAGCACTTTGCATGGTTCTCCTTCTGGCTACTCAGGCCTGCGCCCAGTCGACCAACCCGCGTGAGGTTCTGATTGAACTGCGTCTTGCGCGCAATACAGCGGCGCCTGGATTTGCCGCAATGCGGTCACTGGGTGATACCACATTCTTCGTCGCAGGCCGCGCTATTGTTTCCGACAGCGACATCGTAGAGGCGAATACCATCAACACTCACGATGGCCTCCTGGTCAGAGTCCGGCTCACCTCGAGCGCCGCAGCTAGATTGAGCGCCGCCACGAAGCGGCATCTGGGCGAACGGATCGCAGTCTTGACTGGCGGGAAGTTGAATGGCGCGCCCGTGGTCAAAGGCGCCCTAAGCGCCACTGAACGAATGCTCGACATCGCGCTACAGCTGCCGCAATCGGACGCTGCTCGCTTTGCCTCAGCAGTGGCAGCACGGTGGCCGTCCGGTCATTCATAGTGGTGTGCGCGCTGTCTAACTAGCGCCTGCAGCGGCGGGCCAATCAGGGCTGGGGCGCTGGGTAGTTGAGGATGAGGTAGGGCAGGAGTTGTTCGCCCGGTGGGCTGGCCGGCCCGCCGCTGAGGCGCGATGCGTTAGGCCGCGTGCATGGCGGCGATCGAAACTGGGGGCCCGGTAGGTTCAGCTCCGCTCGCCTCTCAACCTGGCGATCGGCCTGGCGCCCGGCAGCATCAGCCGGCTTACGGTGCAGGGCTAAGGCGGTGCGGCAGTTGGCGCGATCTTCTGGCTGAGGGGTTGGCGCCCTCGTCGCACGCGGTCTAACTAGGGCAATAATATACTTGACACAGACGGCCCCACCCCCTAGATTGTCTCTCATGAACGCCACCCCTACTGCTCCTGCGACTCTCCGCGAAGCCATGCTCTACTTCGCGGACAAGGACTTCGCCCTCGACTTCTTTGTCCAGTTGCGCTGGCCGAACGGCGTGCATTGCCCGGCCTGTAACGCCGAGAAGGTCTCCTTCATCAAGACCCGGCGCATCTGGCAGTGCTTGGATTGTGGCAAGCAGTTCGGCCCCAAGCTCGGCACGATCTTCGAGGACTCGCCGCTCGGCCTGGAGAAGTGGCTCCCGGCGCTGTGGATGCTTGCCAACTGCAAGAACGGGATTTCGAGTTACGAGCTGGCCCGTGCGCTGCGCGTCACCCAGAAGTCCGCGTGGTTCATGCTGCACCGCATCCGGGCGGCCATGAGCGATGGGCGCGGCGTCCAGTTCTCTGGCGAAGTCGAGATTGACGAGACCTTCGTCGGCGGCAAGGCCAAGTTCATGCACCGCAGCGCACGCAAGCGGCGCATTCGCGGGACTGGCGGCATGGATAAAACCGCCGTCATGGGCATCATGGAGCGGGAGCGCGGCAAGAAGCCGTCGCGCATCAAGGCGCGCGTGATTCCGAACCTGAGTCGCGCGGGCATGAGCGCGGAAATCGCGGCGAACGT
>Ga0335078_10011838_pt1 | contig 12938 bp, 8 predicted proteins | sample Lox_Sample_32_FD_206711 | JGI IMG/M metagenome (GOLD analysis project Ga0335078, IMG submission 206711) | Soil microbial communities from Loxahatchee National Wildlife Refuge, Florida, United States - Lox_Sample_3.2 | ecosystem: Environmental > Terrestrial > Soil > Wetlands | place: USA: Florida... | reverse complement strand
AGCCTGCCGCCAAATCGACCTCGGGTCGTCTGTTTTTCTTGGACCTCGGCGCCGGCCGCATTCTCTCAGCGAAGCCCGACGGTTCTGATTTGAAAACGATTGTCAGCGAAGGTCGAAAACTTCCGGACGGGATCGTTGTTGATGCTGAGGCGGGCCACATTTACTGGACGAACATGGGCAGCCTCAAAGGGAACGATGGCGCCATCGATCGGGCTGATCTGGACGGCAGCAATGTCACTAGCATCGTTCCGACTGGCGGAACTTTTACCCCCAAGCAGCTCCAACTCGATAAGAAGAACGGCAAGCTTTACTGGTGTGATCGCGAAGGCATGCGCGTGATGCGGTGCAATCTCGATGGTTCCAAGATTGAAACCCTCGTTGACACGAGCCAGGGCGACCCCCGTCCCGGCCCCGATGCGAAGAAATGGTGCGTGGGCATCGCTCTCGATCTCGACGGAGGGAAGCTCTACTGGACGCAAAAAGGATCTGACAATGCCGGGCAGGGGCGCATCTTTCGCGCCAGTCTGGAAATCCCGAAGGGGCAGACGCCTGCGAACCGCAAAGACATTGAATTGCTCTACGAAAATCTTCCCGAACCCATCGACCTGGATCTGGACATTGCTAACCGCACGATGTACTGGACCGACCGGGGTGATCCGCCACGCGGCAACACGGTGAATCGCGCTCCCATGGACGTAGCGCCCGGAAAAAGCTTCGTCCCGGAAATTGTTGTCCACGACTTGATGGAAGGGATCGGATTATTCCTGGACTTGAAGGGCCGCCGCATGTTTTTCGCCGACTTTGGCGGTTCCGTATACAGCGCGAATCTGGACGGATCGGACAAGAAGACGCTGCTCTTTGCTCAAGGCAACTTGTCCGGAATCGCGTACGCCGAAGTTCCTGTCGCCGCATAACGGGATTGTCGATTTATTCGACTGAAGAAGGAGAGAGTAATGGCTTCGACAGCATCTGCGTTACACCTGCAAAACCTTCTCTACGAGAAGAAAGGTCCGATTGCGTATGTGACCCTCAACCGGCCCAAGGTTCTCAACGCATTGAGCCAGGCAGTTTTCTCCGAACTCAAAGATGTCTTTCAGGACGCCCGCGATGACGCGAGCGTTCGCGGCGTCATTCTGACCGGCAGCGGCGACAAAGCCTTTGCCGCAGGCGCAGACATTGCCGAAATGTCTACCTCCACCGGCGTGCAGGCGGAAGAATCAACCCGACATGCGCAGGCAGCGACTGAACTCATCGAAAATCTTGGCAAACCTGTAATCGCTGCGGTGAACGGCTTCGCTCTCGGCGGTGGCTGTGAGCTGGCCATGGCGTGCACCATCCGAATTGCCTCCGAAAATGCGAAGTTTGGTCAGCCCGAAGTCAAGCTCGGAATCATGCCCGGCGCCGGCGGAACGCAGCGTCTTCCGCGGTTGATCGGCAAAGGCAGAGCGCTGCAACTGATCCTCACCGGCGAAATCATCAATGTTCAGGAGGCGTATCGCACCGGCCTGGTCAATGAGGTGGTTCCACTCGCCAACCTGATCCCGCGAGCCGAGGCCATTCTCAATCAGATCAACTCCAATGCTCCGCTGGGCGTGAAGTTCTCGATCGATGCGGTGAATAAAGGGTTGGAAGGGAGCGTCTCGGAAGGCCTTCTGATCGAGGCATCGCTCTTTGGGATCTGTGCAGGCTCGGAAGACAAGAAGGAAGGCACAACCGCTTTTCTGGCGAAACGCGCGCCGCAGTTTCAGGGACGATGAGGCCATGAACTATACGGCTGGGAGGCCGGGATGTGCTCTCGGCCGTATCTTTGGATTGCCTTGAACTAGAACTGTGAAGGAATTCATAACTCAGGAGATTCACATGGCGGATGAAAACATATTTTCAGGTTTGAAGGTGGTAGACCTGGCCAGCTTCATTGCGGGTCCCGGTGCGGCGACGATCTTGTCCGACTTCGGCGCGGACGTTATCAAAGTCGAGCCGCCCGACGGAGAGCTGTGGAGAAAGGGGCAGAAGATCCCGCCGCAGCCGCATTCGGAAGAGCCCTATCCCTTCCAATTGGCGAATCGAAACAAGCGTGGCGTTGCGCTCAATCTGAAAGCCGCGAGCGCGCAGCAGGTTCTCGAGCGGTTGGCCAAGTGGGCCGACGTGTTCATCGTCAACACACCGCATTCCGCGCGCAAGAAATTGAAGCTCGAATATGACGATGTCGCGAAGTGGAATCCGCGTCTGATCTATGCCGACCTTACCGGCTTCGGCGAGAAAGGCCCGGACGCCGCTCTTCCGGGATTCGACATTACGGCCTACTGGGCGCGCAGCGGTTTGTTATCCATGACGCGCGATGCTGGATCGCCGCCCACCTGGCCGGTGGCAGGTAGCGGGGACAATGCGACCGCGGTCTGCATTTATGCCGCCATTGCGACCGCGCTTTATCGTCGCGAACGCACCGGCAAAGGATCCTACGTCACGACTTCGCTCCTCGCGGCGGGTGTCTGGTCGGCCAGCGTCTTTATTCAGGCCGCTCTATGCGGTGCGAGTTTCTATGGACTGCACGATCGAGCGCATCCCGCAAATGCAGCTTTGAACGTGTATCACTCTTCCGATGGCACCTGGTTCGTTCTCGTAGTGACTCCGGACAAGGTAACCGCGGTGCTGAAAGCCATCGGTCGTGAAGATATCCTGGCCGATCCGCGATTCTCCGATCCTGCCAAACTGGCGCAGAACCGGCCGCAGCTGACGGCAATCCTCGACGAAAGTTTTGGGTCGCAACCCATGGCGCATTGGTATGAAGTCTTCAATGGCGTTCAGGTCACGTTCGGCGCCGTGCGTGAACCGCACGAAGTCGTGAATGATCCGCAATTGCGAGCGAATGACATTGTCGTTGCGCTCGAAGGAGCCGGCCCGAAACTGACCTCGACCATCAGCAGTCCTATTCAGGTGCACGGTGTTTCGAAAGTGCCTGCGAGGCGCGCGCCGGGAATCGGCGAGCATAACGACGAGGTGCTGAAAGAGCTTGGCTTCACGAGTAACGAGATCGAGGGCCTGCGAGCCGGCGGCACCATCCCCTCGCTGGCACATGCATCGAGCGCGGCGGACTGACATAAGTCGAGGAACAACATGGCTCAACCACGAATCGTCATCGTCGGCGGAGGTTTTGGCGGACTGGCCGCCGCCAAGGCACTCAAGAAAGCCCCCGCTGAGGTCATCTTGATCGACCGGGCAAACCACCACCTCTTTCAGCCACTGCTTTACCAAGTGGCTACGGCTGCGCTCACTCCTAGCCAGATTGCGACGCCAATCCGCAGCATTTTCCGCAAGCAGAAGAACGTCACAGTTATTTTGGGAGAAGTCACCGGTGTGGACAAAGAGCGAAAGTGTGTCTTCGCCAGCGATGCGGATCGCGAAAGAGTGCCCGTTGCCTACGATTACCTCATCCTCGCCACGGGAGCTACGCACAGCTATTTCGGTCATAACGAATTTGAGGAGTACGCGCCGGGGCTGAAGAGCCTCGCGGATGCCGTGTCGAGCCGAAATAAAATCTTGCAGGCCTTCGAGCAGGCGGAGGCCGAAGAAGATCCGAGCCAGCACCCTGAGCTCTTGACTTTCATCCTGGTCGGCGCCGGACCAACAGGTGTGGAGATGGCCAGCGCGCTGGCGATTCTGGTCCGAACGACGCTCAAGTCAGATTTCCGCCGGATCGATCCCGCTTCCGCACGAATTGTGCTCGTGGATATGGCGGCGCGGGTCTTGCCCCCATTTTCTGAGGATCTCTCAGAAGCTGCGAAGCGACGGCTTGAGGAATTGGGCGTGGAGGTGCGTCTCGGACACAGTGTGGATCAGATCGACGATGACGGAATTGTGGTGGCGGGAGAGCGGATCGCGAGCAAGACAGTGATCTGGACGGCGGGGGTTGCGCCGTCGCCGGCGGGCAAGTGGCTGAAAGTGGAAACTGACCGCGCTGGCCGAGTGCGCGTTCAAAAAGACGTCACTGTGCCCGGACACCCCGAGATCTTCGTGGTGGGAGATACGGCGTCATTCGAGGAAAACGGCAAGCCGCTTCCCGGTGTTGCGCAGGTAGCCATGCAGCAAGGACGTTATGCAGGAAAAGTCATTCGCAGCCGCATAACCGGCAGCGCACTGCCGGGTCCGTTTAGTTACTTCGACAAAGGAAACATGGCGGTGGTTGGCAAGGGCTTTGCGGTTCTACAAAGTCACAAGGTGCGAGTAAGCGGGTTCGGAGCGTGGCTTGCTTGGGCAGCCATCCACCTGCAGTTCCTGGCCACCTCGAGTCTCCGTTTGACCGTCTTTCTGCAGTGGGTCTGGACGTATTTCACCGGCCAGAGAGGTTCTCGACTCATCGTGAATCACCATGGATCACAACCAGCGAAGGCCGCAGACAAAGCTGCAGAGAACGCTTCCAGCAGGCCAGCAATAGTTGCATAAAACCAGAGTGGCATAAAAAGAATGGAGAAGATCAGATGGCAAAGAACAAGCAGATTCGGAACATAGCAATCGTGGGTACGGGCGTAATTGGCGCGAGTTGGGCAGCCTTGTACCTGGCGCGTGGTTTCAACGTTATCGCGACCGACCCAGCGCCGAACGCGGAAGCAAACCTCCGCAAGTTCATTGATGCCGCCTGGAAAGACCTGACCGTCATCGGGCTTTCACCAAACGCATCGCGCGATCACCTGCAGTTCACGACCGACATGAAGAAGGCGCTTTCAGACGCCGACCTCGTTCAGGAGAACGGCCCCGAACGCCAGGACTTCAAGATCAAGCTGTTCGCGGATATGGACGCAGCAACGCCGCCGGACTCGATCATCGCATCCAGTTCGTCCGGGCTGACCATGAGCTTAATGCAGTCGGCGTGCAAGCATCCCGAACGTTGCGTGACCGGGCACCCTTTTAATCCTCCCCATGTCATTCCTCTGGTGGAAGTCGTTGCCGGCGTGAAAACATCCCCACAAACCGTTGAACAGACGATCTCCTTTTACGAGTCGATCGGCAAGAAACCGATTCACGTCCGCAAAGAGGTAGTCGGCCACGTTGCGAATCGCCTGCAAGCCGCCCTTTATCGTGAAGTCGTGTACCTCATCGAGCAAGGCGTGCTCGATGTTGCTGACTCGGACACAGCGGTGTGTTGGGGGCCTGGGCTGCGGTGGGGTGTGATGGGGCCCAATCTTCTGTTCCACCTGGGCGGCGGTCAAGGTGGGATGCAGCATTTTTTGGCGCAGTTCACGGGTCCGTTAGCGGCATGGTGGAAAGATCTCGGGAAAATCACGGAATTCAGCCCCGAGGTTAAGCAAACGCTTCTCGAGGGGGTTTTGAAAGAGGCTGGCAACCGCTCGATTGAAGAACTCGAAGGGGAGCGCGATGCCATGCTGTTGGAATTGCTCGCCACTCGCGCGAAGGATGAAAAGAAGGCTCAAGCGGCAGTTGCGGGCGAAGCAAGAGCTGCTATTAGCGCATAAAGCACAGCGAGAGTCCCCGCACGACCAACGTTTCCATTTCTTGGGAGCAAGCGATGATTTATGTCCATTCACTCGGCCGGGCGTCCCGATACTATTCGGCGGGGACGGCGCTTGCTCCCGGGAACGCTCGCTTGTCCTTCTCCGAGCTGGAAAAACGTGTTATGGGCATAGCAGCCGCTCTCAGTGCCGATGGTTTTAACGCTGGAGACCGGCTCGCCCTGCTTTTGCCGAACAGCCCTGAGTACATCGAGTTGGTGTACGCATGTAGCTGGCTCGGAGTCATCGCGGTTCCAATCAACACTCGTCTCTCTTTGGCGGAAATTGATCGGGTGCTCGCCGATGCGGCTCCGCATGGCCTGGTCCGTCATTCCTCGTTACCCTTCCCAACGGTCCGGATATCGTGGCAGCGGGTGCTCGATCAAGATCCTCTGGAGATTCGAAACGATCTTCCTCCCAACGTTGTGTACGACCCGGAAGCGATTCTGGCTCTCATTTACACGAGCGGCACGACTGGCCGCCCCAAGGGCGTGATGGTGACTCACGCGAATGTCCTGACCAATATCCACCACTTCAACTACTGGATGCGATACACGGAAGGCGCCGTCTACTTGCATGCGGCGCCCCTCTTTCATATTGCCGACTTTCCCGCCATGTTTGCAGCGCCGGCTTTCGGCGCATCGCAGGTCACGATTCCAAAGTTCAACCCGCAGACCTTCTGTGAGACCGTCGAACGCGAGCGCGTCAGCCATACCGTCTTGGTTCCGACGATGATCAATTTGCTGACGCAGTTCCCGGACGCTGGGAGGTACGACTTGAGCAGTCTGGATGTTCTGGCGTACGGCGGGTCTCCAATGGCGCCCGAACTCATTCAGCGTACGAAGGAACTTCTGCCATGGGCGAAACTGGTTCAGGTCTATGGACTCAGCGAGACTGGCTTCCTCACGGGACTACAGGACCGAGAACATAGGCAGGACCGGTTGTTGTCCTGCGGCCGCCCCTGTCCTGGCATTGATCTGCGGATCCTGGACGAAGCTGGGGAGCAAGTCGAGGCTGGAAAGCCAGGTGAATTGGTGGCTCGCGGCGCTAACGTGATGCGCGGGTACTGGAATAATTCGGAGGAGACCGCCCTTGCATTTCAAGAGGGCTTGTTTCGCACCGGCGACATCGGCTATCAGGATTCCGAAGGGTACTTCTACATTCTGGACCGCCTGAAAGACATGATTGTCACCGGAGGCGAGAACGTTTACTCCGGGGAGGTCGAAGCGGTTATTTACGCGCATCCGGCAGTTCGCGAAGCCGCGGTCTTCGGAATCCCTGATCCGAAGTGGGGCGAACTGGTGATGGCTTGCGTTGTGCCGAAGCCTGGAATCTCCCTTACTGTGGAGGGACTTGTCGCGCACTGCCGGCAGAGTCTCGCGAGTTACAAAATCCCGCGCCGCATCGAGTTCCTGGATACCGAGTTACCCAAGAGTGGCTCCGGAAAAATCTTAAAAAGAACGCTGCGGGAGCGATTCTGGGCGCATGAAGAACGGGCAGTCAGTTGAGGCCGGCATTCAACCGATGGATGTTTCGATCAGAACTTCTCCGGACAGCGGTGGGCCCGTGTTGATGGGAAGAATGCGTGCAGGCGGGTGTTTGGGTGTGAAAGGACTGTGAGAATGAATAGATTCGTTGGCACCAATAAGCGCTCGCGCAAGACCTGGCGGAAGGTGCTCAGCGAGAGCGCCCCGCTGCTTCTCCCCGTGGCGCACGATGCACTGACTGCGCGCCTGATCGAACTGGCCGGGTATCCCGCCTATCAGATCGGCGGGTTTGCTCTGGTTGGGTCGCGCTTCGCCTATCCGGACATCGACCTCGCGCAGTTCGGGGAGAACAGCGCGGTGATGCGCGATACGATCGCCGCATGCTCACTGCCCGTGCTGGTCGATGCAGACGACGCCTACGGTGACGCGAAGAACGTGACCCGCGTGGTGCAGGGCTATGAGGCGATAGGCGCATCGGCAATTTTCCTCGAGGACCAGCAGGCGCCGAAGCGCTGTGGCCACATGCTCGGCAAGAAAGTCGTGCCGGCCGAGGTCCACGCCGGCAAAATTCGCGCCGCAGTTGCGGCCCGTCACGACACCGAGACCTTCATTATGGCGCGGACCGATGCGCTTGCGCCGCTTGGCCTTAACGAGGCGCTCCGCCGGGCCGAACTCTACCTGGAGGCGGGGGCCGACGGGGTGTACATCGAGGCCGTGGAGACAGCGGAGCAGTTGCAGAAGGTCGGCGAGAGGTTGCGAGGAGTCCCGCTGGCGACGAGCATTCTCGAAGGCGGGGGCAGAACGCCTTGGATGGATCCGAAGGACCTCTACGGGCTCGGCTACACCATGCTCCTCTATCCCTCCACGGTCATCTTCCGCGTGACTCGTGCGATTCAAGAGGCGGTCGCGGACCTCAAGGCAGGCCGCCCGATGCGTTCTGAGGAGTCGGTCACGTTTCAAGAGTATGAAGACATCGTTGGGCTGCCGCAATGGGCTGCTCTCGAAGATGAGTTCGTTGGCAGGCATGAACACCTCGGTGTGCCGGGCACGAAAGCCAGTTGGTCGCCAGTTGCGGGAGATTGAACCACAGAATCGAAGGGAAATCTCGATGAGCAGAGTAACCCGCCGGCCCTCAATGAAGGCTCTCAGAGAGGTCGTTGACCTCTTGGTAGAAAGCCAGATTAAACTTGACGCCCTTGACAGCGTTTTGAAGGAGATCAACCCACTCCTGCACGAACGATACCTGGGCGAGATCGAGAATGTGAAAGCGCGAGAAGCAGCGGAATTGAGACGGGCGCTCACAACACGTCTGAGAGCAAAGCTTGCGCAAGGCTAAGGTAATCGCCTTTGTTGATTATCTGTCGTCTCCTTCCGTCAAGATCATTCGCTACTCAAGAGTCGCCGCGAGAGGGTCTTGCGTCGCCGCGAAGGTCCCGTTTGGCACCCGTTGTGCTTCTCACAATAAGCACTCAATGGAGGTGGGATACGGGATTCAGACAAGTTTTGAGGGACGAAGAGAGTGTTAACAATTATGACCATCGCGTTGATCGCGATCGCATTAGTCACGCTCGTCGTGCTGGTCGGAGTTTGGCGGTTACGAAGACCGAAACCCATCGACCGGGCAGAGAAAGGCTATTGGGAGATACACGGAGACTAACTCTGACAGGCACTGAATTCGTGTAGCTGGATGAAGCGGTGGACCGCTGGGACAACGGAAGCCTACGGTTTAGCCGAAGAATCAGGTGTGATATGTGGCCCAGTCGAATCTTCGTAGCGCTCCTGATTTTCCTCGCGGGGGCGAGATATGCCAACACACAGGTGGGGAATCTGTGTGCAATCGTCGGAACCGTAAGAGACGCCTCTGGTGCACTCGTTACCGGAGCAACGGTCAGGATCAGCGATGAAGCCACGAACATATCCCGAGAACAGACAAGCTCGAACGAGGGTTTCTTCGCGATCGAAGCTCTACCCTCCGGCGACTACACGGCAAAGATCTTGAAGGACGGCTTCACCCAGACATTAATCCGGAACATCCATCTGGATCCGGGCGAGCGCCGAACCGTTGATGTCAAGCTCCGGGTGGGCAAGGCGAACTTCGAGGTAACCGTTGACGCGGACACGGTGACGGTGCAAACGGAAAGTTCCGAGTCGAGCGGAACGATCAGTGCAAAGGAAGTCTCCAACCTAATGCTGAACGGCCGCAACTTCCAATCGCTCACTCAAATCGTTCCCGGCGTCAGCAACATCCTAGGTGCGAGTCAGCTATCCGGGAACGGCGAGACCGTATTGAATACCGTCATTGTCAACGGCTCTTCAGTCGAGAACACAGCATTCTCCCTTGACGGGATCTACGACACGGTGCCCGCAGCGCTCTTCCAGATTGATGTCATGCCGGTCCTCGATTCCATTTCAGAAGTTCGCGTTCTCAAGACAAATTACAGTGCGAAATACGGAATGGCCGGTTCTGGTCAGATTCTGGTCGAAACCAAGTCCGGGGGTAACGTAATCCACGGTGCGGCTTACGACTATATTCGCAATGACGGCTTCGCAGCGCGGAACTATTTCCAAGTCGGACCTCAGGCCCTGCACCAGAATATTCTTGGGTACACGCTCGGTGGTCCGGTTCAAATTCCGCACGTCTACAATTCTGAGGGAAGTAAAAAGACCTATTTTTTTGCCGCCGGCGAATGGCGAATTAGCCATGTTGCGGCAACTCTATCCAGCCGGAAAATGTTTACACAACCCATGCGGAGCGGTGATCTCAGTGGGGACCCTTTCTTGCCGACGAGCGGGCTTGCGCTCGATGCCAGCAGCCAAGCCGTGCTGGCGGCGAGGGGGCTAAATCCATCCACTTGTTTGTCGTCAGGGTCGGATGGAGTGGTGAACCAAGTCAATTCCGCGTGCTTCGATCCCACCTCCGTCGCGCTCATGAATGCGTACTGGCCATTACCAAATGATCCGTCGCTGGGCGTCGGCGGTTACATCAACAATGGCATACAGAACGATAGTCAGATCGATCAAGTCTATCGCGTAGATCAATCGATTAATTCGAATAACGAGCTGATGGCTCGCATCAGTTATGAAGAGTCCAGCAACATCCAGCCATCGCGCAACTTCAACGACCCTGCTCCCAAGCCTGGGGCCTCGGTTTACACTCCGGGATTTAACGGAACGGTGCGCTGGACGTCGAACTTTACTCCGAGGTTGATCAACAACGTAAGCATCGGTGAGAACTACACGAAGGGCCACTCAAACATCTCCAATTACGCGATGCCTGCCGGGGCCGCCATTGCCCAGGCTTATCCCGGGGCCGACCCCCTCAACCGGATTCCAAACATTATTCTTTCGAGCAGCTATTGGGCGTGGATGGGAGTGGGCGCTCTGCCGACCATCTCCACCGATGGGGACGCTATTCTTTCTGATGACTTCACCTGGGTAAAGGGCAAGCACGTACTCCAATTTGGCTTCTTGTACATGAAGGGAGTTAAAAGCCAGAATGCCGGAGTTTTTCCCGCGCCCATGGGGGTCTTCACGGTCACGGGAATTCACACGGGGGATGTCGTCTCCGACTATCTGCTTGGGCTCGATTCCACCTACACCCAAGCGAACTTGCAGCGGCGAGGCCGATTCCACTACGGCTGGACCGAAAGCTACGCGCAGGACGACTGGAAGGTCACGCCTCGGCTCACGCTCAACCTCGGAATGCGCTGGTCTTATTTTGTCCCGGAGACCATGCATGGCAACCAACTCACAAGTTTTTCTGCGAATAGTTTCATGCCTGCGAATGCGCCACTCATTCAGCAGGCAACCGGCGGCTTCGTCTTCAACGTCAACGGCCAGCCATTAACGGCGAGTGGATCTGTCGCCAATCTTACCAACGGCCTGGTATTCGCTGGGCAAAACGGCACACCCCGTGGTTTCTACAACCCGAAGACAAATTACTTTGGCCCCCGTGTTGGCTTCGCCTACGCTTTAACATCCGACAACAAGACATCGGTGCGTGGCGGATATGGCATTGGCTATACGCCAGTAGCATTGGAACTGAGTCCTGCATTCCTTCCAAATCCGCCGTTTGTCCAGAGCACAACCATAAATAATGGCTTGATTAGCCAACCGCTTCTCGGAGCTGTGCAGAATACGCTTGGCCCGGTATCGCTGGCAGCTTTTGGGCCCGATTTCCAGGCCGCACGAATAGAAACCTACAGCCTGACGATTGAGCGTGAGCTTTTTCCGCACGCGATTGGAACCTTAGGCTATGTGGGCTCAGAATCTCAGCACGTGACAGCGGAAAACTACGACCAAAACTTCCCGTTGCCTGGAACCAGTGCGAATTCCGCGGCGTGTGCGGCGCTTAGTCCCACACCTGAATCTTCTGCGAATTTCCAATTCGATCCTTGCATTAACGAGGTCCCTTCCGGGGATCCACTGGTCAGCAGTACTTTCTACCGCCCCTATGCTGGATATACCACGATTAACAGCTCGTTTAGTAAAGGGATTGCGAACTTCAACTCCCTGCAGACGGGCTTCGTCTATCGTGCCGATAACCTGCAAGTGAACCTCGCCTACACATTTGGCAAATCTCTGACCAACGTTGTGCCCGGCGGCGCCGGTGTGCAATACGACGAAGCCGCAACTTATCAGAATCCGCGCGACGTCAGCGCCGAATATGGATCGCCGGACTACGATCGCCGTCACGTCTTCACGGCTGCGTGGGTCTACGAACTACCGTTTCTCCAGCATGCCTCCAACCGGGCAATACGAACATTTGCGGGCGGATGGAGTTTTTCTGGACTCTCAGTCATGGAGAGCGGCTTTGCCTTAACTCCCACGCTAAGCGCGCCCTTTGCAGGTTTGGCCACGCGGCCGAATTTGATCGCTCCAGTTCGGATCACCGGCAGCCCGAATGCGTGGGTGAATCCGAACTCGTTTCAACAACCTGCATTCGGCTTTTTCGGCAACGCCGGGGTCGGCATTATTCGCGGCCCAAGAGAAATAGCTTTCAACGTGGCTCTGGGAAAGTCGTTCCCGGTTACCGAGCGTGTGAAGCTGGAATTTCGCGCGGAAGCATTTAATATTGCGAATCATCCCAATTTCCTGAATATCAACACCGCATTCAACCCGACGAACACAGCAAGCTTCGGGCAGGCGCTCACCGCGGGAGACCCACGCATTCTGGAAGCTATGCTTCGACTGAGTTTCTGACGTGTTTTTCTCGGCATCATCGGTATATGGCAATTAGCGAATCTCTCGTGCACTTCCAGGCTGATGCTAACGCCCCACGAACATCATTGCGATACAATGCTTTCGAAAACGAAAGCAGAAGAGGAACCGCCATGCCGCCCGCATCGCGGCGCTCTTACCTGTGTCTTGACCTTCCTCTGGAAATCCCGGTTCTTAGCTGCTGGTGCGCTTCTCGCCTGTTTGGGTATGTCAGTATTCGCTGACGCCAGGCAAAACGACACGGAACTCAGGCTTCCGATCGTCCAGGGATCCGACATGCGCTTCACCCACGTATCCTTTGGCGAGGGACCTTCCCACGACAGAGTCAGTGACATAATTGAAGACAATCAGGGCTTCCTTTGGTTTGGCACGCAGGATGGCTTGCGACGCTATGATGGCTACCGGACACGGGAGTACCGGCACGATCCGAACAATCCCAACAGTCTAGGGGGGAACTTCATCTTAGACATGTTCAAGGATCACTCCGGCAAAATTTGGGTTGCCTCCAGCGAATACCTGGATCGTTTTGACCCCGCCACCGAAATCTTCACGCACTATCAAGGCACAAGTTTTAATGGACAGATCGTAGATATCAACCAAGATCATGACGGAACGATGTGGCTGGCAACCTACGCCACGGGGCTGATTAAGCTTGACCCGGTAACGGGAGCGATCACTCATTTTCACCATATTGCAGGTGATACTGCCAGCCTGAGCAGCGATGGGC
>Ga0335078_10011837_pt1 | contig 12939 bp, 9 predicted proteins | sample Lox_Sample_32_FD_206711 | JGI IMG/M metagenome (GOLD analysis project Ga0335078, IMG submission 206711) | Soil microbial communities from Loxahatchee National Wildlife Refuge, Florida, United States - Lox_Sample_3.2 | ecosystem: Environmental > Terrestrial > Soil > Wetlands | place: USA: Florida... | reverse complement strand
AGCCCTGCGTCACGAGAACCCCGCGCTGGGCAGTGGAGATTTGAAAATCGTGGATGCAGGCGACCGCGACGTGCTGTCGTTCCTCCGCCAGGCCGGTGGCCGCACGGTGCTGGTGGCCCTGAACTGCACGAGCGCTCCTCGGACGGTACGGTTCGAGCGCGATCAACTTGGAACCGCGGGGCGCAGCCTGACGCCGCTCGCGCAGTCTTTCGACACCGCTGCAGCGGAAAGCCTCGACCGGTTTGTGCTTCCTCCCTTTGGCGCGTACGTCGGCGAAATCCGGTGAAGCGGAAATGAGGGCGGCCTCGCGGCGTCTGCTTTTGTTGCTGGGGGCTTTTGGAGCGTTGCGGAGCCAGCCCGAAATCTCGCGGCCGGTGCACAGTTGGGAATTCGTGGACGCAACCGGTCCGCGCGCCGGATTGTTCGGTAACGAGCAAGGCACGCTCGAGGCGTTTGTTTATCCGCTCAAGCTGGTGCGCGATTTCCGCCTGGTCTTTCGCACCGGAGGTCACGAGATTCCCGCCGCGAGTATCGCCCGGCGCATCGTTTCGACCGCCGGTTCCTACACCATTATTTACAGCGACGACGATTTTCGTGTCTCCGAGGAGCTGTGCGTGCCGCGAAATGTGAGCGGGGCATTGATCCGGCTGCGCATTGATGCGCGCCATCCCGTGAACATCGAATACCGCTTCACGCGCGATTTTCAACTCATGTGGCCGGGTTCGTTCGGATCGGGCTACGGCGAATGGGATGCCGCGCGGGGCGTGTACCGTATGGGCGCCGACGGGCAAAGTTTCGCCGCGGTGGTGGGCGCGCCCGGAGCGGCGCCGGTGGCTCTCGACTACGCCACCAACTACTCGGCGAGCACGGAAGCGGTGTTCAGCCTGGGAACCGTCGAAGGGACAGCCGAGCGCGTGATCGCGCTGGCAGCTTCGGTCAAGAACCTGGACGAAGCTCTGGCGGCCTACCACGAACTGACCTCGCGCACGGAGCAGTTGATCGAGGAAACGGCGCGTTTCTACGCCGGCTATCTCTCCCGTACGGTCAATTTGAAGCTGCCGGACCCCGTGCTGCAGCAGGCGTACGACTGGTCGCGCATCAGCGTGGTGAAGAGCCTGGTCGAGAATCCGCTGCTGGGCGAAGGGCTGGTAGCGGGCTATGGTCCTTCGAAAGGAGGCTACCGGCCCGGCTTCGCGTGGTTCTTCGGGCGCGATTCCTTCTGGACCTCGTTCGCCTTAACCTCGGCCGGAGATTTTGAAACCGCGCGGCGGTCGATCGCGTTCGTGGCGAAGTTCCAGCGCGACGATGGAAAAATCCCGCACGAAATTTCGCAGAGCGCCTCGCTGGTCCCGTGGTTCCGTGACTTCCCCTACGGGTACAACGCCGCCGATTCGACCCCGCTGTTTATCGCGGCGGTGCGGGATTACGTCGAATCGAGCGGCGATCTCGCGTTCGCGCAAGAGTTGGCTCCGCGTCTGTGGAAGGCGCTCGATTTCATGCGCTCCACGCTGGACACGGCCGGCTTTCCGCGGAATCTGAATGTCGGGCCGGGATGGGTGGAAGGCGGACCCCTGCTGCCGGTGCGGCTCGAGTTTTACCAGGCGGCCTGCTACGTGGAATCGCTGCGTTCGCTGGCGTGGCTCGCGCACGCTCTCAACGATTCGCGTGGGCAGGGGCTGGAAGCGGAGTTCGCCGCCAAACGTCAGGACTTGGAAAAGCTCTTCTGGCGCGAATCGACGCACGCCTACGCGTTTGCCATCGATCCGGCAGGAAAGCCGATGGATGAACCGAGCGTGCTCGCGACCGTGCCGATGTGGTTTGGACTGCTCGACGAGGGCCACGCCTCGGAGATGATCGGAGAGCTTGCGCGGGAAGATCATGCCGCCGACTGGGGCATGCGGATCATTTCTTCGAAGAGCAGACTGTACGACCCCGCGGGATACCATTTTGGCTCGGTGTGGCCCCTGTTCACCGGCTGGGCGTCGGTCGGCGAGTATCGCTACCACCGGGCTGCGGCGGCTTTGGCTAATCTGCAGGCCAATGCGGAGTTGGCGCTGATGGCGGGCGGCAATACCACCGAGGTGCTTTCCGGCGCCACGGCAACTCCCTTGTCCACGGCGTCACCGCACCAGACCTGGTCGGCCGCGATGGTCATTTCACCGCTCCTGCGCGGTCTGGCGGGCCTCGAAGTGAATGCCACAGCCGGCAGCCTCCGATTCGCGCCGCACCTTCCCGCCGGTTGGAAGACCATGGCGATCGAGGGCGTGCGGATCCCCTCCGGCACGCTGAGCCTGAGCCTGCGCCGGGACAAGGATTCCCTTACCCTCGATGTTGTCAACGAAGGCTCGCGCAGCGCCGGCCTGGAATTCGCACCCGCTTATCCGCGATGCGCCCGCCTGACCGCTGTCAGCGTGGATGGCTCGGCCAAAACCTGGGAGACCGAACAGCACGCCACCGACTGGCATCCGCGGGTTCGTCTTCAGGCGCACCCGGGGACGACCCGCGTGGTGCTCGATCACGCCGGGTTTTTCGACTACGCCATCCGGCGGACGCCGTTGAGCCTGGCCGAGCCCAGCCGGGACGCGAAGGTGGTTGCAGAAACGTGGGAGGAAACATCCCGCACGCTCCGGGTCACGCTCTCCGGACTGGCAGGCGCACGTTACGAACTGGATCTCACTGGCGGAGACCAACTGGTCACGCCGTCAGAGTCCCGGACGGTCCAAATGCCCGCGGGCGCGGCGGGCGCCTATGTTTCGACGGAGGTGACCTTCAGGTTGAAATGAGACGAACGATCTTCAGGCGTATTCCGTGGATCGCGATGCTGGTGCCGGCGCTGGTTTGGGCGCAGGCAGCAGCGCCGGCGCGAGTTGCGATCGAAAAATACATTGCCGACACGTGGACCACGCTCACGCGTTCGCACCGCGACCTGGCGCGCGCAGCGGTGGATCCCAAGTTCCCCGTCCCGGCCGGCGGGCGTTGGCCGGTGTATGCTCCCGCCGGCGCTGACCTCGCCGGGATTCGCCAGCAACTGCAGCGGGAGATGGAACCCGGCACCTTCGACAGGATCGACCTGCGCCATCTGCCGGCTCCCGGAGCGCGCACACCCGAGCAGGGATTGCTCTATCTTCCGTATCCCTACGTGGTCCCGGGAGGGCGCTTCAATGAAATGTATGGGTGGGACAGCTATTTCATCGTGCTGGGCCTGCTGCACGATGGAAGGACGGAGCTGGCCAAAAACATGGTGGACAACTTTCTGTATGAGATCCGCAACTACGGAAAGATCCTTAATGCCAACCGGACCTACTATCTGACCCGTTCGCAGCCGCCGTTTCTGACCGAAATGCTGCTGGCGGTTTTCAAGGCTACCGGCGACAAGGAATGGCTGCGGCAGGCCCTGCCGGCGGTCATCCAGACGCACCAATTCTGGACTTCGGGTCCGCACCTCACCGGGGCAACCGGCCTCTCGCGCTATTGGGATTTCGGCGAAGGTCCGGCGGCGGAGGTCCTGTCGGCTGAAAAGGACGCCGAGGGGCGCAACCACTACGATCTGGTGAAGGCCTGGTATCGCGGGCACGACGTGAGCGACTACGATCTGACCCAATACTTCGATCGCGCCCACGACCAGCTGAAACCGCTGTTCTATAAGAGCGACCGGTCCATGCGGGAATCGGGCTTCGATCCGTCGAACCGCTTCGGGCCGTTCAACATCGATATCATCCACTACGACCCTGTATGCCTGAATTCGCTCTTGTACCTGATGGAGGAGCAAACCGGCCAGATCCTGGACACGCTGGACCGCGGAAACGAGGCGAAAGACTGGCATGACTTGGCCGCGCAACGCGCCGCACGGATTAACCGGTTGCTGTGGGACGATCCCAGCGGCTTGTACGCCGACTACAACTTTGAGCTGAAGAAACGGCGCGCGTATCCTTTTCTGACCACCTTCTTTCCCTTGTGGGCGGGGATCGCGAGCGCGGGCCAGGCCGCGCGGGTAAGAGCGAACCTGAAGCTGTTCGAGGAGCCGGGCGGGCTGCGGACGAGCACCTTCGTGAGCGGCAATCAGTGGGATGCGCCATTCGGATGGGCGCCGCTCGAGATGATCGCCGCGGAAGGCCTTCGCCGCTACGGGTACAACGAGGATGCGGACGGGATTTCGCGCGCCTTCCTGTCTTTGGTGCGCGAATCTTACCAGCGGGACGGAATAATTGTGGAGAAATACGATGTGACGGCGCGAGGCACCGCCACTTCCGGGACTATTCGCTTCGGGTATCGCTCGAATGAACCCGGATTCGGTTGGACCAATGCGGTCTACACACGTCTATCGGATGAGCTGCGGGATCACCACTAAGCGTTACGCCGCCCTGGTCAGCGACGGGCGAAACCCATTGCAAGGACAGAAATCGCGGTCAGTCAGCGTCCCTACCACGGCCAGACAGGGATGTGTCCCCGTCAACCCGTGCTCAGACTCCAAGTGCCCGCATTCCGCGCACTTACGAGGCTCCGCCGAAAGGTTTTTTCCGATTGGGACTGCCATCTACTACATATGACGTAAAATAGCAGCCCCTGGTTGCAAGAGCGCTCAGGCCAGGGCCACCTCGACGTGGCCGCGCCGGGTAATCGGTACGAATTCGCGTTGGATTTCGCCGATGTAAATCTGGCGCGGGCGGGCGATCTTCTGGTCGGCGTCCTGCAACATTTCCTGCCACTGCGCCAGCCAGCCCACGGTCCGCGGAATGCCGAAGAGCACGGTGAACTGATCCGGCTTGAAGCCCATCGCCTGGTAGATGATCCCGGAGTAGAAATCCACGTTGGGATAGAGCTTGCGCTTGATGAAGTACTCGTCGTTGAGGGCGATCTTTTCGAGTTCCAAAGCGATGTCGATCTTGGGGTTGCGCCCCGTGACTTCGAAGACCTCCTCGGCAACCTGCTTGATGATGCGCGCGCGGGGGTCGTAATTCTTGTAAACCCGGTGGCCGAAGCCCATCAGCTTGCGCTTGCCCTCCTTCACCTGCTCGATAAAGGCTGGGATGTGTTCATTCGAACCGATCTCATGCAGCATGCGGAGCACTTCCTCGTTGGCGCCGCCGTGCAGCGGGCCGGACAGCGCCGCGATGGCCGCGGCGGCGCTCGAATACGGGTCGGCATCGGAACTCCCGACGGCCCGCATGGCGCTGGTGCTACAGTTCTGCTCGTGATCGGCGTGGAGGATGAACAACACTTCCAGGGCGCGCGAAAGCACCGGGTTGGCTACATATTTCGGCTCCGTGCGCTTCCACAGCATGTTCATGTAGTTTTTGGTGTAGCAGAGTTCCGGATCGGGATAGATGTAGGGCAGGCCCAGGCGGTGCCGGTAGGCATAGGCGGCGAGAGTCGGCATCTTGGCGATCAGCCGGATGATCTGCTTGCGCCGGTTCTTGGGATCCTTCACGTTGCGCGAGTCCGGATAAAATGTGGAAAGCGCCGCGACTGTGCTGAGCAGAACTCCCATGGGGTGGGCGTCGTGGTGGAAGCCGTCCATGAACTTCTTGATGTTCTCGTGGATCATGGTGTGGCGCATGATTTCGCAGTTCCAGGTTGCCAGCTCTTCCAGAGTCGGCAGTTCCCCGTGGAGCAGCAGGTAGGCCACTTCCAGGAAGGTGCAGTGCTCGGCTAAGTGCTCGATCGGGTATCCGCGGTAGCGCAGGATGCCCTTGTCGCCATCCAGGTACGTAACGGCGCTTTGGCATGAGGCCGTGTTCATGAATGCCGGATCGTAGGTCATCAGCCCGAAATCCTCGGGACCGGTCTTAATCTGGCGCAGATCCATAGCGCGAATGGTGTTGCGGTAGATGGGGACGTTATAGGATTTATTTGTCCGATTGTCGATGATGGTCAGGGTTTCTTTGTCGTCCATGATGTGCCCTCTTTGGGTCCTCACTTGATCGGGTTTCGGGCGCATCCGTGCACGTGCGATTCCACACAGAACTGTTGCAAAACTCTACACTCTATGGACATAAGCCACACATCTGGAATAATGGAGGTATAGGCATCGGGGGATTTCGCCCAGAAGCTGGGTTCGGAGACCCACCTTGCCCGAAGGCAACTAGTTTATGCTATCGATTCGTTTGGTTCAATTGATTGAAGCCCATTGGGAAGAGATTGCCACACGGGTAATTGCCGAGGTGAAGAAGCACCCTGAAACCGAAAATCTGGCTCGCAGCCCCGAGGCGGATTTGAAGGCCTGGTGCCGTGAGATGCTGGAAAACCTGGAATCCTCATTGGCGATCCGCAAAGAGGAAAACCTGCAGCGGCGTTTTCGCGGTTTTGGCCGCCGCCGCTTTGAGGAGAACATCCCTCTGCATGAGGCGGTGATGCGCCTCCAGCTGTTGAAAGCAGAGATCTTCAGTTTTGTCCATGAGCAGGGCTTCCCGATGACAATGTTGGAGTTGTACCGGGAAGAGGAGTTGCAGGTGCTGATCGGCCGATTCTTCGACGCCTGCGTGTACCAGGTGGTTCGGGGCTACGAAGACGCGTTAAGAGTGGCGTCCCGCGTGGCGTGAGAGAAATGGTGAGGAGAGGAGACCCGGCCAGGGTCAGGATTGGGTTGTGACTATTCTCCGGTCCGTACGATGGAGCCGCAGCGCGCGCAAAGCGTGACAAGCGGTTCCAGCCGCAATCCAGGCGCAGCAAAGCCGGCCCGTGGGAATCCGCGAGTCCGGATCGGCGGGCAACCGGGAAGTGGAATTGGGGAGATCCTGGAGATCCTGCGTAGCATCGTGTGCGGGGTCGCCGAAAAAAGGTTTCAGGAGTCGCTCAGCAGTCTTGGCTCGCCCGGCGGCTCGTACGACGTGAATGGCGAGATACCGGCGGACGGCAGCAATGCCGACAGCGTCACCGGATTCACCCATGCGCAACTGCCATCTTCGAATGGCGGCCGGGTTTCCAAGAACCCCTCGGGGTGAAGATGCTTCACAACCGGCTACGATGCCCGGCAAGCTGCCCTATGTCTTCGGGACCTTGTGCGGCTGACAGCAGCCAGCCGATGAGGGGATCCGGTCGCGGCCAATGAGTCGGCGGATGGCAGTGGCTGGCAGCTTTGGTCGCCCGAAAGCCGCAGTTGTAAATAGAGCCGCAGCCGTGGTTGTAAAATAAGGCTGTGGAAACCAGGACTCTCGTGCCAGTGGAGGACTATCTACACTCCAGTTATCACCCGGACTGCGATTACGTGGATGGTGAGGTGTTGGAGCGCAAAGTGGGCGAATACGACCATGCGAGGCTGCAAAGCGAAATCCTGATTTACCTGGCGACCAAGTATAAGGTGAAGGGCTTCGCGGTGGTTGTCGAACAGCGTGTGCAGGTGGCGCCGGCACGCTTCCGGATCCCGGACGTTTGTGTAACCCGCGCGGAGCGGCCGATGGAGCAGGTTTTCCGCAAGCCGCCGCTGGTGGTCATCGAGATTCTGTCGCCCGAGGACCGGTTTTCCGCGCTTCAGACAAGAATCGACGATTACCTCGCTTTCGGCGTCCCCAACCTCTGGGTGATCGACCCCCAGCAACGGCGCGCCTTCGTGTACACGAGCCAAGGCAGCGTGGAATCCAAGGATCTCACTCTTCGCAGCGCCGATGACGCCATCATTCTTCCGCTGCGCGAGATCTTCGAATCCCTTGATCAATAGCCGTTTTCCCGCAGCTTCTCGACTGTAAGGCCGCTCTTCACATTCAGCTTGCGCAACAGCTTCTCTACGTGCTTGGCCAGGATATCGCACTCCAGATTGAGCCGCGCGCCGGGCCTGTAGCCTCCGAGAGTGGTATTCCGGTAGGTATGCGGGATGATCGTGACGGACAGCACGTCGCCTTCGAGCGCGGCTATGGTCAGGCTGATGCCGTCGATCGCAATCGACCCTTTGAACACCAGGAACGGGTCCAGTTCCGCGGGGACCCGAAGGCGCAGCCACCAGTTCTCGGCACCCAACGCATCCAGCGACAGAAACTCGCCCACTCCATCCACGTGTCCCTGCACGATGTGGCCGCTTAGCCTTCCGGAGGGCGAAAGCGGGCGTTCCAGGTTGACCCGAGATCCTTCTCGCAGGGCGCCCAGATTGCTGCGCCGCAGGGTTTCGGGCGCCAGGTCGGCCAGGAAGGAATTGGCGCGCCGATCGGCCACCGTCAGGCAGACACCGTTCACCGCAATGCTTGCACCCTCGGTCAGATCGCCGAGTACCGCGGCGCAGCGTACCTTCAGCCGGGCGCCGGCGGGTTGCGTTTCGAGCGACTCCACCGTTCCCAATTCTTCAACGATTCCCGTGAACATCGAGATATCCTTCGACGGCAAATTCGTCCGGCGGTATGGAATGGATAGTTATGTCATGCACGCGGATGGCGTCCGACCGGCGGCGCCGTCCGATCCCGCCGGCCAGGGGCAAGGCCTCCAGTCCGCCCAGAATCTTCGGGCCGTAGTAGAAAAAAATGCGATCCACGACGCCGGTTTCGAGCGCGGTCCAGTTCAGCTTGCTGCCGGCTTCGATCATCAGCGAAAGATAGTCGTGCCGCGCCAGCCAGCCGACTATGCCGCGCAAGTCGGCCCGTCCGCCCGGGCCGTCCATCACCTCCACCGCGACGCTTCGCTGTTCCAGCACCTTGCGCCTTTCGGCCGAGGCGGCCGAAGTGGTCACCACCAGCAGATCGCCCGCCGCGCTGCGGACCATCTTGGAATCCACCGGCAGGCGAAGCTGGGAATCCATCACGATGCGCAGCAGCGGCCGCGAGCGCGCAGAACCCGTGCGGTCGGTGAGCAGGGGATCATCCGCCAGCACGGTGCCGATGCCGGTGACAATGGCATCATGGTCGTGCCGCAGCTCCTGCACGTGGGCGCGGGCGCGTTCGCTGGTGATCCACCCGCGATTATCGTCGGGCGCGGAAATCTTGCCGTCCAGAGTGATGGCGCTCTTCAGCGTCACCAGCGGACGGCCAGTTCGCATGAGATGAAGGAACGGCTCGTTCAGTTTGGCGGCTTCGGCGGCGAAGTCGGAAGCCAGGTACACCTCGATCCCGGCCGCGCGCAGTTGGCGGAAACCTGTCCCCGCCACTTGCGGATTGGGATCCTCGATCGGCGCCACTACTTCGGCGACACCCGCTTGAATCAGGGCATCGGTGCATGGCGGCGTCCGGCCCTGGTGCGTGCATGGCTCCAGGTTGAGATACAGAGTGGCGCCGCGAGCTTTTTCGCCGGCCTCGGCAAGCGCGAGGATTTCCGCATGGTCCAACCCGCCGTAGGTGTGAAAGCCGCGGCCCACCACCTCGCCATCCTTCACGAGCACGGCCCCTACCATCGGGTTCGGACTCGTCAAACCGCGACCCTTTCGCGCCAGGTCCAAGGCTTCGCGCATGTAGGCGGGGTTCATTTCTCGAACAACGACTCGATGAACTTTTCCGCGTCGAACGGCAGCAGATCTTCGGCTTTCTCTCCCACGCCCACGTAGCGGATGGGCAGGTTCAGCTCGCGCGCGATGGCCACCACGATGCCGCCCTTGGCGGTTCCATCGAGCTTGGTCAGCACGATGCCGGTGACGCCCGAGGTTTCGGTGAACTTGCGAGCCTGCTCCAGGCCGTTCTGGCCCGTGGTGGCGTCCAGCACCAGCAGCACTTCGTGCGGAGCCTCGGGGATCACTTTCTTCGCCGTGCGGCTCATCTTCTGCAACTCAGCCATCAGGTTTTCGCGGGTCTGCAGGCGGCCGGCGGTGTCCACGATCACGTAATCCGATTTGCGCGCGCGAGCGGCATTGAGGGCATCGAACAGCACGGCGCTGGGGTCGCTGCCGGGGCCCTGCCGCACCACTGCGGTTCCGGTGCGCTCGCCCCAGATTTCGAGCTGCTCAATGGCGGCTGCGCGAAACGTGTCGGCCGCGCAAAGCAGCGTGGTGCGCTGTTCGCCGCGGAAACGCTGGGCCAGCTTGCCGATGGTGGTGGTTTTTCCCGACCCGTTCACCCCGACCACCAGGATGACCGCGGGCGGCTCGGCGACGTGCGCCGGCGTTCGCTCACTGGCCTCCAGGATTTCGAGCAGGTGCTCGCGGATCAGGCCGCGCAATTGGGTCGCGTCGGAGAGCTGGCGCCGCTCCACTCTCTGGCGAATACGCTCGAGGATTTCCTCGGTGGTTTTGACCCCTACATCGGCGGAGATCAGAGTGAATTCCAGCTCATCGAGGAGCTCGGCATCGATCTCTTTCCGCCCCTGCAGGGCGTCTTCAAGGGCCGAAACCAGGCCGGCGCGGGTTTTCTGGACGCCGCTCTTCAGCTTCTCCAGCAGACTCGGCTCTTGCTCCACCGAACCGAACAGCGTTTGAATCATTTTGGGTCTATTTTAGCAGGACGGCTGGCGCGGGCCGTTGCATCTCACGCCGCGTGAAGTGCGCAAGGGCACTGGACGCACCGCGGCGGGCGAGCGGCGGCTAAGGCGTCGCGAGGTGTCACGGCCTCCGGACCACATTTCGCAGAGTTCCGGACACTCGCCGGCCAACGCTTCCGGATGTAACAAAACTGCCTGTGCGGCGGAACGCGAACCAACCCTCCGACCACGCACGGCGGCTTCGCGGCGGTTCCAGCCAGGCAGCGTTGGTTCCGATTCGCGTTCCCGCGCGCCGGGCCACCCGGATCAACCCATGGTGGCCCTGCGCCGCGAGTGAGGGCGTCAGAACCGCAGATAGCCGCCCACCTGGATATAGCGGGGGCCGGGTCCATCCGGGTTCGCCGTGCCGGTAATAATGCCGAAACCGTTGTAATTGGTAGCGCCGGTCGAGGTGGTGGTCCAGCAGCAACTGCCGCCCGGGTTGTTGAACACCGGGGTGTTGGTCAGGTTGAAGGCATCGCCCTCCAGCTGGAACTTGATCTTCCCCTCCTTAAAGAGGAAGTTGCGCATGATGCTGGCTCCCATCTGGAAGTACCCCGGCCCGGTGAGAATGTTCCTGCCGGTCGATCCCAGCACGCCGCCCGGCGGATTTACGAAAGCAGAACCGTCGAAATACGGGAAGCTGGAGTTATGGCCGCCGAGGATCTGAACGCTCGGATTGACTTGCGACGCTGTGTTGGCCTGGCCGCCGGCGTTGATGGCGGAAGTGGTTCCCATGGTGAACGGCAGCCCGCTGTACCTGGTGACGATGCTGCTCAACTGCCATCCTCCGATGATCCAGTTGGGCGCGCCGCTAGTGGCCCAGCGGTGCCCCTTGCCGAACGGCAGTTGGTACACGTAGGCAAACGTAAACGCCTGTGTGCGGTTGAGGCCCGAGAGCGCCTTGTTCAAACGGTAGGATACCGGGTAGGCGCGCCAGAGCGTGCCATCGCCATTGTCGCCATTGATGTCGTCGATCGCCTTCTGGAAAGAATAATTGGCCTCGAAAAGCGACGAACCGATCCGCTTGCGGATACGCGTCTGCAAGGCATCGTACAGAAAGTCTCCAAACGGCGTGACCGCGTTCATGTCGCTGGTGACGTAGGGATAAAGCTGACGCCCCGCGGTGCCGGTGCCCGGCGCTGAGCCGTTGATGTTGACGTTCATCATGGCATGCACGGCATGCATGCCGGCGTATCCCGCCTCCGCCCACAGGGTGGGCGAGAATTCGTGCTGCACAAAGACATTCCAGTTCTGGTAGTAGCCACGATCGAAGTTGGCCGGGAAGGTCACCGTGCTGACGCTGGGGAGATAGGTGGTCAGCGACGACGTGGGCGACGGCTTGATGGTGCCGGTCGAAATAATCGGGAAGGTCGGCAAGGGAACGCCGTCCGCCAGCGACACCTGCGGAGAGCCGTCCGAATTGGGCACGCCGGCGTAGCTGATGAACTGGTAGGTGTTCAAAGGCTGATAGACCTGGTTGACGATGGCCGGGTATTGGTTGCGCTGGTTGCGCATGTTATCCGGATCGATACTGATGCCGTAACCGGTACGGATGACGGTTTTCTCCGTGAGCCGGTAGGCGACGCCGAGGCGCGGTGCGAAGTTCTTCTTGTTGGCGGTGGCGCCGGTGTTCCAGGGCACGCCTCCCTCGCCGCCGACCAGTATGTTGTCAGTCGTAGGATCGAAGCGTACCGCTCCGAAGTGATCGTGCGAGTAAATGGGGTAGTATTCCCAGCGCAGGCCGTAATCGATCGTCAACTTCGGCTTGACCTGCCAGACATCGCGCACGTACGCCGACCAGGTGGAAAAACGCAGCGCAATGGGATTGGTGTATTGGGTCACCTTGCCGGTCTCCGACGGGAAGCCCAGCAGGAACTGCGCCCAGGAGTTGGAGGGGCTGCCGGTGTTAATGGCGGTGCCTCCTTTGAGCGACGTCAGCGAGCCGTCGAAGCCGAACGTGCCGCGCGCCGTTCCGAACGTGCCTCCCTGCGGCTGAAAGTGATTCAGAGCATATTTGTCGTATTCCCAGCCCCAGCGGATCTGGTGCGCGCCCTTGACTTTGGTCATATTGACGTTGCCGGTGTACTGGTTATCGCGAAACTCGAACGGGCTGCCGGTGTTGGTGTTGCCGATATTGGCGAACCCCGCGATCTGGAAGCCGGGGATGCCTTCGTAGTTGGGTCCGGTGCCGTTCGTGCCCGGAATGTGCAGCACGTCGGTGCCGTAATCGCCATCCTGCGGATCTCCGTCCGCGCCGATGTGCTGGCGGGTGTAGCCGACGTTGCCATCCAGCAGAAGAGTGGGTGTGAAGCTATAGGTAAGGCCGGCAGCCGAAACCTGGACGCGGCCTCCGGCATGGCCCGGGTTGCCTCCGTTGAAGGCATCGCCGCCCGCCTTGCCCAGCACGAGCGGAGCATAGATGTCCATGGGAGAAATGCTGTAGCGGCCCCAGATATGGGCCCTGTCGGTCGGGTTGTAGTCCACCTTCCAGTCGTAGCGATCGACGCCGTAGGTGGTGAAGCCGAAGGCATCGTAGTTGTTGTAATAGTTGGCGTTACTTCCGGGGGTCGGATT
>Ga0335078_10011836_pt1 | contig 12941 bp, 13 predicted proteins | sample Lox_Sample_32_FD_206711 | JGI IMG/M metagenome (GOLD analysis project Ga0335078, IMG submission 206711) | Soil microbial communities from Loxahatchee National Wildlife Refuge, Florida, United States - Lox_Sample_3.2 | ecosystem: Environmental > Terrestrial > Soil > Wetlands | place: USA... | reverse complement strand
CGCCGGGCCCTGCCCGCGCTCCGCCGGGCAGGCGATCACGTGTGGGTTCAGCGGGTGCTGTCCAACCGGGCGGTCATCTACGGCTACCAGAACGAGTTCACCGCGGCGGTGAAAGACCTGCGGGAGGCCGAAGCCCTCTGCGAACAGCACGATCTGGGCCTGTCCGCCGGATTCGTGCGGCAGAACCTGGGCTGGATAGAAACCCTGCGCGGGGACGTGCCGGCCGCGCTCGGCCACCTCGACGCGGCGGAGCAGCGGTTTAGGACCCTGGGCTCACGGCTGGGGTTCATTCTCGCCGACCGCAGCGAGCTTCTGCTGTCGGTGCGCCTGCTGTCCGAGGCCCGGCAGACCGGCGAGCAAGCCGTGCGGCAGATCGAGCGCGAGGGTCAGCAGATCGCCCTGCCCGAGGCCCGGCTGATCCTCGCCCGGGCGGCCCAACTCGACGGCGACAGCGCCTACGCGGTGAGCCAGGCGCGGCGCGCGGTCCGTGAACTGACCCGCCAGCAGCGCCCGCACTGGGCCGCGCTGGCCCGGTTCCGGTTGCTGTCGTCGCGGCTCAGCGAGAACGGCTCGGCGGGCTCATCTCGGGTCACCGCGCGGCAGTTCGAGCAGGCCGCGGATGACCTGACCACCACCGGCTGGGCCGCAGCGGCGTTGGAGGCGCGGCTGCTGGCCGGCCAGCTCGCGCTGCGGCGCGGCAGGAAGAGCGAGGGCTGCCGGCTCCTGGGGCAGGTCAGCCAGGGCCGCAGCCGGGGACCGGCCTTGCTGCGAAGCCGCGCGTGGTACGCCGAGGCACTGATCCGGCAGGCGAACGGAAACGCCCGCGGCGCCGTCGGCGCGGCCCGCAGCGGGCTGCGTGTCCTGGACGACTACCGGGCCACCCTGGCCGCCACCGACCTGCGGGCCTACGCGTCCGGGCACCGGAGTGAGCTGGCGACCCTGGGCCTGCGTATCGCGATCACCAGCGGGAAGGCCGACCGCGTCCTGGCGTGGGCGGAGCAGGGCCGGGCCCGTCATCTGCTGTCCCGGCCTGCTCGCCCGCCAGACGACCCGGAGCTGGCGGCGGCGCTGGGCCGCCTCCGGGTGACCGTCGCCAAGATCGAGGAACTGCGGCACGCGGGCCGCCCCAGCGCCGACCTGGTAAGCCGCCAGGCCGGGCTCGAACGCCAGATCCGTGACCATTGCCGCCGGCAGCCGCACAGCGGGGCCGCGGACCCGGCCCCGGCGGTTGGCGTGGCCGACCTGGCCACCGCGCTGGGTGAGGCCGCGCTGGTGGAGTTCATCCAGCTTGACGGCGACTTGCATGCGGTGACGGTGGTGAACGGACGGGCCCGGCTGCGGCATGTCGGCGCGGTCGACCCGCTGGAGGACCTAGTGGACCACAGCGCGTTCGCCTTGCGCAGGCTGGCCCGCCACCACGTCAGCGAGGCCAGCCGGGCCGCGGCCGTCACCATGGTCCGCTACGCCGCCGCGCAAATGGACAGCGCCCTGCTCGATCCGCTCGCGGATCAGGTCGGCGGCCGGGCGCTGGTCGTGATCCCGACCGGCCCGCTCCAGTCACTGCCGTGGTCGATCCTGCCATCATGCCTGGGCCGCCCCGTCACGGTGGCGCCGTCAGCGGCCCTGTGGTACGCCGCCCACTGCCGGAAGCCGCCTCGGCGGCAGCAGGTCGCCATCGCGGCCGGCCCTGGCCTCCCCGGCGCCCGCGAGGAGGCCGAAGCCGTAGCCTCCATCCACCGGACCACCGCCCTGCACGGCTCCTCGGCGACGGTGCAGGCGGTAACGGCGGCCTTGCACCGGGCGGACATGGTGCACCTGGCGGCCCACGGCCGGGTCCGCGCGGACAATCCGCTGTTCTCTTCGCTGCGGCTCGCCGATGGACCGCTCACGGTCTTTGACCTGGAACGGCTGGACCGGGTGGCCCCGATGGTCGTCCTCGCGGCCTGTGACAGCGGCCGGCCCGTGGTGTGCACAGGCGATGAGCTGCTCGGCTTCAGCGGAACCCTGCTATCGCTGGGTACTCACCAGCTCGTCGCGTCCGTGGTCCCCGTTCCTGACGTGGAAACCGCCCCGCTGATGGTCGCTTTCCACCGGCAGCTGGCGGCCGGCCGGGGAGCTGCCGAGGCGCTGAGCCAGGCCCAGCGGGAACTCGCTGACGGCGAGAGCCGGGCGATGGCCGCGGCCGCGGGTTTCATCTGCATCGGCGACGGAATGAAGGCACCCGCCTAGCGGGATGTCACGCGGCGGGCGGGAAGCCGCGTTTCGAGGCGTCCCGGGCGCGGCGCGAGGAGGTCGCCCGGCGGTTCTTCGCCGCGGCCGACGGCGGCGACCTGGACGGGCTGCTGCGGGCGCTGGCCCCGGACGCGGTGTTCTACGGTGACGGCGGCGGTAAGGCGCGGGCGGTCACGGCGCCGCTGCACGGCCGGGACCGGGTGGCCCGCTTCCTCGCCGGGCTGTTCCGCCGGATCCGGAAGCTGGAGGCCAGCGTCCGGATCGTGGAGGCGAACGGGCAGCCCGGCGCGGTCACCTGCGACCGCGCCGGGCACGTGGTGAACGTGCTGGCGCTGGACATCGCGGATGGCCAGGTGCAGGCCATCCGCTGCGTGGTCAACCCGGACAAGCTGCGGCACCTCGGCCGGGTGTCGGAGCTGGCCCGGGAGCTGCCATTAGCCCCTCATTCGCGTTCCACCACGCGGAGCCCTCGTTGCGGCGTCCACGACTCGATGACCAGCAACGTCGCCGCCGGGTTCAGGCGGGTGGTGACGACCTCGGAGATGTCGGCCAGGAACAGATCCCCATCAGGCCCTTGGTCTCCGTCAGGCCCTTGGTCTCCGTCAGGCCCTTGGCCGATCGGCCCGGCGGGAAGCGCCCGCCCCGCGATCTTCGCCTCGCCCGGCCACTCGGCCTCCTGGCCCTCCTGCGGGTGGAACGTCGGGCCGTGCAGGGCGAATCTCGGATCTCGCCGCAGGTCCGCACCCTTGCGCGCCCCCGGCATCGACCCGAACCTGAGCTCACCGTCAGCGAACTCGCACTCGATGCCCGAGATCCGCGGCGAGCCGTCGGCCCGCAAGGTCGCGATCGTCTTGTGCCTGCCCGCGTCGAAGAGCCGCCGCACCCGCGCCGCGAACTCGGGCTCCGCCTGCTCCACGTCCCGCCACGCTGCCATAGCGGCAGTATCCCCTGGCGGCGCATCGACGGGCGGGTCGGCCAGTAACATCCCCCTGGCCGACCGGACTCAGCGGGCTGGCTCGAACCGCGCCGTGAAGTGGCGCAGTCGGCTGGGCTGGGAGACGATTCGCATGCCGGGCAGGTCGCAAGCCCGGTAGGCGACCCGCTCGACGACCTCGATCACGTAGTCCATGTGGCTCTGGGTGTAGGTCCGGCGGGGGATGGCCAGGCGGACCAGGTCCATCGCGGCCGGAGTCTCGGTGCCGTCGGAATGCAGCCCGAACATCACCGTGCCGATCTCACAGCTGCGGACCCCGCCTTCGAGGTACAGCGCGCAGGCGAGAGCCTGGCCCGGGTAGGCCAGCGGGTCGATGTGCGGCAGCATGGCCCTGGCGTCGATGAAGACGGCGTGGCCGCCGAACGGCACGACGACCGGGACGCCGGCTTTCTCCAGGGCCTCTCCGAGGTACTCCACCGACCGGACCCGGTAGCGCAGGTAGTCATGATCGACGGCCTCGCGTAGTCCCTGGGCGATCGCCTCCAGGTCGCGCCCGGCCAGGCCACCGTAGGTGGGGAAGCCCTCGGTGAGGATCTGCAGGTTGCGGCAGCGCTCGGCGAGCGCGTCGTCGTTCAGCGCGAGCCAGCCGCCGATGTTGGCTAGCGGGTCCTTCTTGGCCGACATGGTCATGCCGTCGGCCAGGCCTGCCAGCTGGCGGATGATGCCGGCCACCGGGACGTCCCCGTAGCCGGGTTCGCGCGTCCTGATGAACCAGGCGTTCTCCGCGATCCGGCAGGAGTCGAGGAACAGCGGCTTGCCGAACCGGTCACAGACCTCGCGGACGGCCCGGACGTTGGCCATGCTGACGGGCTGGCCGCCGCCTGAGTTGTTGGTGACGGTCAGCATCACCAGCGGGACGGCGGCGGCCCGCTCGGACAGCAGCCGCTCCAGCGCGGTGACGTCCATGTTCCCCTTGAACGGGTGGCGGGCGGCGGGCTGCAGGCCCTCGGCGACCGGGAGGTCGACAGCGCTGGCGCCGGTGAACTCGATGTTGGCCCTGGTGGTGTCGAAGTGGGTGTTGTTCGGAATGATCCGGCCGGATCCGCCGACCGCGGTGAACAGGATCTTCTCCGCGGCGCGGCCCTGGTGCATGGGCAGCACGTGCGCGAACGGGAACAGGTCGGTCACCGCGGCGCGGAACCGGTGGAACGAGGGTGCCCCCGCATAAGCCTCGTTCCCGCGCTGGATGGCCGCCCACTGCTCGGCCGACATGGCACCGGTGCCCGAGTCGGTCAGCAGGTCAATCGGCACGTCCTCGGCGGCGAGTTCGAACAGGTTGTATCCCGCCGCCTCCAGGGCGCTGGCCCGCTCGGCGCGGGTGGGCAGCCGCACCGGCTCCACCGAGTGGATCCGGAACGGCTCGATGATCGTGCGGAACGGCTCTTCGAACATGCCTGTGCGCCCCCTCCTGCTGTTCACAGGTACGGAGACGGCGGGCCGCCGGTTGATACGCCCGGCAGCCTCCGCCCGGCAGCTGAAGCCGGTTCACGAGGTTGCTTTTCCGGCGCGCCGGGACTTGACCGCGGCCCGGGGCGCGGCGTCGCGGAGCACTCCGGGGACCAGCCGGCGATGGACGGCGGACAGCGGGGGCCACACGCCACGGCCGAGGCACCGGTCATAGCGCAGGAAGGTCCCCAGCGACACCCGGCCGTCGGCCGTCTGCACCAGGAGGTTGCCGGTCAGGAACCAGGAGGCGGCCTCAAGCCGGATCCAGTCCGCACCGCGCCCGCTGATCTGCCATCCGGCCACGGTGGCCGGTGATCGTCCCCGGGCCAGCCGCAGGCCGAGCAGCCCGCGCCAGATCAGCAGTTCCGCGGCGCTGGGGACGTCGCCGAACATCGCCCGGGCCCACTGCTCCGGCGTGGCCTCGGTGTCCGTGGACAGGGTGAATAGGTCGACGTAGTCGGGGTCGGGCAGCGAACTGAGCGTGCGGACAGAACCGGGGACCTCGTGCGTCCCCACGGCACGGTCAATAAGGCCGACGGTCATCTCACGGCCTCCTTTCATCTATACGCTGGCGTATAAATCACGCTAGCAGAAATATACGGTGGCGTATATAAGAAGGTGAGGTGCCTGATGAGCGCGACTCGCACGCCGCGTGGCCGGTGGGTCGAGGAAGGACTGCAGGCGCTGGCCGACGGCGGCCCGGCGGCCGTGCACGTCGAGGCGCTGGCCAAGAAGCTCGGCGTCACGAAAGGCGGGTTCTACGGCTACTTCGCCGACCGCGATGCGCTGCTGGAGGCCATGCTGGACACCTGGGAGCGGGAGAGCACCGACGAGGTGATCGACCGCGTCGAGCGCGAGGGGGGCGATCCGAGGACCAAAATCGCGCGGGCGGGCATGCTTACCTTTTCCAGCGACCGCCTGCTGCCGATCGACCTGGCGATCCGGGACTGGGCCCGGCACGACGCGGGGGTCGCCGAGCGCCTGCGACGGGTGGACAACCGGCGCATGGCGCTGCTCCGCGAGATGATCGGCACCTTCTGCTCTGATGCCGACGAGGTCGAGGCCCGCAGCCTGCTCGCCTTCTGCGTAGCGATCGGCGAGCACTTCCTCGCCGCCGACCACGGTGACCGCACGCGAGCCCAGGTTCTCGCCCGCGCCGTCGACCTGCTGCTCGACCGCTAGCCGGGGTTCGGGCGCTCATACCGTGCGCAGCGCTTCGGTCGGCGAGAGGCGGGCGGCTCGCATCGCCGGGTACAGGCCGGCGATGGCGCCGATGACGAGGGCGGCGCCCACGCCGCCGTAGAAGGCCGCGGCGGGGATCTGCACCGACCAGTGCTGGCTCACCGCGTAGATGACGGTCGCCGCCACGCCGGCGGTGGTGCCGCCCAGGACCGACAGGAGCAGCGCCTCGGCCAGGAACTGCTCGGCGACGTGGCGGCGGGTGGCGCCCAGGGCCCGGCGCAAGCCGATCTCGGAGCGGCGTTCCAGGACCGAGATGACCATGACGTTGGCGATGCCGACGCCGCCGACCAGGAGGGCGACGGCGCCGAGACCGAGGAGCAGCCCGTTATACGCCCCCTTGGCGGCTACTTCGGCCTTAAGGATGTCCGACGGATAGCTGACCGCCACGACGGAGGGGTTGGCCGGGTCGACGGTGGCGGGCAGCACGGCAGCCACGGCGCTGACCTGGCTGGGCCCGCTGCGCAGGTAGAGCCCGGTGGGGTGACGCCGAGTGCGGACAGCGCCGCCCGCACCCGCCGGCTGCGCAGCCCCAGGCTCCCCACCCGGAGCAGGTCCCGGCGCGATAGCCGGGAGACACCGGTGTCATCGGCCGGCTGGCGTATCACGGATGATCCTCCCGTCCCGGATCTCGATGCGCCGGTCCATGGCGGCGGCCAGGGCCACGACCGGCGGGTCGCCGGGATACTCCTTCACCACGCCCGCCAGCTCCAGGACTGGCACCCGGCCGGCGTCCGGCCGGGCCGGGACCGGGACCGTCTGGGTCACGACGACGGCACCTCCACCAGGGTGCCGGCGGTCAGGCCGGACCCGCTGACCTGGACCAGGGTGTCGCTGTACAGGCCGGTGGTGACCCCGACCAGGTGGCTGGTCCTGCCGGTCACCACGTCCACGCCGTACCCGCCGCCGGCCAGCGCCAGCAGCGCATTCACCGGCACCGCCAGCACGTCGCCGGCTCGTTCGGTAGTGATGTTGACGTTCACCGGGGCCTGGTCGAAGGCAGCGCCGGGCGGGATGCGGTCCAGGGTGATGGTGACCGTGACGGTCGGCGCCGACGCGGCGCCGGACCCGCTGGACTCACATGGCGACTGATCCGCCGAGCCGCTGCCGCCGCCCCCCGCGCCGACGCCGCTCCCGCCCGGGCAGGTCGCCACGCTGCCGACCGTCTCGATATGCCCGCCCACGGTGGTGGTGCCGTCGGGCAGCACGACCGTCACCGCGTCACCGGGCTTGACCAGGTACTCCTCGCTCACGTCCAGGTCCACGATGACGACAGGGGTGGTGCTGGTGGCGGTCAGCACGGTGCCGCCCCCGGCGGACGTGCCGACGCCGAACGCCCGGTAGGCGGGGAGCGAGCCGTACAGCAGCGGCACCGGTTCGTCGCCGGCCGAGTAGACCGGCTGGTCCTGCTTGATGACCGCTCCCGGCTCCGGCAGCCAGGTGTAGACGCCCCCGCCGCCGCGCAGGGCCGCGACGGTGTAGGAGCCGTCGTAGCCGATGGAGCCGCCGACCTGCACCGCAGAAGTGAGGTTGGTCCGTACCACGGCGGCGGTGGCGACCTGGCTGCTGTCGCCGGACGACGAGGCCGTGCTGGTGTCGCCGCGACTGGCCGCCACGGCCACCCCGCCGGCTACCACTCCCCCGACCAGGGCACCGGCGACAGCGGCGATGACCACGACCTGCCTGGCGGAGAACTCAGCCATTGGAACCCGGCCCGGAGCTGCCGGCCGGCACGGTGACCAACCCGGGACACGGGTTGGTCTTGTAGAAGAGGCAGGCCCGGGGTGCGGGGTTGGCGGGCATTCCGGCCGAGTGAACTTCGATGTCTCCCGGCGTGGACGTGCCGTCAATCCACCAGGTGGGCAGGCCGAGCTTCTTGCCGCACAGATCGTTGACCCGCTCGACGGCCGGGCTGTCGGGATCTACGCCGGATCCGAGGAAATTGGTCTGGTCCCCGTCGGGATAGGGATAGTCCGGGACCCCGTTGGCCCGCATGCAGGCGACGTACTTCAGGTAATCGGCCTGATCCGGCGGAGGCGCGACCGGGTTGGCGGCCCGCAGCTCGGAGGTGCTCGCCTCCAGCGATGAGCAGGCACGCCTGATCGAAGCCCTCCTCACCCTGGCCAGCAGTGAAAGCGGGCTGAACGGGCACGAACCCGTCGACCTCGCCGCCACGGTCACCGCGACCCTCGCCGGCCTGGAGCCCGAGATCGACCGGCGCGGGATACACATCGACGCGGTGACGGCACCGGCACCTGTCGACGGGGACCCGCTGCTAACCGAGCGGCTCGTGGCCAACCTGCTCGCCAACGCCGTCCTCCACAACATCGCCGGCGGCCGTGTCGAGGTCAGGACCGGGATGCAGGAGGGCAGGGCCGTCCTGTCGGTGACCAACTCCGGGCCGGTCATCCCGGCCGCCGAGGTCGACCGCCTGTTCCAGGCCTTCCAGCGGCTCGATCGGCGCCGGGCAAACTACAAGGACGGGCACGGGCTCGGACTGTCCATCGTCCGGGCCATCGCCACCGCACACGACGCCGCCATCACCGCCCGCCCCATGCCCGACGGCGGCCTCGGCGTGAGCGTCAGCTTCCCGCCACCCGCGAATTCAACTGCATCTCCTCCGGGAGGCGATGGTCCGGTGAACGTGCTGTGCGGCGCGGGCCGCTAGCGGCCTACCTCGCTAGCTGTGACGGGTGCCGGGCCGGCTGATCGCGTGGCGTCGCCGCGGAGGGCTGCTGCGGCGGCAGCGAAAGCGACGTCGACGGCGAGGCCGCCTTCGGGCCGGGCGCGTGCGGTGATGGCAGCGCCGTGGGTAGCGGCGATAGCACTGACGATGGACAGGCCCAGGCCGTGGCCGCCGTCGCGGCGGGCGGGGCGCGGGCCGAGCCGCTGGAAGGGCTGGAACAGGCGGTCGACCGCGGCGGCCGGGATGACCGGCCCGGAGTTGGTCACCGACAGGACGGCGCGGTCGCCGCTGGTCCCGGTGGCGACCTGGATGTCTCCGCCGGGGATGTTGTGCCGGACGGCGTTGTCGATCAGGTTGGTCACGAGCTGCTGGACGAGCAGGGGGTCACCGTCGAGGGCGGCGGGCTGGATGGTGGTCTGGACGTGCAGGCCCAGGCGGCTGATGGCGGGGCGGGCGGCGGCCAGGGCGGTGCCGGTGACGGCCGCCAGGTCGACGCGCGCGCGTTCGCTGGTACCGGCTTCGCTACTGGCCAGAGTGAGCAGCGCCTCGATGAGGCGTTCCTGCTCGGCGTTGGAGGTGAGCAGTTCCCGGCCGACGGCCTGCCAGGTGCCGGTGGTGCTGGCCGGGTCGGCCAGGGTGACCTGGAGCAGGGTCCGTTCTCTCGTCAGCGGCGTGCGCAGCTCGTGCGAGGCGTTGCCGGCGAAACGCCGCTGCGCGTCGAAGGAGGCCTCCAGCCGCGCGAACAGGCTGTCGAGGGTGTCGGCGAGTTCCTTGAGCTCGTCCTCGGGCCCGTCCAGGGCCAGCCGCTCGTGCAGGCTGCTGGCGGAGATCCGCCGGGCGGCGGCCGCGATCGTGCGCAGCGGACGCAGCACCCGGCCGGCGATGAGCCAGCCGATCGCGACGGCGGCCACCGCGATGACCACCAGGGCGATGCCGGCGGCGATCAGCACCTGCTCCTTATCGAGGGCGACCTGCCCCAGACCCGACACGCGGACCGTCACCTGTTTCTGCCCGCCGGTGAGGGGGACTTCCTTGCCTCCCTTGTGGATGAAGAGCTCGGGGTCGGGTTGCCTGCCGAGCAGGCTGTAGAGCGCGAAGGTACAGGCGAGCACGGTCGCGCCACAGGCCAGGAACACCGCGCCGCCGTACAGGACGGTGAGGCGCAGCCGTGCGGTGCGGCGGGGCAGCCGCAGCCGGCGCGGAGAACTGGAGCGCGGACGGGGATCAGGCATTATGGTCCTCCGATGCGGTAGCCGCTCTCCCGGACGGTCTGGATCACCGGCGGGTCGCCGAGCTTGGCCCGGAGCCGGCCGATAGTGGTCTTCACGGTGCTGGTGAACGGGTCGGCCGCTTCGTCCCATACCCGTTCGAGCAGTTCCTCAGCCGGGACCGGCCGGCCGTCCGCGGCGAGCAGGCATTCCAGCACGGCGAGTTCCTTGGTGGTGAGCGGGAGGCGCCGCCCGGCGCGGACCGCGACGCGGCGGGCCGGGTCCAGGCTCAGGTCACCGTGTTCAAGAGTGGCGGGCAGCGGAGCGGCGGCGCGGCGGCCCAGGGCCCGGATGCGGGCCACGAGTTCCGCGAAGTCAAATGGCTTGGGCAGGTAATCATCGGCCCCGAGGTCGAGGCCCTCGACCCGGTCCCTGACCGACCTCGCCGCGGTGAGCATCAGCACCCGGCTTTCGGATCGGCCCGCGGCCAGGGCCCGGCATACGTCATCGCCGTGTACGCCGGGCAGGTCCCGGTCCAGCACCACCACGTCGTAGCGGTTGACCGCCAGGCGCTCCAGGGCCACCCCGCCATCCAGGGCCACGTCGACGGCCATCCCCTCCCGGCGCAGCCCGGCCGCCACCGCCGTGGCTAGGACTTCGTCGTCCTCGGTCACCAGAACCCGCATCGCCTGCCCGCCGTTTCGTGGGGCCTTCGCCATGTCGGCCGCCTGCTTCCCAGGATCGCAGGCGGCAGGTGACAGCCAGGTCACATTTCCGGTCACCGTGCTGTGACCTCCCATTCTCTACAACTGCTCGTAGCAGGCAGACACGATGACCTGTCCCGGCTCTTAAGGAGGCCGCGATGAATAACAAGACCGGCGCTAACCGGGGTCCGCGGCGCGCGGGCGCCCTGGCGGTCGCGGCAGCCGTCGCCGTGCTCGCCACGGCGTGCGGCGGCAGCGCCCCATCTTCCGCCAGCGCGCCGAACTACGCGCAGGAGCTTGGCCTCGCGCAGTGCATGCGCAGCCACGGCGAACCGGGCTTCCCCGACCCCAATACATCGGGGGGCTACACCTTGACCTCGAACGGGTCAATTGCGGGCGCCGGGGGGGCGTCCATTGACATCGGCAGCAGCCAGGCGCAGGCGGCTTACGGCGATTGCCGGCATCTGCTGCCCGGCGCCCCTTCTATCTCACAGCTGGAACAGGACGTACTTCAACAGCAGCAGCAGCAGGCTAAAGCGCTGCCCCTGCTGTTGAAGTACTCCCAGTGCATGCGCAGCCACGGCGTGCCGAACTTCCCCGACCTCGGACAGAGCGACCAGAGCCCGGTGCCCGGGAACGGTGCCCCCATCAACCCCAGCTCGCCGCAGTTCCAGGCCGCCTCGACCGTCTGCCAGCGCCTGCTGCCCGCTGGCGCGCACATATCGATACACGCGAGCGGGTCAGCGCACCCGGGCGGGTCAGCGCCATGAGGCGGCCGCGCGGCCGGCGCCGCCGGGCGGTCACGGTGGTGCTGGCAGTGCTGGTGGTGCTTGGGGCGGGGGCAGGGATCGCGTGGGCGGCGGGGGCGCTCCGGTCGCAAAGCTCGTCCGGGACCGGTCAGGGGGCGCCGCCGGCGACGCAGCCGGTGGTCCGGGAGGAGCTGTCGTCGCAGGTGCCGGTAGACGCGACCCTGGGATACGCGGATTCGTACACGGTCCGGGGGCAGGGCGGGGGGACGCTGACCTGGCTGCCGCCGGCGGGACAGGTGATCCGGCAGGGACAGGCGCTGTACCGGGTGGACAACGCCAGCCCGGTGGTGCTGCTGTACGGGCCGGTGCCGGCCTGGCGGACCCTGGATGAGGGGCTGACCGGGGCGGACGTGACCCAGTTGAATCGCGACCTGGTAGCGCTCGGCTACGCGAGCAGATCGGATATCAGCGCGCTTGGCTGGGACTATTTCTCGTGGGAGACCGCGTACGGGGTGCAGCAGATGGAGTCGGCGCTGGGAGTTTCCAGCCCGCCGGGGTCGCTGCCGCTGGGGCAGGTGGTGTTCGAGCCGGGGGCGATCCGGGTGAACGATGTGCTGGGCAGCCTGGGCGGCCCGGGAGCCGGGCCGGTGCTGGCGGCGACCTCGGACCGGCACGTGGTGACGATCCCGCTGAGCACCGCCCAGGAGTCGGAGGTGGCGGCGGGAGACGCGGTGACGGTCACGCTGCCGGACAACGCCAGCACGCCCGGGATGATCTCCTCGGTGGGCGCGGTGGCGTCCGGGACTGCTACCAGCGCGACGATCCCGGTGACGGTCACGCTGACGCACCCGTCGGCGGCCAGGACCCTGGACCAGGCGCCGGTGACGGTGTACATCACCACCGCCAGCGTCAGCCACGCGCTGGCGGTACCGGTAGGGGCGCTGCTTGCTCGTTCTTCGGGTGGGTACGCGGTCGAGGTGATCGGGGCGGGCGGAACCCGGCGCCTGGTGGCGGTGACGGCCGGGATCTTCGACGACCACTCCGGCCTGGTCCAGGTGACCGGGGCGCTGACGCCCGGCGAGCAAGTTGTGGTGCCGGCCACGTGAGCGCCAGCGAGTCCCGGGGGCGAGAAGGAAACGCTGTCCTGGAACTGGAGCGGGTGACGAAGGAGTATCCGGGGTCGCCGCCGGTGCGGGCGCTTGACGAGGTGAGCGTGGCGGTGGCGGCCGGGGAACTGGCCGCGGTGATCGGCCCGTCCGGGTCGGGCAAGAGCACGCTGCTGCACCTGATGGGCACCCTGGACCGGCCGAGCAGCGGGACGGTGCGGGTCACCGGCCTGGATGTGGCCCAGATGACCGACCGGCAGGTGTCCGCGCTGCGGGCGGCCCGGATCGGCTTCGTGTTCCAGCAGTTCTTCCTGGCCGAGCACCAGACCGTGCTGGCCAACGTGGCCGACGGGCTGCTGTATGCGGGCGTGCCGCGCGCCGGGCGGCACCGCCTGGCGGCCGCCGCACTCGAGCGGGTCGGCCTGGGGCACCGGACCGGAGCCCGGCCAATCCAGCTGTCGGGCGGGGAGCGGCAGCGCGTGGCGATCGCCCGGGCGATCGCCGGCCGCCCGCCGGTCGTGCTGGCCGACGAGCCGACCGGCAACCTGGACTCCGCGACCGGCGCGGCGCTGCTCGA
>Ga0335078_10011835_pt1 | contig 12942 bp, 10 predicted proteins | sample Lox_Sample_32_FD_206711 | JGI IMG/M metagenome (GOLD analysis project Ga0335078, IMG submission 206711) | Soil microbial communities from Loxahatchee National Wildlife Refuge, Florida, United States - Lox_Sample_3.2 | ecosystem: Environmental > Terrestrial > Soil > Wetlands | place: USA... | reverse complement strand
ACCAATACCGGCAAGACGCATCTCGCGATCGAGCGCATGCTGGCGCATTCCTCGGGTCTTATCGGCCTGCCGCTGCGCCTCTTGGCGCGCGAGGTCTACAACAAGGTCGCCGACCGCGCCGGCAAAGAGTCGGTCGCGCTGATCACCGGCGAAGAAAAGATCAAGCCGCCGAACCCGCGCTACTGGGTGGCCACCGTCGAGGCGATGCCGCGCGATCTCGACGTCGCATTTCTCGCCGTCGATGAGGTGCAGCTCGGCGCCGATTTCGAGCGCGGCCATGTTTTCACCGACCGCATGCTCAACATGCGCGCGCGCGAGGAAACGCTGGTGCTCGGCGCCGCCACCGTGCGGCCGATGGTCGAGAGGCTCTTGCCCGGTGCGCACATCATCAGCCGGCCGCGGCTGTCGATGCTCACTTACGCCGGCGAGAAGAAGCTGACGCGCCTGCCGCCGCGCTCGGCCATCGTCGCCTTCTCGGCGGAAGAGGTTTACGCCATCGCCGAATTGATCCGCCGCCAGCGCGGCGGCGCCGCGGTGGTGCTCGGCGCGCTCTCACCACGCACACGCAACGCGCAGGTCGCGCTCTATCAGTCGGGCGACGTCGATTATCTGGTTGCCACCGATGCCATCGGCATGGGGCTCAATCTCGACGTCGATCACGTCGCCTTTGCTTCGGACCGCAAGTTTGACGGCTATCAGTTCCGCAAGCTCAATCCGGCCGAGCTCGCGCAGATTGCCGGCCGCGCCGGCCGCGCGACGCGCGACGGCACCTTCGGCACGACGGGTCGCTGCGATCCGTTCGAGCCGGAATTGGTGCAGGCGCTGGAGAGTCACACCTTCGAGCCGATCCGCGTGCTGCAATGGCGCAATTCCACGCTCGATTTCGCCTCGATCGGCGCGCTGCAGGCATCGCTTGCGGCGACGCCGGACGAGCCCGGCCTCACGCGCGCGCCGATCGCCGAAGACATTCTCGTGCTCGAACACGCTTCACGCGACGAACAAGTGCGCGCCCTGGCGGCAAACCCCGCCGCCATCGCGCGGCTGTGGGACGTCTGCCAAGTTCCTGATTACCGCAAGATCGCGCCGGCGACGCATGCGGAACTGATCGTCACCCTCTATGGATTCTTGTTGCGAGAGGGTAACATCCCGACCGATTGGTTCGGCCAGCAGGTGGCGCTGGCCGACCGCACCGACGGCGGCATCGATACCCTCTCCAACCGGATCGCGCATGTCAGGACCTGGACTTACGTTGCCAACCGCCCCGATTGGCTTGCCGATCCGGAGCACTGGCAGGGGGTCACCCGCGCGATCGAAGATAAGCTCTCCGACGCGCTGCATGAGCGGCTGGCCGAACGTTTCGTCGACCGCCGCACCAGCGTGTTGATGCGGCGGCTGCGCGAGAAGACGAATTTGGAAACCGAAATCGGCAAGAGCGGCGAAGTCACCGTCGAGGGGCATGTGATCGGCCGCCTCGACGGCTTCATGTTCGCCCCCGACGCGGCCGCTGCCGGCTCGGAGGCGAAAGCGCTCAACGCCGCGGCGCAGAAGGCGCTCGCCGGCGAGATCGAACAGCGCGCGACCAAATTGTCGCAGAGCTCGAACGATCACCTCGTGCTGGCGAGCGACGGCGCTTTGCGCTGGACCGGCGACGTCGTCGGCAAGCTCGTTGCCGGCGACGACGCTTTGCGCCCGCGCGTGCGCATCGTCGCCGACGAGCAGTTGACCGGGCCGGCGCGCGAATTGGTGCAGGGGCGTCTCGATCTCTGGCTCAAGACGCATATCGAGAAATTGTTGGCGCCGCTGTTTACCCTCGCCGCCGCCGATGACGTGACCGGCATCGCGCGCGGCATCGCCTTCCAACTCGTCGAAGCGCTCGGCGTGCTGGAGCGGCAAAAGGTGGCCGAGGAGGTCAAGGGCCTCGACCAGCCGGCGCGCGCCACGCTGCGCAAATATGGCGTGCGCTTCGGCGCCTATCACATCTATCTGCCGATCCTGCTCAAGCCGGCGCCGCGAGCGCTGGCGACGCAATTGTGGGCGCTCAAGCACGAAAGCCCGGACGCCAAGGGCGTCGGCGATCTGTTGCACCTTGCCGCGTCCGGCCGCACCTCGATGCCGGTCGACAAGGAGACGCCGAAGGCGCTCTACCGCACCGCCGGCTATCGCGTCTGCGGCGAGCGCGCGGTGCGCGTCGATATTCTCGAACGGCTCGCCGATTTGATCCGCCCGGCGCTCGCCTGGCGCGAAGGCTCGCCGGCGCCCAAGCCGGACGGCTTTTTCGACGGCCGCGGCTTCCTCGTCACCGGCGCGATGACCTCGCTCACCGGCGCCTCGAACGAAGACTTCGCCACCATCCTGCGCTCGCTCGGCTATCGGCTCGACCGCAAGCCCAAGCCCGCGGAAAGCAAGCCGGCAGAAACCGAGAAGCCGCCGGTCGCCGAGCCGGTCGCCGAGGCGGGCGCGAGCCCGGCCGCCGCCGGCGTCGCCCCGACCGCGGAGGTTGCCGCGGTCGAACCCGAAGCTGTCCCCGCGGTTGAGGCTTCACTCACCGAGCCTGTGGCCGAAGCGCCGCAGGTCGAGTTGGTCGCGAGCGAGCGGTCGCCGACAGAAATCGTGGCTGTGGCCGCGCCCGAAGTTCTTCCCGAGAGCAAAAGCGAGGACATCACTTCTTCCGCCGAACATCTTGTCGGAGGAAATTCAGAAGAAGTGGTTCTTCAGCCGACTTCGGCCGCGGCGACCGAGCCGCAAATGATCGAAGTCTGGCGGCCCGCGGGCCGCTTCGAGAAGCGCCCGCATCGTCCGCGCCGGCCGCCGCGCGCCGCTAAGACCCCAGCGCAGGCCTCTGCCCCGGCCGAATCAGTTGAGGCTGCGGCGGCCCCGGCTGCGGCCCCAGCGCCTACGCCGGCATCGAGCGAAGGCGCTGAAAAACCGAAGCATTTTCGCCCGGAGCGGGGCGATCGTGAGCAGCGTCAGCAACGCCACCAACGGCGCGAGCGCATGGATCGCCAAGGCCAGCGCGCCGACCGCAAAGCCGGGGCCGAGCGTTCTGAACGGCCGCGCCGCGAGCGCGATCGCGTGGAAAAAGCCGAGCGCGATCAGTACTTTGCCAAGCCCTACGGCCGCGGCGCCGAACGCCGCGACAAGCAGCCGGATCCGAACTCGCCCTTCGCCAAGCTCGCCGCGCTCAAGCAGCAGCTCGAGGAAAGCAGCAAGGAATCTTAAGCCGCATTGGACCGCCAACGCATCGATAAATGGCTTTGGCACGCGCGCATGGTGCGCACGCGCAGTGCCGCAAGCGCCTTGGCGGACGCAGGGTTCGTGCGTCTCAACGGCAAAAGGGTGACCGCGCCGAGCCAAGCGGTTCGCGTCGGCGACGTGGTCACGCTTGCGCTCGACCGCACGGTCAAGGTGATGCGCGTGGCCGGCTTTTGCGATCGGCGCGGGGCCGCGCCCGCGGCGCGCGCGCTTTACCAAGATTTGACAATGAGTTCCGCGCCGAAGGTCTGCCCTTAACTGTAGTATTGGACTAGGGTCAGGTGGCAAATGGTGCGCGCAAGCGGCGGCGAATCAGCGTGGCTTGCAGGCTCACTTGCGTTGCGATAGGCAGCTTTGCCGATTTTGTGCCGGAGTATTGAATGACCTACGTCGTCAACGAAAGCTGCATTAAATGCAAGTATATGGACTGCGTGGAGGTGTGTCCGGTCGACTGCTTCTACGAAGGCAAGAACATGCTGGTCATCCACCCCGATGAATGCATCGATTGCGGGGTGTGCGAGCCGGAATGCCCGGTCGAGGCAATTAAGCCTGATACCGAACCGGGCCTGGAGAAGTGGCTGGAACTGAACGCCCAATACGCCAAGACTTGGCCCAATATCACCGTGAAGAAAGAACCGCCGGCGGATGCCAAAGAATGGGACGGCAAGCCGGACAAAGAAAAGCTCTTTGACCCCGGACCGGGCGACGGTGATTGACCGCCGCTGGGCCGTAATCGCCGGTTTCTTGCTACCGCGGCGAACGGGGAATGCGTGCCGGCGTTAACCGGTATGTCAAATATGCACGGTTTTTACCACCAAATGGCGGCGTAACGCCGCCATAAGGCTTTGATTTTGGCCAAAAATGTGCTATATAAGCAAAATCGTCCGATGAACACGAAAAACGCCGCTACGGATGCGCTCCCCCTCCTGGGAGCATTATTTTTCGCGGCTGCACCCAAGGTTTTCGCTAGAGGGCGTGAGTTCCACGCGTGAGCAGTGGCAGGAAAAACGCGTCATAAGAGCAAGAAAGGTTCCGCCGGCATGAGCCGGAGACCGAAAAAGTCTGCCGATTCAAGGCGGACCTCCCATGCCCTGCGCGGTCCCGTCCGCAATGGGGCGCCCGCAGCCAAAATGGCCGGCAGCCGCAAGCCCGCCGGTGAAGGAGTCATGCCCGGAATGCCCAGCAACAAGAAGACGACCCAACGACAGGGGTTCAAGACCAACGAGTTCATCGTCTACCCGGCCCACGGGGTCGGCCAGATTCTGGCTATCGAGGAACAAGAAATAGCCGGCGCCAAGCTCGAACTGTTCGTCATCAACTTCATCAAGGACAAGATGACGCTGCGGGTTCCGACGGCCAAGATCGTGTCGGTCGGCATGCGCAAGCTCGCCGAGCCGCCGCTGGTCAAGCGCGCGCTGGACACGCTCAAGGGCCGCGCGCGCATCAAGCGCACCATGTGGTCGCGCCGGGCGCAGGAATACGAAGCCAAGATCAACTCCGGCGATATCGTCGCCATCGCCGAGGTGGTGCGCGATCTGTACCGCTCGGAGACGCAGCCGGAACAGTCCTATTCCGAACGCCAGCTTTACGAAGCCGCGCTCGACCGGCTGTCGCGCGAGATTGCGGCCGTGCAGAAGGTGACCGAGACCGAGGCGGTCAAGGAGATCGAGGCCGCGCTCGCCAAGGGCCCGCGGCGCGGACCCAAGCCGGCCGACGAAGCCGGCGGCGCGGAAGAGGCCGTCGAAGACGAAGCGGCCTGAGCCGAACAGCACAGCGAATCAAAAAGCCCGGCAGTAATGCCGGGCTTTTTGCTTGGGTGCTTTTCATCGCCGCGTCGACGCGATTAAATCATCGACGACGGCGAGCAGCATGGGCGCGCCGGCGGCGAATGAAAACAGGTCCTCAAAGCTGCGACAGCCGTTTGCGGACAGCCGCCGCCAAAGATTATCGTCATTATAAAGACGCATGATTTCGCGCGCCATCGCGTCGGGGAGATCGGCGACCAGGATATCCTTTTCATGTTGCAGACCCGTCCCTTCTGCCGCGATGGCGGTCGCCACGACCGGAACGCCGTAGCTGAGACTGCTGACGATCTTCCCCTTGATGCCGGCCCCATAGCGCAGCGGTGCGATGCTCACCCGAGAGGACGCATATAACTGCGCCAGATCGCCGACATAACCGCGCACCTGGATCGTCGCCGTCTCCATCGATGCAATTTCGTGCGGCACGTTCGAGCCCGCAATGACGAGGCGATGTGGAAACCGACGCGCCCGCAGGTGCGGCCAAACCTCGTGCACGAACCATCGCGCGGCATCGACATTGGGGAGATGTTCGAAGCCGCCAACGAACAAGACATCGCGTCTGTCGTTTAACTCTCGGGCGGAGCCAGGCAACTGGGGAGGCGTTTCGCGCAATATCGGAATTTGATGCACCGTCGCGGCTGGCAATAATTCACGCAGCAAATCCTTCTCGTATCGGCTCACGACGATGGAAGCGTCGGCGCGTGCCACCAAATCCAATTCGGTTGCGCGCATCGCGGCGGCCGCTTTTGCCTCGGCCGCATTGCCGCTGATTTCCGCCGCTCGCTGCATGCGCAGGAAATGCAGATCGACGGCATGAAACAGGATAGGTGTCGTTGGGGCTGCAGCGCGGGCGATTGGTAACAACTGCGCCGCGATCGGCGCCCGATAGAGCAGCAGCAGATCCATGCGCGGTCCGAGATCGGCGATCGCTGCCCGTATTGTCAGCCATTGCTGCGTCGACACAGTCTCGATTCCGAGACCGTTGATGGCTTTCGTGTAGGCGCCCGCGTCGGCGAGATCGAACGGCGCGAAAGTGACGTCGAACCCGGCGCGGGAAAGAATCTGCAGGTACGAAAAGGTGCTGGCCGAACCGCTGTCCCGGTCCGGCGTCGGCGTTCGGTGATCGACAACGAGAACGCGGCCGCGCATCGGATTACAGGCGATAGATCGGGAAAAGCGCGCGGTCAGGCCCGAGCCGCTGCAAGATCTCAGGGTTCTCCTTGCCCATTACTACGAGGTCCCAAACCTCCGCGGTGGAAATTTCCGCCCGCATGGCGGCGGCAACGCGCGGCGGCAATGGTGCCGAGACACCCGTATGCCCGAGTAGATCGGGATCGTAGATCGAAAGAGCGAAACCGCGATCCAGCAGCAGTTCCGCGAGGCCAACGAACGGGCTGCCGCGGACATCGTCAGTTCCGCTCTTGAAGCTCAAGCCGACGAGGAGGATGCGCGCTGGCGGCGCCACGCGGCGCGCGATTTCGGCGACGAGAAATTCCGTATGTGACGAATTGCTGCCGAGGATGCCGCCGATAACAGGAGTGGCGATGCCGGCTTCGCTCATCTGGGCCGCCAATGCGGTCACATCTTTGGGCAGGCACGGGCCGCCAAAGGCCCCGCCGGGACGCAAGTAAGAGGCAGAGAGGTTCAGCCTGGTATCCGCCTCGAATTGATCGAATACATCGTCCGGCGATATGCCCGAATGCACTGCGTAACGACCGATTTCGTTGGCGAAAACGACCTTAAGCGCGTGAAAGGCGTTGTCGGCCAGTTTGCTAAGCTCAGCCGCTTCGAACGGCATGGCGAAGATTGGGGTGTCGACGCGATCGTACAGTGCGAGCAGGCGCTGCGCGCTTCCGGGCTTCCATTCGCCGATCACCAGCCGCGTTGGCGCGAACTCGTCGGTGAGCGCGCTGCCGACGCGGGGAAAGGCCGGGTAATAAACGACATCGTAACGGCGCCCCGGCGGCTCCCCGACGGCCGTCGTCACCGCCGGCAAAACGACATTACGCATGGCGCCAGGCGGCAGTGTGCTGCGAAAAACCATGAGCAGCGGCGCAGCTTGGCTCACGCGCCGACGCACCGCTGCACCGAGATGACGAGCCACGGCTTGCACAGCGGATAGATCGAGTTTCCCATCGGCAAGTCCATGCGTGCCGACGCAGACGAAAGCCATATCGGCGTCACCGAGTTCTGCTGCGTTCGTCGTGACCGTCAGCTTTCCTGCCGCAAGCGCTGACGCGGTCACCTCTGCGACATCCGGTTCACGCATCCGCGACGAGCCGCTTTTCATGCGCTCGCACGCGCCCTCGTCGGTGTCGACGCCGACGACCGTGTGCCCGCTGCGCAGCAATGTGGCAATGGTAACCGTGCCGACGTGGCCGAGGCCGAAGACGACTATTCTCATGCCCCGTTTGCTTTCCTCGCAATTCATTCAGAAGGAGGCTCGCCCGGCCGTCCCTATAAAGAACGCGCCCGCTCAAAACGCAACGGTGCGCGACGTGCATATTCCGCCGGCGCGCAGCTCATCAGGCGAGCGGGTGGGTTTGCAATCGCGCGCAAAGGTACCGTGGCACGGGGTCTTGGCGCCTCCCGGCGCTCCGTTCCGCGCTCGGAAAGGGCCTCACTTGGACCGCCAATTGGGCGGTTGCGCACGTCTGCATGCGGGCGCACTGCTTGCCGCTGCAAGCGCTGCCGCTACAATGCGGCCTTTATCGATAAGCATTCGCGCAGGGAGCCACCCATGACCGCCAATCCCGGCTACGTTGCGCCTACCACAGAAGCCGGCGCGCTCGGCGTGCACTCGCTCGACCAGTTTGTGTTGGCCGTGCCCGACGCCAGCGTTGCGCAGGACTTTTATGCCAATTTCGGACTCGACGTCGCGCGCGACGGCAACGCGCTGGCGATCAAGACCTTCGGCCGCGATCACCGCTGGGGCTCGGTCGTCGAAGGCAAGCGCAAAGCGCTGCATCATCTTTCCTTCGGCTGTTACGCGGAGGATCTGCCGCGGCTCAAGACGCGCATCGAGGGCAGCGGCGTTACGCTGATCGATCCGCCGCCCGGTTTTGCGAGCAACGGCTTTTGGTTCCGCAATCCGGAAAACGTTCTGATCGAGGTGAAGGTCGGGCCCAAGGTCTCGCCCGACCGCAAGCTGGACAGCAAGTGGACGCCGGCGCCAGCCGGCGTGGCTGGCGCCGCGATCCGCGAGAAATCGCCACTAACGCGCCCGCGCCGGCTGTCGCATGTTCTCCTGTTCACCGCCGACGTCGACGCCTCGATCAAATTCTATGAACGCACCTTGGGTTTACGGCTGTCGGATCGCGCCTCGGACCTGGTGGCGTTCATGCACGGCATCCACGGCAGCGACCATCACATGCTGGCACTGGTGAAATCGTCAGCAGCCGGCTTCCACCATTGCAGTTGGGACGTTGCCAGCATCGAGGAGATTGGGCTCGGTGCCATGCATATGCACGACAGAGGCTGGGCCAAGGGTTGGGGTCTCGGCCGCCACGTGCTCGGCTCGAATTACTTCCACTATGTGCGCGACCCATGGGGCAGCTTCGCGGAATATGCCTGCGATATCGATTACATCCCCAAGGAACAGTTCTGGGCGGCCGGCGACCATAAGCCCGAGGATTCGTTCTATCTCTGGGGCCCCGACGTACCGCCGGAATTCACCGTCAATTACGAGGCGGAACATACTTAGTTGTCATTCCCGGTCCGAAGCTTCGCGCGCGTCCGGGGGGCTCAATCCGCAACGATCTTCACTTTCGCCCCCGGCTTGAGCGTGTCGTGGGGGCCGAGCCCGTTGAGCACGCGGAAGCGGTCGAGCGCGTGATCAGCGACCGTCATGCGGCGCGCCATCGTCTCCACCGTATCATTGGCGCCGACGGCGACGATTTTAACCCGTAGAGGGTGCACCTGCGCGCTTTCCTGCAGGCTCATGCGGCGGAAGGTTGCGATCGATTCGCGGAAAGAACGGTCGACCTGCGGCGTCATGCTTTTCGCCGCGAAAATGAAGCGATAGACGTCGCTGCCGAAGCGCACGGCAAACAGGCGGAACGACCACTCGTCGCCCTTGGCCGTGGCGGTTGCCGCCTGGAAGCCGTTGACGGTGAAGTTCTCGACGCTGGCACGGTCGACCTTGTCCATCCAGCCCGATTTCAGATAGGCAGCGAGCGATTGCTCGGCCGGGACGCTGACCACGTCGAGGCGCAGGGCCTCGGTGCCGCCATTGAGGCCGAGTACGGCCTGTGCGGTATTGTCGAGCGTGAAACCGGGCGGGGCGAGGAAGGTGAATCCGAGCTTGGGATGCAGAAACCGGCGCCCGCGCACGAAGCCCTCGCTCGGGTCTTCGCCATAAGAGAGGCCGTCGATATCGCTGAGATACTGATCGCGATCGCGTTCGCCGGTGCCCGGACCGTTGAACTGCCGCGCATTGGCGATCGCGTTCTTGATGCGCTCCGGCGTCGCCGGATGCGTGGTGAGGAAGTCGGGCGCGCGCGACTCGATGCTGCCGGTCGGCTTGAGCTCGGCGTTGCGCTGCATGTCGTTGAGGAAGCGCGAGGCGCCGTAAGGATCGAAGCCCGCGCGCGCGCAAATGCCGACGCCGATGCCGTCGGCTTCGAATTCCTGCGCGCGCGAGAAGGCGGCAAGCGTCAGCTTCGACTTGGCAAGCGCCAGCGCGCCCATCTGCGGGTCGCTCAGTACGTCGCTCACCACGTGGCTGATGAGCGCGGCCTGGCGCGCTTGGTCCTCGCGGATCGCCGCGTGGTTGGCGATCACATGGCCCATCTCATGCGCCAGCACGGAGGCAAGCTCGGCCTTGTCGTTGGCGAGCGCGATCAGCCCGCGCGTCACATAAAGATGCCCGTTGGGCAGCGCGAAGGCATTGATGGCCGGCGAATTGAGCATCGTCACCTGGTATTTGAGGTCCGGCCGCTCGGACGCCGCCACCAGCCGGTCTACGGTCTTGGCGATCTCCGTCTGCAGTTTGGCGTTTTCGTAGATGCCGCCATAGGAGGCGAGGATGCGCAGGTGCTCGCGCTCTTCCGCCGGATTCGTCTGCGACTGCGCGCTCGCCTGCGGCACCGGCAGCGAAACCTGCTTGTTGTCGGGAACGCTGGTGCAGCCTGCCAGCAGCAGGGTCAGCATACAGGCGACGCCGCCGAACCGTTTTGCCGTGAGCAGTGATGCAGCCATGGGCGCTTGCGCCTGAATGTTTAATCCAGCAATTCGATTTGCTCGGGCGCCTCGGCTGCGATGATCGGCCCACCGCGCTGCTCGACCCAGCCGCGCACCCGGATGTTGCGGCCCTCGAGTTTTTTCGGCTCGATACCGGCCGCGATAAACGCTCCGCGTGCTCGCCGCAAAATGGTCACGGTGAAGTCCCGCGTCCAATGGCGCCCGAAGTTCACATATATAGTGGCCCCGCTCTCGCGCACCGACAAGACCTTGCCTTCCACCAGGACGAACTGGCCGCGCTCAGCCTGCAAACGAGGTAAATTTTCCGCCGACAAAGGGGCGAAATTGGGATCGGCCCAAAGCCCGCGCTTGGCGGTCCGGGCTGTCCGTTCCGCGGCGAGCAGCCGATCGGCGCAGGCCTTGTCGCCGACGCGCGCGGCGACCCGAGCATAGCCTTGCTCCAGCATGGTTTGCTGCACCGATTCTTGCGCGTCGCCGGCGAAGGCAAAGGCGACCAAGCGGCCGTAGCGATCGTGGTCGGCGGCAAGGCGTTCGAGCCGCAACCGACGTCCGCTCACCAACGCCTGCAGCGCTGCGCGGCTGGCTTCGCCGGTTTCGATGGCGGCGAGCCGCAACTCGCGGCCGTCGCCGAGCAACACGGTGCGGCCGTCGCGCACGGCGGCGACGCTTGCGGTTCCGATAGGTGAGAGCTTGCACGCGTCTTGTGCTGCCGCGCTGCAGACGAGCGACAGAACCGATGCAGCCGAAACGATCCCCGTGGCGAGGCGGTGTTTCATGATAGCGGCGACCCGACGCCATTCGCTACAAGTGGGCGAGAGCATAGCCTTCATTGTGTCCGCCGGGCGAGGAATCAATGCCGATGCGAACCGCGCGCACTCAAGCAAATTGGCTCGAGCTTGCGATGAAGGTCGTCACCCCTTATCTGGGCGCGCGCGTTTTGGCGAGTGCGCCTGGGGTGGCCATCGTCGTCGGCGACGAGGCCGCCTTCCTGATCGGAAAGGTTGTGGTAACCTGCAAACTCCGATTGCGCTGAGGGGTAAGCGACGTGTCGCGGCTTGTCGTTTCGACTTTGGCATTTGTTTTTGTACTGAAGGTATTTCTTCTGGTTTGGATCGGTCCGGTCTACACGGACGACTCGCCGACCTATGCCGGCTTTGCCGATGCGATCCTAAGGTCTTCGCATTGGCTCCATAACGCGGATTTGGATAGTGCCGCACAGCCACTGACGACCTACCGGCCACTTGGCTATCCCGCGGTCATTGCCCTGGCCAAGCTATGTGCCGGGCAGATTTGGCCCTACACAATCACGATCGTGCAAAACGCCGTGTCGCTCGTGGCCTTCGTCGTCATCGTCAACTTGGGCCTCACCGTCGGACTAAGCGTCGGCGCGGCCACCTTCGCTGCTCTCGCATGGGCTTTTTTTCAGTTGCCTTACGACCAGGCGATCATGACCGACAGTTTGAACGCCAATTTCATTATTTTTGCCGTTGCCACCTTCCTCCGCGGCTCTATGGAAGGCAGGCCACTGCGCTTCGGCCAGGCCGCCGTTTCGGGTATCTTGTTGGCTGCGGCTTTTCTGTTCAGGGACGTGATGTCGTATTTGGCGATATCACTGTTGCCGCTTTTGCTGATCCGCTGCGGTTTGACAAAAGACGCGCGCCAGTTCTTACGCTTTGCACCCTTCGTATTCGTGTGCCTGCCGCTAGCGGCGACAGATGCCGCGTATAGACTATGGAACTTTCACCGCACCGGATATTATTTTGTCACCACTATACCTCAGACGAATGCGCTGACCGCAACGATGTATGCGGCAAGATATCAGCCGAAGATTTTCTCGGGCGATTCGGTTCTGGAAAAACATGCGCGGCCGTTCTTTGCTAAGTACGATTTTCCCGAAGCGCTGAAGATCAATGACGCGCTTTTCAAGGACGGCTATCGCGCTCCCGAGATTTCCCGCATGGCGATGGACAAGTATCTGGACACGTGGCGCCACCACCCGCTGGCGATGCTGACTTTGATTCAGATTACGATAAGCGAAAGCGTCCTGAAACTTATTGTCCGCCCGATCGGCGCCGTTTGCGAGCTGTTTGAGTTGGCCCATATGCCGCCGTGCTACGACTATCGCGACCTCTACCGCATATTATTTCATCACCCGCGCGACATGGATCTCGATCAGGTCGGCATGTTTGCGCTGATCACAATTCAGAATTCCATCTCGATCACGCTGAGCGCGTTATATTTCTTTGGGGTCCCGTTGCTGGCCATCGCCGCATTGCGTAGAGACCGGCTCATGATCGACCGACCCCTGCTTATCGTTGCCGGCTTCTGGGCCTTTGGCGTAGGCTGGTATTTGATCTACTGCGAGGCGATGTACACGACGCGCTATATGACTGTCGTATTGCCATTCATGGCAATGGGCGCGCTGTTTGCCGCGCGGAGGTTAGGTGAGCACTACAAAGACAAGCTGCCTTGGCCGCGGCGCGGCAGCATGCTGGCGCCGATGGGGCGGCGAACGTTAAGCGGCCATGACGACGACCAGTTGCCGCCGAGACTTTAAGGTCAGTATATGTTATTTGGCCGCCGCGCGACGGCGCACGGTCCCGTAGCTCAGCAGGATAGAGCAGCGGTTTCCTAAACCGAAGGTCGGAGGTTCGACTCCTCTCGGGACCGCCATAATTTCAAAGGG
>Ga0335078_10011834_pt1 | contig 12942 bp, 12 predicted proteins | sample Lox_Sample_32_FD_206711 | JGI IMG/M metagenome (GOLD analysis project Ga0335078, IMG submission 206711) | Soil microbial communities from Loxahatchee National Wildlife Refuge, Florida, United States - Lox_Sample_3.2 | ecosystem: Environmental > Terrestrial > Soil > Wetlands | place: USA... | reverse complement strand
ACCGCCCGCGGCGGCAAGCCGCCGCGCCGCCGCCGCGGCTTCGTCGCTGGCGTCCTCGACTACGGACACGCCGCCGAGCGCCCGCTCGCGCGCCGCCAGCCGCATGATCGAACGCTGCGGATCGGCGTCGATCAGCGTGGGGCGGCGGCCGCGCAAATGCCAATAGACCGCAAGGCAGCTCGCCAGCGTGCTTTTGCCGCTGCCGCCTTTCATGGTGGCCACCGTGATGATCATGCCTGTCGTCTCCAGCCGTCCAAAGAAAGGCCGACAAACAAACGCAAGCGAATCGGCTTTGAAATGGTATTTGATTCGCGGCGGACTGCCTATCGTTAAGGCAGGCCGCCGAGCGTCGCGGCGCGGCGTCAGGGCCTGCCAATGACCGCCGCAATGCGCAGCGCCCGCAGCAGCGCCGCGTTGACCGTGACGACGACGAGCAAAAAGCTTCACCAAAAACCTTCGCCACGCCGCAGCCGGGTTCGGCCGGGACAGCCAGGCAAGACTCATCGGCGGCGCGACGGAAAACACGCCGCGCCCTCGCGGGCCGCGCGCCTAAGGCCTTACCAACACAGCCGGAAGGCGTCGTCGCCGGCGCGGTTTAACGAGCCGTTAAGCCCGTGTGCCTAGGCTATTCCACCTGCGCCGCTTGCTATTTTGCCTATGCCGCTTGATCGCCGAGCGGGCAGGGGAGCCTGATGGTCGTCGTCGGGAATTATCGTAACCACGCCGAATTGCGCAAAAAGCCGCGGCGCCAATTCCAGTACCACGCCAGAATCCTGAAGGACAAGGACACGCCGCCGTTCGCCTGCGCGATCTCCGACATTTCGGCGAGCGGTGCGCGGCTCAATCTTCAGAATGACGTGGAGCTGCCGCCCGAATTTATTCTGCTGTTGACGCCCAACGGCAAGGCGCGGCGGCATTGCCGCCTGATCTGGCGCGAAGGATTGATCGTCGGCGTCAAATTTCCCGAAAGCCGCTGACTGCTTCTCGCTGTAGCGCCGGCGACCGGAGTGCCATATTTGCGGCGCTACCAGCCAATATCAGTGCCAGTGGAGCTTTGGATTTGACGTTCGCATCACCAAATTTGCGCATCACCAATTTGCGCATCGCGAACTTGCGCATCACCAATTTGCGGAGCGGCGCATAATGGCCCCGCGAGCCGTTAGCATTGCGGCGCGTCGTGGATCGTGCCGCGCCGGGCGCGGCGTTGCCGCCGTCATGCTCGCTGCCGCGCTCGGCGGCTGCGGGGCGGGCGGCGGAGCCGGCTCGCTGCTGGTCGATCCGGGCCGCTATAGCGCCTATCACTGCAACGATCTGGCGGCGCGCTGGAAGGTCCTGGTGGCGCGCGAGAAGGAGTTGCGTGCGCTCATGGAACGGGCGGATCAGGGCGGCGGCGGCGGCGTGATCGGCTCGCTGGCCTATCGGCCCGAATACGATTCCGTGCTCGGCGAGGAGCGGCTCCTGCAGCGCACGGCGGCCGCCAAGAATTGCAGTCCGGCGCAGCAGTTTCAGAGCGATCAGATCATTCGCTGAACGGCCGCTTCGGCGCCCTACGCCATTCCCATCGCCATCGCCGCCGCGATGGCGATGCCCCCGGCGGCCAGCGCCAAGAGCGCGAGCGCGCTGGGCGCCGTCGCCTTGCCGCCGGCAAACGAGGCGGCATAGACCGCTTTGAGGATATTGTTGGAGGAGGCCGCGATCAGGATCGCGGCCGCAAGATCGGCGGCCGCCACGCCGGTCACGCCGCCTTGCGCCAGGTTGAGCACGAACGGATCGATGTCGGTGACGCCGACGATGGCCGCCAAACCGTAAATGCCGGAAACGCCGAATTGCGATTTGGCGACGACCGACACGACCGATACCGTAACGAACAAAGCCGCGAAGATCGCGGCGGCGCCAAGTTCGAGCGGATTGCCGCTGGTGGCCGGATGCATCGGGCTTTGCGCCGGCGACGAAGGCGCCGCGCCGAGCCAATATTGCATCGCGCAGATCGCGAATCCGGCGAGCGACAGCGCGCATAACGGCACGATCAGGACCCGCGCCAAGTCGGTGTTGAAGATCGCGACCACCGCCAGGATGCGCAAATACATGATCGCGGTGGCGAGGGTGATGCCGGCCTGCGCCTGCCGCTTGAGCGCGGGATCGGCCTTGGCCTGCCGCGCCAGCACCACCGTCGTCGCGGTCGACGAATACATGCCGCCGAGCGCCGCCATCCACAGGCCATGCGCGGCCGCCGCCCAATAGCGCTGCGCCAGATAGCTGGCATAGGAAAAGCTGCAGACGACGACCAGCGCCAGCCAGACCTGGCGCGGCGTAATCGCGGTCAGCGTCGTCACCGGATAATTCGGCAATAGCGGCAGGACGATGCCGGTGAGGATCAGAAACTCGCCGGCGGTGACGATCTCCTGGATTTCGACGCGGCGCGCCAGCGCGTGCAATTGTTTGCGTCCGGTCAGAAGCAGGACGGCGGCCACCGTTATCGTGACCGCGATCCAATGCGGCAGCGCCAAGGCGGCGGCGCCGAGCAGATAGGCCAGCACGTTGAGTACCGGCACGACGATGCCGCTATTGATGTCGCTTTCCGCCCGATCCGCGCCCGGCTTTTCGTGCTCGGTGACATGGGCGGCGTAATAGACGACAAGCCACGCGCCCAGCACAACGAGGCCGCCGGTGAACGGAACGAAATGCGCGGTGTCGAACAGATAAAGCGTGCCGCCTGCCAGCGCGAGCAGCGGAAAGGTGCGGATGCCGCCGGGTCGCCGCTCGTCGGTGTGGGCGAAGAATTCCTCGAAGGCGAGGCCGAGAAAAAAACTCAAGCCGAGCAGCAGCGCGACGCTCGCCGGTGACGGTGCAGTGATCATGCCGCTCCAGATATGGCGCGCCTCGCGGCGGCAGCGAATGTCGTCGGCGGCGCGGCCGGCAACGAAGATCCCGGCATCGACTATAGTGGAAGGGGCAGGGAATGAAAGTCAGCCGAACAGCGGGGTCGAGCCGGCCTTCTTCCGCTCGACCTGGTCGAAGCCACCTTTTAATCGGTGGAGTTCCGCCGGTTCCGCCGGCGTCGGCGGTGCCTTCGGCAGAGCGCCGGAACCGCGGCCATGGCCGCGACGTTGGCTCAGCATTCAAGCACAGCAGGAGCTCGTCATGGCAGGAGAATTGAAGGGACGCACCATCGCGGTGCTCGCCACCGACGGTGTCGAGCAGGTCGAGCTCACCGAACCGGTGAAGGCGCTCAAGGAGGCGGGCGCCGAGGTCAAGGTGGTTTCCGACAAGGACGGCGAGATCCAGGCGTTCCAGCATCACGACAAGGGCGGCAAGATTCCGGTGGACGCGTCGCTGGACGAGGCGGAACCGGAGGAATTCGACGGGCTGGTGCTTCCCGGCGGCGTCATCAACCCGGATGCGCTCCGCCTGGTGCCCGAAGCGATCGCATTCGTCCGCCATTTCGTGAAGGAGAAGAAGCCGATCGCCGCGATCTGCCACGGGCCGTGGACGCTGATCGACGCCGGCGGGGTCAAAGGCAAGACGATGACGTCGTGGCCGTCGCTCAAGACCGATCTGGCCAATGCCGGCGCCAAATGGGTCGACGAGCGGGTGGTCGCCGACTCTGACCTCGTCACCTCGCGCAAGCCGGACGATCTTCCGGCCTTCACCAAGAAGATGGTCGAGGCGTTTCGCCACGGGCACGCCGCCGCCAAATAAAACAGGCGGTTGCGTGCCGGCGCGGCGTTGACGGACGCCGCGATCCTGCGCCGGTTGCGAACAAAACGGGGCCGTGATTGGGTCGAATCCCGATCCCGATTGATTCGCAAGACCATGCCGGCGGCGCGCCTCGACACGCTCAATCCGCAACAGCGCCACGCTGTCGAGCACGGCAGTGCCGCGCTCGCCGGCAGCACCCCGCTTCTGATCATTGCCGGCGCGGGCTCCGGCAAGACCAATACACTCGCCCATCGTGTCGCGCACCTGATCGAGAACGGGGCCGATCCGCGCCGCATCATGCTGGTGACGTTTTCCCGCCGGGCGGCGGCGGAAATGACGCGGCGGGTCGATCGGATTCTCGGCCAGGCGGCGGGCGGCGGAGCTTCCCGCGCGGCGGGGTCCATTGCATCGCCGATTTCCTGGGCCGGCACCTTCCATTCCATCGGCGCGCGGCTAATCCGCGAATTCGCCGGCGATATCGGCCTGCCCCGCGAGTTTACGATTCACGATCGCGAAGACTCCGCCGACCTGATGAATCTGATACGCCATGAACGCGGACTCTCCAAAACCAGGGAGCGCTTTCCCGCCAAGGGCACCTGTCTTGCGATCTATTCGCGCACGGTAAACAGCGAAACCGCGCTGGGCGACGTGCTCGAAACCTGCTTTCCCTGGTGCGCGGCCTGGCACGACGAATTGCGCGGGCTGTTTGCCGGCTATGTCGAGGCGAAGCAGGCGCAGAACGTGCTCGATTACGACGACCTGTTGCTTTATTGGGCGCACATGATGGCCGAGCCGTCGATTGCCCACGAGGTCGGCAGCCGCTTCGATCACGTGCTGGTCGACGAATATCAGGACACCAATCGGCTGCAGGCGTCGGTGCTTTTGGCGCTAAAGCCCAACGGCAACGGCTTGACCGTGGTCGGCGACGACGCCCAGGCGATCTATTCGTTCCGCGCCGCCACCGTGCGCAACATTCTCGACTTTCCCGGCCATTTCAGCCCGCGCGCCGAGGTGGTGACGCTGGAGCAGAATTACCGCTCGACCCAACCGATCCTCGCCGCTGCCAATGCCGTCATCGATCTCGCCGAGGAGCGCTTCACCAAGAATCTGTGGTCGGAGCGAAAATCCGCCGAGCGCCCCTATCTGGTCAGCGTGCGCGACGAAACCGATCAGGCGCATTATGTGGTCGACCGGGTTCTGCAGCATCGTGAAGCCGGGCTGGCGCTCAAGGCGCAGGCGGTGCTGTTCCGCGCGTCGCACCACTCCGGACCGCTCGAAATCGAGCTGACCCGCCGCAATATTCCGTTCGTCAAGTTCGGCGGCCTGAAATTTCTCGAAGCCGCCCACGTCAAGGACATGCTGGCGCTGTTGCGCTTTGCCGAGAACCCGCGCGATCGCGTCGCCGGTTTCCGTCTCATTCAGCTGTTGCCCGGGATCGGTCCGGCGATCGCCGGCAAGACGCTCGACCGCATCGCCGCGGCCGCCGATGCGACCGGCGCGCTCGAGGCAATGCAGCCGCCGGCCGCCGCGGCCGAGCACTGGCCGGCTTTCGTCGAGGTTGTTCGTCTGCTGCGCTCCGGCGCCGCCGGTTGGCCGGCCGAGCTCGATCTGGCGTGCCGCTGGTACGAGCCGCATCTCGAACGCATGCGCGAGGACGCCGCGCTGCGGCAGGCCGATCTGCACCAGCTCGTGCAGATTGCCGCGACTTACGCCAACCGCGAGCGCTTCCTTACCGAACTGACACTCGATCCGCCGGAGGCGACCAGCGATCGTGCCGGCACGCCGCTGCTTGACGAGGATTACCTCATCCTCTCCACCATCCATTCGGCAAAGGGGCAGGAGTGGAAGTCGGTCTATCTGTTGAATGCGGTGGACGGCTGTCTGCCGTCGGATCTGGCGACCGGTACGAGCGCGGAAATCGAGGAAGAGCGGCGTTTGCTCTATGTCGCGATGACGCGCGCGCGCGATCATCTGCACGTCGTCGTGCCGCAGCGCTTTTTCGTGCATGGCCAGCGCAGCAATGGCGACCGCCACCTTTACGCCTCGCGCACGCGCTTTATCCCGTCCCGCCTGCTCGACCGCTTCGAATGCTGCAGCTGGCCGCCGGCGGAGGCGGCGGCCGCCGCGCCGCGGCCGGCGCGTGCGCCGGTGGATGTCTTGCGGCGCGTGCGCAACAGCTGGGGATGAGCAATGCTCAAAGCGCTGCGCGACGCAGCCGCAGCGCATTGCCGATCACGCTCACCGACGAGAGCGCCATCGCCGCTGCACCGACGACCGGCGACAGCAGGATGCCGAACGCCGGATAGAGCAATCCGGCGGCAATCGGAATTGCGGCGCCGTTGTAAAGAAATGCAAACAGCAGGTTTTGCCGGATGTTGCGCATCACCATGTGCGACAGCCGCCGCGCGCGCACGATCCCGGCCAAATCGCCTTTGAGCAAGGTAATGCCGGCGCTCTCGATGGCGACGTCGGTGCCGTTGCCCATGGCGATGCCGACGTCGGCCGTGGCCAACGCCGGGGCGTCATTGACGCCGTCGCCGGCCATGGCCACGACGCGACCGTCGCGGCGCAGCGCCTCGACAATGGCGCCCTTGCGCTCGGGCAGCACCTCGGCTTCGAACTCCGCAATGCCGAGACGCCGCGCCACCGCCGCGGCGGTGACCCGATTGTCGCCGGTCAGCATCACGATGCGCAGGCCTTCGTTGCCGAGGGTCTTGAGCGCGTCCGCCGTGGTGGCTTTGATCGGGTCGGCGACGGCGAGAAGCCCGGCGATCCTCGCATCGACGGCCAAAAATACCACCGTCGCGCCGTCCCTGCGCAGGCGGTCGGCATTGTCCTGCAGCGCTGCGGTGTCGACGGCGCGTTCGGCCAGAAACGTCGTGCTGCCGAGCGCCACGGCGCGGCCGTCGACCGTGCCGATGACTCCCTTGCCCGGCGGGGCGTCGAAGTCACGGACGTCGGCCGTGGCGATCGCGCGCGCGGCGGCGGCGGCAACGATGGCGGCGCCCAAAGGATGCTCGCTCGGCCGCTCGACGGAAGCGGCCAGGCGCAGCACCTCGGCCTCGTCGAAGCCGGATGCCGCGACGATGGCGGTCACTTTCGGCTTGCCCTCGGTGAGCGTGCCGGTCTTGTCGATCACCAGGGTGTCGACTTTCTCCATCCGCTCGAGCGCTTGCGCATTTTTGACCAGCACGCCGGCGCGCGCGCCGCGCCCGACGCCGACCATGATCGACATCGGCGTCGCCAGCCCGAGCGCGCAAGGGCAGGCGATGATGAGCACGCTGACTGCCGCGACGAGGGCAAAGCTGAATCGGGGTTCCGGCCCATAGATCGACCAGGCGGCGAAGGCGGCCAGTGCGACGGCAAGCACCAGGGGCACGAACCACGACGAGACCTGATCGGCAAGCCGCTGGATCGGCGCACGCGAACGCTGCGCTGCGGCGACCATTTCGACGATCTGCGCCAAGATCGTATCGCGGCCGACCTTGTCCGCCTGCATGACGAAGCTGCCGCTGCGGTTGAGCGTGCCGGCGATGACTTTGGCTCCGGCGGCCTTGCTCACCGGCATGGCTTCGCCGGTCAGCATCGATTCGTCGACGGATGAATGACCGTCGACGAGCGTTCCGTCGACCGGAATCTTCTCTCCGGGCCGCACCCGCAGGCGGTCGCCGACGGCGACGCGTTCAAGCGGAATTTCCATGGCGTTGCCGTCCTGCGCGACGCGGTGCGCGGTCTTCGGGGCGAGATCGAGCAGCCCGCGGATGGCGCCCGAAGTCTGTTCCCGTGCGCGCAATTCCAGCACCTGACCGAGCAGCACCAGCACGGTGATCGCGGCGGCGGCTTCGAAATAGACGTCAACCGCGCCATGATGCTCGCGAAAGGCCGGCGGAAACAGTTGCGGCGCCAGCGTGGCGACGACGCTGTAGAGCCAGGCGATGCCGGTGCCCATCGCAATCAACGAGAACATATTGAGGCTGCGGCTTGCCAACGAGCGGTAGCCGCGCACGAAAAACGGCGCGCCGGCCCACAGCACGACCGGCGTGGCAAACCCCAGTTGGATGAAATTGTTCACGCTCGGCGCGATCCAGCGGCCGAGGTCGACGAGGTGGCCGCTCATCTCCAGCGCGGTCACCGGCAGCGCCAGCGCCAGACCGATCCAGAACCGCCGCGTCATGTCGATAAGTTCGGGATTGGGCGGTGCGGCGGCCGTGATCACCGCGGGCTCCAGCGCCATGCCGCAAATCGGGCAGGCGCCGGGACCGGTTTGCCGCACTTGCGGATGCATCGGGCAGGTGTAGATCGCATCGTCCGGCGCCGCCGCGGCCGCGCCAGCCGCGGCCGGATCAAGGAATTTTTCCGGATCGGCGGCGAATTTGCTGCGGCACTTTTCGCAGCAAAAATGATAAATTTGGTCGCGATATTCGTAGCGCTGCGGATTTTTCGCCGGGTCGACGGCCATGCCGCAAACCGGGTCGATCGCGGCGGCGGCGCGTACTGGAGCAAGCGGACGATGCATCATGCTGCCCTTGAAACGGGTACCCGGTAGGGGTATATAGGGCCGATGAGAGACGTTGCCAAGAGTTCGGTGCTCAGGCGCCTGACGCGGATCGAAGGCCAGGTGCGCGGCTTGGCCCGCATGGTCGAGCAGGACCGCTATTGCATCGATATCGTCACGCAATTGTCGGCGGTGAGCGCCGCGCTGCGCCGCGCCGAGGAAGAGATACTTGCCGATCACGTGGCGCACTGCGTCGAGCACGCCATCGCTTCGGGCAACAAGGCCGAGCAGCGCCGCAAGGTCGCCGAGCTCATGGACGTCTTTCGCCGCGCGGAACGCTGAGCGGTCCGACGCCTTTTTGTTTGCCGGTTCCATCGACCTTTTCTTTGATGTGGATCAAGGAAGCGATCCGCCATGCGCAGATCATGTTTCGATGTGCCCATCGTCGAACGGGCCCTCGACGAGGGCCAGAAGCAACGCGCAGATCAGATTTTATGGAAGCCCATGGGGACGACGTGAAGACAATCACAGCCGACGAGTGAGCACCATGAGCTATTACTTCAGTAAGATTTTGCCGGTGAGCTTCGATGCTGCAGTGGAACGAACGATCGAAGCTCTAAAGACCGCGGGTTTTGGCATCATTACCGAAATCGACGTGACGCAAACGCTGAAAGCGAAAATCGGCGTCGATTTCCGCAACTATCGCATTCTTGGCGCGTGTAATCCAAAGTTGGCCCATGAGGCGCTGCTGATCGAGGATAAAATCGGCACCATGCTGCCATGCAATGTTGTGGTGCAGGAGCTTGGTCGCAACCGTACCGAAGTCGCCGCCATCGATCCGGTGGCATCGATGCAAGCGATCAGCAATCCCCGGCTAAAGGACACCGCCGGCCGCGTGCAGCAATCGCTGCGCAAGGTGGTGGAGGCGCTCTAACGCGCCTTATCGGTCCCGCTGCGCGAGACGTCCGTAACAAAGCCGTCAATCAACGCCCGCAGTCTTTCCACGCGGCAAGCGCCGGCGAGCGGCGATTGCTTTGTCGTCGTGTTTGGTGTCTAGCTTTCGATAGACGGACGACCCATAGGCCGACCCGATATCATGCACAAGCAGAGATTGAAGGACCGATGAAAGCCCGCAACAGAAAAGCGGGGACCCGCAAGGCGGTGCCGGCGGTCAGGCGGCGGAAGGCCGCGGCCGTCGGCGTCAAGCGCGCTTATCAGAAGCCGGCGGCGGCCGACGGCATACGCATCCTCATCGACCGCCTGTGGCCGCGCGGCGTATCCAAGACCGTGCTTGCCGTCGATCTGTGGCCGCGGGACCTCGCGCCCACGACCGAATTACGCAAGTGGTACGGCCATCAGCCGCATCGGTTTGCCGAATTTCGCCGGCGCTATCGCCGCGAGCTCGCCGAGCATAGCGAGCGGCTGGCCGCTCTCCGCGACCTGATCAGGGGCCGCGCCGCGACCCTGGTCACGGCCACGCGCGAGCTCGATCTGAGCCACGCCACGGTTCTGCGCGAAATGCTGGCGACGAAAAGCTCGTGAAATCGGCTCAGTTGAGGAGAATGATCGAGCCTTCCGGCAGATTGAGCGATTCGGCCTCGCGCGATGTCGCCCGCCGGATTTCCGAAATCGAATAATTGTAGATCTCTTGGTTGATCAGGCGCCGCTCGAGCTCGTTGCGCGCTTCGCGTTCGCTCGCAGCCGCCACGCCGTATTGCAGATGCACGGTGAGCCCGTCGCGGTCGGCGAATGAAACGGTGGTGACGAACGGCACTTGCATCGCGCTTCCCTGTTTGTCTTTGCTCATATCAACCGGCCAAACTTTAACAAAATGCTACCGCTCGCTTGGCCAAAGCGTTCGCATTGGACGATGTGCGGATTTTGCGGCGCTTACGAAGGATCAGTGGAAACTCTGCCGTGCGAGCGCCGCGCCCCGGGCGAGTGCATCGAGTTTCTTTGCGGCGATTTCGCGGCGCATCGGCGCCATTCCGCAATTTGTGCAGGCGATGATTTTTTGCGCAGGCACGTATTGTGCCGCTTTGCCGATCACTTCGGCCACCTGTTCCGGCGTTTCAATCTCGTCGGTGGCCACGTCGATGGCGCCGAGCAAGACGTCCTTGCCGTCGAGCAGCTTGAGCACGCGCATCGGCACGTGCGAGTTGATGCATTCGAGCGAGACCTGGTCGATGCGGCTTCTGGCCAGCGCCGGGAAGAATTGCTCGTATTGCCGCCACTCGGCGCCGAGCGTCGCCTTCCATTCGATATTGGCGGGAATGCCGTAGCCGTAGCAAATGTGGACGGCGCTGGTGCAGCGGACGCCGTCGATGGCGCGGTGCAGCGCCTCGATCCCCCAGCCGGCGGCCGCCTCCATGTAGACGTTGAAGGCGGGTTCGTCGAATTGGATCACGTCGACGCCGTCGGCGGCGAGGCCGCGCGCCTCCTCGTTGAGGAGTTCCGCGAAAGCAAACGCCAATTTTACCCGGTCGCCGTAGTGGGCATCGGCGATGGTATCGACGATCGTCATCGGGCCGGGCAACGTCCATTTGAGCTTGTGCCCGGTGTGAGCGCGGGCGAGACGGGCTTCGCGGGCATGCACGCGCGCCCGCAGCCGCAGCGGCCCGACCACGGTCGGACACATCGCCTTGTAGCGATCGTTGCGGATGCCCATCTCGACGCGCCTTGAGAAGTCGATGCCGTCGACCGCTTCGAGGAAGCCGTGGACGAAATGCTGGCGCGACTGTTCGCCGTCGCCGACGATGTCGATGCCGGCGTCCTCCTGCAGCTTGATCGCCAGCAGCGTGGCGTCGTCCTTGGCGTCGGCAAGCTCGTCGCCTTCGAGCCGCCACGGCGCCCACAATTTGTTCGGCACCGCGAGCCAGGCCGGCTTCGGCAGGCTGCCGGCGATGGTGGTCGGGAATAATTTCTCGGCGGCCGGCATGATTGGCAACTCCGCTCGCTTCGCCAGGGGACCTTTGGATTGGACGTTCGCTTGGCGAGTTTACGGCGAGGCGGGTGACGACTGTCAAATCCGCTGCCCTAGCGCCGCGGGCGGTCGCCAATCGTAAAGCCAATCATAATGTCGCAACAGTCGTTCGCCGCCGATGGCGCGCATCGCCGCATTGCGCAACAACGCCGGCAGCATGCCGCGGTGATAGCGCGTGCCGTTGCGCGCCGCCAGCCGCTGCACTTTGCGGGTGCGCGCGCGCCGGATCGCCGCATAGGCCTTCAAGGCGGCCGCGGCATCGTCGGGCAGCCGGGAAAGGCAGCCCGCCGCCACCACGGCGTCCTCGATCGCCATCGCCGCGCCCTGCGCCAGGAACGGCAGCATCGGATGGGCGGCGTCCCCGATCAGCGCCACGGCGCCGTGCGCGAACGTCGACAATGGCGGGCGATCGTACAGTGCCCATTTCAGCCAGTTTTCGGGCTGGCGGACCAGTGTCCGCAGTTGCGGCGCCCACCGCGCGGCCGGCAACCGCGGCAATAGATCGATGCGTTCGGCCTTTGCGCTCCATCCCGGCGCGTTCCAGGCATCGTCGACGATGACGACGACGTTGATGACCGTGCCGGCTTTGACCGGATAATGCACGATATGGGCATCGCGGCCGAGCCAAAGATGAATCTCGGGCCCGCGAAATTCGCGCGGCGCCTGTTCGGCCGGCACCAGCGCCCGCCAGGCGCTGCGGCCGCAAAAGCGCGGCGTCTCCTTCAATCCCATTCGCGCCGGCGCGATCGACCATAACCCGTCGGCCGCGAGCAATGCGTCGCCGCGCTCGTTCCACAGCCCGCCGCCGGCGCTTGCCGAGACGGTCACGCCGTGCGGGTGCGTGGCAAAATCCTCCATCCGGGTGCCGAGCTTGAGCGTGATATCGCGCTGCTGCGCCACCGCCGCGGCGAGCGCGGCCTGCAGGTCGCCGCGATGGATCATCCAATAAGGCGCGCCGTAACGGGCCGCCGCCCCGTCGAGCGGCATGCGGACGATTTGGCGGCCGCTTTGGCCGTTGAAGACGCGCAAGGCGGCGGGCGCCACCACGTGCGGGCGCAACAGATCGCCAAGCCCCAGTTCCAGCAGCAGGCGCGCGGCATTGGGCGAGAGTTGGATGCCGGCGCCGATCTCGGCAAGACGCTCGGCCTGCTCCAATACGCTGACGCGGAAGCCGTGGCGCGCCAGCGCCAGAGCGGCCGTGAGCCCGCCAATACCGGCGCCCGCGATGATGACGCTGCGTGTCGCCGTCACCACGGCGTATTAGAGGGCGACTTCAGTCAGCGCGCATTCCGCCGGCCGCGCCTCGTTTGGCTTGAGCGTTGCATCGTGCCGGTAGAGCGTCGAGCAATACGGGCAGACATATTCGGCATCGTCGCCCATGTCGCAGTAAACATGCGGGTGATCGAACGGCGGCTTGGCGCCGACGCACATGAATTCCCTGGCGCCGATCGCGATGGAGGGCACGCCCAGATCGTTGTGGAAATGCGGAACGATGGTGTCCGTCATGGCCGGCTCCGAAATCGGCCGGCACCTTAGCGGTATCGGACCGGTATTTCCAGTTGCGGCCTTGGCTCTTGTTCCCGATGTGATAAAGCCGCAAATCAGCGGCAGGATGCAGCGACCTGGAAAGGTCCTGCCGACGCCGATTCGGATGCTTCGGATTATGAGCGCGATGCGGATTGTTCGGGCGGCGCGGCGCCCATGCGCCGCACTGTTCTGCGCGGCGGCTTTCGCATTCGCTGCCGCCTGGTTGATTCGCGGCGGT
>Ga0335078_10011833_pt1 | contig 12943 bp, 9 predicted proteins | sample Lox_Sample_32_FD_206711 | JGI IMG/M metagenome (GOLD analysis project Ga0335078, IMG submission 206711) | Soil microbial communities from Loxahatchee National Wildlife Refuge, Florida, United States - Lox_Sample_3.2 | ecosystem: Environmental > Terrestrial > Soil > Wetlands | place: USA: Florida... | reverse complement strand
GAGCTCGTGCGCGACCCGCGACAGCGCCGCGTCGCCGGGATGGCCGCCGGGCATCACCAGGTGGCAGGTGAGCGCCGTCTCGGTCGTGCTCATGCCCCAGATGTGCAGATCGTGCAGCGCCGCGACCCCCGGCTGCGCGAGGAGGTGCGCGCGCACCGCGTCGGCGTCGACCCCCTGCGGCACCGCGTCGAGCGCCAGGCTCAGCGCCTGCCGTACCAGATCCCAGGTGCCGTAGACGATCGTCGCCGACACGACGAGACCGACCGCCGGGTCGAGCCAGTGCCAGCCGGTCGACATTATGGCGACCCCGGCCGCCACCACGCCGAGCGCGATCAGCGCATCGGCCGCCATGTGCGCGAAGGCGCTGCGAATATTGAGGTCGGCGCCGCGGCCGCGCGCGAAAAGCAGCGCCGTCGCGCCGTTGACCGAAATACCGATCGCCGCCACCAAGGCGACGAGCCCGCCGGCTACCGCGACCGGGTGCGACAACCGCCACAGCGCTTCCCAGGCGATCCCGCCGGTAACCACCAGCAGGATCAGCGCGTTGGCCAGCGCCGCCAGGATCGTGCTCGACCGGAAGCCATAGGTGAAGCGGGTGCTCGGGCCGCGTCGGCCGAGCATAGCCGCGCCCCACGACAGCCCGAGCCCGAGCACGTCGCCGAGGTTGTGGCCGGCATCGGCCAAGAGCGCGAGCGAGCCCGCCGCCAGCCCGTACCCCGCTTCGGCGATCACATAGGCGAGGTTGAGGCCGATCCCGATCGCGAAGGCGCGCCCGAAATCGGCGGTCGCTGCGGGCTGGCCGTGGGCATGGCCGTGATGATCGTGGCTCACGGCCGGATCATAGCGGAAATGGCGCGCGGCGGCGTTGCGGTCTTGACACTGAACCGCCGTCGCGCGGGAATGCGCCAGCCACGGAGGAATCGCCCCATGCTCGACGCCTATATGTACACCGGAAAGCGCAGCCCGTTCGGCCGGCACGCCGGAGCGTTGGCGAGGCTGCGCCCGGACGACATGCTCGCCAGCGTCATCGCCACGGTCGTCGCCGAGAGCGGCTTCGCGCCCGACAAGATCGAGGACGTCGTCGTCGGCTGCGGCAACCAGGGCGGCGAGGACAGCCGCTGCGTGGCACGTCACGCGGCGTTGGTCGCCGGGCTGCCGATCGAGGTGCCGGGCTCGGTGCTGCAGCGCAATTGCGGCAGCGGGCTCAACGCCATCGCGGTCGCGGCGCAGCAGATCACCTGCGGCGAGGGCGACGTGTTCGTCGCCGGCGGGGTCGAGAGCATGAGCCGCGCGCCGTTCGTCATGGCGAAGGCCGAAAGCCCCTACAGCCGCGAAATGCGGATCTTCGATTCGACGATCGGCGCGCGCTTTCCCAACCCCAAAGTCGAGGGCCGTTACGGCGGCGACACGATGCCCGAGACCGCCGACAACCTGGCGCGCGACTATCAGATCACTCGCGAGCAGGCCGACATCTTCGCCGCCGCCTCGCAGGCCAAGTATGCGGCGGGCAAGGCCGCCGGCTTCTTCGACGGCGAGATCGTTGCGGTCGAGGTGCCGGGCGGCCGCGCCGGTCCGGTCACCGTCGCCGAGGACGAGCACCCGCGCCCGCAGACCAACATGGAGGCGCTCGCCAAGCTGCGTCCGCTGTTCCAGGACGGCGTGACCACCGCCGGCAACGCCTCGGGCGTCAACGACGGCGCGGTGGCAATGATCGTCGCCTCGCGCAAGGCGGGCGAGGCGGCGGGGCAGCAGCCGATCTGCCGCATCCTGTCGACCGGGGTCGCCGGCGTGGCGCCGCGCATCATGGGCTATGGCCCGGTGCCGGCGGCGAAGAAGGCGCTGGAGCGCGCCGGGCTGACGATCGCCGACATGGACGTGATCGAGATCAACGAGGCGTTCGCCTCGCAGGTGCTGGCGTGTCTGCGCGGTCTCGACGTGCCGTTCGACGACAGCCGGGTCAACCCGAACGGCGGCGCGATCGCGATCGGCCACCCGCTCGGCGCCTCGGGGCCGCGCATCTGCCTGACCGCGGCGCGCCAGCTGCAGCGCATCGGCGGCCGCTATGCGCTGGTCGCGATGTGCGTCGGCGTCGGCCAGGGCATCGCCGCGGTCATCGAGCGGGTGTGATCCGCGCTCGGCGGGTGGTCACCGCTCGTTAACCATCGTGCCCTAGCCTGATGCCATCGGGGCGGAGATCCCCTGCTGCCCCCTCGGTGCGGAAATCGCGGATGAGCATTGCGGAGCTGTGGCCGGAGCCGGCGGACCCGGGAAGCGCGCCGCACGCCGTCGCGCAGCCGGTCGAGCTCAGCGTCGTCATTCCCACGCTCAACGAGCGCGACAACGTCCCGCTCGTCGTCGAGCGCCTCAACCGGGTGCTCGCCGGCATCGCCTGGGAGGCGATCTTCGTCGACGACGATTCGGCTGACGGCACCGCCGACGCGGTGCGCCGCCTCGGCCGCGAGCAGGGCAACGTACGCTGCCTGCAGCGGCTCGGGCGTCGCGGCCTCAGTTCGGCATGCATCGAGGGCATCCTGGCAAGCAGCGCGCCCTATATTGCTGTGATGGACGGCGACCTCCAGCACGACGAGGCGCTGCTTCCCGAAATGCTCGCCAAGATCAAGGCGGAGCGGCTCGACATCGTCGTCGCCAGCCGCCATACCGGCGACGGCGGGGTCGGCGAGTGGCAGCGCTCGCGGGTCAAGATCAGCGATTTCGCCACCCGCTTGAGCCGCCTGGTGATCAAGGCTGAACTCAGCGACCCGATGAGCGGGTTCTTCATTATCGAGCGGGGTGCGTTCGCCGGTGCGATGCGGCGGCTTTCCGGGCAGGGGTTCAAGATCCTGCTCGACCTGTTCGCGTCGACGCCGCGGCCTTTCGCGTTCGGCGAGGTGCCGCTCAAGTTCCGCCAGCGGCTGCACGGCGAGAGTAAGCTCGACACGCTGGTCGCCTGGGAATACCTGATGCTGCTGCTGCAGAAGCTCATCGGGCCTCGCGTGCCGGTGCGCTTCCTGTTGTTCTCGATGATCGGCGGGCTCGGGATCGTCACGCATCTGACGACGCTATGGTTGATGCTTTACGTGGCGGGCGCGCCATTCGCCGCCGCCCAGGGCGTTGCGACGGTGGTCGCGATGACCGGCAATTTCCTGCTCAACAACCTCTTCACCTACCGCGACCGGCGCCTCAAGGGCTGGCGGATTCTGAGCGGTCTGGCGTCGTTCTACGCGGTCTGCGGGCTGGGCGCGGCGGCCAATGTCGGGGTTGCCGCGTCGATCGCCGGCGCCCATTCCTGGTGGTTCGCCGGGCTGGCCGGCGCGGCGGTCTCGGTCGTGTGGAATTATGCGATGTCGTCGATCTTCACCTGGTCGGCGACGCCGCGGCCGGCTGTCGCCAAGGACTGAACCGCCGCGCTTCCGGGCACGCGGCGCCGGTGCTTACCGCGTGGCGAACAGCCGTTCGTGACGCGCGACCTGGATCTTGTAGTTCTCGCGGTAGCGGTCGGTGACCTCCTGATGGATTGCGAGCGCCGCGGCGTCGCGCTCTGCCGCCGGCGGGTCGATCAGATCCCAGTAGCCGAACCTGTCCGCGCCGCGTACCAGCATGCCCTTGAGCCGGACCGGCCCGTCGACGCGGACATGCGCCGGTACGTAGTTGATGCCGATCCCGACCCGGCGGTGCGCGGCCTTGTTCGGCGCCGAGCGGTGCACCGTAAGCTCGTGGTGCAGCGAGAATTCGCCGGGCTTGAGCGCGGTTGCGACCGGGTTCGATTCGTCGAATTCCTCGACGATCGTCTGGCCCGCGCGGTTGATGCTGTGCCGCAGGCCCATCGGCGAGTGATGCAGCTGACGCGCCGCGCCGCGGCTCGACAGCATCTCCATGCAGCCGGCCTCTTCGCTCGCCTCGGTCAGCGCGACCCAAGCGCAGACCTGCTCGCGCGGTTCAAGGCCAAAATAGGCGCCGTCCTGGTGCCAGGCGGCATAAGTCGGCGAGTGCGGCTCTTTGATGAAGAATGTCGCGGTCCACACGATGATGTCGGGGCCGATTACGTCCTCGACCGCGTCAAGGATGCGCGGATGCCGGACGAGGTCGGCGAACCACGGCGAATGCGCGTAGGCGTGCGAACGCCACTTGATATCCGCCTCTGCGACCGGCGATCCCAGTTCGCTTTCAAGCCGCTGCAACCCGGCGAGACAGGTGGCGCGCTCGTCCGCCGTTAGCGCCGGCAACGGGCACAGGAACCCGTCGTAGCGGAATGCGGCCACCTGCTCGGCCGTCAAGCCCTTCATCGCGTGTCTCCCGCGTCGTTTCACGCACTATAACAGCTTCGCCGGCGGGCTTAACCGCGGCGCAACCGGCGGCCGGAGGAGCCGGCTCGGCATCATCGATTTCCGCACGTCGTCGCACCGGCGGCTTGCGGCGATTGCCAAGCGTCCCGATCTTTGTGACCTTGGAGCAACGAACCACCCCGTCAGAGAGTTGCGATGCCTTCCTTGCAGCCGGTTCGCGGCACGCAGGACCTGTTGCCCGACGCGGCGCGCCGCCACCGCCAGGTAAGCGAGGCCGCGCGCGCGACGGCGGCGCTTTACGGGTTCGACGAGATCGTCACGCCGATCTTCGAGTTCACCGAGGTCTTCGCGCGGCCGATCGGCGAGCACACCGACATCGTCGCCAAGGAGATGTATTCGCTGAAGGATCGCGGCGGCGAGGATCTCAGCCTGCGGCCCGAGAACACCGCCGGCGTGGTGCGCGCGGTGCTGTCGAACGGGCTCACGCAATCGACGCCGCTCAAATTCTTCTATTCCGGGCCGATGTTCCGCTACGAGCGGCCGCAGAAGGGCCGGTTCCGCCAGTTCCACCAGATCGGCGTCGAGCTCCTGGGCGTTGCCCAGGCACAGGCCGATATCGAGGTCATCGCACTCGGCCGTCGCATTCTCGACCGGCTCGGGGTCGGCGATCGGGTCGTGCTCGAGCTGAACACGCTGGGCGACCCCGAAAGCCGCACCGCCTATCGCGCCGCGCTGGTCGATTATTTCGCGGCGCACCGCGCGCGTCTCTCGGAAGACAGCCGGCGCCGGCTCGACACCAACCCGTTGCGCATCCTCGATTCGAAGAGCGAGGAAGATTTGCGCATCAACACCGATGCGCCGCCCTTCGACCGCTATCTGAACGAGGGGTCGCGCGATTTCTTCGCCGCGGTGCGCGACGGGCTCGACCGGCTCGGCATCGAGTGCCGGCTCAACCCGCGGCTGGTGCGCGGCCTCGACTACTACGCGCACACGGTGTTCGAGTTCGTCACCACCGATCTCGGCGCGCAGGGCACGGTGCTCGCCGGCGGGCGCTATGACGGGCTGGTCGAGCTGATGGGCGGGCCGGCGATGCCGGGCGTCGGCTGGGCCGCCGGGATCGAGCGGTTGGCGCTGCTGATCGCCGAACCGCCCGCGCCCGCCCGGCCGATCGCGCTGGTGCCGGTTGGCGAGCAGGGCGAGGCGCTGGCGCTCGACATCGCCGAGACGCTGCGCGGCGCCGGCTTTACGGTCGATCTCGGCTATTCGGGAAATCTGAGCCGTCGCATGCGGCGCGCCAACCGGATCAATGCCCGCGCGGCGGTGCTGATCGGCGACGACGAGGTGGCGCGCAACGTGGTCACGCTGCGCGACCTCGACAGCGGCGCGCAGAGCGAGGTGCCGCTCCTCGCCTCCACATTGCCCGAGCTTGTGCGTCGCCTCGCGGCCTTGGATGCGTGACATGGACGCGACGCTCGACACCCGCCTCGACCAGCTCGTTCGCCGCCACGGCGAGCTTGGCGAGGCGTTGGCCGGCGCCGGCATCTCGGGCGCCGATTTCGTCAAGCTGTCGAAGGAATACAGCGAGCTGTCGCCGATCGTCGACACGATCGGCGCGCTGCGCCGGGCGCAGTCGGAGATGGAAGCGGCCAGCGAGATGGCCGCGTCCAGCGACGACCCGGAAATGCAGGCGATGGCCGAGGAGGAGATGCAGGCGCTGCGCGAGCGCCTGCCCGCGCTCGAACTGCGCGTGCGGATGTCGCTCGTGCCCAAGGACGCGGATGACGAGCGCAACGCGATCCTCGAGGTGCGCGCCGGCACCGGCGGCGACGAGGCGGCGCTGTTCGCGGCCGAGCTGTTCCGCATGTACCAGCGCTACGCGGCGCTGCGCGGCTGGAAATTCGAGGTGATGGACGTCTCCGAGACCGGGATCGGCGGGTTCAAGGAGGCGAGCGCCTCGATTACCGGGCGCGGCGTCTTCGCCCGGCTCAAGTTCGAATCGGGCGTGCATCGCGTCCAGCGCGTCCCCGAGACCGAGGCGTCGGGCCGCATCCACACCTCGGCGGCGACGGTCGCCGTGCTGCCCGAGGCCGAGGAGATCGACATCGCGATCGACGACAAGGACCTGCGCATCGACGTCTACCGGTCGAGCGGGCCCGGCGGGCAGTCGGTCAACACCACCGACAGCGCGGTGCGCATTACCCATCTCCCGACGGGGCTCGTCGTCATTCAGCAGGACGAGAAATCGCAGCATAAGAACAAGGCCCGCGCGCTCAAGGTGTTGCGCGCCCGGCTCTACGAGATGGAGCGCCAAGCGCGCGATTCGGCGCGCGCCGCCGACCGCAGGAGCCAGGTCGGCAGCGGCGATCGCTCGGAGCGCGTGCGCACCTACAATTTCCCGCAGGGCCGCGTCACCGACCATCGCATCAACCTGACGCTCTACAAGATCGATAAGGTGATGTCGGGCGAGGCGCTCGACGAAATCGTCGATGCGCTGAGCGCGGCCGATACGGCCGAGCGGCTCGCCGCCGCGGCCGAGTGACCCCAGGGGCATGACCCCGCCCGAGACGATCGGCTCGACCATCGGCACCGTGGCCGCGTCGCTCGCGCAGACCGGGTTCGACGAGCCGCGCCGTCGCGCACGCCGTGTCGTCGCGGCCGCGCTCGGGCTGTCGCCGTCCGAGGTGTTCGCCGAGCTCGACCGGATGATCCCGGCTGCCGACGTCGAGCGCGTGGCGATGCTGCTCGCGCGGGTTGTCGCCCACGAGCCGATCAGCCGGATCCTCGGGGTGCGCGAATTCTGGGGGCTGGAGTTCGTGCTGTCCGCCGACACGCTCGACCCCCGCCCGGAGAGCGAGACGCTCGTCGAGGCGGTGCTGGCGCGGCTGCCCGAGCACGGCCGGCCCTACGAGATCCTCGACCTCGGCACCGGCAGCGGCTGCCTGTTGCTGGCGCTGCTTTCCGAGCTGCCGGCCGCGCGCGGGGTCGGCATCGACCGTGCGCTCGGCGCGGCGCGGGCCGCGCGCGGGAATGCCGGGCGGCTCGGCCTCGCGGCGCGGGCGAATTTCCTGGTTGCCGACTGGGCAGCGGCGTTGGACGGGCGCTTCGATGTCGTCGTCGCCAACCCGCCCTATATCCCAGGCCGCGAGATTGCGGCGTTGCCGCGCGAGGTGCGCGATTTCGACCCGCATCTGGCGCTCGACGGCGGGGCGGACGGGCTCGACGCCTATCGCGCAATCGCGGCGCGCCTGCGGTCCCTGCTCAAGCCGGGCGGCCTGTTCGCCGGAGAGATCGGATACGGGCAGCAGGACCGGGTCGCGGCGCTTATCGGCGGCGGCGGGCTTGCGGTGGACGCCATCGCGCCCGATCTAGCAGGCATCCCCCGCTGCATCGTCGCCTGGCGTCCCGCCGCGCCGTAGCGGCGAGAAAATGGTTGGAACCGCCAATCGCCCCGCCTAGGATGGCATCGACGAACCTGCCAACCGTTGATGCCTTGACGGGTTCGGCGTCGCCGCATAGGGATCGGATCGCAGCACCGAGTGATGGGTGCCGAGATGCGGCCGGATGAATTCCGACAGGGTCCACTGCGACAAGATAGGTGACATGAGACCTCAAAAGCGTTCGCGCGGCCGCAATGGCGGCGGCAACCCGTACCACAACAACCCGAATCGCGGCCCGCGCCCGCCGCATCGATCGCAGACCTTCGACAGCAACGGGCCCAACGTCAAAATCCGCGGCAACGCCTATCAGGTCTACGAGCGCTACCTGGCGTTGGCGCGCGAGGCGCAATCCTCGGGCGACCGAATCGCGGCGGAGAATTTCTATCAGCACGCCGAGCATTATTTCCGCGTGATGAGCGCGCAGGGCGAAGGCTTCCAGGGCATGCCGCGCCCGCAGCACCAGATGCAGGCCGACGGCGAGATGGGCGGCGGCGAGGGCGATCAGCCCGACCTCGAGCAGCCGCAGCCGCACGAGCAGCGCGAGCATGAGCACCGCGGCCACGAGCCGCGCGAGCACGAGCATCGCGGGCATGAGCAACCGGCGCATGTGGAAATCCGCGCGGCGCCGCCTCCGCCGCCGCAGGACGAAGACGAGCTGCCTTCCTTCATCACCGGACGGCCGGATTAGCCGCGCAGAAATGGCGCTCATTGACCTTGATCAATGAGCCTATAGGCTGAATTCCTATGCTTGAGTGGCCTCGCGGCCGCTCCCATATCTGCAAATGAAGGGCCGTTGGACCTGCCTCAAGGGGGGTCGGGGCGGCCGGTTCAGCGGAGACCAAGCCCATGGAACTCGAAAAATATACCGAGCGGTCCAAAGGATTCGTCCAGGCCGCCCAGAACCTGGCGCTGCGCAGCGGCCATCAGCGCCTGCTACCCGAGCACCTGCTTAAAATCCTGCTCGACGACAAGGAAGGCCTTTGCGCCAATTTGATCGCCGCCGCCGGCGGCGATGCGAAGGCCGCGCTGCGCGCCGTCGAGACCGAGCTCGGCCGCCAGCCCAAGGTCGAGGGCAGCGGCGCCGGCCAGGTCTATATGGGGCCCGAGCTGGCGCGCGTTTTCGACGAGGCGGAGAAGATCGCCGAGAAGGCCGGCGACAGCTTTGTCACGGTCGAGCGGATGCTGCTCGCGCTGGCGATGGACAAATCGACCGCCGCCGGCAAGGCGCTCGCCGCCGCCGGCGTCACGCCACAGAGCCTCAACGCCGCAATCGAGCAGGTGCGCAAGGGCCGCACCGCCGATAGCGCCTCGGCCGAGGACAGCTACGACGCGCTGAAGAAATACGCGCGCGACCTGACCGCGGCGGCGCGCGAGGGCAAACTCGACCCGGTCATCGGCCGCGACGAGGAAATCCGCCGCACGATCCAGGTGCTCTCGCGCCGCACCAAAAACAATCCCGTGCTGATCGGCGAGCCGGGGGTCGGCAAGACCGCGATCGTCGAGGGCCTCGCGCTGCGCATCGTCAACGGCGACGTGCCGGAAAGCCTCAAGGACAAGCGCCTGTTGGCGCTCGATCTCGGCGCGCTGGTCGCGGGCGCCAAGTACCGCGGCGAGTTCGAGGAGCGGCTCAAGGCCGTGCTGCAGGAGATCACCTCGGCGGCCGGCGACATCGTCCTGTTCATCGACGAGCTGCATACGCTGATCGGTGCCGGCAAGGCGGAAGGCGCGATGGACGCCTCCAACATGCTGAAGCCCGCGCTGGCGCGCGGCGAGCTGCACTGCGTCGGCGCGACCACGCTCGACGAGTACCGCAAGCACATCGAGAAGGACGCGGCGCTCGCGCGGCGCTTCCAGCCGGTCTTCGTCGCCGAGCCGTCGGTCGAGGACACGATCTCGATCCTGCGCGGCATCAAGGAAAAATACGAGCTGCACCACGGCGTGCGCATCACCGACGGCGCGATCGTCGCCGCCGCGACCTTGTCCAACCGCTACATCACCGACCGCTTCCTGCCCGACAAGGCGATCGATCTGATGGACGAGGCCGCGTCGCGGCTGCGCATGGCCGTCGATTCGAAACCAGAGGAGATCGACGAGCTCGACCGGCGCATCATGCAGCTGAAGATCGAGCGCGAGGCGCTGAAGAAGGAGAGCGACCCCGCCTCGAAGGACCGGCTCGAAAAGCTGGTCAAGGAATTGGAGGAGCTGGAGCAGGAATCGGCCGAGCTGACCGCCAAATGGCAGGCCGAGAAGGGTAAGCTCGCCGGCGCGCAGAAGCTCAAGGAGCAGCTCGACCAGGCGAAGGCCGAACTGGAGATCGTCCAGCGCCGCGGCGATTGGAGCCGGGCCGGCGAGTTGACCTATGGGGTCATCCCCGAACTGGAGCGCAAGATCGCCGAGACCGAGAGCTCCGGCGGCGGGCGGATGCTCGAGGAAGCGGTGACGCCCGAGCACATCGCCGGCATCGTCTCGCGCTGGACCGGCATCCCGGTCGACAAGATGCTCGAAGGCGAGCGCGAAAAACTCCTCCACATGGAGGAGAACCTGCGCCGCCGCGTGGTCGGCCAGGAGGAAGCGGTGGTCGCCGTGTCGAACGCGATCCGGCGCGCCCGCGCGGGGCTGCAGGACCCGAACCGGCCGATCGGCTCGTTCCTGTTCCTCGGGCCGACCGGCGTCGGCAAGACCGAACTGACCAAGGCGCTCGCCCAGTTCCTGTTCGACGACGAGAGCGCGATGGTGCGCATCGACATGTCGGAGTACATGGAGAAGCACACCGTCTCGCGGCTGATCGGCGCTCCGCCGGGTTATGTCGGCTATGACGAGGGCGGCTCGCTGACCGAGGCGGTGCGCCGCCGGCCCTACCAGGTGATCCTGTTCGACGAGGTCGAAAAGGCGCATCCCGATGTGTTCAACGTGCTGCTCCAGGTGCTCGACGACGGCCGCCTGACCGACGGCCAGGGCCGCACGGTCGATTTCCGCAACACGCTGATCGTGCTGACCTCGAACCTCGGCAGCGAGGCGATCGCCAACCTGCCCGACGACGCCGATATCGAGCGGGCGCGGCCGGCGGTCATGGAGGCGGTGCGCCACGCGTTCCGGCCGGAGTTCCTCAACCGGCTCGACGAGATCCTGCTATTCCGCCGCCTGTCGCGCGAGGACATGACCGGGATCGTCGACATCCAACTCGGGCGTCTGCGGCAGCTCCTGGCGGATCGCAAGATCGTGCTCGACATCGACGCCAAGGCCGGCGAGTGGCTCGCCAATGCCGGGTACGATCCGGTCTACGGCGCGCGGCCGCTGAAGCGGGTGATCCAGCGCGAGCTGCAGAACCCGCTCGCCCAGCAGATCCTCGAAGGGAAGATTCCCGACGGCGCGACGGTCAAGGTGTCCGCGAGCCCGCTGGGGCTGATGATCGGCGAGGTCGCGCCGGCTGCCGCGGCGGCTTAGCCGGCCCCTTGGGTTGACGAGCAAAGCGGAGCGCCGGTGCTGTCCTTAGGACAGCACCGGAGCGCCCCGACAAGGTGCGCTCTTGCCGCTTTCGTGATACGCGTGACGGTCGCGTCGGTAGCGATCGGCGATCGGGCTAGAGCTTGGTCGCGACGGTGTTGAACGTTGTCGAGAGGTTCTTGCCGACGTTGGTGATCGTGCTGATCGCGGCGAGCGCGATGAGGGCCGCGATCAATCCGTATTCGATCGCCGTGGCACCGCGTTCGTCCGTCATCAGGTTTGCGAAGAGGCGAAGAAGCATGGCGAGACCACCGGTTGAACCTGTTTGCCGGTGATTTAAGCTGCCGCCAATTAAAGCGTGGTTAAAGGTTGGCCCGGTGATAGAGCTAAAAAACGATGCATAAAGGCCAGCAGTGACCTCTCCAGTGGAAGCCCGCGCGGGAATCGGCCAACCTCTCGCGCGGCGCGAGGACCGGCGGTTTTTGACCGGAAGCGGCCGCTACGGCGACGATATCTGTCTTGCGGGGCAGGCGGTCGCCTATGTCCTGCGCTCGCCGCACGCGCATGCGGCGATCCTTGGCGTCGAGACGCGCGCCGCCGGCGCCGCGCCGCAGGTCGTCGCGGTGCTGACCGCCGCGGATTACCTCGCCGACGGCAACCGGCCGATGCCGCACGCCCCCGGGTCGCAGAGTCCGCCCGACATCGCCCTCGCGAACACGGACGGCTCGGCGATCGAGGTGCCGGCGCAGATGCCGCTCGCCGCCGGGCGGGTGCGCTTTGTCGGCGAGCCGGTCGCGCTCGTCGTCGCCGAGACGCTGGCGGCGGCGAAGGACGCGGCCGAGTTGATCGCGGTCGAGTACCGCGCGCTGCCGGCGGTGACGCCGGCGGCGCAAGCCACGGCGCGGGAAGCGCCCCGGGTCTGGGACAGGCCCAACGTCGTGCTCGACGCGATGGTCGGCGATAGCACGGCCGCCGAGGCCGCGTTTGCCCGCGCCGCGCATGTCGCGCGGCTCGACACGCATGTGCAGCGGGTGACCGGGGTGCCGCTGGAGCCGCGCGCCGCGCTCGCCGAATACGATGCGGCGAGCGGCCGCTACACGCTCTATGCCGGTGGCGGCGGGGTCGGCCGGCCGAAGCGCGACGTCGCCCACATGCTCGGCGTCGACGAGGCACGCGTTCGCGTCGTCGCCTACGATGTCGGCGGCAATTACGGCACCCGCAACAGCACCTATCCTGAGTTTGCGCTGGTGTGCTGGGCGGCACGGCGCCTCGGTCGCCCGGTCAAGTGGTTGTGCGAGCGCGGCGAGGCGCTGGTCACCGATTTTCAGGGGCGCGACCTGACCGTCGCGGCGGAGCTTGCGCTCGACCGCGAGGGCAATTTCCTCGCGTTCCGCACCTCTAACCTCAGCAATGTCGGCGCCTATGCCGTCTCGTTCGTGCCGCTGACCAAGGGAACCGAGCTCAGCACCAGCCTCTATCGCGTCCCAGCGGCCCGGGCGCGGGCCCGCGCCGTGTTCAGCAACACGATCTCGACCGCGCCCTATCGCAGCGCCGGACGACCGGAGGTCATGTTCGTCATGGAGCGGCTGATCGACCGGGCGGCGCGCGCGTTCGGCTTCGACCGCGTTGCGCTGCGCCGGCGCAACCTGATCTGCGAGGCGGAGCTGCCCTATTTGAACCCGTTCGGCATGACCTATGACAGCGGCGCCTACGAGAGGATCCTCGACCGAACCTTGATTCTCGCCGACTGGAACGGCTTTCCGGCGCGCCAGGCGGCGG
>Ga0335078_10011831_pt1 | contig 12944 bp, 9 predicted proteins | sample Lox_Sample_32_FD_206711 | JGI IMG/M metagenome (GOLD analysis project Ga0335078, IMG submission 206711) | Soil microbial communities from Loxahatchee National Wildlife Refuge, Florida, United States - Lox_Sample_3.2 | ecosystem: Environmental > Terrestrial > Soil > Wetlands | place: USA: Florida... | reverse complement strand
GAGACCCGTCAGGCGGCGGCTGGAAGAAAAACCGGCCTGTTCGAGTACGAAGCCGAAGGCGATCCCCAGCAGGAAGGCGAGAACCAGGTTTAATTCATTGCTGATGAGGTCGGGTACGAGAGGTCCCATGCTTGTCTCCTAGATCCAGAGCTTCCGGAAGAAATAGGCCACCGCATAGGCGGAGCCGAAGATAGCCATCATAGTGATGAAGCCGCCGGCCGAAAGGACGGCCATTCCGCTGAGGGCCGCTCCGCTGGTACAGCCGCGGCCGAATTGCGAACCGAGGCCGAAAAGCGCCCCGCCGAGAAACGCGCCGATTACCCGCACCCAGCTCCTGACGTGCGGCGGACGTTCCAATGCGAAAGTCAGGCGCTTGGAAATCACGCCCGACAGGAACGCACCGAGAAGCACCCCGGCGACTTCGAAAACAATCCAATCCTTCAATGGACTTGCGCTCTGCGGATGAGCGCCCTGATAAAACGCCCCGGCGGCGGCATGTTGCGGCGCAACCGCCCAAACGGTGCTCGTGACTACGCTCTTCAGGGCTCCGCTCGCGCCCAATCCGCGGCCGGTGACGAACACGGTCGCGAGCAGGACCAGTCCCAGCAGGAAGCCCGCGAGATAGGGATTCATGTATTTCGGTTTCATGCCTTTCCTCCGGCTGCCGGCAGAACGGCGCCGGCGTCGTTGTCGAGTTCTTCTTCCGCGTCCTCGTACCCGGTAATCATGGCCCGCAGATTGGAAACGGGCGTCTCACCGGTGGTGGTCAGATAGATGTGGGCGATCACGAAGGCCACCAGAAAGAACGCGCCCAAGGTGTGAAGGAGCGCGATTCGCACGAGGTGTCCGCCGGCGAGGGTGACGAATCCCCTGGCCTGCGGATAGCGGAAGAACATGTAGAGAAGCCCGGAGACCACCATGACGGGGATGACCAGGATTTTGAGCCCCAGGTAGACCAGCCTCTGGAGCGGATTCAGCTTGTTCAAGGGAGTCTTGCGGGTGGGATGCGGCGCGCCGTGGAAGGTCCCAACCGTGTAGTAGCGAACCTGGTCGAGCAGGAATCGGCGGGTGGGGATGTACTGCCGCCATTCGCCGGTGGTGCAGTGCCAGAAAACCGCGAAGGCGATCAGGCACAGAAAAGCCATGGCGGCCGTGTTGTGATAGAGAACCGCCTGGCGGTAGCCAAGAAACTGGTAGGACCCGTGGATCTCGAAACCCGTCAGCGCCAGGAAGAGGATCAAAATGGCTTGCGTCCAATGCCAGAATCGCTCGAATGCTTTATAGACCGGCTGCATGGCTAGACCGTCCTCCTTTTCGCGCTCATCGCCGCGCGCAGAATCCCATGAATCAGGGACCCGGCGAGCGCCAGCCAGAGTGCCAGGTGTCCCAGCAGTTCCACCATCGAGTTCCGGTTTCTGGCAGGCATGTAGAAGCCAACCAGACCGGCCAGCCGGGAGTTGGTGGGGGTGTGACACTCCACGCAACCAACCGCCTTTTCCTTCGGCGACACCATGTGATTCACCGGCCAGTACATGACCGTGTCGATGAAACCGTATTGGCCGCTATAGGGCAGCCCGACCGACTTCATACCCTCGGCAGCGGAGGTATTCCAATTGAAATCCTCCCAGAAGGCGCCCTCGCCTTTTCGCGTGCCGACCAGCTTGGGTTGGATCAGGATCTTGTTTACCGGGTCGTAAATCTGCCTGGCGTGGTGAATCTTCACGGGCACGATCTTCGATCCAGGATCGTCAAAGCTGCCGTGCAGGGTGTTCATCGGGACGGACGCGCCGGGCTGCACCGGGTCGCCCAGAAGGTAGTGATCCGCGGTGCCGTTGAACCAGATGTAATCGGGGCGCACGTTTTTCGCCCAGGTGAAGTTGCCTTTGATGGAGGCATACGTCGGATTGCCGCCGGCATCCAAAACCTCATACGGTTGTCCGTCGCGCAGTTTGCCGGCGGTGGACCAATCCCACGCCACTTTGGTCTCGTTGACTTTGGCGAATGCCGGGATATGACAGGTTTGGCACGCGATTCTGAGCGTGTGGCGGTTGAGCAGATCGTCGTCGTGCGGCGCGGCGCCGTGGCATTGCTCGCAGGACGAGCGGTCGTGGTTCATCGAGGAGACCGAGTACATCTTGCCGAGCAACTGGTGATTGCGCGCCGTGTGACACGCCACGCACTCGAGATCGGCGCCGTCCGTGCCCATATGGACGTCGACATCGCGCGTGGTGCTGAGGAGGGCCTGCTCCAGGTCGCCGTGTTTCACATTGTTTCCGCCGCCGCCATAAAAGTGGCAGGTCCCGCAATCGGAGCGCTGGGGAAGCCCCACCCGCTGGGCCACGGCATTGAGATCGACCTCCGGAGTGGGCATGCCCGCGGACGTCTTGGTATACGTGCCGCTGTTGTCATGGCAGACCAGGCAATCGATATTGCGGGCATCGGAGAAATCGAAATCGCTATCGGTGTATCCGTAGCCGGCGTGGCATTTGGAGCAACCCTGTAGATTGCTCGAAACCCCAATGCAGAAGTTGTTCAGCAGGTTCTTCTTGCCGATTTCCCGGATGCCGCGCGCGGGCAGATATACCTCGCGCGACCAGTTCCAGTGGGTTGAGGCCATGACTTCCTTGTGGCGCTCCGTGTGGCACGAAATGCATGCGGGCGTCACCTCTCTCGGCGAGGAAAACTTCTTTTGCAGGATGGCGAACTTCTTGTGGTCCACCGACGGAACATGCTTTTTCGAGTAGACTCGCTTGAGATTCTGCAAGGCCTCGGAGCGGCCGGAGGGCCGCTCCATCGAACCGGCCAATAGAACACCGAAAATAGCGGCTGCTACGGCCGCCAACGGGATGAATCGCATAGGATGATCACCAACCCCCGCAGGGGCGCCGGTTGGCGCCCGCAGGTCTTTCCATCAGCTTTCCACTGAATTCGCCGGCAGCTTTCCGTCACTTTTGCAACTTCCGGGTGAACCCAACCGCAAGCGAATTCTCACCCAGTTGATTGGTGACGGAGCAGCCGGCCATAGGCCCCTCGGGTCCCATGTACGGCCCGGTTTCGCGATTGTTGAACACGTGGTAGTAAACCAGGTGCACGGCGTTCTTGCTGGTCAATACCCGCGTGACCCCGGCAGTGATGTGATGCTGCACGATCGCCGGCGCCGGGGTGTTGAAGAACGAGAGCCCGGCGGGAATCGGATTCTGACTGTAGTTGTACCCGAGGCGGATTAATACGTTTCTCGCGATTTTCTGCTGCACACCGCCCCCGACAGTCCAGATGTTGCGCCAGCCGAAGCCCGCCATCGATCCATCGGGGTTGAATCCGGAAGCCGAAAATCCCTGCGTATTGGCGTAGTCGATCCAGCGGGCGTCCATCGCGAGGAGCGTTCCCTCTTTCGGCGTAACGCCGATCCCCATGGAAACGATCTGCGGCATGTCCATGCGGAATGCGATCTGGTGTGAGTTGCCTTTGGCGTCGGTGGCGTTCCAGTCGAACGCGGCAAAACGAATGGGGCTGTGGTAAGCCACGCCTACCGCGACGGATCTGGCCAACTGGTAATGCAGGCCGATATCGGCGCCCACCCCGGCGGCATCGGCTGTTTTGGACGCCGAGAGGTACTGCGCGGACAGGCCGCCATCGGTGCTCACCGGGGCCGCGAAAGGCGCGGGGGCGACGTGCAGCATCGAAAGCGCCGGTACGACGGATGCGCCGATCGACAGCCGGTCCGTAATCATGCGAGACGCGCCGATGGGCACTTTCATCATGGCGTAATCCGAATCGATGGCGCCGAAACCCATGCCGGCGGGCGGCTGAGGGGTGAGAATGGCATTCTGGAACCTGGTGTCCTGCGGATAGTCCACGCCGAAACCGGCCACGCTGATTAACCCGATATGAAATGAATTGCGGCTATTGGGCGCGTGCCGCAAGTAAGTGAATGCCGGCATCATGCCGGGGTTGGTAGCGCTTTGCGTGGTGCCGAAGAGGGACACCGCCGGGAAGCCGCTGCCGAATGCGTTCGCGGGGATGGAACTCGATACCGTGCGGAAGGGAATGAAGTACTCAAACGCTCCCTCGAGGATGCTACCGGAAAACGTCGCGGTGCAGGCGGGATTCCAGGCGATGGAACCCGTCGCGTCCAGGCAGGCGCCGGTGCCGGCGCCGCCGATTGACTCATTTACCGGGCCGGCGCCGTGCATAATGTGGCCGTCGGTCGCAAGCAGACTGCCGGCGGCGAGAAGGCAGAACGCCGCCAGCAGAAAACGGCTGCATCCGGCGGTGCGCCAGGATGGGGTGCAGCCGATCGTGAGTGGCATAGGTATTAAGAATCCTTTTACCTGAAATAGCTACGCCACCCCCGATGCAACCAGCGTTCCACGGCTGAAACGCGGCAAGACCGATGGAATCGGACGATCTCGCCGTGAGGCTGCAACGTTCGGTTGAAACAGGACGATTCACGACGTAACGATTTGTTTCAACAAAGCGTTTTCGCGCATCTTGCGCCACAGCGTGGTGCGGCTCAAACCGAGCGCCCGGGCGGTCTCGTCCCGGCGCCAGCGGTGCGCATCGAGGGCCGCCAAGAGTTGCTCCGGCGTCAAGTTTTCCGCGATATTGGCAGGGGCGACGAGGCGCGGCGCGAGGGCCGGCGCGGGCTGGCGCTGGGGATTCAGAATCTCCGACGGCAGGTCCTCCGGCAGGACCGTCTCCTTGTGGGACACGGCCACCGCGTACTCGATGGCGTTTCCCAGTTCCCGGACATTGCCAGGCCAGTGGTAATCCAGCAGCACTCTCAGGGTTTGCGGAGAAATACGCTTCACCAGCCCCCGCTGGCTGGCGGCACGGGCGAGCAGGTGACTGGCGAGCGGTTCGATGTCCTCTCGCCGGCTGCGCAGGGGCGGTACGTCGATCGGTACTACGCGCAAGCGGTAATAGAGGTCTTCGCGCATGCGGCCGTCCGCCAACGCGCGGCGGAGGTCCACGTTGGTGGCGGCAATGATGCGGGCAGCCGCGGTACGCGGCTCGCTTTCGCCGACTCTTTCAAAACTCCGCTCCTGCAAGACGCGCAGCAGTTTGACCTGGAGATGGGGCGGCAGGTCGCCGATTTCGTCCAGGAACAACGTTCCGGATGCGGCGAGTTCAAACCGGCCGACGCGGTCGCGGAGCGCTCCGGTGAAAGATCCGCGGGCATGGCCGAATAGTTCGCTCTCCAGCAGTTCCGCTGGAAGAGCGCCGCAATTCACCGCCACGAAAGGCCCCGCGCTGCGCTGCGAATGGAGGTGGATGGCCCGCGCCACCACCTCCTTGCCGGTCCCACTCTCGCCGGTAATCAGCACCGTGGCGTCGCTGTGCCGCAGGTTCTCAATCAGGTGGAAAATCTGGAGCATGGCGGGGGAACCGGCGATCGCTCCGGAGAAGAACGTGGGACCGGCGCTGTCGGGAACTTCCTCGTCCGCCGCGGGGCGCAACACCACGATGTACACAATCCTCGGGTCGCAGATCGGCGGAGATTCGCGCTGGAGAGGCGCCGCCGTGAGCGAAATGAGGCTGGAGCCACTGCCGCCGTAGCAAAGCGTGGCGCGCCAGCCTTCGCGCCGCTCCCCGGCGGCGAGCGCCCGGCGGAGCGAACCTTCCGGCCCGAAAAGCTCTTCCCCGAAGATCTCTTCGATCCCGTGCCCGGGCAGTTCGTCGGCGATTCCGCGATGCAGGAGGCGGTCCACCAGGTCGGAGGCGTGAACGATGCGAAACTCGGAGTCGAGGCACACGAATCCGCGGCCGATCGAGGCCAGAGCCTTGGTTACGCCGACAACCGCCGCCTGCGTGAGGGGGTCGAGCGAACCACCCGGCGCGCGCGGCTTCCGGACGCGCGCGCCTGGCGGCACCTGGCAGGATTTTGCCGGCGCTCGATGGGGCTTTCTCATCTTGCACCTGGCCAACAGACGTGGCGATGCCACTTTCGAGGCAAGTGGAAGGCCGCGCCAGCCGCCGCCATTGCGAGGAAGAGCCACGGGATGGTCCGGCGAGAACTCATATTGTGGATAAGCGATTCCGAATATCCCGATGCAGAATTCGCCGTTTGGTGACAATTGGCGACTGCCGGCGCGCGGCCTTTTGCGAACGCCGTCCGGGAGAAGCGGCAAAATCGTCGCGGCGGCCGGCGATTTTACGGAATCGTAGTACAGATGAACACAGCCAGGGGGCTGCCGGCGCTTTTGGAGTTACTCTGAGAGTTGATCCCCATTAGGATCCCCGACGTCCGGCCGTGGTGGACGAAGGTGCGTCCGACGGCCCATTACCTGGCGGAAACGGAGGCGCATGTATACGCGCTCGCCATTGCCGCCAGCGTACTCCTTTCGTTCTTTCCCTTCCTCACGGTGATGATGTCGCTTTGCCGGGACGTGCTGCGCTGGCACGCGGCCGAGGACGCCATCAAATTCGCCCTCCAGGACCAGTTCGCCGGCGACGTGGGCAAGTACATTTCCTACCACGTGGGGCTCGGTCCGTGGTACATCCCCAGGCTCAGCTTCACGTCGGGGTTTCTGCTGCTGTTCACGGCGAACGGAGTATTCGAGCCCCTGGAAGTGGCCCTCAACCGCGCCTGGGGCGTGACCACCAACCGCAGCTATCTCAAGAACCAGGCGATCAGCCTGGGTCTGATCCTGGCCTGCGGCACCCTGGCGCTGCTGTCTCTGATGGTGAGCGCGCTGGGCGGGCAAGTGCTGGAGCATGCGCCCGGCTTCATGAGCTCGATGGTCTCGTTTCTGAAGCTGCTGGTGTTCAACCTGGCGGCGGTCCCGTTTTCCATATTCGCCTTGTTCCTGGTGTACTGGCGCCTGCCGAATCGCAAAGTCAATCCTGCCCGCGTGGCGCCGGTGGCCATCGTCGTCGGCCTCATTCTGGAGGCCTTGAAATACGTGAATATGCTCTTCCACACCGCCATTCACGAGAAACTCGATCGCGAATACAAGATTTTCGAATACTCGGTGACCATCCTGCTATGGAGCTTCGTGGCCGCGCTCATTGTTCTGGCGGGGGCGCATTGGACCGCGCGCCACGACACGCCCGATCCGCTATCGTAGAAGATGCATGAAAGATTGGCCCTCGATCGCGAACGCCGCCGGGCTGGATATTCCGGCCAAGGAAGCCGCCCGCTATTGCCAGACGCTCGACAGCCTGGAAGAAGTTTTCCGTCCGCTGGCCCACACCCTCACGCCTGAAATGGAGCCGGCGTTCGCCTTCCAGGCGGACCCGGAGCAGGCGTGACGATCGGGGAAGCAGCCGAAGCGCTACGCCGGCGCCGGTATTCGGCGCTGGAGCTGACCACCTCCGCGCTGGCGCGCATCGAGCGCGCGAATCCCACGCTGCGAGCGTTCATTACGGTGACCGCCGAAGAGGCTCTGGAGCAGGCCCGGCGCGCCGATGCCGAACTGGCGGCGGGAAAGGACCGCGGGCCGCTGCAGGGAATCCCGGTCGCCGTGAAGGACGTGTTCCATACGCGCGGCGTGGCGACCACGGGCGGATCGCCGATCTACCGGAATTTCGTTCCCAGTGAGGATGCGGCTGCGGTGGCGCGGCTGAAAGCGGCCGGCGCGGTGCTGCTCGGCAAGCTGAACATGCACGAACTGGCGTACGGGATCACTTCGGCCAACCCGCACTTTGGAGCGGTGACGAATCCGTGGAATGGGAAGCACAGTCCGGGCGGATCGAGCGGGGGATCGGGGGCGGCGGTGGCCGCGGGGCTGGTTTACGCAGCGCTGGGCACCGATACCGGCGGCTCGATTCGCATTCCCGCTTCTTTTTGCGGAACGGTGGGGCTCAAGCCGACCTATGGCCGCGTCAGCCGCCGCGGCGTGATGCCGCTTTCGTGGTCGCTCGATCACGTGGGGCCTCTGGCCGCCTCGGTCCGCGATGCCGCCCTGGTACTCAACGCGATTGCGGGGCACGATCCGGGCGACGATAGTTCGGCGCGGCGGCCGGTGGTGGACTACGTTCCGGACGAGTGCCCGGTGCGAGGACTGCGGGTGGGATTTCCCGAGAACTTCTTTTTCGATCGCCTCGACGCCGATGTGGAGCTGGCGGTGCGCGGGGCCATCGCCCGGCTGGAATCGCTGGGGGCGCAGGTCAAACCTGTGAAACTGCCCGATATTGCCGCCCTGAACGCCGTCGGCCGGGTGATTCTACTGTGCGAAGCATCGGCCATGATGGAACCGCACTTGAAGAATCGCGGCCAGTTCGGCGCCGATGTGTTGGCGCTGCTCGATCAGGGCCGGTTGTTGCCCGCGACCGATTACCTGCACGCCCAGCGCTTGCGCAAACGAATGCAGCGGGAGTTCGCGCAGGTGTGGCCGGCGGTGGACTGCCTGGTCACGCCGACGACGCCGAACACCGCGCCGCGCATCGGGCAGGCGGCGGTCAAACTGGCAGGGCGCGAGGAAGACGTGCGGCTGGCCACCACACGGCTGGTGCGGAGCCTGAATCTGCTCGGTTTGCCGGCGCTCTCGATTCCCTGCGGGCTGAGCGGCGAAGGACTGCCGATCGGTCTTCAGATTATCGGGCCGGCGTTCGAGGAGTCGCTGATTTTGCGGGTGGGGGCGGCTCTGGAAGACGGCGGTGTAGGAGTTCCCCATGCTCCCATGTTGTGATTCGCAACGGCGATCCGGTTAGCGCCGGAAGACTTTAAGGTTCGCTGCGGGCTCCGGCGCCGCGGGCGGTTCTATTCCAAAGACCTTGGCATTCAGGAAGCGAAAAGGACTGCATGTACGCGCCGGTCGATTCGAACCGCTTTCGGCAAGGTGCTGCGAGTGGCGATTCCGGCAAAATCTCGAAATCTGAATTAAAGAGTACGGAATACCGTAGTCCGGGGCGCTTCTCCGTCATCAAAAAGGATATTAAGCACCTATTTTCAAGTGGTTCGCCTTCGACGTTCAGGATGGCTGTCGCCTTGCAGGGAGCCGAACTCCATTTCTGTCTTTTAAGCGAGCAGGCATTTTGGGGTTAAGGTCCGATTGTTTCAAAAATGTTGGATATTCAGACCTGCATTACAGTAATATTGTATTTCGCAAATGGTGATGATTTCAGGGCGGATGAACGCTCCGTCTGTCCTTTGAGGTTTGGTTTGTGCCAGGGCACCCCCGTTTCGGGTGCGTGGGAGTCACGTTTTGAGAGTTTCAATTCTTGAGGAGAGTGGTATGAAGAAAATTGCAGGAACCAGAGTTTCCTGGCTGCTGATTGGGATCGTGTTGCTTGCCCAAGCGCTGATCGCCCAATCGCTGACCACAGGTGAAATCGCTGGTGTGGTGAAGGATCCGAGCGGCGCGGTGATACAGAATGCAACCGTAACGTTGAAGAGTTTGGATACCGGCGCCACGCAAGAGGTGAAAACCAACGGCATCGGGGAGTATCGCTTCCTCCTGCTGAAACCCGGCCGCTTCGCGGTGACGGCCACGCAGACCGGCTTCCAGAAGCTGGAACGGACGACGGAAGTGGTGGTCGGCAACGTGGTCACGATTGACATGACGTTGGTGGTCGGTCAAGCCAGCCAGACCGTCGAAGTCACGGGCGAAGCGCCGTTAGTGAATACCGAGGCTAGTCAAAATACCTCGTTCACGCCGCAGCAACTGATGCAGTTGCCTTCGGCGGGCGGCGACATCACGAACATCGCGTACACCGCGCCCGGCGTGGTGGTCAACACCACCGGCGGATATGGCAATTTCCAGGTCAACGGATTGCCGGCCACGTCCAACCTCTTCACCGTGAACGGTGAGAACGACATGGACCCGTACTTCAACATCAACAATTCGGGCGCCTCGAATCTCACCATCGGCCAGAACGAATTGCAGGAGGCTACCATCATTGCCAACCCCTACGGCGGCCAGTACGGGCAGCTTTCGGGTGCGCAGGTAACCTACGTAACGAAATCCGGCACCAACCAGTACCACGGGAATGCGGCGTACTGGTGGAACGGCCGCGTCATGAACTCCAACGATTGGTTCAACAACTACTACGGCGTTTCCAAGCCGTTCTCCAATGCCAACCAGTGGGCGGACAGCCTTGGGGGTCCGGTCATCAAGAACAAGACATTTTTCTTCGTGGATAACGAGGGAATGCGGTTCGTGCTGCCAAACGTCGGGGGAGTGACGATTCCGACTCCGGCATTTGCCACGGCAGTGCTCAACAACGTCACCAATCTGCAACCGGCGGAAGCCAACGCTTACAAGACGATGTTCGGCCTGTGGGCCAACGCTCCCGGCGCGTCGGGAGCCGTGGTGACCCCGGTTTCGAGCCAACCGTCTTCCTGTACGTCGGTGCAGTTACCCGGCTACAACGGCGCCACGACGCCCTGCGAGGAGCATTTCGAAGGCAGCGCCAACGCGTTGGGTAACGAGTGGATCCTGTCCGCGCGCGCAGACCAGAAGATCGGCCAGAACGGCAACCTGTTCTTCCGGTACAAGGGAGATCACGGGTTGCAGCCCACGACGTTGTCCTTCATCAGCCCGAATTTCGATGCCCTTTCGAGCCAGCCGTCCTATGACATGCAACTGGGCGAAACCCAGGTGTTGACGGCGCGGTCCACCAATGACTTCCGGGCGACCTTCAGCCACTACACCGCCATATTCGACCAGAACGAGAAACTGGTTCAATCCACTTTCCCCTACCAGATTGTGACTTCCGGGACGGTGAATTTCAGCGGGTTTAACTCGCAGGGAAGCTTTCCGCAGGGCCGCAATGTCACACAATACCAGTTCATCGACGACTTGACGTTGAACCGCGGCGCGCACAGCTTGAGGTTCGGGATGAATTTCCGGCGGTACGACGTGAGCGACCACAACTTCTTCTGGAACAACCCAGGAGTGTACTTCGGCTACACCACAAACGGCATGCAGAACTTCGTCAACGGGTTGGCGTATCAGTATCGCAAGTACGACAATCAGGCTTCTGATGTTCCCATCGCCATGTGGGGCGCGGGGATCTATGCCGAAGACGATTGGAGCGTGAAACCCAACCTGAAACTGACCCTGGCGTTTCGCGTGGAGCGCAATTCCGACCCGGTTTGCCAGTTCAACTGCTTCGCAAACTTCAAGGCTCCCTATCAATCGCTGGCCAGCTTTACCAGTTCCACCCCGGGCAGCGTCCCATACTCCGCCGACATTGCATCCGGCCTGCACCAGGCTTATCCGGGCGTGGATCCGTTGGTCTATTCTCCCCGCATCGGTTTCAGTTGGTCGCCGGGCGGTGACCATAAGACGGTCGTCAGCGGCGGGTTCATGCTAGCCTACGACAATCCGCCGGCAGGCATGGTGGACTATTTGACGGAAAACAACCCGCCAAGCGTGGTGGCTCTCCGCGTCCGGCCGGCCGCCGGCGTGGCAGGGTTCGATCCGGCCGGCGGCCTGGCGATTTACCAGGCCTCGGCGAATGCCTTCTCGATGAACCAGAGCTTCTCGCAAATCTCCGCGACGCTGAAAGCCTTGGGTGCGGTGTTCAGCGCGCCAAGCGTCTTTTCGATTGTCGGCACGATCCACGCTCCCATGGTTCGCGAGTGGAATCTGCAAGTGCAGCGGCAAGTCAGCGGCGACATCGTATTGGCGATGAACTATGCCGGCAACAGCACCACCCGGTTGCCATACACGAACGCGTGGCCCGACGCCTACGACGCGTATGGTCTGTATCCCGGCGTCCCGGGGATTCCTTCCAGCCAGCCCGTTCCCAACTACCTTCAGTTCACCCAAGTCCAGAGCGGCGCGATCGGCAACTACAATGGACTGAGCTTTATTGTGACGAAGCGGTTCGCCCGCGCCGTCTCGGCTCATTTCAGCTACACGTTCTCGCATGAAATGGATGAGTGCTCCAATGGGTGCCTTTTCGGCAGCGGAGGCAACGACGACGGCGGCGGACAGATCAACCCGCTCAACCTTCGCACCGACAACTACGGTAATGGAAGCTACGACATTCGCCAGAGCTTTGTCGGCGACTTCCTGGTTAACCCGACCTTCCATCCGGGCAGCAAAGTGGCATCGCAGATCGTGAATGGCTGGGAACTCTCCGGAAAAATCTTCTGGAGAAGCGGCTTGCCGTTCAGTGTCTACGACAATTACAATTCGGCTCTCGGCGGCGGCGCCGGCGCCATTCTCGGGACTCCCCTCGGAAAGGGCTGGGGACAAATGAGTTGCGGCAGGGATGCTGCCGGCGACCCCGGCGTAGCCATTCCGTGCATCGACTCCTCGGTGTACCTCGACAGTTCCACCATTCCGTACTTCAAGCAATGGTCCCCGGCGACGCGCAACCAGTTGTTTGGACCGCACTATTTCGATCTCGACCTGAACTTGTACCGCAACTTCACGATCAAGGAGAGGTTCAAGCTGGGAATCGGGATCCAGGCGTTCAATGCGCTCAATCACCCGAATTTCGGCTTCCCGGACACGACGTTGGGTGACGGGTCCACCGGTCTGATCGGCGGAACGGTTTCCACGACGACCAGCCCGTACGGCTCCTTCCTGGGGTTCGACGGGTCGGTCCGGGTCGTGCAGCTTTCCGGAAAGTTGAACTTCTAACCTGTTTCAGTCGCGTAAAGACGGCCGCACTCCCTCACGGGGTGCGGCCGTTTTTTTTGTTTGGCTATACGGCGCCGCCCATCTCAGTTGGCCGTTATTTGGGATTTAGCCCTTTCGAGTCAATTCAGGTAACGCGCCATTTAACCTATGGGTAATCACCGCTAACAGTTGGTTGGATGCGTGCGCAGGCGGACACTGAGCGAGATCTATGAGCACACGCCATTTCCTTGCGCGGCTCCCGAAGCGATCCAGACCGTTCCGCATTATGGCGGCAACGCGGCAGTCTGCCCGCGGGGCCGGAGATCGGCTATTTCAGTACCATTCCACGCCGATGAAGAACTTCGATATCACCGGGCGCGTGACATCGACGATCGGCGCCGGCGCGTTTAACATTCTGAACCA
>Ga0335078_10011830_pt1 | contig 12944 bp, 11 predicted proteins | sample Lox_Sample_32_FD_206711 | JGI IMG/M metagenome (GOLD analysis project Ga0335078, IMG submission 206711) | Soil microbial communities from Loxahatchee National Wildlife Refuge, Florida, United States - Lox_Sample_3.2 | ecosystem: Environmental > Terrestrial > Soil > Wetlands | place: USA... | reverse complement strand
GGCCGCGTCCCTACCGTGTCCTGCATGTACTCGATCGACCTGCGATACCACTGATTGTTGAACGAAGAGAAATGGTGAGCCGAGCTATACCACTGCTTGTAAATGTCCTCGTGGCAGCGCTGGCACGAATCCGACTCCATGAAGAACTTCGAAGGAATCTTTTGCCCACCATAAACCTGCGCCGAACTCGGGAAGAAAGAACCGGAAGGCCCGTCGCCTTCGCCATCCATCGAAAGCGGCGGCAGCTCCGGGTTGCGGATCACCGCGTTTTGCTTCCAGCGATTCTCCCGCTGATAATGCGCCCCCCAGCCGATCAAGCCGAGCGCAACAAAGCAAGCCAGCAATCGAAACAGAGCGCCTGCGGACATGCGATGCGGGGACGGAGAATGTGGGGACGGGCGACTCGCCCGTCCTCCCAGCCATTCGCAAATCAGGCACCCAACTCCCGCCAGGCAAAGAACAATGTGCGCATACAACCACCGAAATTCGCTATGCGAAGTGCCTGTATAAATAAGGAAGAGTCCCAGCCCGCCACCAACCGCCAGGAAAATCCATCCCACTTTCCAGATCCCCCCACCCTGCCGCCACAACCGCCGAAACAGAACTGCGCCGGCAATCCAGGCAACCATTCCGCCCGCCGTATGCAGCACCACCACCACGGGATAAACAAGATTCGTCTGCGGAAACGGATAAAGATACGCAGCCGACCCAGCCACCAGCAACAACAACCACCACATCAGTTTCGGCATAAAAGGTCTTTTCTCGGACGCCATTGCTCGATTTCTGCCATTACATCGGAAGAAAAAGTAGCGATGTCACCCTGTGAATCCTTGATCATTGAACGTCATCATCCTGAGCGAAGCGAGCCGAACGAGTCGAAGGACCCCGCATGCCGATCTGCCACCTCAGCCGCCACAACCCATCTTCCCCGTGAATCATGCGCCGGCCGCCCCCTCCACCGCCGCCGCCACGTCCAGGACTGCCTCCTCTTCCCACGGCCGCCCCACAATCTGCACCCCAATCGGTAGTCCCTCCGCCGACCGGCCAAAGGGAACCACTGCCGCCGGAAACCCCAGCACATTGAACCACTCACAATAGGCCCACGCATCCAGATACTTCACCGTGCGCCCCCCAACCAGCCACTCCCGCTCGCCGTGGCGAAACGCTGGCACCGCCGCCACCGGACAAATCACCACCGGATGCTTCCGCATCTCCCGCAAAACCCGCTCCCGCAAGTCATCCCGCCGCAACCAGGTCGAAAGCAACGACTCGCCCGTATGCGCCGCCGCTCCATCCCCCGCCGGAGTCCAGGAACAAAATTCCCGCAGAATCGGCGACAACTCCTCTTCTCGCCCCCGCACCATCGGACCCAAAATCATCCCGCCCGCGATACCAAAAAATTGCCACCAAAGCTCTCGACCCTCCTCCAGACCGTCCGGCCGAAAACCCTCCACGCGAAATCCAAGGTCAGCCAATGCCGCAGCCGCGCCTTCGACGGCCACCCGGCTCTCCGCCGTAACCGGCGTCCTCCCATCGTCTACAAAAAATCCAATCGACGCCGAACCTGATCGACCGAGCCTATCAGAATTAAACCTGCCCACCTCTAAAATCGCGTCCGGTGCGAAAGAGCGGGGCTCTTTTCGGCTATCGAAGCGAACGCCCACCGGAGCCGAGCAAGGATCCCCATCGTCCCACCCCGCCATCACCTGAAACAAAACGCGCAAGTCTTCGACGGTCCGTGCCATCGGACCCACAACACCGAGCAACGCAAACGGCCCGCCCGACTTCGGAAAGTGTCCGGTCGACGGAATCCTCCCGGGCGTAGGCTTCAACCCGCAGATCCCGCAAAAGTGCGCCGGCACCCGGATCGATCCACCGCCATCGCTTCCCACCCCTCCTGCCGAAAGCCCAGCCGCAATCGCCGCCCCCTCGCCCCCACTGGATCCGCCCGCCGTCCGCGCCAAGTCCCACGGATTATTCGTCCGCCCGTACAGCAGGTTGTCGGTCTCCCAGGCCATCAGCAATTCCGGCGTATTCGTGACGCCGAGAATCACGGCTCCGGCCGCCCGCAGTCGCTGCACCAATGGGGCGTCCGATTCAGCCACATACCCGGCCCGCAAACGCGTCCCGGCCTCGCACCGATGCCCGGCAACATCGATCGACGATTTTATGGAAAGCGGCACGCCATGCAACGGCCCGATTTCAGCCGCACGCTCAGCGCTCGATCCAGCGCGCATCAAGACGGACTCCGCCGCCCGAGCCTGCTCCAGAACAAGTTCCGGCCACCAATCGACAAACGCATTCAACGAAGGATTGAGCGAGGCAATCCGCTCCAGATGTTCCCGCGCAACCTCAACGGGCGAGATCTCCCGAGCCCGAATCCGCCGCGCAGTCTCAAGGGCGGATGGTATTGAAAGAAGTGTTTTCACCTCGGCAATCTAACCTCTGACCTCTCACCTCTGACCTGTATACGAATTCCGCACCACCTCTCCGCCCTTCATTACAAACTTCACCCGCTCAAGCGTAGTCACATCCGCAAGCGGGTCTCCATCCACCGCAATCAAATCCGCGAACTTCCCTGCCTCCACTGTCCCAATCCTGTCCGACCACCCCAGCAAATCCGCGTCATTCACCGTCGCCGTCTGAATCGCCTGCAGCGGCGTCATCCCCAGCTTCACGTACACGGCAAACTCGTGTGCGTTCAGCCCATGCGGATACACCGCCGCGTCCGTCCCAAATCCAATCTTCACGCCCGCCGCGAACGCCTTCTTCACATTCCCCATGCCCGCCGCCGAAACCATCTCCATCTTCTTGCGCAAAAAATCCGGCAGATTCGCCTCCGCCGCGTGTTCCCTCTGCCAATCCAGCAGATACAGCGTCGGCACCAGATACGTCCCATTCTTCTTCAACGTCGCCACCGCCTCGTCGTTCATCAGGTGACCGTGTTCCACCGAATCCACGCCCGCCTCCGACGCCCAAATCACTCCCTGCGCGCCGTGCGCGTGCGCCGCTACCTTCCGCCCCAACCGGTGCGCGTCCGCCACAATCGCTTTCATCTCCTCCAGCGTGAACTGCGCCGCATTCGGGTCGTCTCCCTTCGAGAGCACTCCGCCCGTCGCGCATATCTTGATCACATCCGCCCCATACTTAATGATCTCGCGCGTCTTGTGCTGCACCGCCTCCACGCCATCCGCCACACCCTCCTCCGTCGCGTGATACTCAAACGGCAGCAGATTGTTGTCGCAGTGCCCGCCCGTAATGCTCAGCGCCGGACCGCTCACCAGCATCCGCGGCCCCGGCACATCGCCCGCGTTAATCGCATCGCGCAGCGCCACGTCGGTAAAGTCGCTCGCTCCCACATTGCGCACCGTCGTAAATCCCGCCTCCAGCGTCACCCGCGCATTCTTCGCCCCAATCAGCGCCTCCCGTGGAGCCGAAATCCCCAGCATGGAATATCCAAAATTTGGATTGAAGGTGATGTGCGTGTGCGCATCGATCAACCCTGGCAGCACCGTCGCGCTCGAAAGATCGACAACCTCCGCGCCTGCGGGAATCTGCCCCTCCCCGCTCACGCTCGCGATCTTGTCGCCGCGAATCACGATCGTCTGATTGCTCAGTGTCTTCCCGCTCCTCACATCAAGCAGATGCCCCGCGCGGATCACAACAGTCTTCGCGGGCTGCGCGTCCTCCGCCACGCAAAAATTCAGACAGAAAAGCAGAAAAACAAACGTCGGCAAGCTGCGGCCAAACTTCATTTCATTCCTCCCGATCTGGACTCAAAACAAAAACGGCGATTTAGACTCTGGCCGACTACCTTACAACTTCAACCAGGAAAAACACCAATCATTTATTTCCTCTCCAAACCCGTGCCCACCGCTCCGTCTGCTCCCAACGTTAATTTTCCGTGAAATCCTTGCATCCGAATTGACCCACCGGCGGAATGGAGGTACTTTCCACCCCATGAGCAATGCCGATCTGGATCAATTACGAGACGCCTACAAGGACGCAGTCGATGAATGGGTCGAAAAGATTCGCGCCGAAGAGGCCTTGGCCACTCCCGATCACTCCATGGTCGCTATGGAAAACTGGGATGACGCCCACCTCGCGGAGCATGAAGCCCACGAAAAAGTCACCAAGGCCCGCGACGCCTACAAAGACGGTCTTCGGCGCGTGAACTACGGCATCTAGTAATCGCGAAACAACGCCGCGCACGGCCGATATATCGGCCGTGCCCTCGTCTGCCAGCGCAGTCGCCAATCGCCCGAAAGCTGATATAACGTATTCGCTGGAGGCCGCAGGCCGCGACTCGCCTTCTCCCAGCCGCCCTTCCTATGCCAGAGTCCCGCCGCAACTCGCCCATACCGCCGCCCGGCGGATCGCCCTTCTCCATCGCCCGCCGCAAGCCCGTCCCGCACGAATTCGTCCTCGACGCGCTCGCCTCCGTCTCTCCGCGCACCCGCCCCATGTTCGGCTGCCTCGCAATCTACGTCGAAGACAAAATCGTCCTCATCCTTCGCGACAAACCCCGCCAGACCGAAGACAATGGCGTCTGGCTCGCCACCACCACCGAGCATCACCGCAGCCTCCATCGTGAATTCCCCAGCATGCGCTCCATCAAAGTGTTGGGAAAAGAAGTAACCGGCTGGCAGATTCTCCCGGTCGACTCGCCGGACTTCGAGGAGGCCGCTTTGCGTGCCTGCGACCTCGTCCTCGCCCGCGATCCAAGAATCGGAAAAGTCCCGGGAGAGCGGGCTCGAAAACCGAAGTCGAACAAGTGGACAAGCCGCAAAGGTTGAAGCTCCCCATGCCTCGACATTCCCTGACATGACACGTCACGAACCGTACCAACGAAGCGCTCCCTCGGTAGACCTCCGTTTCCCCCGTGGTCACAAGTCTCGGCAAAGTGAGCCGGAGTCCAACTGGCATCCATGACCGCCTCCACTTCGAATCCGCCCTCGAACGCAGTCCGTGTCATTGCCGCGCTCTTCGCCATCTGCGGACTCTATCTCGCGACCCTCGCCGCCCTTACTCTCGCGAGCCCGGGCGGCATCCCGATGTCCGCCGCAGCCCCCCTCCTCCTCGGCCTGGAATTAGCCGGCCCCTACATGTTCCTGCTCACCGCGGTAGCCGGCGGTGCAGTCGCCTATGGACTCCTCAAACGCAACAACATCACCCGTCACGTCGCCATGCTGATCGCCATCACCGGAATCGTGATGCTGATTCCGCCGGTCTCGGCGGCCACTGTATCCGCCAACTTGAAGTCTTTGGCCTTCGGCGGCCTCGGCATCATCGTCCGCGTAATCGTGGCGTGGTGCCTGGCTCGCCCGGAGATAGTCGAAGAATTCCGCCGCCCGGCCAACCATTGAGAGTTGGTTGATTCGGCCCGGCGAACGAGGAGTGGCCGACAGGGCTCTAACGCTTCTTCCTTGCCATATTCGCCACTCGCGCTCTCACCATCTTCTTGACAAGGGCTGCCGGCAACGGCTTGCCGATCGCGAACTGAATCGTTCCCTTCGATGCGACATAACCTTCCAGCTCTTCCTGGAACGCCTCAATCACCGCCGCCGTCGGAAAAAAACTGCAGTGCTTGGCGAATGCTGCATACCACACCAGTACACCTGTGGTTTTGAATGCTGGAATCCCATAACTGATGACTTCGGTCGCCTCACTCGGTGCCGCCAGGCGGATCGCCTCCCGCATCTTGTTCAGCGTGCTGCGCGCCGGTTCCGGCACGCCCACCAGATATTCCTCAACACTTCGCGGCGCCCCTTTTCTTTTCCCCGTCGATTTCCTTTTCCTGGCTTTCGTTTTCATGCGCGAACCTTTACCACACCCGTGCTCCGCGCGCCACGTTCCCGCGCTTGCCAACTTACCCGATTACAAAATTACAAAATTACAAAATCCTAGTGCACGCCTGCCCGCTTCCCATTCGGCCCGACTGTCAAAAGCCTCTGATCGCTCGCCGAGCAGCTCCAGCTGGCGGCATTATTCACATCCCCCGTGCCGTTGTAACTCGCCATCTCCGGAAACTTGCACAAGGGCATCGACCGCGCATTCCCCTCTTCATCCAGCTGTACTCCGCCCGTGGCCACAATCGCATCCGGAGCCATTCCCTTCTCCACCCAGTTCTCAAGGGTCGTAAGCATGTCAAAGACGTTGGGTCCTGGTCCGCCGCCGCAATGGTACATTCCCGGAACCATGAACAGCCGCGCATTATTCTGTAGCGCCGCATATCCACCTTCCGCCTTCGCCAGAGCCTTGTAATACATCACTGTGTGATAAGGAGACATGATGTCATCGCTGAAGCCGTGATACATGATTAACTTCCTTCCCCCGGAGAGGAATTTCTTTGCTTGCTTGGGAACATCCCCGCTTCCCGCCTGCGTGTTCGTCTTTATCGTCTCAATCGTCGCATCCGGCAGCAGGTTCTGGATCTTCTGCTTGCTTACCGTAAAGGTCATGCCCGGCCCGGAATTGCTGTTGTAACTCGCATCCTGAAAGACCAGATAGCGCAGCACATTGTCTGCAAATTCCCACGACCCCGGCGCTACAGTCTCCTCGTCGCCCCAGGGCTGCGAACTCGTGATGTCCAACGGAGGTTCGTCGTTCCCAGAAATCGCCCATCCCTTCAAGCTCTTGCCTTCCACATCATCCGTGTTCGCTAGTGGATACCCCTGGTACGCAACCCCTCCCGAGGCATCCCGGATGGCCGTAAACCACGATGCGACCGAGTCGGCTTGATCCTGCGTAAAGCATTTGGTCGTCTTCGTGGGCGAGCAGATCGGCAGTTTAGTTTGAGGATTGTAGTTGCACTGCGCAGGATCCTGAATCAGCCCATCCGTTACTCCGTCGGCCGCGTCGCATTGTTCCATGATCGCATCGTCCAGAACATGCAACAGCGACGACGGCACTACGGCCGCGCCCGTGTCCCGCAGTTGTACCTTCGAAGCGTTGTAGGCATCCATCGTCTGCCCCGCGATGTTAAAAAATGGATCGCCTGCGATTACTCCATCGAAGTCCGTCGGATAACTCGACACCTCCACCATCGCTTCGCGCCCGCCGTCCGAGCATCCAAAAAAATACGAGAGTCCCACCGGCTTCGCATAGAAGCCCTGTGCCAGCGACTTCCCTGCCTGCGTCACGGTATGCACGGCGCGATAATAGTAGTCCGTCACCGCGTCGGTGTTGGGTGTTCCATCCGCATTAAGCGCCCAACTCCCGTCAAACGTGCCTCCCAGATCCGGATCCCCGATGTGCCCGTCATCGGTCGTCGCCGCCGCATACCCATGCTCCACCGCCTCCGCTTCCGGAACGTCCACGATTCCGCACAGCACCATGCAGCCCTTGAACTCGAACTTCCCGTTCCACACCGTGGGCAGCGCCATCTGGAAGTTGGCGGTTGCGCTGGTCGACGTGTTGGTTACCACCTTCCCTTGAACAAAGCAAAATTCCGGCGAGCCCAGCTTGGCGTTCGGTGGAACCAGCACGACGCCGCCACCGTCAATTACGTCTTGTTCCGTGATCCCGCCGGGCGTCGTCCCGTCGGTGATGGGAGTAATCGTCATGCCGGTCGGAGCCGCCGCCTGCACAGCCGCCGCAGTGCACGAGGACGTGCCCTTAGGCGACGCCGAAGCCGAGCACGCCAGGATAACTACGACAATGACAACACCAGCGCCCTGGAACCGCTTCTTATAAGCCATCGTTTACTCCTCAATTCTTCTTCGCCCTTCTCCTTGTACCGCGACAAACAGCAAAAAACGGGGCCGCATCGCGCGGCCCCGTCTGACCAGCATTGAAATATCTGGCGCTTGCTATTTACCAGTCCCCGTCAGCGGTACCGTCTGCGGACTATTGGGAGCGTTGTCGTTGATCGTCAAAGTCCCCGTACGCGTCCCCGATTGGGTGGGCGTGAAAGTGACCGCGATCTTGCAGCTCTTCCCTGCCGCCAGCGTGGAACCGCATGGCTTCGGGCTGGTTGCCAGGGCAAAGTCACCGCTGACGGTAACGGTGCCGAAGTTCAGCGCCGCGTTGCCAGTGTTTGTAACCTTGACCTTCTTGGAATTGCTCGTCACCCCGACCGGCTTCTTCGGGAATGTCAGCGAAGTCGGCGAAAGCGTCACAACCGGTCCGCTTCCCGCCGTAACCGTGAGCTGTATGGTCGTGCTGTGCGTCAGCGAGCCCGATGTGCCGGTCACCGTCACCGTTGACGTTCCCTTGGTGGCTGACCCGCTGGCGGTAAACGTCAGCACGCTGGTTGAGGTTGTCGGATTCGGAGAGAACCCGGCCGTTACGCCGCTCGGCAGTCCCGTCGCGGCCAAATTAACGCTGCTGTTGAAGCCGTTCACCGGAACCACGGTGATCGTGCTGGTGTTGCTGCCGCCCTGCGCCACGCTCACCGAGCTCGGGCTCGCCGTCAGGCTGTAATCCGGGCTCGCCACGACATTCACCGTCACTGGAGCCGACGCTATGCCGTTGGCAATCACAACCAACGAGTAATTCCCGCTGATCAGCCCCGTCGGCATATCGAACAGCGTCGTGACCGACGTGCCGGGAGCGATCGAGTGGGTATTCTCATCGTGCGTGCTGGCGTAATAAACGTTGTGAGGAGAACTCACCTGCGTCAGTTGAACCAGCGGGTAATTCGTCGCTCCCTGGTAGTCGTCGCCGTACCCATTGTTCTCAGACAAGCCATTCAGCTGCGTGCCGGACAACGAGTTCCCCGTGGAAGGGCTGTTGAGCGTCGCAGGGAACGTGCTGATCGTCGGCGCAACCCCCGAAACGACTCCCGCGGCTGGTGTATAAATCTCAACTCGCCCGCTGAAGTCCGTGAACATGATCTGGCCGGTCGGCAGCATCATCAGGTGTCCGACGTACGACGAGTCCCCCGGACAATTCTGCGGATTGGCCGTGTTCGTCAGCGTGTTCGCGATCGGGTCATACTCCACCATCTGGCAGCCGCCCTGGAACAGTCCAGGACTCATCATGGCCAGCACTTTGCCGTTCGGCTCCAGGGACGCCGGGCCGTCCGCCATATCCAGGTGGTTGGCCGGCGTCGGGCCTGCCGTCCACGTGTTGCTCGCAACGTCGTAAAGTGCCGTCGCAACTACGTTTCCGCCGAATTGAATGACCTTGTTGTTGTACATCAGGACCGCGGCGCCCAGCTCTTCGTCGTTCGGATTGTAGAGCTTCACCGGAGTGTTCGGTCCGCAAGTCCATACGCCCGTCAGCTGATTGTAAAGTTCGGAACCCTGGCTGCCTCCGCAACTGGAGGTCTTCGTGTCCACCGTCAGCACCAGGTCGTTGGACAGCATGGTGAATGCCGATTCGTCGTTGCTCGATTGCTTTACCGAGCCCGTCGCCGTCCACGTATTCGGGCCGCCAAACAGCGCATTCTGCGCCGTACAGCAGTTCGACTGCATGTAAGTTCCATCGGCCAGAATCACGCTCTCCGCGTCGCCCAGCGTCGTCCAACCGGAAGGCGGGTTGTTCTTCACCCAGGTGATGGTGCTCCCGGAAATGGTCCCCAGCGAACCGATCGTCGTCCACACCGACGATCCGCCGTTGTACTCTCCGCCTTCAACCGCGATCGTTTTCCCGTCCAACAATACCTGCGAGCCGAAGAACCACGGCGCGTAGCCGCTCTGCAGTTGTCCACCCGAACTCCACGTGCCATTCACATAACTGCCGCTGGCATCAGGCGTCAGAATGTGCCAGTTCCTGGAATTCCCTCCCTGTTCCTCGTGTACCAGAATGCGGCCATCTCTGAGCTGCAGCATGGCGCCTACATCGGCTCCAGGCTGATTGGTAAGAGGTGTCCAGGTTTGGGCGCTAGCGGCCCCGGCCAATATAAGCGCAAAGGTCAACACCAATGCGAGCGTGAGTGCGGTAGAACTGGTCAGCTTCCCGAGCAATTTCAAGCGGCATCCCCTTTTTTGACGGTCAAAAGCGACCACTACTCTATACGTGTTTTTCTGGTTTGGATAGAGTGAAAAGATTGTCATCTAAAGCGCACGACTATACCCCAATAGTAGATAAATCGCGCTCCGGACGCGCTCCTGCCGCGCCTCTTCCTCCACCCTCCGCCGGCTCACGCGGCGTGCCGCTTCAGGAACTCCAGGGTCTTGCCGTTGAATTCCTCAACGCTCTCGTAGATCGGCGCGTGCGAGCATCCTTCAAAGACCAGCAACTCCGAATTGCGAATCTTCGACTTCATAGGTTCTGCAAAACGCGTAGAGGTCACCATGTCATGCCGCCCGAATGTGATCAGCGTCGGCGCCGTGATCCGGCTCAGTTGGGCTTCCGCGTCGTGGGCTATCACTGCATTCGATTGCTGCATGAAACTTGCCACCGATTGTGCCGGCCGGCTCCGCACAAACGCCGCCAGCGATTCGACGTAGTCCGGCTTCCCCGCATACAGCTCAGGTGTCAGGCACAGCGGCAAGATCGCCAGAATCGCCATCTCCGGAATATTCCCCATCGCCTTGGCCATCACCTGAAACCCCTCGATGACCGTCCTTATATAAGGATCGCTTTTCGGCCAGCCGCTATGCAGCGACAGAGACTTCACCACCCCGGGATACTTCGCCGCCAGCCACATCCCGGTTGCCGCGCCCAGTGACAAACCGGCGACATGCGCCTTCACGATCCCCAGCGCTTTCATCAGAGCCGCCACATCATCGGCAAGATTCTCGGTGGAATACGCTCCCTCCACCTGCTCGCTCTCGCCTGTGCCACGCAAATCGATCGAAAAGCACGTGAACCGTTTGGCATACTCCGCAACCTGAAAGGCATAGCATGCGTGGTCCGCCGTCAGAAACGGAATAAGAATGAGGGGTTCGCCCGCTCCCTGCTGTTCATAGTTCAAAGTGAGGTTGTTTGCTTTGACCTTCATCGAAGTCTCTCCCACGAAGCTCTATGCGATGGACCAGACCCTTTATCTCTTGCCAACACTTCCATCCCGAGGGGCGCTGCTTATTATGCCTCAACACACAGCTCCCACACGTCTGCTCATGCACGAGAGAATCATGCACGAGAGAATATGGAACGGCAGGGCCGAGCGGTCCAGTGCTTGGTCCGGACCGGCGCCGCCGAAAGTCCCAAGATGCCTGCCCAAGTCTGAGCGTTACGCACGCTCCCGTCGACTACCATAAGGTCGGGAATTGAGCGAGCCGCGTTAGGTCGCCAGCGCGCCCTGGGTGAGGTGCTGCCTGCGCTTCTGCCACTCGGAACTTTGAAACACTTGCGGCCCCACTTCGATCAACCGCGGTAGCATTTCAAAAACTGACACCGGGCTCCATTTCACGCCCTGCCGGGTGCGGAATCCCCGGCGATTCATCTCATCTGCAATGCGCGTGTACGAGCCTTCCTGAACGATCAGCTCCATCAGCAGGAACAGCATTTCACGTTCTGCCGGATTCTCTTCCAGCTGCTGCGTCTCCGGCGCGACCTGTAGTCCGTAGGGCACGTCGGCCGCCAACCGCTCCGCGCCCGCTTCGACCTCAGCCCCTTCCACCTCCCGCTCCCACTCGATGGCCACCATCCTCCAGCCCTTCTCGCTCTGCTGTTTGAGCTCTTCCATTCCCAGCGGTCCCGAGACTACCTGACGCATTCGCTCTGTTCTTGTCATGTTCGGACCCCTCACCCCAGAACTCTTCGTGCACGGCGAGCACCCCAAGCTCCAAAGCATGGCTCCGGCCATCTAGCAGCAAGTCCCTTGCCTGCCACGCTGCGCCTTGGCGGACGATCTACAAAGCCGTCCGCTGTTGGACTGGGATGTCCGGAATCAGACAGAACCGGCTCAGACGGGCTCTCGACGCCGGGGAGTCCAAATCAAAGTGCCTTGACTTGGGCAACTTGCCATGCCGCTCCGCTGATCAGAACCGTAAGCGCAAATTCAGACCAGCTCGAATGCGACTTGGGATGGACGGCGAGCACCGGGACCCAGACGAGGGCGCCAAAAAGCGCCGTCATGAGCGCCATCAACCGTAGAGCAAGCCGTGCCTGCCGATTGACGAGAATTGCGAGCGCCGCCAGCGCGAAGGCCACTGTGGTAAGAACTGCCCAGAATTTCTGGTTGGGTGGAATCCAGCGCGGAACACCAGCCGCGGTGAAACGAAAATAAAAAATCTGCGTGAGCGTGAACGAGACGGTAGCCACCCCGAATCCCAGGCGCACCATCGGAACGAGCGCCCGCGGCCCCGCGCCATTCGAGCTCGCAACAGAAAGGGCAAGCGCCCCGCAGAGGATGGAAAGCTGTTCGAAAAAGTTCGGGTAAGATCCATAAACGGCGGGCGCCGCGGCGATGGCAGGCACGCAGGCAAGCAGGAAGCAAAGATAGACAAAGCAAAGAACGGCCGCGGATGGGCGGACCGCGCGCGGGATCCAAATGCCGAGGCCGCCCCCGATCTGAAGCACCATCAGCCCAACTGAGATTGCCTCGCCAAAAGGAAGCTTGAAGAGCTGGTGAACGTTTTGCCAGGTTTCGGCGTCATGCCACATAAGCCCGATGACGCCGAACAGAACGGCCGAAGCGCCGAAAAAAATGCGGGATGCTTTCATACCGGCCGAACTTGCCCGGGCTGGACACGCCAGCCTTGCTGAGTATCCAGTATCTTCTCACGGATATTGCAGTGAGCGGACCTGCCAAGCCCGCTCCTGCGCATGGGCTTGACGCCGTTAGCGCCCTGCTCCCATCCTGCTCAAGTCACAAAAAACCGCCGTTACCTACGTCACCCGACACGCCCCCCGATTGCGGCTATCATTCAGATGAACCTCACCTGGGCCCCGTATGAAAAAACCGCGTCTCCTGCTCTCGGTCACCAACGACAACAACGATTTCCAGATCGAGCAGGTCAAAGGCGCTCGCCAGGCGGCCGCCCGCCTGGGATTCGATCTCGACCTCGTCTACGCACAGGATGACGGCATCATCCAGAGCCAGCAACTGC
>Ga0335078_10011829_pt1 | contig 12944 bp, 11 predicted proteins | sample Lox_Sample_32_FD_206711 | JGI IMG/M metagenome (GOLD analysis project Ga0335078, IMG submission 206711) | Soil microbial communities from Loxahatchee National Wildlife Refuge, Florida, United States - Lox_Sample_3.2 | ecosystem: Environmental > Terrestrial > Soil > Wetlands | place: USA... | reverse complement strand
CTCAGCGCGGGCACCCGGCTGGGCCGTCGTCGTTTCCGGTCACCGGCGGGCGAAGCGCATGACGCGATGCGGCATTCTCCTTCTCGTGGCGCTGGCGACAGTCCCGACGCGCGCCCACGCGAGCTGTCGCGACGAGATCGGCGCCGAGCGCTCGGCGGTGCTGGCCGATCAATGCATGGAAGCCTCCCCGGCGACGCGGCCGCCGTGCAACGTGCTGAACGCCTGCGACATGATCCTCGACGAGATCAAACGCGGTTGCGGCATGATGGGCGACGAGCGGCCGAGCTTCTGCAAGCCGTATCTCGCCGGCGCACGCTTCGTGCCGCCCGAGCCGGCGCACACCCGCCCGGGCTTCGACTGCGCCAAGGCGCGCTCGCCGGTCGAGACGACGATCTGCGCCAGCGACGGGCTCGCGGCCGCGGACAAGGCGATGACCGACGCGTTCACGGCGCGCCTCAAGACCGCGGCCGACGCCGCGGCGCTGCGCACAGAGCAACGCACGTTCGTGCGGGAGCGCGAGCGCTGCGCCGACCCCGAGCCCGGGCGATCGCCCGAACAGATGCGCCGCATCACCGGCGGCTGCATCGACAGCCTGACCGAGGCGCGCCGCGAGGAACTCGCCGGCGGCGGCCATGCCGCATGGGCGACCTACCCCGACAAGCCGCCCGCCCACGGCTGCACCCTGCGCTTCGGCCATGACGGCAGCGACGCGGTCGAGCTGCGGCTGCAGCCCGGCCGGCCCGCGGACCTGCGGTTCATGGAGTTCGTCTTCCGCGAGCCGGCGCTGCTCAAAGCCGGCGACGGCGGCGGTTTCGAGATCGACGGCGCGCCGGTCGGCGCGACGGTCGCCATTCCCACCGACCCCGACGACCTGCCCGCGATCGTCAGCACCGGCGAGCCGACCCTGCGCGCGTTGTCGCAGGGTCGGATGCTGCGGGTGAAGCGCAACGGCAAGGTGATCTTCCGCGCGCCGTTGGCCAGCTTCGCTACGGCGCGCGGCGCCTGCGGCTTGCCGCCCGATGCCGGCGGCGGTTAACGCGGGACGTCGACGCGCGGCTGGCGTTCGCCGACGTTTCATGGCTCTCTTGGCGCTCGGATTCGCGACATCCGCATGCTGAAGGGAGGCGGCCATGGCCAAGCGCGCAGCCAAACGAGCGACATCGAAATCGACCAAGGCCAAACGCAAGCCGACCCCAGCCGCCCGCAAACCCATCCGCAAGGCCGCCGCCCGGAAACCGGCAGCGCGCAAGAGCGCGCCGAAGCGCGCCGCAAAGCCGGCCGCGCGCAAATCGACGGCGCCCGGCGTGCCGGCCTGGCCGCCGCAGCGCTTCACGGTCAGCCATCTGTTCGACGGCGACTTCGTCGGCGGCCTGCGCAGCTACGCGCGCTATCGCGATCTCGGCACGGCGGCCGCGACCGGCGGCCGGGTGCAGGCGCACGTCATCCGGATGATCCCGCCGGTCACCGACGAAGTGCGCAAGGCGCACTATCACGACGTCGAGTTCCAGTTGGTTTACGTGCTCAAGGGTTCGATGACCACCGACTTCGAGGGTCAGGGCCCGGTCACCATGCGGGCCGGCAGCTGCTGGATCCAACCGCCCAAGATCAAGCACACCGTGCTCGACTACTCGGACGACTGCGAGGTCCTCGAGATCATCCTGCCGGCCGACTTCGAGACGGTCGCGCTCTAGGTCTCGACCGGGTGCCGCCATGCCGGGCGAAGCCGAGTTGCGCGCGCGGTTCGTGAGCCTCCTGAAGAAGTCGCTGCTCAACGACCTGCACGTCGAGAACGACGCCGTGCTGCTGGCGATGTTGGAGGCCAGCGTGACGGGCGTGCCGAACGATCTGAACCGCCTCGTCAAGCTGCGCCGTTCGGGCAGCTTCGAGACTATCGAGCGCGCCAAGGCCGAGGGCGACGTCATCGTCTTCTCCCGTCCACAGGCGGATCGGACGTGGCAGACGGTCGACCTGCGCGAGCTCAACCACCTGTGGCACGTCATGATGGGGCGCAAGCGCCTCGACAATCTGGAGCGCTGCATCGAGAGCGTGCTCGCCGAAGGCATCCCGGGCGACCTGATCGAGACCGGCGTGTGGCGCGGCGGCGGGACCATCTTCATGCGCGGCATGCTGGCGGCGCACGGCGTGACCGATCGCGCCGTCTGGGTCGCCGACTCCTTCGCCGGGTTCCCGCCGCCCTCCCTGCCGCAGGACGCCGGCATCGACTTCAGCGTGGCGCGGCGCGACGAAGCGGTCAGCCTGGAGGAGGTCCAGGCGCTGTTCGAGCGTTATGGCCTGCTCGACGCGCAAGTGCATTTCCTCAAGGGGTGGTTCCGCGACACGCTCCCGAGCGCGCCGATCGAGCGGCTGGCCGTGCTCCGGCTCGACGGCGACCTCTACGAGTCGACGATGGACGCCCTGAACCCGCTCTACGACAAGATCTCGCCGGGCGGCTACGTCATCGTCGACGACTATTTTTCGTGTCCGCCCTGCGCCCACGCGGTGCGCGACTTCCGCCGCCAACGCGGGGTGACGGACGAGATGCTCGTGATCGACGGGCACAGCCTCTATTGGCGCAAGTCGTGATGCGCGTCCGACGCCGCGCGCTGCTCGTCGTGCTGCTCGCGCTTTGCTGGAGCGTCGGCGCGCGCGCCGAGGTCTCCGAGGTGCGGCTGTCGCGCGGCTACGGCATCCATTTCCTGCCCATGTTCGTGATGGAGCAGCAAAAGCTGTTCGAGAAGCACGCGGCCACGCTGGGCCTGGGCGAGATCAAGACGCGGTGGAGCGCGATCGACGGCGGCAACCAGATCAACGACGCCATGCTGTCGGGCGCGCTCGACATCGCGACCCTCGGCGTGCCGGGCTTCCTGGTCCTGTGGGACAAGGCGCGCGGCACCCCGCGGCTCGAGGTGCGCGGCATCGCGCTGATGAGCGCGGGCTCGATGTGGGTCAACAGTCGCAACCCCGAGGTCAAGACCCTGCGCGACTTCTCCGAGCGCGACCGTATCGCGCTTCCCGGCATCAAGACGTCGTACGGCGCGGTCGTGCTCGAGATGCTGGCCGCCAAGGAGTTCGGCGAGGCGAACTACGCCAAGCTCGATGCGCTGACCGTCGGCCTGCCCTATCCCGAGGCGGTCGCCGCGATGATCTCCGGCAAGACCGAGATCACCGCGCACGTCGCCTCGCCGCCGTTCAACTATCTCGAGATCGACCATCCCGGCATCCACCGCGTTGCGACGTCGCGCGACGTGGTGGGCGACCTGCCCGTCATCATGGCGCACACGACGCGGCGCTTCCACGACGCGAACCCGAAGACGGTCGCCGCCTTCCTGGCGGCGCTCGACGAGGCCTGCCGGTTCGTCACCGACGACAAGCCCGCTGCGGCGAAGATCTACGCCAACGCCGCCAACGTGAAGACCTCGGAGGCGCTCGTGCTGCGCATCCTCGAGGACCCCGAGAACAAATACGCGATCGTGCCCGTCGGCATGATGAAGTTCGCCGATTTCATGCATCGGGTCGGCCTGATGAAGACGGCGCCGGACAGCTGGAAGGACCTGTTCTTCGCCGAGATCCACGACCTTCCGGGCAGCTGACCGTTCAGGCGTGGTCGAGCGCCTGCGCGACCAGCTGGGCGTCGGCCAGCGCGGTCATGAAATCGCCCGGCTGGTTGCAGTCGCCGACCAGCACATAGGGCACGCCGGCCGCCTCGATCGCCGGCAGGGCGTCGCGGTTGGGCGCCGGACCGATCGCGAGCACGACCAGCGCGCCGCACGCGATCTCGCGCGCCGCGCCGCGCTGGCGAAGCGCCAAACGCCCATCCGCGTAGCCCGCGACCGTCGCCTCGGTCAGGATCTCGACGCCGGCCGCCTCCAGCCGCGCCAACACGTCGAAGCGGTTGTTGCGCGCCATCTCGCGCGCCACCACCGCGGTCGCCTCGATCACGGTGACGCGATGGCCGCGCGCCACCAGCACGTCGGCGGTCTCGATGCCGACCATGCCGCCGCCGATGATCGTGACGGCGGCGCCAGACGGCACGCGCGACGGCTCGTCGAGCACGTCCCAGGCCTGGCGCACGGGCCGGTCGAGGCCGACCGGCAGCGCGAGGTCGCGCGGCCGGGCGCCGGTCGCGACGATCACGAGATCGGGCGCGAAGCCGCGGATCGCGGCCGCGTCGAGCGCGATGCCGGTGCGCATCGGCACGCCGAGCCGCGCCAACGCCGCCATGCGATAGTCCCACACGCCGGCGACCTCGGCCTTGTCGGGCGCGGCGAGCGCGAGCTTCATCTGGCCGCCCAGCCGGTCGGCGCGGTCCCAGATCTCGACCGCGTGGCCGGCCGCGGCGGCGACGCGTGCCGTCTCGACCCCGGCGACGCCGCCGCCGATCACGAGCACGCGCTTGGGCGCGCGGGTGCGCGGCCCGGTCTGCGGCTCGAGCCGCTCGAGCGCCTCGAACTCGGTGCCGACCAACGGGTTCTGCACGCAGGCGACGTCGCGCTCGCGGCTCAGGCGCTCGTAGCACACGTTGCATGCGATGCACGGCCGGATCGGCGCGTCGAGTTCGCCGAACGCCTTCAGGCACCAGTGCGGATCGGCGACCAGCGCGCGGCACAGCGCGACGAAGTCGGCGCTGCCGGCGGCCAGCACGCCCTCGGCGTCCTCGGGCGCGACGATGCGCCCGGCGACGATCACGGGCACCGCGACCGCCGCCTTGATCGGCCGCGCATAAGGCTCGAGGAACCGCCGCGCGAACGACGGCGGCTGGATGCAATAGCGCGAGAGCTGCGGGCTCTCGTTGGTGCCGCCCGACAGGTCGATCGCCGACACGCCGGCGCGCTCGAGCGCGCGGGCCAACGCGACCGCCTCGTCCATCGGGTAGCCGCCGGGCGCGTACTCGGTCGCGCTGATGCGCACCAGGAGCGGCGTGTCGGGCAACCGGTCGCGGAAGCGCTGCACCGTCTCGATCAGGAAGCGCATGCGGTTGTCGACCGAGCCGCCGTAGCGGTCGGTCCGCCGGTTGAAGCGCTCGGAGAAGAACTGCTGGAACAAGTAGCCGTTGGCGGCGTGGATCTCGATCGCGTCGTAGCCGGCGCGCGCCAGGCGCACGCCCGCCTCGACGAAGTCGCGCTGGATCGCGGCGATCTCGTCGATCTCCAGGCCGCGCACCGTATCGCCGGTCACCGCGTTTCGGCCGGCCGACGGCCCGACCGGCTCCATGTCGAGCACCGAGCGCTGGAGCAGCTGGCCGCGATGGTTGAGCTGCGCCACCGCGAGCGCGCCGTTGTCCTGGATCGCGCGCACCACCGCGCTGAGGCCCGGGATGAAGCGATCGTGGAACACGCAGAGCGAGCTGCGGTGGTTGCGCGCTGCCGCCGAGATGTTCATCGCCTCGGTGATGATCATCGCCGCGCCGCCCTTGGCGCGCTCGGCGTAGTAGGCCTTGTCGCGATCGGTCGAGAAGCCGTCGGTCGTGCCGTAGTTGGTGCCGAGCGGCCCCATGATCACGCGGTTCTTGAGCCGGAGCGGCCCGATCGCGCCCGGCTGCCTCAGGAGCGTGACGGTCACGGGATCAGCAGGGGCGGTCGCCGGCGAGCGTGATGCGGTGCATGACCCGGCGATGGCCGTGATAGTCGTTGATCGGGTTGTGCTGCGCCGCGCGGTTGTCCCAGAACGCGATCGAGCCGGGCCGCCAGGCGAATTGGCAGGTGAACTCGGGCCGGCTCTGATGGCGGAACAGGAACTCGAGCAAGGGCGCGCTCTCAGCCTCGGTCATGCCGGCGAAGCGCAGGGTATGGGCGACGTTGACGTAGAGCGCCTTGCGGCCGGTCTCCGGATGCCTGCGCACCACCGGATGCTCGGCCTCGTAGTTCTTGACCTCGGTCGTGCCGTCGGCGCGCATGCGGTCCTCGCGCGTGCGCGTGGTGTCGGCCTTGGCCGAGCTGTTGGCCGCGGTCAGGCCGTCGAGCAGGCGCCTCATGCCGTCGGACAGGCGCTCGTAGGCGAGATACATGTTGGCGAACATGGTATCGCCGCCGCGCGGCGGCACCTCCAGCGCGAGCAGCATGCTGCCCATCGGCGGGATCTCGAGGTAGCTCGTGTCGGAGTGCCAGATGCCGCCGAAATTGACCCGCTCGTGCTCGAGCTTGATGACCGGAATGATCTTCGGATGGCCGGGAATCGATTTGACGAACGGGTACTCGATCGGCTCCGCGAAGTAGCCGGCGAAGCGCAGGTACTGGTCGGGCGTCAGGTCCTGGTCGCGGAAGAAGATCACGAGATGATCGAGCAGCGCGCGCCTGATCGTCGCCACATCGTCGGCGTCGAGCGGCCGACTGAGATCGGGCCCGAGGATCTCGGCGCCCAGCGCGCCCGCGATCGGTCTGATGTCCACGACGGCGACGCCCCTCCCCGGCCCGACTTCGGCACGCCAGGTGAAGTCTATCAGACCGTGTCGGGATCGAAATAGGCGGCGGTGATCGCGGTGGAGAGCGCGCCGATCTGCTGCTGCAGCAGATCGAGATAGTCGTGCAGCTTGGTCTCGATCAGGCGGGCGAAGCCGCGATCCGTCAAGCTCACGTCGAGCGCGTCATAGGCCTCGAGCGGGTTGGAGCTGCGCAGCATCGGATAGGTCTGGCGCAGGCGCTCGAGCAGGGAGCCGACGGTACGCACGCACATGCGGATCGAGCGCGGGAACGCCTCGTCGAACAACAGGAAGCCGACGACCGCCTGGAGGCTGATCTCGCGCGGCGACACCCGGCGGAAGGCGTGATAGCCGGCGGCGGCGCGCAGCAGCAGCTGCCATTCGACGCGATCGGCGCTCGCGTTCTCGGGCGCCGTCATCAGGAGCTGGTACTGGGCGTCGAGCAGCCGGGTGGTCTGGTCGGCACGCTCGAGATACTTGCCCATCTGGTAGAAGTACCAGCCCTGGTCGCGATAGAGCGTCGCCTCGATCAGGCCCGCGTGGGTGTGGCAGCCCTCCTTGATGCGGCCGCACAGCTCGGACAGCCGCGACGGCGCGATATCGACTGGTCCGAGCCCCTCGATCACCTTGTTGAACACGTTGAGCTGCGCCCACATCTCGGTCGAGATCAGCGGTCGCAAGGCGCGCGCGTTCTGGTAGGCCGCGCGCATGGCGAAGCGGATCGAGGTGGGGTTGTCGCCGTCGAGCATGTAGAAGCGCAACGCGTCGGCGCCGGTTGCTGCGGGATACCTCTCGCGGAAGCGCACGTCGTCGCCGTTGATCTGCGCGACGGAGCGCCAGTTGCCGACGCCGCGGTCGTCGCGCGCGTAGCTCTCGGTGACGTCGAGCATGCGCGCGAGGTTCTCGATGCGCTCCAGGTAGCGGCCGAGCCAGAAGATGGCATCGCCGTAGCGCGCCGGCAGGGTCGAGCGGATCGCGTCGAGGCCGCTCGACCGGTCCGTCGCGGCGTCGCCGGTCGCGCCCGCCGTCATGCCAGGACCCACGTGTCCTTCGAGCCGCCGCCTTGGCTCGAGTTGACGACCAGCGAGCCCTGCTTCAGCGCCACCCGGGTGAGCCCGCCGGGCAGCACCCAGGTGCGGTCGCCCGTGATCGCGAACGGCCGGAAGTCGACGTGGCGCGGCGCGATGCCGTCCTCGGTCAGGGTCGGCGCGACCGACAGCTTGAGGGTCGGCTGGCTGATGTAGTTCGCCGGGTCGTGCACCAGGCGCTCGCGGAACGCCGCGATCTCCTCGCGCGTCGCGGTCGGTCCGACCAGGAGCCCGTAGCCGCCCGACTCGCCGACCGGCTTGACGACGAGCTTGTCGAGATTGTCGAGCGTGTAGCGCAACGCGGCGGGCTCGCGGCAGATGTTGGTCTCGACGTTGGGCAGGATCGCATCCTGATCCAGATAGTAGCGGATGATCTTGGGCACGTAGGCGTAGACCGCCTTGTCGTCGGCGACGCCGGTGCCGATCGCATTGGCGAGCGCGACGTTGCCCTTGCGAAACGCCGCCATGACGCCGCGCACGCCCAAGAGGCTGTCGGGCCGGAACACGTCCGGGTCGAGAAAGTCGTCGTTGATGCGGCGATAGATGACGTCGACCGGCATCAGGCCCGCGGTGGTGCGCATGTATATGCGGTCGTCGATCGCCACCAGATCGCGCCCCTCGACCAGCCAGGCGCCCATCTCACGCGCCAGGCAGACGTGCTCGAAATAGGCCGAGTTGTAGATGCCGGGCGACAGCAGCACGACGCGCGGCTCGGCGGCGCCCGACGGCGCCACGGCGCTCAGCGCCGCGCGCAGCATGAGGCCGTAATTGTCGACCGGGCGCACGCCGATGTCGGCCATCAGATCGGGGAACACGCGCAGCATGGCGTGGCGGTTCTCGATCACGTAGGAAACGCCCGAGGGCGTGCGGCCGTTGTCCTCCAGCACGAAGAAGCGACCGCGTTCGTCGCGCACCAGGTCGACGCCGCAGACGTGGATGTACGTGCCGTGCTTCAGGTCGACGCCGACCATCTCGGACCGGAAGTTGGCGTTGTTGAGCACGAGCTCCGGTGGAATGGTGCCGTCCTTGAGGATGTGCTGATCGTGATAGACGTCGTGGAGAAACAGGTTCAGGGCGCGCACGCGCTGGGCGACGCCCGCCTCGATTTGCGCCCACTCGGCGGCGAACAGCACCCGCGGGATCAGGTCGAACGGCAGGATGCGGTCGATGGCGTTGGCGTCGGAGTAGACCGTGAAAGTGACACCGAGGTCGTAGAGGCTGCGTTCGACCTGGCGCGCCCGCCGGCGCAGCTCCTCGACCCCGAGCCGGGCCAGCCGTTCGGCGATCAGGCGGACCTCGCGGCCGCCGCCCTCGCGCGGTGCAGTCAGCTCGCAGAAGAAGCCGCCGGGGTCGTATCGTGCCAGCACGGACTGGAGGCCGCCCGGCAGCTCCGCCATTGACTCCGCCATGGCCGGTCAGCCCCTATGTGTCGCAGTCGGCCGTCATGCCGACCGTCTCATGCAAGACAGCGACCAACCGCACCGCAGACCCTCCCTGCCGCCGGCCCGATGACCGTCCTCACCGTCTCCCACAAGACCGTGTACCGCTACGCGCGTCGGGTCCGTTTCGGCGATCATCGCATGATGCTCCGGCCGCGCGACAGCCACGATTTGCGCCTGCTCGACACGGCGCTCAGCATCAGCCCGCCGGCCACGGTGCGCTGGCTCCACGACACCTTCGGCAACTCGATCGCGCTCGCGACCTTCCGCGAGGCCGCCGCGGAGCTCAGCTTCCATTCGTCGTTCCGGGCCGAACACTTCCCGCTGCGCGAGCTGACCTTGAGCTACGAGCTCGAGCCCTACGCGCGCGCCTACCCGTTCAGCTACTCGACCGAGGACATCCCGGATCTCAGCCGGTCGATGGAGCGTCACTATCCGGATCCCGACCACGTCGTCGACCGGTGGGCCCGGCAGGTGGTCGCGAGCGTGAAGAACCGCGACACGGTCGCGATCCTGGTGGCGATGACGCAGGCCATCAAGGCGCAGTTCGAGTACGTGCGGCGCGACGAGATGGGCACCCAGGCGCCGGCCGAGACGCACGCGCGCCGTTCGGGCACCTGCCGCGACTTCGCGCTCTTCATGATGGAGGCGGCGCGCTGCCTCGGGCTCGCCGCGCGCTTCGTCTCGGGCTACCTCTACGACGAGACCCTGATCGATGCGCCGCAGGCCATGGTGGGCGGCGGCGCGACCCACGCCTGGACCCAGGTCTACCTGCCCGGCGCCGGCTGGACCGAGTTCGACCCGACCAACGGCCAGACCGGCGGCCGCAACCTGATCCGCGTCGCGGTGGCGCGCGATCCGGCCCAGGCGGTGCCGCTCAGCGGCACCTTCGTGGGCTCGCCCGAGGACTTTTGCGAGATGGCGGTCGAGGTGACGGTGGCGGCCGGCTAGATCGCCGATTCGGTCGAGCCGGAGCGCGTCGGAGGCGGCTCAGCTGCCCGGATTGGCGACGCCGGCCTGGCGGGCGAAGCCCGGAATCGAGTAGCTCTGCAGCACGCCGTCGCGACCCACGATGAAGAAATCGTAGGGCATTTTGTCGTAATCGTCGTTGAACAGATTGTAAAACGGCCCCAACTGCTCGGTCGAACGATCGAATTCCGCGTTGTGATAAAGCATCACCTTGGAGCCGCCCGACAGGTTCATCTCGGAAGTCGGCAGTCCGAAGCTGGCGACAATTTGATCGTAGGTGGTCTCGCCCGGCTTCACGGCGGAGATCTGCTCCGGTTTCATTGGCGCGGCGCAGGCTGCGAGCAGCCCGAGGCCGAGCAGCGCGAGCATGCGAAGGGAACGCCCCATACCGAACTCCTTGCCCCGCCTGGGCCGCGCGCCGCGCGGGCCGGCCGATTTCCGCGAGATATTGGGCGAAGCCGGGCCGCCGCGCAATCGCGGCGCGGCTAGGCGCGCCGCGCCTTGCGGTCCTGCTCCTCGAAATCGACCTCGGCCAGCCCCAGGGCGTCGATCTCCTCGGCGGTCAGCTTCTTGAGCGCGGCGTCGCGCCGCCGCCGCTTGAGGTCGGCCTCGCTGATCACGGTCGGGACCATGATGCCGCTGACCCGGACGAGCTTGATCGAGTCGACCGCGACCGCGCTTTCGCCGCTGCTCGCCTGCTCGGTCATCGCCTTGATGCTGTCGGCGGCGTTGAGCGGGTCGTCGAAGAACTCGGCGTCGCCGATCGGACCCCATTGGAAGCCGCCGCGCGACAGGTATTGGCGCTTGCCGGCGCTGTCGAGCGCGGTCACCAGGAAGCCGAACCGGTCCTCGATCGAGTTGGCCGGAATGTACTTCGGAATCACCTGGTCCATCGGCGCCGCCCCCTCGTGCCCGCCTCGTCGGTCGCCGCGATGGTACAGCGTTCGGAGAAATCCGGCAAAACCGCGTCAGCGCGGCGCCATGCGGAGCGCGCCGTCGAGCCGGATGGTCTCGCCGTTGAGCATGCGGTTGTCGATGATGTGGCGCACCAGCGCGGCATACTCGGCGGCGTGCCCGAGGCGTGACGGGAACGGCACCGAGGCCGCCAGGCTCGCCTGCACGTCATCGGGCAGGCTGCCCATCATCGGCGTGTGGAACAGACCGGGCGCGATCGTCATCACGCGGATGCCGTGGGGCGCGAACTCGCGTGCCAGCGGCAAGGTCATGGCGGCGACGCCGCCCTTCGAGGCGGCGTAGGCGGGCTGGCCGACCTGGCCGTCGAACGCCGCGATCGACGCCGTGTTGACCATCACGCCGCGCTCGCCGTCATCGAGCGCCGGCGCCGCCTGCAGGCGATGCGCCACCAGGCGCACCAGGTTGAAGGTGCCGATCAGGTTGATGGCGACCACCTGGGCGAACTGCGCGAGCGGCATCGGCCCGTTGCGCCCGACCGCGCGACCGGGCGTGCCGACGCCGGCGCAGTTGACCAGGATGCGCGCGACGCCGTGGCGTGCCTCGGCGCCGGCGACCGCCGCTTCCGCCGACTCCGCGCTGGTGACGTCGCACGCGAAGGCCGCGCCGCCGAGCGCGCGCGCCACCGTCTCGGCGCGCTCGCGCTGGAGGTCGAGCACGCCCACCTTGGCGCCGGCCTCGGCGAGCGCGCGCGCCGTCGCCTCGCCGAGGCCCGATGCGCCGCCGGTGACCAGCGCCGCGATTCCCATCAGCTCCATCGCGCCACCTGCCTCATGACCGTTCCCCCTTCGCCGCCATCGCGCGCAACGCCTGCTTGTCGATCTTGCCCACCGTCGTCTTCGGGATGCCGGCGACGATCTCGATCGCGGCCGGCACCTTGTACTTGGCGAGGTTGCGCGCGCAATGATCGCGCAAGGCCGCCGGGTCGGGCGCGGCGCCCGGGCGCGCCACCACGAACGCCCTGATGACCTCGCCGCGATAGGCGTCCGGCACGCCGATCGCGGCGGCCTCGAGCACGTCGGCGTGCAGGTGCAGCACCTCGTCGATCTCGCGCGGATAGACGTTGTAGCCGCCGACGATCGCCATGTCCTTCTTGCGGTCGCGGATGAACAGCCAACCGTCGGCGTCGAGCTCGCCGATGTCGCCGGTATAGAGCCAGCCGTCGCGCAAGGTGTCGGCGGTCTCGCGCGGCAGGTTGCGGTAGCCGGCCATGATCTGCGGGCCGCGCGCGCGGATCTCGCCCTGCTCGCCGACGCCGAGCACGCGCGCGCCGTCGACGCTGTCGACGATCTGGATCTCGGTCAGCGGCACCGGAATGCCGACCGAGCCCGGCTTGGACTTCCGTCCGACCGGGTTGAAGGACAGCACCGGCCCGGCCTCGGTCTGGCCGTAGCCCTCGTAGACCGGACAGCCGACGGCGGCCTCCCAGCGCCGCAGCGTCTCCTCGGGCAACGCCGCCGAGCCCGAGTAGCACAGGCGCAGGCGGCTGAAGTCGGTCGCGGCGAAATCCGCGTGGCCCATCAGGCCGGTGAAGATCGTCGGGCTGCCCGGAAAGATCGTGATCGCCTCGCGCGCCAGCGCGTCGAGCACGCGCTCCGGGCGGTAGCGCGGCAGGATGACGAGCGCACCGCGGCAGTAGGCCGCGAGGTGCAGCGCCATCGACACCGCGTAGACATGGAACAGCGGCATCGCGCACAGCAGCCGCTCGCGGTCCGGCACGGTCGGCAGCAGACCCTCGCGCTGGGCGACGTTGATCGCGATCGCGCGGTGCGTCAGCTCGACGCCCTTGGGACGGCCGGTGGTGCCGCCGGTGTATTGCACGGTCGCGACGGCGTCGGGGGCGGGCAGCGGCGGCGCGTCGACCGTCTCGGTGCGCCAGCCGTCGAGCCGCCGCCCGCCGGCGCCGAGCGTGAGCGTCGCCGGAATCCCGAACGCGCCCGCCAGCGGCCCGACGATGTCGGCGTTCGCGGCTTCGTGAAGCACGACGGCGGGTTGCGCGTCCTCGAGGATCTGGCGCAGCTCGCGCGCGGTGTACATCGGATTGAGCGGCACCAGCTGGGC
>Ga0335078_10011827_pt1 | contig 12946 bp, 17 predicted proteins | sample Lox_Sample_32_FD_206711 | JGI IMG/M metagenome (GOLD analysis project Ga0335078, IMG submission 206711) | Soil microbial communities from Loxahatchee National Wildlife Refuge, Florida, United States - Lox_Sample_3.2 | ecosystem: Environmental > Terrestrial > Soil > Wetlands | place: USA... | reverse complement strand
CCGCACGCGAATAGCTAACGAGCCAATCGTGGACGCGTCTGAGCTGGGGAGGTTCCTTGCAGCACCAGCGCCGGCAACTCAGCCGCTGACGGCCAGCCCGCCGATGCATGTCATCTAATTGTCACCGGCCGGGTGCCTGATCAGTCCGTCTGGGTCGCACGCTAACGGGGGATACTAATCATGGTTGCTGTCTCCTGCGGGTGGTGCCTTCGTGGCCGTCTAGCGGCGTTTCTTGCCGGTGATCCATGAGCTGAGCTCGTCGGCGGCGCTGCCGCGGTGTTTGCGGCCGGTTACCCAGCTGAGCAGTTCGTTCAGGCCGTCCCTGCGGTGGCGGCGGCCGGTGATCCAGCTGGCCAGGGTGTCGATGGTGTCGGCGGCGGAGCCAGCCAGTTCTCGCGTGCTGTGCTCGTTCTCGTGTCCGTGGTCACGCTTCATTGGCGCGCAGTCTCCTTTCTGTGCCGGGCTTGACGGCCGGGGTGATGTGGTCAGGCGGCGGCGCCGTCGCGGCGCCACAGCAGCAGCGCCGCCGCGGCGGCGGCGGCGGCCCACAGCGCCAGGGTCAAGACCGTGGTGGAGGCGATGTGCTGCCCGCTGAGGGTGGCCCGGGCTGCGGTTGCGAGCTGGTGGGATGGCGTGATCTGCGCAGCGTGGCGGATGCTGGCCGGCAGCCGCGGATCGGGGATCAGCTGGCCGCCGATGAAACTGAGCCCGAGCATGACGAACAGGGTTGCCGAGTTGGCCGACTGGCCCTCCAGGGCCTGGCCGATGACCAGCCCGAGCGCGCTGAACGGCAGTGATCCGGCTAGCAGGACCGCGGCGAGCACGGCCCACTGGGCGGCGCTGACGTGCGGATGGTGCGCTACGGCGGCGGTGACGGCGACGGCGATCACCCCGGGGAGGATGAGCACAGATCCCTGGATGAGCTTGGCGGCGACCCAGCCGGGGCCGGTCAGCGGCATCACCCGCAGCTGCTGGATCCAGCCGGAGGCGCGTTCGGCTGCCAGCGGCGGGCCGATGGCGTACATCGCGGCGCCCATGGCCGCGTAGCAGCACATGCTGACCATGAACGACTCGCGCGCGGGCAGCCTGTCGATGGTGCCAGGGCCGGCGAACCCACTGTAGAGCAGGTAGAGCAGCGGTGGCATGGCGACCAGGAAGAGCAGGAAGCGCGAGTCGCGCAAGTTGCGGCGCAACTCGAAGACGGTGAACGTGACCACGATTTCCTCCAGGCTGGGCGGGTGGCTGGTGCCGGCGGCGCCTCAGATGGCTTGTGTGAGCTGGTGGCCGTCGCCGGCCGGCCGTGACTGGCTGTCTTGGGTGGCTTGGTCGGTCAGGGCGATCAGCGCGTCCTCCAGGCTGGCGCCCTCGATCTGCAGGCCCGTGGGGCGGAGTCCTTCGCTGAACAGGGAGCCGATGGTGGCGTCGGCGTCCCGGGTGCGCAGCTGTACCGACCCGCCAGCTGTGTGCACGGCGATAACCCCGGGCAGCCTGAGCAGCGTGCCGGGGTTGACCTCGGCCAGGGCCGCCGAGACGGTCCGCTCGGCCAGGTGTGCCTTGATCGAGGCGGGTGTGCCGTCGGCGGCGATGCGCCCGGCCACGACCGCCAGCACACGGGTGGCGTTGGCGTCGGCCTCCTCCAGGTAGTGGGTGGTGAATAGCACGGTGGCCCCCTCGGCGGCCACCGCATGCACGCCATCCCAGAACCTGCGGCGGGCCTGCACGTCCAGGCCGGTGGTGGGCTCGTCGAGGAACAGCACCTGCGGGTGCCCGGCCAGCGCCACCGCCAGCCGCACCCGCTGTGCCTGCCCCCCGGACAGGTGCTGCACCCGCCGCCTGGCGAGATCGGTGAGCCCGGCCATGGCCAGCAGCTCGCCCAGCGGCCGGGACCTGCGGTACAGGCGGCGGGCCAGAGTGACGACCTCACCGACCGTCGCACCGGCGGGCAGCCCGCCGGCCTGGAGCATGGCGCCGACCCGCCCCGCTGCCACCGCCGCCGCGGGAGGGCCGCCCAGGATGCTGACCTGCCCGGCGGTGGGCCGGCGCAGGCCGAGCATCAGGTCCACGGCGGTGGACTTGCCCGCGCCGTTCGGGCCGAGCACCGCGACCATCTCGCCCCGGCTGACTTGGAAGCGCACGCCGTCGAGCGCGGCCGTCGCGCCGTAGCGCTTGGTCACCTCCGCGAACGACACCGCGATATGGTCACGGTCATGCACGGCAGGCATCGTGCCTCCTCATCTGCTGCCTTCTCATCTCCCGCCCGCACGCACCGCGCGGCATCACCGCTGCGTGCCGGGCGGCCGCCGGAACCTGCTGCGGAGCAGCCGGGCAGGAATGTAAGCGGCGGCCAGCACCAGGCAGATGATCCCGCCCGCGGCCCGGCCACCGGCCAGCTCGGTTATCCCGGCCGCCGCCAGGATGAACAGGATCAGCGTGGAGACCGCGCTCCACGACCGTGTTGCGCGCGCAACCTCATGTTGCCGTGTCATGGCTTCTCCCTCCGTTGTGCTTGATGTTCACTGACTGATATCGCGTCTGGGCTACCGGGTGACTTCGTCGCTGCTGGTCAGGAAGGGCGCTAGCAGGTCGGCGGTGACAGTGCGGAGCCGGGACCGGATCGCCGGATCGTAGGTTGCTTGGTGTGCTGCGGCTTCGTTCGTGCCGTTGAAATAACGCCCGGTGAGGCTGCCGGCTGGTCCGGTTGCCAGGTTCATGACCGCCGCGACGCCGGCGCCTACGGTGGACATGGGCGGGATCATTGCTTCCCTGACCATGCGGGTGTTCATCAGCGACGCCGGGTGCAGGCAGTTCACGGTGATCCCGCTGCCTGTGAGTTCTTCGGCGAGGTCGAAGGTGAACGCGGTGAGGGCAAACTTGCTGCGGTAATAGGCCTGCGCGCCGGTGTAGCGGTTGTCCATCCGCACATCGGCGACGTCAACCGGAGCCTGCCCCACTGAACTCACGTTGACGATCCGTGCGGGAGCCCCGTTTTTGAGGGCAGGGATCAGCCGCCGGGCGAGCAGCGCCGGGGCCAGGTAGTTGACGGCTAGCCGCAGCTCGTGACCGTCCGCGCTGAGTTGCCGCTTGCGGTAGGGCGGTCTGCCCGCGCCGACCCCGGCGTTGTTGATCAGCAGTGTGATGGCGTTATGGTTTGCGGTTATCCGGTCTGCCAGCTCACGGACGCGGTCAAGTGAGGCTAGGTCGGCGAGCACGACCTGGGCGGAACCGCCGGACTTGGAGATCTCCTCTGCGACGGCGGTCGCGCGCTTGGCGTCACGGCCGTGCACGAGGATGTGCATGCCGTGGCTGGCGAGGGCGCCAGCGACCGCGCGGCCCAGGCCCGCGGTCGCACCGGTCACCAAGGCGATTCGCGTGTCAGTCACCAGTCCTCCGTCGGGGATTTCAGCGGGCCAGAGCCGCGGCGGTGAGGTTCGACCCGCCGGCGCACTCCAGGACGGTGCCGGTGACGAAGCTGGCACCGGCCAGGTAGACGATGGCGTCCGCGACGTCATCGGGTGTGCCGACCCGGCGCACCGGGCTGACAGCCGCCACCGAGTCGAAGTAGGCCCGCCGCTGGTCCTCAGGCAGAGCACTCCACCAGTGCGTATCGATAACGCCTGGTGAGACCGCGTTCACGCGCAGCGGGGCAAGTTCCACCGCGAGCGGGGCGACCATCGTTTCCAGCGCCCCGTTGACCGCGGCGATCCCGGCGGTGCCGGGGAAGGCCGCCCGGGCCGTTGCGGCGGTGACCATGGTCACCGAGCCGTCCCGGCGCAACCGCGGCAGCGTCGCCTGGATCGCCTTCACATACGCGAAGAACTTGCCATCGAAGGCCTGCCGGAGCGCGGCCTCATCCAGGGCGGCGATCGGCCCGGCGCCCACGGCGCCCGGGCTGGCGCTCAGCACCAGGTGGTCGATCGTTCCGCTGGTGCCGATGAAGGCGTCCAGCGCCCCCCGGCTGGTCGCGTCGAGCTCGGTGACCTGGACGGGGTGGCCGATCCGCCGCGCCGCCTGGTCCAGGCGTTCCTTGGACCGCCCGGTGATGGTCACTGCCGCGCCCGTTGCCGCGAAGGCCCGGGCGGCCGCTTCGCCGATCCCGGTGCTGGCTCCGATGATCACTACTCGCTGCCCGTCGAATGACATGATGCGGTCCTCCGATTTGTCGAGACTATTCGTCTCTGCAATCTAGGCGGTACTGCTAGTCTCGTCAAGTTGGTAAGCTGCCCAGATGACTGACACTCCCCGGCGCCCTCATACCGGCAGGCGGCGCAACGACGCGGCGAAGGAAGCGATCCTCGACGCCGCGTTCCGGCTGCTCACGGCCCCTGGGACGGACGGCCTGACGATCGACGCGATCGCCGCGGAAGCAGGTGTTGGACGGCAGACGATCTACCGCTGGTGGCCATCAAAGGGCGCTGTGGCCGCCGATGCGCTGGCGCGCCACGCGCGGGTTGCCGTCCCCGAACGCGACACCGGCTCGTTCACCGGGGACCTGGCGGCCTTCCTCGCCGACAGCTTCGCCGGCCTGCAAGACGAGGTCCCGGCAGGCAGGCTCCGGCAGATCGTCGCCGAGGCGCAGCACGATGAGCATGTCGCGCGAGTACTCGCCGATTTCACCGCCGTCCGGCGGGCAGCGCTGCGCGCCCTGCTTGAGCGCGGCCGGACCACCGGGGATCTCGCGGCAGATGCGGACCTCGACGTGCTGGTGGATATGGCCTACGGCGTGCTCTACTACCGGCTCCTGGTCGGCCACGCGCCGCTCGATGAGAAGGCAGCGCGGTCACTCGCCGCCGAACTCACCAGGTCCGCCAGGTAAACGCAGCCCATGGCACATTGTGCACAGATCGGTGGACTCCAACCAGCCGCACGTCGCCCACGCGGCACCCCTTCGCCGCAATCCACCGGTAAAACGGCACCGCTGAAGCGCAGCCAGGCGTGCCATCGTCGCGCCAGACCACCGTGCGCGGTCAGAACGAACGCGTCGTTCTGTATTCGATGATCCGCGTCCAGCTTGCAAAGAATCGGCGTTCGGCGCCTAGACACGAGCCACCTTGACCGCCGGGCAGTCACCTAGCGTGATGTCGCAAGCCAGTTCCCATGGTCGCTAGCGGGCAGCGTCTCACACCTGTCGAGATCGTTCTCACTGTGGATTAGACCTTGCTGGTGGACACTGACTGGCCCGCCGCCCCGTGACGGCGTGCCTCACGGTCGCCACGAACGGGACACTCCTTACGCGTGCGCAAGGTTGGCCAGGTGGCTATCGCTCAAACACCCCCCCGGATACCGCCTGAGCTGTTGGCAATACAGCTGAACTGGGCTGGCAATCATTAACCAATGCTCAAACGATTCGTAATTGCGCGAAGATAAACGATCCTCTGCGGTTTCCGAACCAGAGCGGAAAGCGAAGCGAAGCAAGATATGTCGTAACGTTCATCTAGATCTGGATCGGGCGCGGTCCACGGGTGCATAATTGCTGTCAAATACAGCGGCGGGAAGAAGTCTCGCGGCTAGCAACAAAGAATGGCGCACCATGTCACGGGCCATCACCGGGCGAGATGAGACAGGCGTCATGGACAGCACCCACCAAACGCAACCAGCACTCCTTGCTCGTCCCCCACGTCGGCGTCCCCGCCAGCCGGCCAAGCGCCCCCGCACCATCCGTTTCGCGCTCACCGACGAAGAGTTCCGCGAGGTCGGCGCAGCCGCCGACCAAGCAGGCCTGGCCAAGGGCGCCTTCGCTGCCCAGGCCACCTTGATCATCGCTCGGAGCGGCTCCACCCCATCAGACTCCCCGCTCCGCGAAGCCCTCGGCGAGTTCATCCGCGCCGCAGGCCTCGTCCGCCGCATCGGGGTCAACCTCAACCAGGCAGTCGCGAAGCTCAACGCCACCGGCCGGCGCAGCGGCGACCTGCTTCCCTACGCCGCCGAAAGCGTGCGCCGCGCTCAGCTCCTCGACCAGGCCGCCGAGGAAGTCCGGAAGCGGATCCGCCAATGATCGGCAAGGTCAGCCCGCGCGGCAGCCGTGTCTCCGGCCTGATCTACTACCTCTTCGGTCTGGGCCGCAACGAGGAGCACACCGACTCGCACCTGGTCGCCGGCTGGCGTCACCCCGCCGAACTCGAACCCCCGCTCCGCGACGACGGCCACCGCGACTTCCGCCACCTCACCGGCCTCCTCCAGCAGCCCCACGAAGCGCTGGGCGACCGCGGCTTCGCCAAGCCGGTCTGGCACTGCTCGGTCCGCGCCGCTCCCGGCGACCGGGTGCTGTCAGACGACGAATGGGCCCAGGTCGCATGCGACATCATGCACCGCACCGGCCTCGCCCCCTACGGCCGGGACGACGACGCGGTCCGCTGGGTCGCCGTCCGGCACGCCGACGACCACATCCATCTGGTCGCGACGCTGGCCCGCCAGGACGGCACCCGCCCCCGCCTGTGGAACGACTACTACCAGGTGGGGGAGGCCTGCCGCGCCGCGGAAGAACGGTTCGACCTACGGCGCACGGCCCCTCGCGACCGCACTGCAGCCCGCCGCCCGACCCGCGCCGAGTCGGAGAAGGCCCACCGCTGCGGCCGGCCCGAGCCACCGAGGGTCACCCTCCGCTGGGCCGTCAGCAGCGCGGCCGCCGCCGCGTCGAGCGAGCAGGAGTTCTTCGCCCGTCTCGATGGCGTCGGCATCTGCGTCCGCAAGCGGTTCAGCACCCGCAATCCCGGCGAGGTCACCGGCCACGCCGTGGCGCTGGCTGGCGACACCGCCCGGGAGGGCGGCCCGGTGTGGTTCGGCGGCGGGAAGCTCGCGGCGGACCTGACCCTGCCCAAGCTTCGCTGCCGCTGGAACGTCAATGCGCCTGGCTCGGGGGAGCGGTTCACCGTGACGGAGCGGAGCGCGCTCTGGGAAGATGCCGCCCGGGTCGCCGCTGGTGCTGCCCGGCAGATCAGCGACCTTGCCTTTGCCGATCCGGCTGGTGCGGCTGATGCGGCCTGGGCGGCGGCCGACACGTTGCACGCCGCTGCGGCTGCGCTGGGCAGCCGGGTGCTCCGTCAGGCGGCCGACTCTTACGATCGTGCCGCCCGCGCCCAGTACGGGCGGGTTCCTCGGCCGGCTCAGCCTGGGAACGAACTGCGCCGCATGGCCCGGCTGCTGTCTGCCGTGTCCATCAGCGGTGACCCTGTCCTGGCGCAGGCCACACTCGTTGGGCGCTTCGCGCGCCTCGTGGAGGCCGTCGCTTACCTGCGCGATGCGCAGCAGCGTGCCGCCCAGGCGGCCGCGGCACGCCGGGCGGCCGAGCATCTGTACGCGGCCATGCCAGGTCACGCCGGCCCGGCGGCGAGAAGGCACGTGCCAACCCGCACGGCAACCGAGCGCAGCCGGATGGAGTTTCCCTTCCCGCCCGGCATGGTCCAGCCCGAAACCGAGCCACTGGCCGGCGCGTATCGGTCCCGCAAGCCGGGGCCCAGCCCGTCACTCAGCCCCGGCTCACGCTCCGGGCGCAGCCCTGGCCGTTAGCTGCGCAGGCAAGCGATGAGGCAGCACAGCAGGAAGAACCACCGAGTTTCCGCAACGACAACCGCCTGCGCGAATGCCCTCGCCTTGGGCGGACGGTTGGCGGCTCAGTCGAGACCGAGTTCACCACGCTTGAGGCAGGTGGTGAACGTCCGCCAGTCGGCAGGGGCGAACGTCAGCGCTGGGCCGTCCGGGTCCTTGGAGTCCCGCACGGCGACGAGGTCAGGCAGGTTGCCGGCGACCTCGACGCAGGCCCCGCCGTTGCTGCCGCTGTAGCTGCTCTTGCGCCAGGTGGCGTTCTCTACGGTGTTGCCCATCGCTCCTCAGCTACCTTTCCGATCAGGTCTCGCGAGGCTCCACGGGGTAGCGCGTCAGCTCTCAACGTGTCGAAGGTGAGCGAAAGCCTCTTGACCATGTGCGGCAGCTCGGTGGTCTGCCCTTGGTCGGGTGACTCCATGTACACGGTACCCGGTGCGTTATCAAATCCCGCGACAATGAAGGCACCTAGTAGGCCCGCATGCGCACCGACCTCGGCAGGCACGATCTGCACCGTGATGTTGGACCGGTACGACGCGTCGGCTAGGGCCAGCAACTGGTCATACATGATCTTGCGAGACCCGATGAGCCGGTGCAGCACCGCCTCATCCAGGAGCACCCAGAGGGTTGGGGGTACCGGCTTATCGAGGATCGCCTGCCGTTCCAGCCTGGCAGCGACCAGCTCATCCAGCTGGTCCTCAGTCGTCTCCGGATCGGCGGCGAGGATGGCCCGCGCGTAATCCGCGGTCTGCAGCAAGCCTGGTATCAGCAGCGGTTCCCACCACCGCAGAGAGGCGGCCCGCCGCTCGGAGTCGACCCATTCCGCGAACCAGGACGGGTAGCCGCCGTCCCAGCGCCGGGCCAGCTGGTAGATCCGTCCGAACAGCCCGGTCGCGTCCGGGAAGACCCGGTCGCAGGCCTCCGCGAAGTCCTGCGCAGGTGCCCGCTCGCCGGTCTCGACCTTGCCGACCTGGGCGCCGGAGTAGCCCAGCCGCTGCCCCAACTGTTCCTGGCTCAGCCCGGCCGCGGTCCGGGCCCGGCGCAGCTCGGCGCCGAAGAACTGTAACGGTCCCGCGCTCGGGTCAAGCTCACGTACCAGCGGCACCACAGCCCCGCTTCCCGGACGACCCGGACGCCAATCGTCACGTTCGGACACGTCCTGACGACAGCCTGTCTTGGCTACCGATCGTAGGACCGCCCGATCAGGATGGCTAATTGAAATCGGCGGCCGCGCCATTCGGTCGTTAGTTAAAGAAGCGGGAGAAGGCATGCGTGAGACCACCACGGCCCCGCTGATCGGCTGGTCCCGTGCTTTCCCCGCCGCTCCCGAGCAGATCCGGGAGGCACGCCAGTTCCTGACCGGGATACTGGACGGCCACCCCGCTACGGACGACGCCGTCCTTTGCCTCTCCGAGCTGGCCACGAACGCCACCATCCACAGCCGATCCCGTGAACCAGGCGGCCATTTCCGCGTCCGTGCCGAAGTGCACGGTCCCCGCGTGCGGGTGGAAGTCTGCGACCAGGGCGGACGCTGGGAACGGTCCGCGAAGGACGACGAGCAGAATGGGCGCGGCCTGCTGGTCGTGGCCCAGCTGGCCCGCAACTTCGGGCGCACCGGGGACGACCGGGCCGGGTGGACGGTCTGGTTCGAGTGCGGGTGACCACCGGCCAGGGCAGCGTCGGCTCACCGCCCGTCGCGGGTATAATCCGCCCGCCCCAGCCGCAGATGTTCATCCTCGACGGCCGGCGCCTGCGCCAGCTTCGCCGCCAGCGCGGCCTGTCCCAGGAAGGACTGGCCGATCAGGCCGGGCTGAGCGTGGCTACTGTCGCCCGGCTCGAACGCCAGACATCCGCTCCCTGCCGTGGCCGCACTCTCGGCCGCCTCGCCCGCGCTCTCGGCGAGCACCCGGCCACCAGCACCCTCCGGGCCGGAGAGAGCCGCGCCGACGCGCTGCTCCAGAGCTGACTGGCGGCCTGGGTGCGCGCCTGCTGGAATGGGTCCGATAGCGACCCATCCTGCGCGGCGTCAGTCTTGAGAAGAGCCGTGGCCAAGCCTGTATCGGTCGCTGCCTTGAGCAGGCGGTCGTCAGAGTTATGAGGGCGTCACCAGCGTTCCTCATCACGCAGCGCCGCGAGTGTCCCGGAGAGCCGTTCGGTCTCATCGCCGGGACGCATCCGGGGCCGGTGGCCAGGGCGCTGGGCCAGAGTGGCCCGCCCGGACTCAACCAGGCGCGCCAGCACCGGGCCAGGCTGGCGTTCCCCGACGGGAGCGATCCGCGCGATCAGTCGGCCGTGTTCGGTCACATCGATCGTCTCGCCGCGCCGGACCCTGGCCATCACCTCACTTGTGTGGTGCCGCAGATCGCAAAGACCCACGGCGGGCGCATCCCTCGGCATGAGACAGGGGTATCACGGAATTGTGGCCACAATCGCTACTGCTCCCGGCAGGGCGGGCGACCCCGGTCCGGCCAAGACCGTTAGCTGCTTCCCGTGTGCGGGCCATCTTGCATCGACGCGACAGACACCATCCGCAGCGGATTGCCACGAAAGCCGGGGCGCCGGGGACCTGCCGCACAGGTCGGTGTTCTGTCCGGGCCCGGGTGTAGCTTGGATCGCATGTCCGCCGAACCGGCCGAGGTTGAGGACCCGAATGACCCTGCGGTCATTCTCCGGGACTTGCCCGAGCAGGAACGCGCCGAGTTTTTGCACCAGTACCACGCTGCCGTGGACGCTGCGCATGACCCGGCTGGTTACCGCCAACTGCTGCGACTGCTGCACGCCTGGCGGCTGACGGTTATCGCGACCAGCCGGGCTGGTTACTACGAGGAACTCGCGTCGGTGCGCAATGGCACCGCGCAGGCCAGGCCTGCAGAGGAAGTCGTCCCGGGCTGGCAGGAGCGGCTGGCGGCGGCGCGGGCTCAGGCGCGGTGACCTACCGGGCCGAGTTAAGCGAGCGGGCCCTCGCACAGCTAGGGAATTTTCCGGCGAAGGCGTTTGATGCCCTGATCGCGACCATGGCCGAGGTGGTCGAGTACCCGGCTGATCCGCTGCGGACGTTCCCAACGGGCGATCCGTATGTCCGCCGTGCCGAGTTCGGCACGGCTGGCCTGGTAACGTACGTGATCGATGACGCCCGCCGTACGGTCACGCTGACCGACGTGACCTGGGCAGGTTGACCTGCTTCACCGCCCCACCAGATGCGCGATCCGCGAGGTTATATTTACCTTACTCTGCCACCTTTTTCTGCCACCTTTTTCTGCCACACTCAGCAGCACTAAACCGAACTGTGCATAACTGCGCCTCACTAGACAGCGCTAATCACCATCGCACTCGGCAATCCGCTCATGTGCTCCTGTTTGACATCGGCGTGAGCGGCTGACGTAACTTTGAACGCGATCCCATCGGGCCAGGTAGGGCAGAGTAAGTTGGCCGCGACTCGGGCTGCTCGCGGGTAGAAAAGGCGGAGTGACAATGGCTGATCGGCTTTATACTGCTGCAGAGGCGGCGGGCATCCTCAAGGTGCGTGAGTCGTGGCTCAAGACGAAGGCTGCGGCGCGGCTGATTCCGTGCACGTTCATTGGCAAGCATCTGCGGTTCAGCGATGACGACGTCGCCGAGATCATGAAGGTCGGAGCCCGCCAGCCCATCACATTGCGCGAGCGCGGCGCGAGCCGCTGAAACCCCGCGGCCCGCTACCGGCACCCGGCCACCGCCCGTCACCGACGGCGGCGTCTGACCCGGCCGCCGACGGCCAGCTCGACGAGACATCACCCGGAGGACAGCATGGCGTACGCGGAGAAGCGGGGGAGAAGCGCGAAGCCTTGGCGGGTGAAGTACAAGCTGCCCAGCGGGATCGAGACCAGCGAGTCCGGGTTCGAGACCAAGGCCGCCGCGCTCACCTTGGGACGTGATCAGGAGGCCAGGATCCGCGAGGGCCGCTGGACCGACCCCAACGCAGGCAAGATCATGGTTAGCGACTGGATCGACCGGTGGATGACCTTGCAGGACGTCGGGCTCAGCACCGTGGAGACCCGCGAGTACCTGATCCGGCGGTTCATCCGCCCGTCCTTCGGGGCCAGCGAGCTGGGCTCGCTCACTACCGAGGACATCACCCGGTGGGAGAACGGCATCCCGGCCCGGACCGGCGTCTCCCGGCGGGTGGCCCGGGACGCCCGAGCGGTGCTGTGCACGATGCTGGGCGACGCGGCCGCCGCCAAGCCGCCGCTGATCCCGTACAACCCCGCGATCCGGCCCCGCAACCGCGGCCGGCGGACCGGCCGCAAGCTGGACCGCGGGCCGCAGCGGGTGTGGGCCACGCCGCTGCAGGCCTTACTGGTCGCTGAGCGGGCCGCGCTGCTGTCCGGCCGCGACGAGGACTTCACCATGGTCGTCACGATCGCCTACACCGGCCTGCGCTGGGGCGAGACGATCGGCCTGGAACACGGCTACGTCCACGACGACGAGATCCACGTCGAGTGGCAGCTGCGCGAGATCAGGAGTACCTTCTACCGGCTCCCGCCGAAGGACGACTCCTACCGCAGCCCCAGCTGGGAACCATGCCTGCCCATCGACCTCCCGCCGTTCCTGGCCGACCTGCTCGCCCGGCAGATCAAGACCCAGTCCCGGCAGCGGTGCGCTTGCGCGGCCCAGCACGGCGGCAGCGGGCAGTACGTGTTCCTCGGCCCCGACGGCGGTCACCCGCGGCGCAGCAACTATGCCCGCCGCGTGTTCCGCCCCGCCTGCGACGGTCGGTACCAGCCCCAGCCCGCTAAGCCGCCCCGGCTGACCATTGTCGATGCCTCCACATGGCCGGGCATCCCGATCACCACCTGGGCGCCCGCCCCGCCGGGCGACACCTCGTACACGCGGCCCCGAGGCCGGGGCATCCGGCCCATCCCCGAGGACATCCCGATCGCCTGCTGGCTCCCAGTCAAGTACGGCCTGAACCCGCACGGCATGAGGCACGGCCACAAGACCTGGATGGCCGAGGACGGCACCCCGGAGATCCTCGCCGAGCACCGCCTGGGCCATGAGGTGCCCGGCATGCGCGGCCTCTACGCCCACACCTCGGACCGGATGCGCAAGGACCTCAAGGCCGCCCTCCAGACCCGCTGGGAAGACTCGCTACGCGAACGGGCCGCCCTCCACCCTCGCTCACCCGTTCCGCTGCTCGACGAACTCCTCCGCCGTTCCGCCCGCGAGGCCCGCGGGTGCCGGGCCGGGGAGCGCAAGATTCGGGGACGCCAGGACCGCCAGCACCGGAGCCAGTGGCACCACGAGATACCCAGCCGGACCACCCAGCACCGGGAGACAGGGAGAAGATGATCTCCCGAATTCCTCCCAAACAGACCGAAAGCCCCAGCCCGGGAAGTAGGCTGAGGCCCAAGGAAAGAGCTTCTGACCTGGTCAG